>ENA-UOJQ01000103-UOJQ01000103.1-human-gut-metagenome-genome-assembly--contig:-P63-NODE-103-length-112747-cov-67.353033_pt1 | contig 112747 bp, 121 predicted proteins | sample MGYA00242352_ERZ723899 | MGnify/ENA metagenome assembly ERZ723899
ATAGCAAATGCTATACACTTCAAAGTACCGATAATGCGTTTTATGTTAAATATCAGTCAATTACATTGAGATCGCAAAGCTTGCAGCGACATATCAGTGTCGCTGCAACAACCCGACCTTTGCGATGAAAAAACGGATTACGGATAGATCACAATAGGGCATTTCCTCAATAACCACCTCAAACTTCATTTCTATAGTCTGAAATCAAGAGCGGCATTTTTGACCCTCTGATATGTTTCGTTATCTGGTGCGGCGGGTATTTTCGCTCGTGTAATCGCTGAAATGGCTGCTTTACACAATTTTGCATCACCCTCTTTTGCTGTCGCACTGTTCACTGAACCATCAGGCTGAAGATAGATACGAATAGAGCAGGTTTTTCCTTTATACGCATCGGGTTCGTACATTTCGGCAACAATGGCATTCCGTATTTGTGCTGCATATACGACTATTTTTGAATGCTCCGGGGGAAATGTTGGAGACCCTAGGTTACCTAAAAGATCATCAACTTCCGCTGATTTATCGTTGCCGGGCATTACCCTGACGTTTGTTTTTTGAGTATGGTTTGAACAGGCTGTTATAAGTAGCACCAGGGTGAGTATGGGGGCTGAGAACGCTCTTAAATTCATGTGAAACTCCAGTTTTCATCTCCAGGTAACCATTCGCTTAGTCCTTTTACTGGAGTTCAGAGAGAATTTTATCTGGAGAAACACTACCCAGGAAAGTATGCACAGACGGCTCCAGCACTACCATAGCAGGAGTTACTGTAACGCCCAGTCTATCAGCAAGTTCAGATTGTTTAATCACCAGATTTTTACATTTTTCTGAGCTATCATTGTCTGGCAAAAAACCGGCCATCGCATTTTGAAAACTTTTCTGACGATCTGATGCACACCATACTCGTCCCATATCTTCAATGACTGAGTCTTTGATGGATGATGGAACCACCGTCAGAAATGACATAGTCAGCCCTGCATCAGTGTATTTCTTGATGTTTTTTACAACATAGCTGCAATAAACACATTGATTATCTACAAAAACTAATATTTTATACTTTTCCACTCCAGACTGAAACGTAATCGGCTGCAATTCAGTTAAGGAGCGAGAGATATCCTCATAGGCCATCTGTGGCGTTGTGTCTAAAACAGGAGCAGTTGTAGCCCCAACACTGAAGCTGGCTATCGTAAAAACACCTGCGGCTAATGATTTAAGAAAAAAACTCATAATCCCTGTTCCCTATTCAGTATTAATTTCAGGTTGTTGATGCCTGGTTCATGCCAGATTTGAATATTTTTATCATCTGTAAAAAACAATAGTTCCTGTTTATGCGACTCCATCATTGATCCGCGAGGGTGCTATAGTGTGTCCAGATACCATACGCGCTCTTTTTTCCACTGCCTATAGAGCGTAACGGTAATGAAGCGGAAAAATTTTCGGATGAATGCTGGGAGAAGGGTTTGCGGCTGGATAAAAGCCCGTCTGTGCACTATCAACTTCTGATGGAAACCATCCGCTGGACGCTTATCCCGCAGCAAAAGTAAAGTCCTCCGTCGCTCTCCCTTACGGTACTGATCTTTCCACTCATTTGGCATGTCCTGGAGAGCAGCTATCTTGCATGTCACACTATAGGGGGTTAGTTTGGATATCGAAAATTATTGTACGTCAAGGTCAATAATTGACCATCATTAACAATTTCCTTTGCGCTAATGGCAAGATTATGAAAAAGACTTTACTGATAGCCGCCATAGTGGCGGCAGGTATTACGTTCGCAATGGCCGACGATGGCCAGCCCGCTGGTCGACTGTACAAAATTGGCGAGCACACCGTAGAAATAGATGCGGATTGCATGATCCTCTCGGTTGACGGCTCCCCCGCTACGCTAAACGCGTCCGTATCCGGGCATATGGATTTTAATTTAGCCAACGGCGGCATTGCAGAATCGGAACCACGGCCAAACCGTCATACCTGCAAAGTGTATGCGGGGAGTGATGTGCGAACAATTCACATAAAAAAACAAACTCAATGAAAAAGATTTGCCTGATCGCAGCCGCTGGCAGCGGCAAATATTGCACCAACACACGCGATTAGCGAAAGCTATTGCAACGCTTGAGTGGGCAACTGAGTCGTGCAGCGTCATGAGATGGCGGTAGCCGCCGAACAGATGTCTCAGCAACAACAGCACGAAAAAGTGCTGGAGCTGGAGCGTTCTCAGCGGCAACGGGGTTATGACGGTCCGACCATAGGCTGATATCGTAAAACAGATTATTTAGGGAAGTTCCGCTTATTACCCTGTTGCTTATGGTTTAGGTGTTAGGTTTTTTGCTTCAGGTGCATTCGGCCCGGCACGTAGATCCCCTAATAGATCTACTGATTTTTCTGATGAGGCTGTTGGTTTACCCAACTCAGTTGATTTTGTTGTGGTACAGGCTACCAGAAGCAACGGTATTACAGATGATAAAAGGCGTGCTGAGCGCATCGTTGACGTTCTCTGGGAATATGACAGAAGCACATCATAATTGGAGCGTTAAGTGGAAGTAAACTACCTGAAATCATGCTTTTGCTGACTGTTTACCTTCAGATTCAGTGCCATTCATTTTCCTGCATAGCCATGCAACATAGTTAACATTTATCAGGGACGTTTCTGGCGGGTTTTCGGGTGGTTTGTTGCCTGTTTTTCCTGTTTCCTGCCAGAAACGCCCTGAGGTCGTTCTGGCGGTGCGAGTAATGGGTTTTCGCACAACATAAGTTAAATATCAATAAATTACATTGGTATCACTAGGCTTGCAGCGACATGCCAGTTTCGCCTCAACACCCTTTCTGAGTGCTGACAGTTGGTTAGCGCTCATTCACAAGCCATCCGTTACCGTTTTGTAGCGACAAGACAGTCCTTCTGATAAGGTCGAAGAGAAAGAGCACAATATCAAATGGACTTGCAACTATGAATAGCATCAAATTCAAGTGCCCCGAGTGCGGTCAGGCACTAACTTTCAACGACATACTACATGTTGAAACAATTGATGAAATTAAAAATACGCTTTGCCCTTACTGTAAAATGCTGATCAGCAAGGAAGAAATCACACGACAAATTCAGAGTAATGTTGCAAGGCGAATTGAGGCTATGCTCGGAGGACTAAAATAGCCCTTCGTGGTTCAGTCGAAGGAAAGGCTACGTAATAAACCAAGGATGAATATGAGCGCTGACAGCGATCTAAAGGCATGTGGTTCTAATAAACGCTCTCCTCAATGTCATTCAGGCGTTCAGGTCTGACCTGTTCTGTTTCAGATAATCACTGATACTGAGGCCGGACAAACGAATTTTATCCGAAACCTCCCTGAACTGCTCTTTCCAGCCATTTGTCAGATGTCTTTGCGACGCGATTTTACAGGCGACGCTGAACGGCGTTCTCCCCAGTTTCTCGGAAAGCCAGAAAAGATGCTTACCAATATCATCATTCGGGACGCCATCGAGCGCATCCAGTAATAAAGTTTCCTCTTCAGCCACCCAGGCCTGGCGGGCATTCGGAAAGCGTGGGTCAGGTATAGGTGCCTGTTTCTCTTCCTTCGGTTTCGATGCTGCCGGTACCGTAGGCTTTTTCATGCTGACGCGTGCTTTCATGGCGCCGATGGCCGCCACGGCCCGCACCAGGGTTTCACGCTCCTGGCGGGTGAGCAGATCATCTTCACAAATCAGGGTGTTCAGATTATCGATCAGGGTGTCCAGTCGGGTTTCAGTGACTTTCATGGTTCAGCTCTTGTTCCTTGTGGTGGTTGGGTACAGTCCCGGTTCTCATGCTCCGGGCCGGAGATCGTCAGTCAGTTTTTGCAGCGCGTGCCGCTCACGCCAGGATGAACGTGGCTTGCTGAAGACAATGGGCTCAGGGCCTCTCTCCTGTTCCGGCGTCGTTCCACACCATCACCGTGGCCAGATGCTCCGTCACCTCCCGCCCCGTGTAACCGGCCAGGATTGCCAGCGCCCTGGCGCCCGCTTCACGGGACAGCGGACTGCGGAACCCGAATCCATCCGTCATCAGGAGCCACTGCAGACGTTCCGTCCAGCGCTCGCCGGGTTTGCGTACCGGCGAAAACACAATCTCCGTCAGTTGTTCGCGGTTGCAGTACAGCTGTTGCCGTTCCAGGTCGTTCAGCAGGGTGTTCAGCTCGCGGCGGTCAGCTTCTTCCTGACTCATCAGCGGCCAGCGGATGCGGTGCCACTGCAGCTCATGCACCTGGTCGCCGGCGAAACCCGCGCGGGCCAGCAGGTCAGCCAGTGCGGCCTCCGTATCTTCCTCATAGCCGGCCGCCGTGAGCGGGAACGCCTCCGCACTGTCGCGCAGAACCTGCAGCAGGCGCGCCGGCGCCGGCAGGTCGCGGAGCCCCTCACCAGGCGTGATAACGGCCTGCCTGATCTCCTCATTCAGGCCGCTGATCCCCTCCGCCTGCAGCGCGACGTCCAGCTGGCGGTACCAGGTGTCGGTCCGGTCCGCCGGCGCGGTGACGTTCAGAGCGCCCTCCTCCGGCGTGGCGCTCTCATTGATCTGCACCCGGACCGCAATCCCCGCATCGTGACAGGCCTGCAGCCAGGTGGCGATCTGCAGGGGATCGCCTTCCAGGCGTGTCACCTGCCCGGCCGCATTCCACAGCTGCAGGCAGGTGGTGCCGTCGAGACGGATAACGTAGTCTCCCCGGACCGCCAGATGCCAGCGATCGTCCAGCGCCACCGGCCGCTCGTCACCGAACGAGTCAGACTCATAGACCGCCTTCATCCTGACCAGGGGCAGAACCCGGACCGCCGCCGCTCGCTGCTCCGCCAGGACGCGCGCCTGTTCGTCAGCGAGAAGCGGGGCGGCCAGCGCACGGCCAGCGTCCGTCAGCTCAACGGCCAGCTGCAGGTTCGGGGCTCGCAGGGTGCGCAGCCAGCCCGCGGCTTCCATGCGCCGGCAGGAGGCGCGCAGGTTCGGCCCGTACACCGGGGCGTCCCCGCCCTGCTCCAGCACCCGCTCAATATCCCGCGTCGCCACCGGCCCCGGACGTTTTGCACCGAGGGCGGCCAGCACAATCAGCACCCGCCGCTGCAGCGGCGACGGACGTCGGGATTTTTCCCGCATCATTGTCCCTCGTTCCTCTGAGAAATGAGCGTTTTTAACCGTTTATAGTCTGCTTCGACCCGCGTGGTGGCCAGGCCCGTGTGTCCGCGCAGCGCGAGGAGATACCAGAAGCGGAGGATGTCATGAGCCTTGTTCACTTCCCAGACATAATGGGTGCCATCCCTGCGAAAATCGCATTGCTTTATTTCCTCTTCTGCCATCTGCGTCATTTGCTCATAGCTGAGCGAAAACATCATTTCGTCATCCATCCTGCCCGCCCCGTCTGATAATGTCCGGTTAAGTATAAAATCAAACTTCAAATGATTTCATACTGAATTGGTGAGAATAATATCAGATATGATTAAATTGTTGATGCTAAATATCATATTCAGTATGATTTTATGTTAGATGCAAAATTATCATATCCATTGCGGATTTCCCGCCTTACAGATCCGATTTCTGGCTGAGTCGGATCTTGCGGTTGCTGCAGCGCTGAGATAAAAGGCTGAAGGTGTTGACGTATCTGGGGGACTACTTTTTAAGACAACTTTTCAAAAAAATTATAAGTAGAGTATCTTATTAATCTGAATGAAAAATTCATATTACTAAGCAGGATACAGTTTCAATAGCTCTCCAAGAAAACCAGTGAAATACTTGAAAAAAAAAGGTATGGTCCGAAATGATAATGTTTACACCGTGGCTTAGGCTAACCGCTGTCAAAAATGAGATCGCTGAAGCAAATGCGGTTGGCTATGAAGCTCTGACTCCAACAAAACTGGAGTCAGATAAAGCCAGTGGCTACATCGATGCACTGAATTACGCTTTTACTCATCCTGATATCAGGAACATAGCTGTCACCGGGCCTTATGGGGCTGGTAAGAGCTCAGTACTTAAAACATGGTGTAAATCAAAAGAAGAAACCCTTCGCGTATTAACTGTTTCTCTTGCCGATTTCGATATGCAGAAATCTGCTAATAGTGATGTAGAAAGTGAGGATGAAAAGGCACTAGAAAATGAAAAAAATTCAGCTACTACTGAAAAATCTATTGAATACAGCATCCTGCAACAAATTCTTTATAAACATAACAAAAATGAATTACCCTACTCGCGCATAGAGCGCATTTCTGGTGTCACTTTAAGCCAACTAGCGAAATCAACCAGTAAGCTCACGTTAACAATACTAATGGCCTTAGTATCACTTTATTTCCTTGCTCCTGAGTACTTAACAGCGAAGTTTTCTCTACCGGGGACATTCAGCCGTTATCTTCTTGAACATCCGCTTTTAGTGCGTCTGCCTGGCGGTGTTCTATCTGTAGCAGGCACATTATGTCTATTGCTGAGCCAACTGCACCGCATTGGTATCTTTGACAAAAAAGTCAGTCTGGATAAAGTGGATATCCTCAAAGGAGCTGTGACGGCAAAGGCATCAGCCCCTTCCCTGTTGAATGTCTATATCGATGAGATCGTCTATTTTTTTGATACAACAAAATACGACGTGGTCATTTTTGAAGACTTAGATCGTCTTAATAATAATCGTATTTTTATTAAACTCCGTGAAATTAACCAGATAATAAACAACTGTCTAGCAGATAGGAAACCGCTTAAATTCATCTATGCTGTCAGGGATGAACTTTTTAGTTCTGCTGAGTCACGAACAAAATTTTTTGATTTTGTCATGCCTGTTATCCCTGTCATGGATAACGAAAATGCCTCTGATCATTTCATTAAAAAATTTACTGAAGTAGAAAAAGAACATGTAGGTTTAAATGAATGTATCAGTCGGATAGCGGCATTCATTCCGGATATGCGAGTTATGCATAATATAACCAATGAATTTAGACTGTATCAGAATATTGTTAACAATCGTGAGAATATACCAAAATTATTATCAATGATTGCCTACAAAAATCTTTGTGCTGAAGATTATCATGGAATAGATCAAAAACGAGGTATCGTATTTCATTTCATAAACTCTTATGTGGAGCGTCGTATTCATGAACGTTATATTTTAGAAATAGACAAACAAATATTGATAAATCAGGAAAGATTGGAACTGATAGAAAATGAAAAAAACACTCACAAAAGTGCTCTTCGTAAAGAGTTGCTGTCTCCCTATATAAATGACATCCATCAGGAAATACTATCCTTCCGCACAGATACAGGCATTACCTGGCGTCTGAAAGAGGTTGTTGAAGATGAAAGTTGTTTCATGGCACTAATTAATGGTAAGGGTATAAACACAGTTCATCCAGCCTCCAACCATTATATTATAAGAACCGGATCTGGGGATAGCGAATTAATCCGAGCATCATATGCAGAACGGTGCGTTTTAATTGATGAAAAAATTAGCAATGGTATATTGCGTATAAAAAACAATATAATCTCACTGGAAGCTGTCAAAAGAAGGATAAGATCCGAGTCGGTATCAGATTTTATAAACCGTATGCAGAAAACTGAATTCAGTGATTGGGTGAAGATATGTGTAAATGACAACATTGATCCGAACCAGCGTATGGTTGAGCAAATTGATTTTATTTATTTCCTATTATCCAGTGGATATCTTTCAACCGATTACATGTCATTTCGTTCTATCTTTATGCCCGGAGGACTGACCGAAAATGATAATACATTTATCAAGGCTGTAATGTCCGGAACTGATGTAGTTAAGTCGTTTTCCATACCGCTGGAAAACACCAAAAATGTTGTTGCTCGTTTAAAAAAACTGGGAGTTATTGAACGGGAGAATGCGCAGCACCCTGCGGTTATCTGCTGGTTGATTGATAATGAACCAGATACTCTGGCCGATAATACCGCAACCTGGCTCAACCAAACTAACAGTCAACGCGCAATTAGCATACTTATGTTGGTTCAGAAAGAATTCCCGATAGATATTCGCTTCCGGTATCTGGAAATTATTGTATCGGATATAAAAATACTAAAAAAACTGTTGGAGCATTTGTGTGCATCAGAGCAAAGAGAGATGGTTCAGGAAATAACGGCTTGGTTATTGTGCCTGAGCAATAACACAATTCTTAGACAATTAACTGAAATAAAAGAGATTTTTGGTACACTTATTACCTCTTTACCCCAACTTGTCATTGCAGTGCCTGAAGGATATGGCGATGCATTTTTTGAGACTCTGAAGAGTAATAGTCTTTCTGTTTCATATATTCCACTTATTACCGATAGTCAAAATCGTGAATTGATCAGAAAAATATCCGCTTCAGGTTTATTTAAATACTCGCCCAACAACATTGAAAACATATATTTGACTCTGAAAAAAAATGAGGATGAGGATGGCTTATCATTTTCCAGTCGCCCACTGCACTGTCTGGAATCTCTCCAGATGAAAGAGCTGGATAAAATCCTATGGGAGAATATAAATGATTTCATTTCCTCTGTATTCATAGGCTCAATGGAAACTGAGCGCATTCCTCAGTTACTTAATTCAGAAAGTGTTTCCATGAGCTCTGCAGAGCTTATTATGAACCGCATGACGTTCAGTATTGATCAAATTGAGTTAATTCATAATAAATATGAAATAAAATCAACTGACGACACAGTTAATAAACATAACACATATAGCATGTTACTTTCATATAACCGTATTTCACCAAGCATTGAGAATTTTGTCTACTTATTGCATGACAAAACCATCGATACAGCTAATGAACTTGTTCAATGGGTAAATAATAAACACCGTGAATTCACGCCGTGCAATATCACTTTTACTTCCTCCGAGGTCTTTAATAATTTCCTTGTAAAGTTTCTTGGTTCAGCAGTTTTGTCAGAAGGTGCGTTATTAACCGTTCTGAGCTGTTTAGATATAGTCATTACGGAAATCCCTAAAACTATACCATTCCGTAATGCAGAGATACTGTATGTGGAAAATAAACTTGCGCCGACAATTTGTGTTTTCACTGGATTATATTTTGCTCTTAGCAGAGAACCGAACTACAGTCAGAGAATGAATACGCTTTTGAGTAATCTGATTGCCTTGCGTCCGGCAATGCTGCTCGAAGAACCCGATGAAATCTTTTATGTTGCAGATAAGTTTGATGATGAGCTTGCCCGAAAACTTTTCAACCATCGCCAGATCAATGCAAATATTAAGACAGATGCTTTACGCTGGTTACGTGATAACAAACCTGGAGTCCTTGATGAACACCACCTGCTGTCATTACATACTCTGTCAGAGCTGAGCGTCGGTATGGATGAAGATGGAATGCGCTTGTTGCTTCTTAAAAACTGTCTGTCTGCCGGAGATGCTGATAAGGACACACTTCGTGTGGTGCTGAACAGTTTTACCGATGAGAATTATCATGGGCTTCTCCCTCAGGCAACATTCAGAAAAATTCCTTATACTTTTGACTTATGGGCGTTGGCCGAGTTACTCAACAAAGTGGGCCTCATCCAACCCCCAAAAATGGGGTCAGGGCGTGATGAAGAAAAAATTATTATCAACTCGATTCGTTATAACAATGAAGAAGAGCCAGATGTGTGAGTTTTTACTGAAATAAATGTAATTTTCCTATAGAGCAATGGTTGAATAATTTTGCTGAACTTTAAGCATTAATCCATTCTATCCTCATGAAGCGGACACTGGCGATCTGGTCAGTGTTCCACCCAGTTGACTAAAAGCCGCACAGGCGGCATTTGCTTAATACTGATATAACTCAAGAATGGACAAAATGTCAGCTTTCTCTGATCACAAACAGTGTCCTTACATGTTTTCCGTCTGAGAGGAGCTTATCTTTGCAGGACACCATCAGGTTCCATTCTTCATTAATACGCTGAAAGGCTTTCTCCATCTCAGTGAGATACTTACTCCTTAAAGGCTTGTACAAGTACACTTTATTTCTAATCTTTTGTTCATAGGTACTAAAATCCATTTTCAGGTCCGACAGCAGGTTCTCTCCCTGCTTAATCATGCTGTCCAGCGCGATCATCATCTCCGCTGATGCAGTAAAAGTACGCTGGAGTGAGTTCAGCATAAGAGGAGAACGGGGGGCATGGCCATTTAAGTCACTGAAGGCTGCCGACAGTAGGCCGCTGACATGAACGAAGGCCTTACCCGGTTTCATTTGCCAGATTATGCAGTTCACGGCAACAGCAATCATATCCGGATAAAATCCGGGCCGATAATGGCCACAATCAGGGAGTGGCTGGTCAGCCGGATGATTTTTTGCTGTCCGAGTCCACGCAACAGTTGCCTCACTTCTCTGCTGACGCCCGGTAAAACTCAGCAATCCATCCAGCGTGGCCAGCGAATTGAAACGGATATGGTGACCTTCGGCCAGAAATGCCCCGTGCCGTGCCGGACTGAGCTAGGACAGTGCCTCCAGCATATCTTCCCACGCGCGGCGCAGCAGTTGCAGTGACGCCTGCAGGCCGTAGACCGGGCGGTTGTAATCAGGTTCACCGGTGATCGGCTCTTCCTCCTGAAATTAAGGCGCGGATTTCTTCGGACCCGTGCGTTAAAGTTAGTACCGGAAAAGCCACCTTCAGGGTGGCTTTTCTCGTTTCAGCCCACCAGATGCTTTTCTTCCCGGAGTCAGGCGCTGTCGTTACCTGAATTGCCAGGCTGATCGGCATCCGTCCGGATGGATGCCGATATATAACCCGACAGGCTGAGCACTTCATTATAAAACGCCACCACCTGGTCAAGAAGGTTCGTATCAAATCCGGTCATCGGTTCTGATGTCGTTTCCACGTACTCTGTAACCTTCGTGGCCAGCCGTCTGGTGTCATGTCTCAGCCTGGCCAGCGCCACGTCCTGTTCCGATGTGCCAAGTCGCTTATATTTTTTCTCGGCTTCCCCTAGTACAAGAGTCATTCGTTGCTGCCACGAGCGGGCGGTCATATAAGAGATGTGTTCACGTGTGGACTCCATGGCACAGCTCAGCGCTTCCTGAATATCGCGCAGCATAAACCGGGCCAGCGTCTCTGCGGAGACCGAGGTGTTCGCCATCGCCTGCAGCTCATCAATGGCCTTTGCAGCCTGGACTAAGACGGGCTCCATTTCGTCCAGGTCACCCTGCTGAACCGGGCGATTGTTCATATGGACAAAGCTTACGGCCTTACGCAGGTACCCGAAAAGAGGCGGAAAATACTCAAGGCAACGCGAGAACATCTCCGGATGGAAGGGATCCCCGCCATTGATTTTTTCCATTTGTGAGGGGGCCTGGCGGATCACCGACTCATTTCGCTGATAAAACTCATATGCCGTATTGATTGCATCAATATGCGTGCGCAGCTTATCCAGCGGCGTCATCTGGTTCACCTGTAATTCATTCCGGCAAAAAGTCCTCCAGTTAACATAAGTCTCACGGGACTGGAAAATTGCTTCCTGAAACACCTCTTCCGGGTTTAAGGCGGCCGGGCGAAATTCGATCACCACAGGTAGGGTGCCATTCTGCGCGATGTACTCCACAATGCCCTGCAGGTAGCTGCCGGCACTGTAACCCTGCTGCTCGAGAACCTTGTCAGCGCGTATTTTTGACTCATCGCTGATACGAAAGCTTATCTGTGCCATAGTGACCTCTTTGTTGTGCAGCATGCTGTTAGATAGCAATCAAGCATTACCTAAAATGAGTGCTATATGAGATTCAGTATATCATAATGCACACTGTTAGCAATGTGAAACCATTGTTTATTATTGTTATACGTCGACATAAATCCGTACCTGGGAGCTATAACGCCATGTTCGGGAGGGGTGGGGTTTGCTTTCGGCATCCGGATCCGGAAATTGGTTAACCCGGAGATAATAGATTACATGGTTCTGTCGTTAGAGCACGGAGAACATTTCTCGAACCGAGCAAGGGAAATTACTCACACCATTTGCTATGCTAACGGCCACACTAATCAGCTTTTTTTGGGGTAATACATGCCGTTAGCACAAGTGATGCGTGACACTCTTTCCCTAGTTAAACAAAATGGCGTCAGGACCGATGGAATAAAGGGGAGCGTTCAGAAAGATAGGATTTACATTCATCGAAGCGATATTGCTATTGATAAGAACGATCTTCTTATACGCAGTATGCCGCATGGCGGTACTGAAGAATATATTGTTATCGAACCAAATTTCAGAATGGGTATCGCCGGGCTTCCTGGTGGCTATCAGGCAGAAGTTAGACGTAAGGAAGATACAACTAATGAGGAAATGATGTCATCCCCTTCCACAACAGTACCGGAAGCAGTTATTGCCACTGTAAATACATTCATTGCTCTGTGTGTCACCATTGTAAATGAAGGTTCATCAAGTCCTGATAAATATGTTTCGCAGTTTTATCGCTTGCGTCAGGAATTACTTGAACTCGATAATATTATCACCATTCCTTCATGGATCAGATTCTCCATGTCACCCGCTGACATTAAGAATAATGTTGGCTTAAACGTCACAGGTGGCGATGGAGCCTGGGGTCGAAGACGTCAGTATTTACAGAACGAATCGATGAAAATACTTTCAAGCTATAAAACCGCTCCAATTATTGAGCATTCTGTTAGTAAGAATAAAATAAAAACTACTGAGCAAGTAAGTGGGTTGACAACGATGGCAAGCGATGCAGGTTTAAACATGAAGAAGAAAGTATTCATTGTCCATGGGCACGATAATAACCTAAAAAATGAGGTTTACATTTTTCTGGCAAGTGAAGGTTTCCAGCCTGTCATACTTCATCATGAAGCCAATGAAGGACAGACCATAATCGAAAAGCTTGAGAAGCATATCGACACTGTATCCTATGCAGTGGTGCTTTATACTGCCTGTGATGAAGGGAAAGCCAAGAATGAAACTGAACTAAAAAAAAGAGCCCGGCAGAATGTTGTTTTAGAGCACGGCTGGCTCATGTCCAAGCTATCGCGTAAATTCGTCGCTGCGATAGTTGAAGATGGCGTTGAATTTCCGGGAGACCTGTCCGGAGTGGTCAGAATACCTGCATCAGACTGGAAATATGATCTATCTAAAGAATTAAAAGTGCTCAATAATTAAATTGTATTCAGTGATGTAAGGATACTATTATGGGATATACCAGAAATCAGCACATGCTCTCACAGTGGTTTCTCAGGAACTTCCGCAGTGATGATACGGCACAGAGTCCGAAGGAGAAGCAACGGGTCTGGGCCCATGTTGTGGTTCCTGCGGCAGAAAGCAAAAATGACATAAAGGACATCCCGCTGCCGATATCCAGCGTGGCCGTCTGTAAGGATTGCTTTCGTCTTACCGACGGTGATACAGGCGAGGTTTTTGATATCGAGCATGAGCTCAGTGATTATGAACAGGATATGGCTTTGCTTGTCCGGGATCTGGTTCAGAACCATAATTTCCCGCGTCTGGCTAACTGTGACACTGATGATTTTCCGGTAGAGAAACTTGCAAGTTTTGCTATATTTCAGATGTTACTTAACCTCAATAACCCGCAAAGCAGATTTCCGGGTAAAAATGAGTTATTTCAGACATTCATTAATCCAGTAAAAAACAACATTCAGCATATCATTTCCGAAACAATTTCTTTGCCTGAAGTTATGCCGGAGCTGGCGACTTTAAGTATCTATCAGAAACTGATTCGTATAGCCCGTTCTTCTTCAGGGGATGACGAAAAAGCTAAGGCCATGTTTATATTATTTTCCCTTCTCGCGCTACAGGGAAAAATAACAATGATTGACGCAATGGCCAGGTTACGCGGAGAGGTTTTTTCCGGAATACATCGCGTGGATATATTTCATACCGGGCATCACTTTGACAGTACAGAACCACGTCCGGTGTTTACAGTATCACCTAATGTATTTTGCAAAATGACAGAAGAACGCGTCCTGTACCTTCCCCTTGCTCATAATTTGGCTCTTGAGTTTTATCAGTATCCGGAACACGGATTTTTCACCCCACTGGAAATTAATGTGTTCAGCCCGGCCCCTCAGAAACTGCTTACAAAAGATATGTCACGAATCAATATTTATAAATGCTCCTATGATTATATTGATCAGGTTATGTCAACAATTGATATGTATAACGTCGGATTTTCAAATATTATTTATTCCAGCTGGCAGCTCAGTGATGTAGAAAATTATCTGAGGCTGCAGAACGAACATCATGATACTTATTATCTTCCGGAACATCCCGTTTGCTGGACTGTATCCAGGGAGAAAGGCTGATGGCCCTGACCCCGGAACAGATAAGTTGCCGGCAGCAGCTCGTGGCAACGGGTGACTTCAATGCCCATACCCTGCTGCCCGGAGAGGAGTGGACCAGGCCAGAAAACGCTGATGTCCGGCACGTTCTGTTGTTGATCTCACTGAATGACATGCAGCTGGCCGATCGGCTGCATGTCAGGGAGCGTACGGTCCGTAAATGGCGATCAGGGGAAACCAAGATGGTTTTCACCACCTGGTGCTGCCTGTGCCAGGTGGCCGGACTGGGCTCCCTGTTAGAATAATTTACTGAACCATCTGCGGAGCCTGCATTTCATCTCAGGGAACATGAAACGGCGATAGTATCGCCAGTTTCGCTTCCAGGTATGTGGAAGATCGTCAAAATTGGTCAAAAACCATGTTAGACCTCGGTAAGCGGCCACTATTGTCCAGATGAACTGGCCGATGGCGATTAGAGTAAAGATGACAGCAAATACTGCAGCTAAAAATGTAGACATAATGTTCTCCTTAATGTCTTGGTTGATGTGCAGGTATTTACTGTTCGCGGGGCGGCCTTTAAGGCCGGTTAGTGAAAAAATAACTGAAAAAAATTCCCTTTCGCTAATTGTTGCCATTTCAGGCTAACTCTGTCGTGAATTTTGCACTGCTCGCAATAATTCCCTTATCGCAATAATCACCCTTTTTTTATGAATATGCTGCAATAATCCTTCTTCAGTTCTCCTCAGATCCGAAAATTGTTAGTTCCGGATCTTCTTTCTTCCCTACGGCCCGCAGCATCGCAAAAACACAACATGTGCCACTTATTCATATGCCTTTTCTCCTGTATATTGTGTTTCTTCCCCCGTTTCGTGACCCGGCGTGCTGCAGCAGAAAACAGTGCTTCGCTTATTCCCTGACCGTGGTAAACTTCCGGAAATACGTAAATACGCCAGAAATCGGATCTACCGGAAAAGCGGATACGGTAATTTAATAGCGTGGTTATATGTCTGCATATTATGACCATGAAAATAATGACGGCACGGAAAAATCATCCTGGTGAAAGACGCGGGGTTGTACACAGCCGGTTGTGCTGTGCGTCATAATTACGCTTAGTGACTATTTTTGTGGGAAGTATTAAGGAATGAATTATGTCTTCTGGTGTTAATGGTCAATTTTACGGTTTATCAGCTTTATGGAGTTATTTGTCAGGCTACAAAAAGATCTGGTATCACATAACTATCAGCTATGGATGCGAAATAGTGCATGTACTCAATTGTGACGGATATGAGATTGCGCTTCTGAATAATGCAACCTGTCGTTGGGAAATCAGGAGATACTCTCCGCAACGATGGTTTCCACTTCCTGCCGATGCCCGAGAATTTGAGTTTGAAGGGGACAGGCAAATCGACTGTTTTAATCTGGATGCAATCGATACTAATTTTCCTGGTGGTTACAGGGAGAACTAAATGGCGGGCGGGACTTCTCAGGAATATAAAGAGGTAAATGATCAATGACTGATATACAGGCCGCAACTGAGAGTATAGTTGCTGCGACATCCCATCCGGTTTCCGTACAGTTGATTAATCAAGGGGCGGGGATCTGGGGAAACGTGGCAACCGGGCTTATCACTGGCCTGCTTACTGGGGGTATAACCCTCACAGGCATCTGGCTGACGCATTATTTCACGCTTAAGCGTGAGAGACAGGCGTCAGAAGATAAAATGAAAAAGGAACTGCATTACATTGCCACCGAATTGGTATTCATGCTTGAACGGTATGCTGATGGTTGTGTCCGGGTTGTGACGGATGACGGCCAGGATGATGATGCCCCGCAGCCGGAGAGAAAAGCTGTCACGAATTACCCTGAACTGAATCTGATCGATGTCTCCGGTGACTGGCGGACTTTAGAGCCACGTCTTATGTATCGCATCCGTGAACTGTCGGTGCTCCAGGATGAGGCCCACAGGGCAATTGCATATGCCGCCGAATTCTCCGATCCTCCTTGGCATAAGGACTATTTCAGGGAACGGCAGTATCAGTTCACGCGCTTGGGCATCAAAGCTGTCATTCTTGCCGTCCGTCTGCGCAAGGCAACCGGGATGCCCGAAACACGTCTTACAGGTCATGATGAATGGTCTGCAGTTTCCGTGTTTCGTAAAGTCTGGAGACGCGAAAGAGCCCTGCGCGCTGCTGAAGCTGCCCGCAACAGGGAGTGGAATCAAGCAGAGATACCTGATGGAATGTCAAACCAATGAGCGGCCTCTTATCATATTCTCACCCGCAGCAGTCGGCGCAAATGCCGGTGGCCATTGACTATCCCGCCGCGCTGGCCCTGCGCCAGATGGCGCTCGTTCAGGATGAACTACCGAAATACCTGCTGTCGCCGGAAGTGAGCGCCCTGCTCCATTACGTCCCCGATTTGCACCGCAAAATGCTGCTGGCGACGCTGTGGAACACCGGGGCGCGTATTAACGAAGCGCTGGCACTGACCCGGGGGGATTTTTCGCTGGCACCGCCGTATCCGTTTGTGCAGTTGGCCACACTCAAACAACGCACCGAGAAAGCCGCCAGAACGGCAGGCCGTGCTCCGGCCGGTAGTCAGGCACATCGCCTGGTTCCGCTTTCCGATCACCAGTACGTCAACCAGCTGCAGACGATGGTGGCCACGCTGAAAATACCTCTCGAGCGTCGCAACAAGCGGACCGGCCGAACTGAGAAGGCCCGCATCTGGGAGATTACCGACCGTACCGTCCGCACCTGGTTGAATGAAGCCGTTGACGCAGCTACCGCTGACGGTGTGACGTTCTCAGTACCAGTGACACCACACACGTTCCGACACAGTTACGCCATGCATATGCTGTATGCCGGCATTCCGCTGAAGGTTCTGCAGAGTCTCATGGGACACAAGTCGATAAGTTCGACGGAAGTCTATACGAAAGTGTTTGCGCTCGATGTCGCGGCGCGCCACCGTGTTCAGTTTGCTATGCCGGAAACCGATGCAGTCGCGTTGATGAAACAGCTGAGACGGGGATAATTATGGGAAACACCCCGAGTTCTGGTTATGGGAAATACCCCAGGTTAGTTTTTCGTATCCACGATAGTGAACACCAGACGACCGTCGTCATTCTGCGTCATTGCCGCTTTAAGTGGTGTGTTAGCGTTAATCTTCTTCAGGGCTGGGTTGATGAAGGTCCGCTTCATCTCTGCGAAGTTATTGCGTTGCGATTCAGGTAACATGAAGCGTTCAGATAACCAGTTCTGGGTGGTAATCCATACACCACTAGAACGATACTGGCACAAGCTCTCATAAAGGCGAATGACCCGCACGCTGTTAATTTTTCCGCAGTCATATAATGAGTAGGTGGTGAACTGACTAGTCAGCCCCATCAGATACGGCATCACCTTGTAGTTGAATTCGATCTGCCATTTTCCGCGTCCTTTTTTTAACCCAGCTTCAGCGAGCCAGGGACGTTTGATCTCTTCAAACTCCCCTTCTTTCGGGTAAAAGACCACGCTGCTGTCAGCCAGGGCTGTAACCCCTTTTTTGACGTCAGTAGAAGCGGTATCCACACTGACTTTAAAATATTTCTGATAGTCCGCGACAGTTACTGTGAATATCGGCGAGACAGAATCAGGATCGTCCTTCATCGGATAACACTGCATTAGGCACAGCCATAGTACACGTTTAGCCTGCAGGGGGAGATAGTAAGCCGCTTCCGTCAGTTCATTGGACTGACTGATATTCACTGGCTTTTTGAGGGTTTCCGTGGTCATTACAGTCACCATGTGGGTGCTTCGAAATTACCCACATACTGGCATGAGGAGCCAGAACTCACAAGTAAAATGAGCGGGTTATCAATAGGGATGTGAGCTACGGATAAACTTGGGGTATTTCCCATATTAACCCGTGGCGTTTCCCATATATAGTCGGGGTCTTTCCCATCACTACTTGTGGTGATCCCCATAGTAACTCGGGGTATTTCCCAGCAGAACCTGAGCTGTTTCCCATACGGCAGGCGTAAGAGGCCCGTCAGGCGCGGGCTGACAGGGGCCTAAAAGGGATAAAAAGGAGAAAAAGAAAATAAAAAGGGTAAAAATGGTTTTAAAAATACCCAGTGGATAAGTGGATAACAGGAAGGAAACAAACCTGGGCTATTTCCCATAGTTCAGGGTAAGGGCGTTAGTGCCATCTGCAGGTACTTTACTTTTGTGCTTCCTCGCCAGTTCGCTCGCGTTGCTCGGTCACATGGCTGCGGCGAGCACTGATTGTGTTCTGGCTGCAATCTTTAAGATGAGGAGTCTGGTGTGAAAGTGATCGATTTACGTGAAATCTGCAAATTTTCCGGGACCCTGGTACTTAATTTTTTATTCTCCGCCAGGGGCTAACCTTGATGTCGCATTGACGACAGCGCCCGACAAATAAATCCGCTGACAGCGCGTCTGACGGGGAACGTAGCGGAGGTAATGAAGCTGTTTAATCGCTGTGGCTGGCTGGCAAAGCCTGGTGCCTCCCTGTCCCACCAGTATTCGCTGATGGCCGGACAGGGAGTGCCAGGAAAGGGGGATTAGTGGCGGATCTGCGCCAGGTCGTCTTCAGTCAGACCGGTCATTTTCATGACGGTATTGCGGTCAATGCCGTTCTGGAGCATGGTACGGGCAATTTTCAGAGTAGCTTCGCGCTCACCTTCTGAACGACCTTCCTGTCTTCCAAGCTGGATACCTTTCTCAATACCCTTTTGTTCAAGCTGTTGTGCGATGGTCATAAGTGCGTCTCCGTGTTGCGGCACACGCTGTGCCAGTTCGCGTACAAAGGCTTCGGCGTCGGATGTTTCGCCTGCCTGCACTATATAGTGTACCAGCGATACCACCTGCGATGAAGACAAGTATCCTGCCAGCAAGATGGGCGCCAGCCGGTCAACCAGTTCTGCCAGGTCCCGCTGGTGAATATGCTTTTGCAGTAAAGTCAGGGCGGCCATGCTGCGATGGCCAGCGATTTCATCATCCGGAATAACCGTAACGTCTACCAGCGGGAAAGCGCCGCTGTAGAGTTTGCCTGCCAGCGCCGGATCGTCAAACTCATCCAGCCACCGGGTGGAGTACGGATACGGGCTGCGTTTACCCGTATAGAACAGCACTGGTATCACTAGTGGCAGTTTTTTATGCCCGGCCTCCAGGTGTCGCTGCATGGCGGCCACCGCATAGCGTATCAGGCGAAAAGCCATATGTTTGTCCGGCGTTGACTGGTGTTCGACCAGCACATGAATATATCCGTCGCCGGCGGTGGTTTTCAGGCTGTAGAGAACATCGCTAAAATACTGGCGAAGGTCATCCTCGACGAACGAGCCCGATTCCAGTTTCAGCGTGCTGAGGTCGCAGACTGCACGCAGTTCTGCCGGCAGGTGGATTTCCATAAAGTCCCGGGCAATATCCGGTTGCGTCAGGAACTGCCTGAACGTGGCATCGTGGGGAGTGGGTGTGCTGTTTTTCTTCTTCATCAGCCCTGGCTCTGAGTAATAACCCGGATATGCTATCACAGCCAGGAGCAGCACATAATGGCCAGGCGGATGATGATGTCTTGCTTTCCTGTAAGGCCGCTCAGTCAATTATGCCGGACAACTCACGGTTGCGAACAGAGCGATCATAATCTTCGGCTTTAACGAAAATCCTGATATTCGAGCAAATTAACTCATTCATTCCATCTTTATTGTCCGTTTTCACACATAATCCAGCCCAAAAAGGACCATTTGCAATGGCGGGATCTGTTGTGTCCGAAACGGTGTCGTAGAGTCGCGTACCCAGAAGAGTAAGTCCTGCAATGATTACCGTATAAATTACCAGGGGTATCGTTTTTGTTTTCATCTTACTTCCTTTGCAGATGTTATTTATCAGTGCTGGAGCAGACCCGAATCACAGTCATTTTAGAAACGCCCGCCAGGCGAGCTGTTTCTCGCAGCGATTTTCCATTGGCCAGGCGCAGAGTGCGAATCAGTTCGTGTTTCTGCACATCGGCCACCCTGCCCCGGTATTTTCCTTCAGCTTTCGCCTTAATGATACCCTCTGACTGTCGACGTCGACGGTCTTCGTAATCTTTTCGGGCAATAGCGGCCAGCATATCCAGCATCATGCCATTTACTGCCTTCAGCATGCTTCGGGTAAAGGCATCACTTACTGTGCTGGATAGCGCCAGATGGCTGGTCGGTAGATCAAGACTGACGATGGCCAGTTGCTTGTCGGTAATTTGCTTTCTGAGTGTCTCCCAGCCTGCATCATCCAGGCGAGTAAGCCTGTCGACCTGTTCAATGAGAATCACATCACCAGGTTCCGCATCACCAAGAAGCCTGATCAATTCAGGGCGGTTCATTGTCGTACCGGAGACATTATCGATATACCAGCCAGCAATACGGTGGCCATGTTGGTTTGCAAACGCCTTCAGTGCATTTTTTGCCCGTCTGGCATCCTGCTCTGAAGTGGATGCCCGGAGGTAACCAAAAACGAACATTTTTTGTCCTGATGGTAACATTTAAGTGGTACTGCTTATAATGGTATCACTTAAGTGGTCACAATGAAACTACCCCGGTATCTTTTGTGGTGGTACATATAAAGTATACCCTAAAGTGATATGCTAGCGAGCGGTCTAGGATTGTTTAATCAAGGAGCCACTTGACACCCCATACTCGCATTAAGCGTGTGGCCCGCAAAACGATTTGCTTCTCACGTTCCATCAAGGTCCACGAAAAAGCTATCGACTCATTCATCGAAAGTATATTTTCAACTAATTGGAGACATAATTCTATATCTCAGGAGATTAAGGGAAGCTGACCAGGCCATTGCATAAGCCAATATTTGGCTTTATATTTTCTTGCTTTTAAAGTTCTTTCACTAATATCATTAATTTCATTTTGTTGTAGGATATTAACGAACTTGCTCAGTGATATTTTACCTACAAAGTTTTCATGCCAAAGTAAACAAATTCCGAGTAGTAGATCTTCAATTTCGCTCAGTTCCATCGTTAAACTTTCTTCTATATTTCTTTGAATATACAATCCCTTACTAAACAGCTCAGCAAGATATAATCCTTCTTCTTTTGGTATGCCTGTGGCTGTGTAAAAAATACAACTTTCTGAATTGTTTGAGGGTAGTTTAACCATAATACTAGGATTTATCCCTTTCGCACGATCTAAACTGTTAAGAAATTTAGGTATTGTTAGCGCAGAAGCTGCTAAATCAATATTTCTAAAGGACTTGTTTTTTTTATCTATATGCTCAATGTCTTTGTTTTTTTTATTGCTGAAATAATGCGTCATTAACTCCATCGGTTCTGGTAGTAGACCCGAAAACATCCAGGGAAAAAGGCCGACTGGATTGGCACTGAATATTTCGTTAAAACTATTGTATAATGTATCATCCATACATTCATCTCCACTAGAAAAGGCGAAGAGTTTTGATGCATAGTCTTGAGGATAGCTCATTTTTAGACTTATCATAAAATCTCTTACTTTAATGTACCAAGCAGCATTTTTTATAAGTGAAAAATAAAACATAATCATATGATATACTATCATTTTCTGCATCACTTCAGGAGGCGTGGTCTTTAGTGCATTTCGTTGGTTTTGAGAGAAGTTTTCGGGGCTAGGTTTTAGGAATCGAAATAGAGAACAATATCGCTTATTTAATTTTTCAATCTGATGATTAATACTATTGCTGTCAAACTCATGTTTGTATTTCAACGGAAATTTTTTGCTATATTTTTTGTAGTATTCGACCTGTGAACTATTTTCATGCTTTCGACATAATGCATGTAATATTGGTGCCCACTGCGTATATTTTTTGTCTTTTAGTAGTGGGTGCGATACCTCGTTTAAAGGGTCTCGACCTAAAGCAAGCTTGTGAGCTATACTTATAAAGTGCCCGTGAACCTGATCAAGACTAAATTTTTCATTACTTAACCTGCGGTATTTATTAGTGAATAAATCGAAGGAGTGAATCTTAAATGGAGTCATTTTTCCTTGAGGGTTACCATACTCGATGTCAACCAAGTTTGATGTAAGTTGCCGTTCACTAACTAATTTACATAACGCAATTAGAGTAGGATCTACGATTGTAATGTTTAGTTTCTGGCGACTATTCCTTTCTAATTCTGTACGAACTTTATAGTAAGCATGAATAATTTTTTTTGGTTCTAAGACGGAATGAGGAGTTGCTGCTGCAGTAAGTAATAATTTAAGTGGCATTTTGGGGTAGTTTTTAGTAAGGCATTCAGCATATGCATACAACTGACCTCTTAACATCAATGAATCATAATCATAATCATAATCATAATTATTCCTAAAAAGTATATCTAATATGTTATGACGTGGGCTAAATGCTTTCTCTAATATGTCATAGTACTGAGGCCTGAGGGCTAAAGGGATTTTGGCAAGACATTTTCTTAAGTGAACCAAACCAGATTCTTTTCTAAAATGTAAAGGTCCAAAAATTAAATTGAAGGCTATTCCAGCTTCAAACCATTCTCTCAACACATTTTCAGCCTCACTTAACTTTAAAACAATTTCTTTCATTCACATTTCCTCGGTAATTGCAATACATAAGTGGAAAAATAACTCGAGTGGCTAACTAAATTGCTGATGATTAACATGCCTACTCTTATGAGTTTTACTCTTGAGGCAATCATACAGCATCATCCGTACATAAAATGGTTCGTTGGTGGGCTGTGGACTGTTCGTATACACAAAAGTGAGATAGATCATGAAAAAAGTAATTTGCTCATTATGCCATGGGCGTGGTGGTGATGTAATTATTACGTGCAGTAACTGCAATGGTTCAGGTTATGACCCACAAGATGATAATCCGTTCGCGCAGTGCCATACTTGTTACGGAGAAGGTGAAGAAAACGCTGACGTTTGTCCTCGTTGTGGTGGTGATGGTTATTACTACGTAGATGAAGATGAAGATGAAGAAGAAGATGAGGATGAGGATGAGGATGAAGAAGGGCTATAGCGGGTTGTAGTAGCGCACTGATACTGGGCATGCTCACCTCCACAACAAGATAGGTGAGCTAATAGCTAATATTATCAGTAGGTTTGAGATTTTGGCCAATCTGAGGGTGTCCATAATTCTGTGTAACTGCCCACTCGTTAAAGGTGATCGCTCAGGCGGTCACCGAACTCGATGTTAAAACGGCTCATTGCCATACGCCAGTCTCTCTGCGGTAACGTCCATTTCTTTGGTGCAGCTTTTATCGTCAGCCATATCACCTTTCTCACATAATAGAATTCGCATGCGAATTCTATTGCATATCATTATTGATACCTTAATGTTTCTCTGTATACTGTTTAGGTCGTCATGAAAGCACGACAACAAACGCAGTGGCAGATAGCTGCTTCTGCACCTGGCGAAACGCCTGACTCACAGGAGAGTGTATGAAATCCCGCAATGAATTCATTTCATTATTGAAATACTCTTTCAAGCCGTGCCGCCCCTTCTCAAACATTTCGCATGCGAAATCTTAAGGACTGTTACATGACACTGAAAATTGGACCTATCGGAAAACTGATCGTTGTATGTAGTCAGAAGGGCGGAATCGTTAAATCGCAGTCATCCAGTGAAATTGCACATGATCTTCGTAAAGCTGGTTTCCGCGTGCTTGAAATTGATATGGACTGGACAACTGGTCTGACGGAGAGAGCTTTCCCCGATGACTTACCTTATGAGATAGAACGCGAACCTTTAAGTAACAGTTTTACACCCGGCGAGGCGAATACATATCAGCTTTTCTTTCCGGAAACAGAGGTTCGACCGATTGAACTTCCTGGCGGGCGTTTCTTTATAGGTGCAACCAGTGAACTTAATGAAATTAACTACCGCAACAGCGACTGCATGTTCGACTTCAGGGACCGTATTGAAGAACTGAAGAAACAGTTTGATTTTATTATTGCTGATTCAGCACCATCATATTCAAATGTTATGATCGCAGCGCATATGTCAGCTGATTACCTTCTTATCCCTACCCTGCTGGAGAAGCAGGCCCGTAATGCAGTTGGTAAACAGCTTACTTATATGCAGAAAATTAAGCGGAACTATAATCCTTCGCTGCAATTCATGGGGACTTATGTGACTCAGACGCAGGTAAAGAATTATAAAAAACCCCTTAAAGAAGGATATCTTGGGCCTATTGATACACTGAATCTAAATCTCCTCATCGAGATTCTTCAAGGAAAAGGCTATTCCGAAGAATACATTCTCGCCTATATATCATTTGTACCTGCTGCTGCAAAAGAAGCGATCGAACTTGGTCTCTCCTTTGATGAATATGACCCTAAGTGTCTTCCTGCAATTCAGTATAAAGAACTTACCCAGAAAATTATTATGCTCGCAGGAGGTAAGTAATGGCCAAGAAACCTTTTATGAAGAGACTCCAGGCGCAGCAGGAAATGAAAAAAAATGCTGCTGTTGTTTCTGATATTGAACAGGTCATTGCAAATAAACAGCCAGATGAGGAGAGCCATGATATAGCTGCGCACAAGATTATGGCGGATATTGCCCGCCCGGATATCGAACCTGATGGACAGATAATCCGCGTAGATATAAATCTGGTTTATGCTGAAGAACAAGTGCGACCTGAAGAAGACTTCGAGGAAGATATCATCGATGGTATGTCTGATACCTTCGAAACGATAGGGATGCTTACCCCGCCTCGTTGTTATCCTCGTGACAGACGTGGTTACCAGATATGGTTAGGCGAAACGCGTGTTCGGACTGCTCGCAAACGTGGTGATACCCATATTGATATTTATGTTGGTAAACCACCACGGGAAAGAAAAGAACGCATCATCGGCCAGCTCATTGAAAACCTGCAGCAGTCTGGTTTGAAACCATTAGCGACTGCAAAATCGTTCTATGAGCTCAAGCATGAGTTCAATATGACGGGTGAGCAAATCGCAAAAACAATGGGTAAGCCTACCTCATTTGTCAGTAAACACCTTCGTCTCCTTGATGCACCAGAAAATGTTACCGCCCTTCTCCGGGATAAAGTCACATCCGATATCGATCTGGCATACACACTGATACAGGTAAATGAAAAGTCTCCCGAAGAGGCCGAGAAGCTTGTCGCAGCTGCGCGAGAGTCTGGTATTTCACGTTCGCAGGTTAAAGCTGTTCTTGATGCAGTTAAGAACAAAAGCAAAGGTGAGATTTCGCATGCGAAATCTAAGGCTCAGAACAAAAAGCCAACCAAGCCTTTGGACAGCAATTCAGATGTGAAAACCTGGCAGGTTGTTGTCGAGATAGACGGTCAGCAAGGGGTGATAATGACTGACCGCGCGCCAGACGAAGCGGGGTATGTGTGGGTGAAACTGGAACTTGGTGAGATTTCAGTCGAGGCTTCTGAACTACGCGTCAAAGGGATGCGCTCTCTGTGATGAAATCAACCCCGTTCACCGAAATGGCCACTGCATTCCGTGGCCAAATTGTCCGCCTCTGGGCGCTTCGATATCCCGGAACCCAATCCGAAGCTGCCGCCGCATTAACAGAAGCGGCTATCAATCTAGGATACGTTACAAGAAACAGACCCATACCCGGCGCGGCATTACTTTCATGGGCCTCTAACCCGACAGAAACTCCGTTGTGGGCAGCCCAGACGGCGTTAACATTGATGCTAAGCATCGGCTGGAAGCCAGAAAGTAACCAGGACTGGTGTGGTATGTCGGCGCTGATATTCAGAGCCAATCGTACACTTCCACTTGAGCAGTTAGTCGCTTCCTTGCCTGATAGCATAGACAGGCAAACTGCTACCGGATGGTTCGTGGCTGCAATTGAAGAGGATTCCAGCTACCGTTACAACAGGAAATCCAGATGACTTTTCAAGAGCTTGATGCTTGTATCGCAGGCTCTGGCAGACGTTCTATCGCTTCTGCATTAATCGCTTTTATTCTTGATGCGCTTGATGACGGACAGGACGGAGTTGATCTTGATATCTTCCAGAGCCACACGCGCTTCGTTCGTAATAATGTAACCACTGTAGCCAGTTATCTGCAGCTACATGGGATTATCCATATACTGTATTACCGTGATGGTGCTGCAGAACGTCAATATGAGTCCGTTAATAATTACGGGCGGTGGGCAAAGCAGCACTATCGTCCTTCTGAGGCTCTAATACAGCTGCATCGACGTGATTAAACCGAAAGATTTCGCATGCGAAATCTATCTAACCTAAGGATTAAACAGAGTGCCGGGTTCAAAGAGAATTTGCAGGCAGTGTCTGAACGATGACCGTTATCTGAACAACATCATCGCAAGCGATCCCGATGCCTCAGAATCATGCGATTATTGTGACTCCGATGAGATGACGATGTCGATGGAAACACTGGCTGAAAAGGTCGACTGGTTGATTGAAAATTATTATCGGGGCGGAGAATATAACCATTATCTGGAAGAGTATGAAGGTGAACCTCTCTTCTCTGTTCTGGAGCAAGAGGTCACAGCCAATGATAATATCATCGATGACTTATCGGAACTGCTCGAGGAGTTATGGTTTGACTGGAGCTCACATGATAGAAAATATGGTGATGAGCCTCATTTTGTTGAAGCTGTAACCATCTCAGGAAACCTGTCCAGAAAATGGAATTCAATGGAAAGGAAACTTAGAGAGAGTAATCGATTCTTTAATATGGACGCGATGGCAACTTTCGAAGAGGTTTTTACTTACCTTCACGAAAATCATCCCTCAGCATTCATCGATTTTGAGCCTAACAAACCAATTTTCCGTGGTCGTATTTTTCAGTCAGAGGATGCACTTGAAATCGCATTACGTATGCCCGAGTCGAGTTTCGGACCTCCTCCTCCTGAGCTGACACCTTCCGGCAGAATGAATGCTAGAGGTATCTCTGTCTTCTATGGCGCTACGTCCAGAAAAAATGCCATATCTGAAGTGCGGCCACCTGTCGGTAGTTATGTTGCTGTTGCTGAGTTCACTTTGTTGCGGACAGTCAGGTTACTCGACCTCTCCAGTCTCAAAGGGCTGGCTGTTAACGGATTTAGCCGCTTTGATCCTGAGTATCTTCTTCGATATGAACGCAGTAGTTTTATTCAGAATCTCTCCAGAAAACTTGTTATGCCGGTTGTTCCTGAGCTTGAAGAAACAAATTACCTGCTGACGCAAGCTATCGCTGATTATCTCTCAACATTTGAGCATTGCGAACTCGATGGGATACTGTTCGCTTCCGCGCAAAAGCCAAAGGAAAGCACAGACCCTTCTGTCATGAATATTATCCTGTTTCATAAATCGTCTGGGGTACTGAATGCAGACCGAAGGTTCCGGGAAGCTGAAGTAAATATGTATCAGCACGATGAGGATATTTCATACTTTGACCCAGAGATAAGGACGACTCCCGATGATTTCCGGCGTGAATTTAAGGTGCTATCACGTAAGAAAAATAGGGAAGATTTACTTGAGTTAAAACTCGATGGCATAGAAGTTCATAAAATAGAGGGTGTTGATTACTCCACATCAGAAACAACAGTCACGCACTATTTAACGGAAGGCCGCACAAAAGAAGTGATTTCGCATGCGAAATCCTATCCTACGATGGATGATAATGAGTTTTGACGGAGGTCTGTAAGCGAAGGTTTCGCATGCGAAATTTTTTGGTTACAGATCATCGTATCGTAGCCTCCGGGAGGTCACTCCAGCGTGTGGTATAAGATGGTGAGAGCATATCTCGTTTCATCTGCCACTCAGGGGCAATCCCCCGTCCCGCAAACCATACTTTGCCCAGGCCGGAATGGTTGATGCCGTCGAGCACCTTCATCAGCTCATCACTGTGTGCTCTGGGCTGTACGTCATCAAACAGATTCAGCTGAGAGACGCCGGTCGGGGAGAAATCGTTCAGCATGATGCCGGCTTTGGCATAGCGGTGGCCGGAGACCCAGATCCTGTCCAGCGCTCTGACTGCAGCAGTAATAATGTCCCGGGTGTCCCGCGTGGGTGTCATCAGTTTCTCTGTTGCCAGATTGCCATAACAGGGCTCGTTGATGGCGAACGGCGAAGTTTTAATGAAGGCCGAGATATGCCGGCAGTACTGGTGCTCTCCGCGCAGCTTCTCCGCTGCGCGTTCTGCATGCCGGCAGACGGCCTGACGCATCGCCTCGTAGGTGGTGACGCGCTCTCCGAAAGAACGGCTGCAGACAATCTGCTGTTTTGGCGGGGGGGCTTCTTCCAGCGAAATGCACGGCTCTCCGTTCAGTTCACGAACCGTTCTCTCCAGTACCACGTTGAAGTTTTTCCGGATGAAGGTTGGATTCGCGCGCGCCAGCTGCAGCGCAGTGGTGATACCCATTGTCCCCAGCGTCTTCGAAATTCTCCGGCCCACCCCCCAGATTTCTTCCACCGGCTGCAGTGACAGCAGTTTCTCCGTCCGGCGGGGATTGCCCGGAGTCAGAGCCAGCACGCCGCCAAATTGCGGCCATTCTTTTGAAGCCCACTGGGCTGACTTCGCCAGCGTTTTGGTGGGGCCCATACCGACACCGATGGTGAGTCCCGTACCGTTACCAACATGGACACGCAGCTGCCGACCGAAGTCTTCAAAGTCAATGCAGCTGTTGATGCCCCGGATATCAAGGAACATCTCGTCAATGGAATACTGTTCCACGCGCGGCGCCAGCTCTTCCAGATGTGTCATCACCCTGGCGGACATCGAGGCGTACAGCTCATAGTTGCTGGAGAACACGTGCAGCTTCTCGGGAAACTGTGCGTCCTTCAGCTGGAACCACGGTACGCCCATTTTAATACCAAGGCGTTTTGCTTCTTTTGAGCGGGCGATAACGCAGCCGTCGTTGTTGCTCAGCACGACAACCGGTTTACCCCGCAGGTCAGGGCGAAACACCTCCTCGCAGCTGGCATAGAATGAGTTAACGTCGGCCAGGGCAAACATCAGTCCACTCCGCGCGTTTTATGGATAAACGCGGTCACCACACCAAAAATCTGCAGCGTCTCCGGGTCAGGGTGAAGGGCAGGGTAGGCCGGGTTCATGGGCTGGAGTACCGGACGGGGCGTCAGCAGAAGCCGTTTGACGGTAAATTCTCCCTCCATTTCGGCGATGACAATATCACCGTGTACCGGCTTCTCTGCCTTGTCGACGACCATCAGGTCGCCTGAATTCAGGCCAATATCGGTCATCGAGTTGCCGATAGCCCGGACAAAATAGGTGGAGGCCCGGTGCCGGATGCAGTACTCGTTCAGGTCCAGCTCCGCTTCCGTGTAATCTGCCGCCGGTGAAGGAAAACCGGCGGCGCAACGCTCGGTAAAAAGGGGGAGGGTCATGACCCCGGGTTCGGGGGAGGCAGCAATAAACTTCATTTTTAGCGTCTCATTAACTGTGTTTATATACAGTAATTATTTTGCCACCTTTATTTTTTTGCAAGCCTCTTTACGCAGCGCCGGGCTAAGCCGCTGCTGTGGTTGCGAAAAAAAATGACTGACTGTAAAAACGGATGTCAGGGTCGTACTGTCGCTGATATCGTGTAATATACAGATAACCAATGAATTTTTATCCAGGAGGTCTTTATGTCACCCGGATTCAGAAACGTTCTTCGCTTTGCCGGTGTCCCCGTCGACAGCAGCGAACCGGTACGCAGGCAGTACGGCAGCCGCATGATTGGCATTGTGACGGTATGCCTGCTTCCGCTCCTGGTGTTCGACGTCCCGCTGTGGGTTTTCGTGCTCTCCCAGGTCATCTGGGGCGCGGGCGTGTATATCGGCCTCTCCGTGGCCGGAGATAAATCCCGGGATCGTTGATACACCTCTCTGATTGTTCAAGAAAAGAACAGGCGTGGTGACGCCTGTTCTCCCGCGCTTCTCCGCTGTCTGCCTTCAGGTTATCCACAGCCTTAAGCCCCACGTTTGTGGACAGGTACGTCGATGCTCCTCTTTCCCCTGGTGTCGCTGAAGGCCTGCCACCCGCTGCCAGTGTCTCGCGTCCGGTCGGGTACGGGACGGGCGTTTTTTTTTGCTCAGTCCCGGCGTCGTTGAGAGTGTACGCCAGTCCCTCGCCCTTTTAAGGAACGCCCTTCAAGCCGCTTTTGCGGCATATTCTCGCCGTCGAACAGACTGACGGCTGCGATATTCCACAGTCGGCCTGACCCGTGGCCGGACGCGATGAACAGGCAGCGTGCGGCAGGGAACGGTATCGCGGTGATACCTCCTGTCCCCTCTGACTACAGGAGTGCTGCCATGTCCAGATTCATTCTCGGGAACTGTATTGATGTGATGCGCGGATTCCCCGACCGTGCCGTGGACCTTATCGTGACCGACCCGCCCTATTTAGTGGGCTTTAAGGACCGTCAGGGCAGACAGATTGCCGGGGATGTGACGGACGAATGGCTGCAACCGGCTACGCAGGAGATGTACCGCGTCCTCAAACAGGACGCCCTGATGGTCAGTTTCTACGGCTGGAACCGGGTGGACCGCTTTATGGCCGCGTGGAAGGCGGCGGGGTTCTATGCCGTGGGCCAGCTTGTGTTCACCAAAACCTATGCTTCCAACCGCCGTAATGCGAAAGACCGTCGCGGATTCGTGGACTACCGCCATGAAGGGGCTTATGTCCTTGCCAAAGGCCGCCCGGTGCCGCCCCTCAGACCGCTGCCGGATGTGATGCCTTTTCCGTATACCGGCAACCCGCTGCACCCAAACCAGAAACCGGTGGAGGCGCTACAGCCGCTGATTGAGTCATTCAGCGCCCCGGGCGCGATTGTCCTGGACCCGTTCGCAGGGAGTGCCTCGACCTGCGTCGCCGCATACCGCGCCGGACGCCGCTATATCGGCATTGAAATGCTGGCGCAGTACCACCGGGCCGGAACCGAGCGACTGGCCGCCATGCACCGGGCCGTCAACACCCCGGCGGCGAACGATGAATGGCTCCCGGAGGTGGCGTGATGAACTACGACGGACACGACGCCCTGCGCCGCGATATGGCCGGGCTGGCCAACAACATCTGCGACCTGAAAACCACCCTGAAAGTGCTGGAAGACAAATACCACTACCAGCACGACGGACTGCCGGAACGGCTGGCAGGCGTGAGCCTGCGACGCCTCAACGTCCTGATGGACGAGGCATTCAATATCGCCCTGTTACTCGATGAATCTTTCAGAGACTGAATCCCGGGCGGCGAGGCCGCCCCACTGAATCACGGAGACAACACCATGCTGTATGGCACCCGTAAAGAACTGAACAAAAAACTTAAACGCATGTTTGGGAACGAAGAACGCTACGCCCTGCTGGTCTGGACGAAAGAAGACGTGATGGCCCTGTCCGGGAACATGACGGAGGTCGAGGCTCACACCCTGCTTGAGCTTATCGGCCGCACGGGAACGGGGGAGCACACCGAAGAAGGCGTGTCATTCCGCACCGTGCAGGCGCTGTACGCCGGGATTCGTCCGGGCATTCCCCGCGTGAGCGTCCCCGTCGATACGCTGTATCGCATCACGGACATTGCCGCACAGGCGATTAACGGAGAGGACGAGCATTCGCCGTCGCTGACGGTAGATCACTACCCGAGTGTCGCTGACGCTCAGGCAGAAATCGCCTGGCTGAAACGCGAACTGGCCGCCTGACCCGTCCGCCCCGCTGAACGGCGGGGCATTCACCGAAGGAAAAAAACATGAGAAACGACACACTCAACGCGCTGATACTCCGCCACGGCGACCGGATGCTAAAGGATGCGGGCTGGCCGCCTTGCGTGGATATGATGCAAATCGCGCCTGAAACCATGCCCGGCTGGTCAGTCGCCACCGGCTCGCTCGATGCCGCACACATTCTGGCGCTGGTCACGCACCTTTGCCAGCCGCTGACGTATGGCCGGGCCGGGTTGCTGACAGCCAGCGCCCGGCGGCTGGCGGGAACCCCGGCGCGGCTGTATCTGTACCCGGCAAAGGGCTTTATGCCCCCGGAAAAACTGGCGGACGCCCAGACACTTCATCTGCCTTATGCACAGGAATGGCTGACGGCGGCGGAATGTGACGATCTGCTGGCTTTCCTGAAAGCCTCCCTCACGCAGATAGCGGAAATCGTCAGGCTGGATGCGCACCGCCTTGCCGCTGCGCTGAAACCGTCCGTCACGCCGCGACTGATGGACAGGCGGTTTGGTGACTGGCGCGTACTGGCTGACGAGTACGAGCATGAAAACTGGCTCGATGAAAACGACACTGACGTACTGGATGCCGTCCTTGACGCTGTTCTGGTGCGCGGGGCGTCGTTCTGTCCCATCCTGTTGACCGTGGTTAATGAACGACAGGAGGAAATCGAAGCCGCAGGCGTTATCACCGATATGCTGCGTTTCCCCGGCGACCCGGCCCGCCGCTGGCTTGATCGCCGTGTACTGCGCGAGGTAGTGAGTGAAGCCCGGGCGACGCCCGTACAAACTGAATGATGATGGCGGGGGAAGGGAAATATCTTCCCCTCACTGACCAGCGCGGGATGACCGTATGCGATAAGGATGTCCCCGTGCCGGCTCCGCGTTTACCCGGCCCGGCCTCCGGGCCTTTGGGATGAAAACCCGCCTCTGTTATCGCCGTGTCGTGTGCGGGCGGTGCCGTGCCTCCATCTTAGCCGGGCTGTCGCGAATGCAAGGGTAAAGTGAACGCGGCGGTCACCCGGTCCTTCCTTCCCGTCAGCCGGGATTTTCCGGTCGTTCGACCGCTCAGGATTCACGGCCTCACCCTCCAACTCCCGTCTGCCGTGTGCGTCAGGCTGCGGCTTCCCTTGCGCCCCTGCATTCACGACTGACCGCCCGTCTGTTATGGAGGCACGGCACCGCCCGGTGTCGCAGTCCATGTGATTACGGAGGTTTTACCATGCAGTATGTGACAACACGCCCGGCCCTGAATGTTGAAGAGTCCGACCGCCTGTCTTTTATGCCCTACATGTTCGGCGCTGATTTTATGCTCGCAGAATCGCAGGTGTATGCGCTGGCCAAAAAATGGATGCCCGAATATGAAGCCGAATTCTGGCATTACATCCGCTTACCGGAGGGCGGCGGTTACATGATGCCCGATTGTGGCCGCGTCCATATGGTCAGCACGGAAAGCTGGTTTGACCGCATTGTGAGCGCTGACGCGGCGGGCATTATTCTGACATCGCTGGCCGTTAACCGTCGTCTGGCGGCAAATCATGACAGCGGCAACCCGGCCCTGACTCACCTTTATATGCTGCGTGATGCCCAGCTCTGGAATCACATCACCCTTCACCCGGAATGCAACGCCATTTACGCCGCGCTGGACTGATTAACGACCGGGGCGGCTATGCCGCCCCGAAGGGAGACGAAAAAAAATGAATTCATCCATCACCACTCCGGCCGTCTACGTGGGCACGTATCACCAGTACAACTGCGGCAGCATTTTTGGCAAATGGTTTGATTTAACCGATTTTGACGACGAAGACGCGTTTTATGACGCCTGCCGGACGCTGCACGCCGGCGAGGAAGATCCCGAGCTGATGTTTCAGGACTGGGAAGGTATTCCTTCACCGTTTGCCTCTGAATCCTCTGTTAAGTGGGCGTTTATTGAGGCTTTCCGGCAGGCACAGGATGACGGGCGCGCCGCCGCCTTTGTGGCCTGGGCGGAGTATACCGGCGAGTGCGACTATGACGCCTTTGATGACGCATATTACGGCGAAGCGGAAAGTGAGGAAGATTTTGCTTATGGCTTTGTGGAGGACAACGGCCTGTTAAACGAGGTGCCCGAATCCCTGCGCATGTATTTCGATTATGAGGCATACGCGCGGGATTTATTCAGCGACGGGTATGTGTTCCATGACGGTTATGTTTTCAGAAACTGAATAATGTCCGGCGGGGAAACCCGCCGGTTAAGGGGGAAAAATGAAACTTGCACCACAAAGCCGCGAGATCCTGCGACAGTACAAAGCCCTGATTAACGCACGCCGCCGGGATGCCGGGCAGCGGGAACTGACCACCGCGCAGGTGATGGACGAAATCTGCTATTACATGACCTGCCAGTGTGCCGTCTACATCGGCGGACACTTCATCTTACAGGGCGGTAAAGGGCAGTAAGCAGTAAGCTCGATGACAGGCGTCCGGGCCGGAGGGCGCCTGTCAGCCCGCGCGCAAAACCCTGGCAGGCTGCGCCTGCCGGAGAGAAACATCGCCGCGCCTTCGGCGCCGCTCGCTCTCTTCTCCGTTCTCAGTCGCTGAAGCCTGATAATGGGCGTATTATCCACAGTATCTTTCTGGAAAACGTTGCAGGTGCAGATTTGTCAAAATGGAATATCGCCTCATTCTCAAAAGACGAGCAGGACAAAGTCTCCGTCGATAAAGCAGCCGCCGCTGTTGCCTGGCAGGAACGCATGAACAAGCCTGTTGTTCACGAACTCGTTGAGCGGGAACAGCCCGAACATCTGCGCGAATATTTCCGTGAACGGCTCCGGGTGCATCGGCTGAACAGTCAGCAGCTGCCGCGCGCAAATGCGCCCGAATACCAGAAGCCGGAAGACGGTGGCGGTGAGAGTAAGCCTTAATTTTTTCCCAGGGAGGGACTGCGATGCGTATGTCTGTACTATTTGCTATCACGTGTTTGTTCAGCGCGTTTAATCTTGTATTTATGCCATTCCATCCCGTCATGATGTTATGGGCTTTCGGCCTCTCTGTCGCCTTCATTATTGTCAATATAATTGCCGACAGACTGCGTCTGTGGTCCGGTATTGCATGGGCGATGGCTGCCGCCGTCATCGTCGCTTTTATGCTTAATGGTGCAGAACCCAATGAAGAAAACCGGGTACTCATCAGTACATTCGCCTGTCTCGCCTCAGCATGGTATGCCGGGGTTCAGTTCAGAAAAGAGAAGAGAGAGTCTCTGTCCTGACCGGTATTCTTTCTGTCTCTGTCTCTGTCTCTGCCTCTTCCGCTGCCTCTGACTCTGACTCTGACTCTGACTCTGAATCTGAATCTGCTTCTGGCTTTGCCTCTTGCTGCTGTTGTTGATGTTGATGCTCTTCCTCTTCCTCATTTGCTTTTCACATAATCAGCCCCCGGACACCTTCGGCTCCCGACCCGCTGGCGCGGTTCAGTCGTCGAGCCACACTCCGCTAACCGCGAAAGGACGCGGTAAGCTCCGCCGAACCCGCCAGGCGGTTTCGGGCTATCGCTAGTGTCTGATGTCTGACGTCAACGGCAGGCTTGCAGCATCCGTTCCGGATGCGCCGCCCTTTTACGCGCCGTCACCTGCGCTTTTTGCACCCCGGCAAACGGCCGCCGGGCTGTAAGGCGCAACGCCGTTTTCGCTGCCGCTTCTCCGACGTTGCGGCGGATTCCTGCTCTTTCCTTACCTGGTGCCCTTTCACCCCCTTTGAGTCCTTTCGCCGGGGCTGAGACAAGCACAGTCGCTGTCAGCCGTCCAGGGTAAATGGCACGCGGTAAACCGCGCCCTGGACATCTGCCATCGCCGGTGCTCGTTTACGCCCTTGCGGCGAACGGCTCTCAAACGGGTGAAGGTAACAACCAGCGGGCACGTTCAGCAGGTCCCCGCAAAACGTCAAAACCGCGGCCCCGGCAACTCAACGGGTGACGGTTTTTAAAGGCAAAACAACAGAGTAAGGAGATTCATCATGGCAGCACGTGGCGTAAACAAAGTCATTCTTGTCGGGCATCTGGGGCAGGACCCGGATGTGCGTTATATGCCCAACGGCGGCGCAGTGGCAAACCTGACGCTGGCCACGTCCGAAACATGGCGTGACAGGCAGAGCGGGGAACTGCGCGAAAACACCGAATGGCACCGTGTTGTCATGTTCGGCAAGCTCGCGGAAGTGGCTGGCGAATACCTGCGTAAAGGCGCGCAGGTCTACATCGAGGGCCAGATGCGCACCCGTAGCTGGCAGGACGATACCGGTGCCACACGCTACGTCACCGAAGTGCTGGTCGGGCAGAACGGCACCATGCAGATGCTCGGCGGTCGTCGTGGAACTGGTGAGCCTGAGAGCGCCGTGCCGCAGCAGCCCGCGCAGCCGCAGAATCCTGCTGCCCCGGCTCAACCTGCTCAGGCCCCGGCTAAATCCCCGAAAGCGAAGGGCGGTAAAAAAGGCCGTCAGAGCGCCACCCCATCTCAGCTTCCTCCCCAGACTTTCCCGGACGATTACCCGCTGACCGATGAGGATGTGCCCTTTTAAACCATGATGAACACGCCCCGCTCAGGCGGGGCAGAAAAGGAGAATCACATGGACCACAACGTTTTGTCCCCCCTTGAATCCCTGTCAAATGGCACGTTTACCCGCGAGCAGGCCAGAGCGGTCGCGGTGCAGTATCAGAATGTGGCGATTGAGGATGATCAGGGGACCCATTTTCGCCTTGTCGTCCGTCATCAGGATGACGGCAGCATGGTCTGGCGTGTCTGGAATTTTGAACCGGGCGGTGAGTTCCTGATGAACCGTTACATCCGGGACTACGGAGTACGTAAAACGCAATAAGCCGTAAGAGGTGCCGGGCAGATGGGTCTACCCGGCAGACATTAACTAATATCGGAGAGAAATCAATTATGTCAGTGACCGAGTCTAAAACAAAAACCCCCGCGAAAACCAGCAAAAAAGCGGTGAAACCTGCCGAATCCGCCGCCCTGAAAGCCGCGCTTGAGGCCGCACAGATTGAGATGGTGCCGCTGTCAGCACTGGTCAAATCCCCGCTGAACGTCCGTACTATCCCGTATCCGCCGGAGAGCGTGCGGGAAATGGCTGACTCCATTCTCGCGGTCGGCCTCATTCAGAATCTGGTGGTTCATACTCTGCCGGACGGACTGTCGGGCGTCGCGGCGGGCGGTCGTCGCCTTGCTGCCCTGCAGCTTTTACAGCGCGAGCAGCGCATCGATGCCGGACATCTTGTCATCGTGAAGCGCATCAGCGACGAACTGGCGGTGGTGGCCTCGATGGTCGAGAACAACAACCGGGTGGCAATGCACCCGGCAGAGCAAATCACCGGATTCCGCACGTTGTCTGAGCAGGGCAAAACCCCGGCACAGATTGGTGACCAGCTGGGGTACAGCTCCCGCCACGTTCAGCGCATGCTGAAGCTCGCCAGCCTTGCCCCGGAACTTATCGTCCTGCTGGCTGAGAACAAACTTGACGTGGAGCAGTGTCAGGCCCTGAGTCTGGAGAGCGACCCGGCGCGTCAGGTGGAGATTTACCAGCGCGTGAAGGCGCAGCACAGCTATGCCCCCGCTCACATGCTGAAACGCGCCATCACGGACACCGAAATATCTGTCCGCGACGCCCGCTTTATGTTTGTCGGGCGCGAAGCGTATGAGGCCGCAGGGGGCAACGTGCGTGAGGACCTGTTCAGCGCTCAGGAGGGAGACGGAACGGCAGACGGGGTGCTGGTCGGGCGTCTGGTGCAGGAGAAGCTGGAGTCCGCCGCCCTGGCGATTGAAATGCAGGAGGGCTGGTCATGGTCACTGGCACGGGAAGGCGCGGTCAGAAACTACGGTGACGACCGGGAGCATTATCTGGTCCTGCCGGAGCCGGAGGGCGAACTCAGCGCTGACGAGCAGCAGCGTCTCGATGAACTGTACGCCACGCAGGAAGCCACGGCGACGTATGAGGACGAAGCCGCGATTCAGGTGCTGATTGACGAGACTGAAGAGGCCGCATCGATCCGGGCATGGACACCGGAGCAGAAAGCGGCCTGTGGCGTGGTGGTCAGTCTGAGTGACGGCGAGCTTCGTATCCAGCGCGGTGTGCAGAAGAAGGTGCAGGAGGCGGTCGCTGACGGGCAGGAAAGCACGGGTACTCAGGCCTCCCTGCATGTGGTGAGCCGCAGTACCCCGGATGCGGCAGAGGGTATCAGCCTTCCGCTCCTGAAAAAAATGTCGTCCGAGAGAACGCTGGCGGTACAGGCGGAACTGGTACGGCAGCCACAGAAAGCCGTGGCCCTGATGGTCTGGCGGCTGTGCAGTTGCGTGTTCCACTACTGTATCACCACCCGGCACCCGTTCGTGATGAATCTCGGGGTTCACCACAGCAGCCTCACCAGCGAAGCCCCGACCGGAGAAAACGGTCAGGCATGGCAGTTGCTTATGCAGGAGAAAGCCCGTCTGGAGGCGCTGCTACCGGAGGGCTGGAAGAACGATTTCACCACCTTTTTTGCCCTCGACGGACAGACCCTGATGTCGCTGATGGCTTTCTGTACCGCCTGTTCGGTGGACGGCGTCCAGACCCGTGAACACGGGCATACCCGCCGCAGTGACCTTGACGGTGTCGAGGCGGCACTCGGGTTCCACCTGCGCGACTGGTGGCAGCCAACGGCGGATAACTTCCTCGGGTTACTCAGCAAAAATCAGATTGTGGCGGCGCTGAACGACGCCGGACTGACCGGGGCCGCCTCGGATGCTGAAAAAATGAAGAAAGGCGATGCCGCCAGTCACGCCGAACAGTGGCTCTCCGGGACCCGATGGGTGCCGGGATGGATGCAGTCCCCGGATGCTGCAACGCCGGAAGAAGCAGCCTCCACGCCTGACACTGACGAACCCACCTCACACGCTGCCTGATAACGGAGACGCCGCCCTGCGGGGCGGCGATAAGGAGACGATGATGCGCAATATTATTACCCCCGATGTCCTGAAAACCATGATCCCACAGGAATACGAAGACTGGCGCGAAGGAGGGGAGGATTTGCGCCGCGAACTGACCCATGCCGTGATGCGTGACCTGAACTGCCCGGATAACTGGGACATGAACGGGGAGTACCGCAGCGAGTTCGGGGGCTTTTTCCCGGTACAGATCCGCTTCACGCCTTCACACGGTAACTATCATCTCGCCGTGTGCAGTCCCGGCGATATCTCTCCGGCCTGGATGGTGGTGTTTGTCCCGGCCAGCGGTCGTCCGTTCTCGGTTATCAGCACGCTGTCGGACTGGTCGCCGGAAGCCATCAGCCACACGCTGAGTCTGGTTGCCCGGCTCGATGCCGATGGCTACAGTCAGGCCAGCATCATCAGCATGCTGGTCATGGAGGGCGCACAGTGAACGCATCAACAACGTCTCTGATGACCCTGAAGCCAGCCCGGCAGGCAGCGCTGCAGGCGGTCCTGTCGGTGGAGGAATCCCGCCGTCTCGGTGCGCGTCTGCCCGCCATGCCACACGTGCGCACCTTCCTGCGTCTGCTGACCGGGAACAGCCGCATGAACACGACCGTGGCACAGCGCATTCCCGGCCTCAACTGGGACCCGAAGCATCGCCTGAGCAGCCTCAAACAGGTGGAGGAGGCGCTCGACGCACTGATTGCCAGCCACGGGGAGTGCTGCCCGCTGCCGCTGCCGGTGGACGTTCAGGCTGAACTGTTCCCGGAAGTGCTGCACACCCGTACAGAGCGTCGGTTGCAGCGCAGAAACATCGCGTTCACCCGCAGGATGCGCCGGGAAGAACGGACGCTGGCACATCACTGGCGGCTGCGGCAGAACCTGCTGGGGCAGGCCGTCACGGAGCTGAACTTTCAGTCCCCGGAAACGGTCAGCAGCTGGTACCGCCGGTGGGCCGAAGAGTTTGACGCGCGCGAGCTGGAGCCGGCTTTCTGGCACTGGCGGTCGCGGTTTGCGTCGCTGGCTTCCCTGGACTGGCTGCGTGACGCGAAGGAACCGCTGTACGGGGTCATTCATGAAATCGGCTTCATTGTGCGTGACACCCCGGCGGCTGTCCGTCAGGCGGAGCGCTGGCAGGTCCCGAACAAACTGACGGACCGGAGGCGGGGATGAAATGGCGTTACTCTCTGCGCTGGAAATTACCATCGCCCTGTCCCGGACCGCATGAACTGGCATCCGAAGTGGTGGAGGCGGGACAGCCTGCGCCTGAATCCATTATGTCGCGCTGGGTGGCGGGCGCCGGGTATGCGGTGTGCGTGGATTTTCCCGATGAGCGGCAGATTAAGCGCTGGAGTGATGAGCGCAAAGCCGCTGCGCGTCGAAGGAATCTTGAGCGTCGGGTCAACAGGATGGCGCCCCTGTTTGCTGAGGAACTGATTGAGAGGGAGCTTGAGAGGCGACCAGACTATTTCCGGGGAAAATCTCAGACCTGAATCGGGTGAGGTCCGGTTCAGGCGCGCATCGGTGTGGAGCCTGCAACGTCTGAAAGAAAAAAAGCACAACGACGGATAAAAAGAGGGGCGCTGACGCGCTCCTCTTGATCCTGTCACTGCATTGTTGATCTTAAATTCTTTGTCTCCCTGATACGGTTTTCTGACAGGGTGAGTCTCTCCTCCTGCTGCTTTCTCTCTTCTGAGGTGTCTTTCTGACTGGCCAGACCCGGGGACACCTTCGGCTCCCGACCGCTGCGCGTCCGGTCGTCGAGCCACACTCCGCTAACCGCGAAAGGACGCGGTAAGCTCCGCCGAACCCGCTCGCGGTTTCGGGCCTGCCGGCTGGTGTCTGATGTCTGACGTCAACGGCAGGCTTGCAGCATCCTTGTCAGGATGCGCCGCCCTTTTACGCGCCGTCACCTGCGCTTTTCGCACCCCGGCAAACGGCCGCCGGGCTGTAAGGGGCAACGCCGTTTTCGCTGCCGCTTCTCCGACGTTGCGGCGGGTTCCTGCTCTTTCCTTACCTGGTGGCGTTTCACCCCTTTGAGTCCTTTCGCCGGGGCTGAGACAAGCACAACCCGCCTGGCTGTCCAGTACCGCTGATGCTCTCCGGCGACATTTTTTGCCGAAAACCCGACAAATAATGTCGCCTCCGTACCGGACATCTGCACCGGGCCGTGCTCGTTTACGCCCTTGCGGCGAACGGCTCTCAAACGGGTGAAGGTAACAACCAGCGGGCACGTTCAGCAGGTCCCCGCAAAACGTCAAAACCGCGGCCCCGGCAACTCAACGGGTGATGGTTTTAAAACCTCAAAGTCAGAAAAAGGAAAACACTCATGAATACCCGCATCGTCCATTCCATATCGTCCGTTCTGCGTACTGACGGCTTTGTGCGCAACATTCACTCCCGTAACCCGTTTGATGTCATTCGCGCGGATGTGGTGCTGGCACGCATGGAAAAACAGGCTAATCGCGCGTGTGGTCTGCACTACGAGATTTATGAGTCCCGTCTGTTGGGGATGGCCATGCATTACCTGACAGATCTGCCACTGAAAGACCGTCCGGTATTCATCGGCGCTGCGGCTCAACGGGGTTACATGCTGACGGTAGCAGAAGAAGAACGCGCTCATGGTGAATGTGCCGACCTGATGAACGAACTGGCGGCAGATTACTGATTACGACTGAAACAGGTGGCGGCGTGGTGCTGCCATCCCTTAACCCGAAGGAGAAAACCATGCACTTACACCTCACCGAATCCTCAGCACGTCCGGGAATGCAGGTCACAGCAGAGGCGGAGCGTGAATACTGGCTGAGCCGCCAGAAAGCGGCAGTGAAAGCGCCCGCTGAAATCGACGTTCACGCTTTCCATGATGCGCTGGGCCTGATGTACCCGCTCAACTGGTCAACGAGTGAGAGCGGTGGCTGGGAGACGTTCATGCTGCAGGAGATGGTCTGCGGTGACGTGACAGAGATTTATGCCCGCTGCGGAGCCAGATATTTCCGGCTGCGGGATGTGTGCAACCTGAGCCATGCGCAGATTAAAACGCGCATTAAGGAGGAATTTAACCTGACGCAGAAATGAAAAAAGCAGGGAAAACCCTGCTTCATCCACGCCGTAAAAGTCGCGGGAACGATTTATACGGCTGTTCAAATTAACTTACGAGGTACATATGAACCTTTCTATTCTTTCACCTTCCACTGAGGCTGTAAAGCCCCGCCGTCACCAGCGCATTTTGCGGGCTGACATCGCCGCGCGGGAGATTGACCCGGCGCTCAAAGCCTTCGGACGGCATATTGCCCGGAGCATTCGCAAGGGGCGTGGCGTCCATATCCCGGCGATGAACAACACCGCTTTCGGGCAGGTACTCCGCACGCTTGAACTCAAACGCGCATGTAACTGATAAGGTGAGCCGCTCCTTCGGGAGCGGCAACAGCGGAGATAATTATATGTCACAGCTGAGTTTTGCCGATGTGTTCAATATGGCCAGAGAAACCGCTGAGAATAGCCCTGTGATCCAGGTCAGGGCGCAGGTCGCGGAAGTGGTGCCTTCTGTTCAGCGAATGATGAGTGAGCAGCACAGCCGGAGCCGCTTTATCCGCGTGTTTAGAGACACGGGCCGCCATCTGGGGCGCTGGGAGGTGTTCAGTGATTTTCTGTCACTGGCCGCCAGTGAACTGGATATGGCCCGGATAAGAGCGCCGGAAAGCATTGAGCACTGCCGGAAAATTTGTGCGCGTTATGAGGCATCAGATATCGCGAACATGCAGGAGATGTTCTGCATGATGGTATTCGCACTGGAGGCGAAATTTCAAGATTTCCTCGGCGCCATTTTCATGGAGCTTGAGCTGGGCGATAGCTTTCGCGGGCAGTACTTTACCCCTTATTCGGTCCAGTGCCTGATGGCCCGGATGCAGATGCCGGGCGTCAGGGACACTATCCGCCGGGAAGGGATAGCCACGGTCAGCGATCCGGCCTGTGGTGCCGCCGGGATGCTGATTGCATATGCCGAATGCCTGCTCGAAGCGGATATCAATCCTTCCATGCACATGTTCGGCAGCTGCATCGATATCGATCCGGTGGCGGCAGATATGGCTTTCATCCAGCTGTCTCTGCTGGGGATTGCCGCCGAAGTGGTCACGGGTAACACCCTGACAATGCAGTTCAGGCGGGTAAGATACACTCCCGTGTACTACCTCAATGACTTTGAAAAACGGCTGGCTGACCTGACCCGGTTCAGGGCGATGCGGGACTTTATGCGCGGGATACAGGAGGCTGCGTAAATAACCGGAAGGGCAGGGGATAACCTGCCCGACTGCGGAAAAAAGGCCGCGCACCTGCGGTGCCGGATAATACCGGCTGCGCTACGCGCCGCCCGTATTAGTCCATCGCGGGTTTCTCTCTTCATTATTATTTATTTGTCACTGTTATATTTCATCCGGCATCCTGCTGTTTATCTCTTCTGGTATTTATCCTTTGCACTGAAAATAATAAAAACTGGTCCGGGCGTCGTCCCTGAAGGGACACGGCTGTCGTGAACAGAGCCAGCAAGCTGTCTCTGCCCGGCCCTACGGTAAACCTCCGGGCAGCGGGCTTCCATCCTGACGCAAATTCAACATCGCGCTTGCTGCATCCTTATCAGGATGCGCAGCTTTCACCGTGGCGATAAATACCCGCCACTCTGATGGCCGGAACGTGAATTCGATAAAGACCGAATTGACGTTCCGGGTTGTGTGCATGCTCATCTCCGCGCTATATCGCCCGACATCATCTTTTCGCGGAGGGCGGCTTTTAGCATCCGCCGTGGCAAAAATAAAGGGGTGTATAAACGCTTCGCGCCCCTTTATTTCCTCCCCGTCGGCTGCAAATTGCCCTTTGCCGCTCAGTGATGAAGTCGAACGATTTAATAAACCGCAAAGGAGACATTCAGCATGCACACAATAAACGTCAACCCCAACGTCAACACCGCCACTCGTGAATCAGACGAACAATTTAAAACAGACAAATATCTGCGTTATGCCGTTACCGATGGCGATGAGCGTCTGGATTTTATCCCGGCCCTCTTTTTTACGCCGTCAGCCGATAATATGGCGGCGAGCTGGTTACGCCAGCATTCGGATTACGATGGCGGATTCTGGTCTTACTGGATTATTTCGCAGGGTGTCGGCGGGAATATTACCCCGAACCGTATTCAGTTCATCACCACGCAGACCGGGTACATTGCGCCGGAAGGAAAACAGTCTTACAGGATGCGCATCCCCGGCAATTATTTTGACGGTGACGTCAGCGCCGATGCAGCAGGAATTATTGCCACGCTGACGATAATGAACTGGCTGTCATGGCAGGTGGCGGATATGGGGCCGGAATATGCCCGCGTCTGTAAACATCTGGTTTCCCGTCAGGATGCACTGAAAGATTATATCAGCATTATTCATCATCCCGAACGGCATTTAATCTGGCGGGCGATAGACTAATCAGACATCTGAAAAAAAGACCTCATTCATGAGGTCTTTCGTTTTTAACAGCCCGGGATTGTCCGGCATTTTTATTTGCCTTGATAGCCCGGTAGATAGCCTCAATCTTTCTCGCATATGCCAGTCGTCGCATGTTCTGCCTGTCCGATCTGCGGAATCCCGCGTTGTAGGCACCGACTGCCTCCCAGCTGACGCCCCACTTCTTAAAAGCCAGCGCCAGATAATACGCGCCGGTATAAATATTCAGGCAGGTATCCGTCAGAAGATGCTCCGGTTTAATACCGAACTCCGCCAGCTGGGCATGGTGCTGCGAATCGATTTGCATCAGCCCGGCACCGTATCCCGTTCCCGGATTTTTTCCAATGGCATCCACCACCCAGTTTGATTCCTGCCATGAAATAGCCCGGAGCAGATCCGGATCAATCCGGTAATCCCGTCCCGCCATATCAAAACAATCCGTGGCCCATGCAGGCGTGGATATTAATAACAGGGCAGCAAACGCCATTTTTTTTCTCAAAAGACTCCCTCCGGGCCGATTCCTGTAAATACGTTAACCCAGACCAGAACCAGACTCAACAAATATGCACTCCTCACCACAAAATCACCACACACTACGCAAAATTAAAATTTTGCAGATTGCTATTTGGAAACAGTGAGTTAACGTGGCTTATATTATTTTATTTAATATAAGCTAATGTGTTAGTGAATCAAAAACGATTCACTGACGATTCATAGGTAATTCGATAACGAATCGTTTACGATTCATTTTATTGGAATCAGAGAGTTAAGATGAATTGACTTGTAATTCAATTCATGATGTGATTTGCATAGTGAATTGCAAAAGAAAGGCCTGAGACATGATTCAATTCACGAATCAAATTGCAAGTCCTTCGCATGGTTTTGAATCTGAGAAATAGATACAGGTTTTGATTTTAATAAGGAGATCGAGATGGGTAAAGTGCAGGCCTATCCCAGTGATGAGGTGTGTGAGAAAATTAATGCGATTGTGGAAAAACGCAGAATGGAGGGGGCTAAGGATAAGGATGTCAGCTTTTCCAGTATATCTACAATGTTACTTGAGTTAGGCCTTCGGGTTTATGAAGCTCAGATGGAACGTAAAGAATCCGGATTTAATCAGATGGCATTCAACAGAGCCTTACTTGAAAGTGTTGTGAAAACACAATTTTCAGTGAATAAAGTTCTGGGCATTGAGTGCCTGAGCCCTCATGTCAAAGATGATCCCAGATGGCAATGGAAGGGTATGGTTCAAAATATCCAGGAGGATGTTCAGGAAGTCATGCGTACATTCTTTCCTGATGAGCAGGAGGAAGCGGATGAATAGCATAAGAATTTTCGTATAGTGTGTCTTGCTGAATTTATTTTGAATTTTCATTATTCAAAATGAACGATTATTCTTTTCTGCTTTAATTATTCAGGATAAAGATCTGGTTTTATTGGATGACTTTTCTAGATGTGGGTCTTATAATTCAGGGGTAGTTTAAAAATTTAAGATGCATTAGCGCCAGAAGTATCGGCTTCTGACGCTAACTATCCATAGATACCTTATAAGGAGGCGCCTATGTGTGCGAAGGATCGTAGTCAAATTACTGTACTTAGTCAAACGGAAACCATTCATTCTTTTAGCGAGATGCTTAACTTTTCATCTTGCCCCTCCTTCATTAGAAACACCCAAGGTGAATTCCTTCATACTAGCCCACTTTTTGACAAAATCTTCTTAACTTCCGTAACATCTGTTGCCTGGTTTTCGGCGCTACCCTTAAAAACTAAAATAGAGCTTATCCAGTCGGAAATTAAATCTTTTACGGAAGATTCTTCTGTTTTGGTAAGAGGTATTGGTTTTGGGGATATATCATGGACAGTTTTTATTGAGAGCTTTCACCTTGATGATGAAAAATATAGTCGATGGGTTTTTATTAGAGAGGGTGAGGCTATATGCGACTACTCAAAAGAATATGCTGATTTTTCATCAAAAATGGAAAAATATATAGACCGCATTTCAAAAACGGCTAGTTCTGATTGGGCTATATTTAATCTTTATTCGGTTGGGTTTTCTCATGCCACTATATCTAAAATTACAGGTATTAAAGAACAAACATCCAGAAATACAGTTCGTCATATAAAAAACGAACTCAATTTCCCCAATCGTGACTATATTATATTGTCTTCTATTTGTGCTCTTAGTTATGGGAGAATTGTGGGGAATGTTATTGAAATACTAAAGGGTGATGTTAATTTTTTGTTAATTCAATAGTACAATTCGTACTATTGAATTGTGAATATAATTTACTCAAAATCTCTCCTTTATTGGTTTACATTTTTATTCACCAATGTAAACTTTTTTAAGAGTTGGTAATCTTATTTTGGAGGTCGATTGGAGAGAGCGATTAGGAGTAACGCACGACCTGCGCCAGGAAAAAATGTGCTTTTGAAACTGGATGAAGAGACTAATCGTCGACTTATCAAAGCAAAAGACAGAAGCAGAAGAAGTAAAACATCCGAAGCTTATTTGAGACTGAAAGATCATCTTGAGAGGTTTCCGGACTTTTATAACTCAGAACTTACCGTACCAGGAGGTGAACAGGAGGAGTGATTTAGCAATATAGTCATAAATCTGTTTTATATATCTACCATTCTTATTTAAAGGAAATAAACATGAATGCTGTATTAAGTGTTCAGGACACCGTTGTCTCTGAAGAAACTAAGCCGTCTTTTCTGTCCCGTGTTTTCAACAAAAAGAAAGCTCTGAAAGTCGTTAAGGCCGTGCTGCCAGTGGCTGCTCTTGCGGCATTCTTCCCGGATGCAGCGATGGCCACCACCACTGCAACGGACCTGATGAAGTCCGGTGATACCACGGTCAAGGGTACCTTCGGTAAGTCTTCCAGCGTGGTCAAATGGGTGGTGCTGGCTGAAGTTATCGCAGGTGGCATCATGTACATGATGACCAAGAACGTGAAATTCCTGTTCGGCTTCGCCATTATTTCCACCTTTATCACCATCGGTATGTCGGTCGCCGGTTACTGACAGGGAATACGTGATGACGGGAGACGAATTAAAGAAATACCGTTTCCCGGAAACACTGACTAACCAGTCCCGCTGGTTTGGTTTATATCTCGATGAACTTATCCCGGCCGTGATTTGTCTCGGCTGGGGTTTCTGGACCAGCAAGTTCATTTTTGGCATAGCTTCAGCGGTACTGGTTTTCTGGGGTATCAAGAAACTGAAAAAAGGGCGGGGCAGTTCCTGGCTACGCGACCTGATTTACTGGTATCTGCCAACCTCCCTTCTTAAAGGTTTCTTTCATGATGTTCCGGACTCCTGTTTCCGGCAGTGGATTAAATAAATCAACGGGGAAATAACATATGGAACATGGTGCCAGGCAAAGTACCACGCGTGTTATCGCCGTGGGATTTATCTGTCTGGGGACGCTTTTTACCCTCAGCCTTGCGACAAATATCATTCAGGGCATTAATAACTACCGCCTTCAGACAGAACAGAAAGTGGCGGTGACACCGATGTTATTCAGTGCCCCGTTTGCGGTTTCACAGAATCAGTCGGACGCCTCTTATATTGAACAACTGGGGCTGAGTTTTATCGCGCTTCGCCTTAACGTCACACCGGAAACGGTTGATGCCCAGCATCAGCAGCTGCTCCGGTATGTATTACCGGCCTCGCAGAACAGTCTTAAGGTCCAGCTGGCTGAGGATGCGAAACGAATAAAAGAAAATAATGTTAACGCCACCTTCTATATGACATCGGTCCGCGCCTGGCCTGCGGAGAACCGCGTTGATATCCGGGGCGAACTGAAAACATGGATTGGTGACTCGAAGCCCTACAGCGAAATTAAAAGTTATGTCATTCAGTTCAGTCGTGTCGACGGTGTCAGCTGGCTGGCACGCTTTGGAGAAATAAATAATGAAAATGATTAATCCGTTATTTATTTCAGGTTGCCTGTTATTTACGGTGCCTGCGATGTCGGCCACCCTCAGCGGTACGTTGGCCCCGACCGTGGTTCCCCTGACCAACGGCGGGCAGGCTAATATCGCGGTGAGTAACACCGACCCGAACCTTTTTACTGTACCCGGGGATCGTATCACCGCGATTAACAGTCTGGATGGCGGACTGACCAACCAGGAGCAGACCGACAGCGGTGGCGCCATTCTGGCCACCGTCAGTAAAAAGCCGTTCACCTTTATCGTGGAAACTGAGCGCGGCCTGAACTTCTCCATCCGTGCCGTGCCGCGCGCAGGCGTCGGGAGAACCATTCAGCTGGTCAGCGAACTGTCGGGCACGCCGGGACCAGCAAAAGCCTGGGAAGAGTCAAACCCGTATGAGTCTGTGCTGGTCTCTCTGAACCGTGCCGTTCGCCAGGGCAGTGTTCCCGGTGACTATCAGGCGGTCCCTGTCACCTCAGAAACGCTGGCGGTGCCAGCCGGTCTGCGTGCCACGGCAGAGAAAGTCTGGACAGGGCATCACCTGAAGGTCGTCCGTTACAGTCTGGATAATGTCTCGCTGTCGCCTCGTATGGTGCGTGAGAGCGATTTCTGGCAGCCCGGCACGCGCGCCGTCATGCTCAGTACGCCTGCAGGACCGCTGACCGCCGGTGGCCGGATGCAGGTCTGGGTGACCACCTCTGATGCTGGAGGGAACCGCTGATGGCGAACTTCAACACGCTGATTAAGCGCAAGCAGTACCTCTGGCTGGGGCTCATTCTGGTGGGCGGCGCAGCTGCCGTTGGCGGCGGTCTGTATCTGTCAGAGCTGAACCTGAGCTCTGATGAAGAGGCCCCTGCTCAGGGCGAACCCGCACCGGACATGACCGGGGTGGTCGACAGCAGCTTCAACAGCAAAGTGGAGCAGCATGCCACCACCGAGATGCAGGCCACGGCGGCAGACCTGAACAAGCGATTTGCCTCCCTGCAGGGGGAAGTGGACCTGCTCAGTAAAGCGCGGAATGCAGACCAGGTCCGTATCGACAAACTCAGCAATGAGAATGCGGCCATGCAGGAACAGCTGAAGGCGCTGGGCGTTAAGCCGGCTGTCTCTGGCGGCGAACCTGCGCCAACACCGCCGTCTCCGCCTCCTGGCCCGGAAGGCGAGCCGCAGCCTGCCAGTTATCCGCCGCAGTCCGGCGCAGCGGTACCGCCTCCGACGGCATTTTATCCGGGCAATGGTGTGACACTACCGCCACAGGTCAGCTACCAGTCTGTGCCGGTTCCGAACCAGATACAGCGTAAAACGTTCAACTACAACAGGGGCAAAAAAGGGCGGGAGCTGCCCTACATTCCATCCGGCAGCTTTGCAAAGAGCATCCTGATTGAAGGGGCCGATGCGAATGCTTCTGTCACGGGTAACGAATCCACGGTGCCGATGCAGCTGCGTGTGGTGGGCCGTGTCGAGATGCCGAACAGCAAAACGTATGACCTGACCGGCTGCTTTGTCGGTCTTGAAGCCTGGGGGGATGTTTCCAGTGAGCGCGCCATCGTTCGTACCCGGAACATCAGCTGCATCAAAGGCGACAAAACCATTGACCAGCCGATAGCCGGGCACGTCTCTTTCATGGGCAAAAACGGTATCAAAGGGGAAGTAGTCATGCGCAACGGCAAAATCCTCGGCTGGGCATGGGGCGCGGGGTTTGTTGACGGGATTGGTCAGGGAATAGAGCGCGCTTCTCAGCCGGCTGTCGGGCTGGGGGCCACGGCGACGCTCGGTGCCGGTGATGTACTCAAAATGGGGTTTGGAGGCGGTGCGTCAAAAGGAAGTTCAACACTGAGCGAGTACTACATTAAACGTTCAGAGCAGTACCACCCTGTTATCCCGATTGGTGCCGGCAATGAGGTGACGGTGGTCTTTCAGGATGGGTTCCAGCTGAAAACCATCGAAGAGCTGGAAGCGGAAAAGAACGGGCAACAGCAGGCACAGAATCAGGAGCCGGTCGCGCAGCCTGAATCGCAACAGTCAGGCAGCAACCTGAACGGGTTTAACACTGACGAAATGCTGAAAAAGCTGGGCAAGCTGGACCCTCGCCAGTTCTCACCAGGCGGAGAAGTGCAGGGAGAAAATCATGGTTAAGTCCCGCGCCGCTCTCGTTCTGTCCTCGCTGCGCTGGTTCCGCTGGCTGATTCAGCATGCGGTAGTGTATCCGCTGGCCACGATGATGCTGCTGATTGTAACAGTGCTGTGGCGTGGTCATATCACGCCCGGTCAGATGCTGGTGAATACCATCGAATCGGTGCAGCGGGAAGGATATGTCATTCACGACTGCACGGGACCCGCTTCGCGCGAAGCACTCAATGGTGATGCGGTGAAGCCATTACTGCCTCCTGTTTTACAGGAGGACTGCTCCTCTTTCAGTACGGATGCGGCAGGGTATGCAGCACATATTGACCAGGGCTACACGAAAAACATCCTCTGGCTCTGGTTTCTGATGGCGGTTGTGTTTACGGGTGTCGCGGTGGTTTTCGGTCGCACCCCTGCCAGCAGAACAGGTATCACGTGGGTGAGAGATGCGCGGGGGAATGTTTTCCCCGGATGCAGACCCGGCAAAGGCGCGATATCACCGTTACTGGCCGGATATCAGAAACGCGGTGAGACCATCGTGATTTATGACCATTCCGCCAGATTCAGCGAGGAAGATAAAAATGAAATCAACGAGAAATAATCCGTTTTCCAGTCTGTTTCCTGGTGAAACCGGCCATACGGTTCCGGCCGGAGAGCCAGGGGCAGGAAAAACGGCGTTTTCATCAAAACTGATTTTTGCCCGATCGGATGTCACTCAGCTTAAGCGGGTTTACGGTGCGATGAGTCCGGGAGAGCGGAATAAATTACTCCGAACAATTAAAGCAAACACCCTGTTCAGGATGAACCTGAAAAAATAACCGATAAATAGCGAGAAATATCATGAAGGAATTAATGCTGTTAATTCCTCTGGGCAGCGCTTTGCTCTTAACCGGGTGCGCGGGCACAGAGACTGAATTCGAATGTAATGCCACGACATCGGATACCTGTATGACGATGGAGCAGGCGAATGAGAAAGCGAAGGCCCGGGAGGAAAGTGCCGCAAAGCCGGCTGCGGCCGGGTTGCCACGACTGGCTGACGGCAACTTCAGAACGCCGTCGCAGGTATCTTACCCGCTGCCGCCGCAACCCGATCTGACTCTGGCCAGAGTGGTTGAGGATAAATCTCGAGCACGTGCAGTAGCCCTTACTAATCCAACTGCAAAAAATTTAGCCGCATATTTTGAAACCGAGAAAAGGATGCAGTCGTTGCCGGTAGTGAAAATGTCTTTACCGGTCAGTCAGGCGACATTCCGCTCTCCGGCGACGCTGCCGGGCAATTATCCCCGGCCACTCAGGAAGGGAGAACAGACGGCCTCCCTCTGGATAGCGCCGTATATCGATGCTGAAGACGTCTATCACCAGCCCACCACGGTGTTATTTGTGGTGACGCCATCGGCATGGGGTCAGCCCCGAATTAACTAATCAACAGCGGCGTTAATGGCGCTGTGAACACTGAATGTACACCGGATTTAAAACGAGTGCCCTCTGCGTTGAAAGGGATGGGCGGTAGCGTGCTTTGCACCTCGCGCTTGTGGTCTGAAAATTTATGAAGAATGGAGTCGTTTTTTATGATTAAGTTTCAGGATTTTAAAAAAGATAAAAAAACATCTGGCGATGGGGAGATTGACTGCGTCCGTAAAATGAATGAATGGATTGAAAACAAGAATATTCAGGTAATTTCAGTTGAAACCCTGACCGAAGTTACTGGCGACGGTTTCTCTACCGACACCTGTTTTATAATGCTCAGGCTCTGGTATAAGGAAGTCTGTTAAGTCCAAAGGAGTCAAGTATCAATTTTGGTCAAGGATTGATGATACCCTGGTGTTTTATCCAGAGCATCACCACGGTGTTATTTGTGGTGATGCCATCGGCATGGGGCCAGCCCCGGATTAACTGATAACCCGCACACCAGCGCTATTAACGGCGCGGTGCGCGCTTCTTTTCACTGGCTTTATAACGAGTACCCTGCGCGTTGAAAGGGGAGGGCGGTAGCGTGTTCAGAGGATGGGATAATGACTGAGGTTTTTAAATATACCTGGCTGCTTCTGAAAGAAGAGCCGGTATACATAGCATTGATTTTCATGATTACGGGTACCGGGGTTATTTTTGCTTATTTTTAAAGAATATATTCAGATCTCAAAAGAGCAGGATAATCTGGATGATAGCTTCATTCTTAATGTCTGTAATGGTAAGTGTTATTGCAGTTGAACCAGAGGTTACATATGTAAAAATCCAGAAAAAAAAGAACGAAATCACTTTTATTCTTGAGAACTGCAAGGTCTCCGCATTTGAAGCACAACAGGCAGGATTGTTCGGGACAACAAAAGATGCCTGGTCCTGTCCTGATGGGATAACCCGCTACCTTCCTGTTAAGTACAGGCCAGAGGCTGGTTCGTCTGAAAAAATGCAGAGTGAATTGCACTGAATTTATTTACTGAAAGGTAAGGCTGGTTATGAGTGAATTATTCAAATGGGGTCTCGCGCTGGTATTTACTGTGGTCGGGTATGCTCTGTTGTTATCTTCTGACAGCCACGCTGTACCCGAGGCGCAGGCTCATCACTGGATTAATGACTGCCGGTTACTGGAGTCGAATATTGACAGGGGGTTTCTCTCTTCCGCGCAAAACCGGCTTCAGTGTGGTGACGTTATTGAAAATGTCAGCAAGGCTGATTATGACAGGGCGATAAATGGCGATAAGCAAATAAAAACCATCGCAGAATTAATTGAAGAACTGTTCGGCGTTAATTCATAAACGGAGACAATAAGGTATGCATACCTTCATTTTTCTGGTGCTGATGACCCCGGCTAGTGCCGGTAGTATCTGGAGTATCACACCCATGCCCAATACGGATGTGTGCCTCAAAATGCTGCGGGCAGTCGAAGCGCGTGGAGGCAACAGAAGGTTCGGAAGTAATACGGGTGAGTGTATTGAAGTTAAAACGCGAGAACCCCTGAACAGTACGATGGAAACGCTGAACGGAGGCAGTCAATGAGAGCCTACTACCTTGAAGGCGATAATATTGAGTGGCTTATTGGTGTGTGCCTGATCCTTTTTGTTATCGGTGTTGTCGGTGCTCTGGCCATGTTTGTTATCCCTGAAAAGATTAATCTGCGAGTCTGCAGGGCTAATGTATTTTTCTTTAGTGCGCTTATGGCAGTGGTTGCGTTTGTCACACTTATCGTCTTTACCAGTCGGTCATTCACGATGGATGAGCTGGAAGCCGGGAGACACTGGAAAAATGACTGTAAACTCCTTGAGGCAAACATTCCGACGGGCGCATTTACCGAACCTGTTAATAAACTGGATTGTGCCGGCGTCATCATTAATATACCGACGGTTCAGTATGATGAGTATATCCGCCAGTGGGGGTTATATAAGCGTGCAGGTAAATAGTTTTTAAATTCGCCTGAGCGACTTTCGGTGTTTATTTGTGTCTGCGATTTTAAAAATGGCTTTGCGTGATATATCCGCGAACTACAGCCTGATATTTCTCTGAATTTCTAAAATGTATTAAGGAATGCTCGCATGAGTAATAACATCATGGATACCGTCGCGCAGGCCGTGAACTCGCTGGTCTCTGCGCTGAAGCTGCCCGACGAATCTGCCAAAGCCAATGACACGCTGGGCAGCATGAACTTCCCCCAGTTCAGCCGTATCCTTCCTTACAGGGATTACGACTCTGCGACCGGGCTGTTTATTAATAACAAAACCGTCGGCTATATGTTTGAAGCGCGCCCGCTTCCCGGTGCGGATAAAGTTATCGTCTCCACGCTGGAGCATTTACTGCGCAGTAAACTTCCCCGCGGTGTGCCGGTCAGTTTCCATCTGGTGTCCAGTAAGCTGGTCGGGAATGATATCGACTACGGTCTGCGTGAATTCCGCTGGAGCGGTACACAGGCTAAAAAGTTTAATGCCATCACCCGCGCCTACTACCTCCGGGCAGCCGAAACACAGTTTCCTCTGCCGGACAATCTGGATTTGCCCCTGACGCTGCGTAACTACCGCGTCTACATCTCCTGCTGCGTGCCCCGCAAGAAGAACTCCACCTCGCAAATTGTGGAGCTGGAGAATCAGATTAAAGTGTTACGGGCATCGCTCGGCGGGGCTTACATCCCGACGCGTATTCTCGATGCAGCCGGGCTGGTCGAACTGATGCGGGAGCTGATTAACCCGGACCCGCACGAGATGTACCGGGTGCCGTACAAGCTGGACCCGTATCAGGACCTGAACTACCAGTGCGTGGATGACAGCTTCGACATGCAGGTCACCGCCGGTCACCTGAAAATCGGCCGCCTGGGGCGCGACGGGAAAGAGTGCGTGACCCGGGTGACGAACTACCACCTGGAGTGTGACCCGGAAATCGCCTTTCTCTGGACCGCGGCGGACAACTACGCCAACCTGCTGAACCCTGAGCTCTCCATCTCCTGCCCCTTTGTCATCACGCTGACGCTGATGGTCGAGGACCAGGTGAAAACCCAGAACGAAGCCAACCTGAAATTCATGGACGTGGAGAAGAAAAGCAAAACTTCCTATGCGAAGTATTTTCCGAACGTAATAAAAGAAGTGCAGGAGTGGGGCGATATCCGCCAGCGTCTGGCGACCAACCAGACCTCTCTGGTGTCCTACTTCTTTAACATCACCACGTATACCGCCGACAACGCAGAGGCCTCTCTCGCTACCGAACAGCAGGTGCTCAACAGCTACCGTAAGGGCGGTTTCCAGCTTATCCCGGCCCGCTACCATCACCTGCGTAATTTTCTGGCCATGATGCCGTTCAAGTGCGGCGAAGGCCTGTTTAAAGAGCTGCAGGCGGCAGGTGTGGTGAAGCGGGCTGAGACGTTCCAGGTGGCCAACCTTCTGCCGGTTGTTGCTGACAGTCCGCTGGCGCCGGCAGGACTCCTGGCCCCCACCTACCGTAACCAGCTGGCGTTCATCGATCTGTTCTATAAGGGAATGAACAACACCAACTTCAACATGGCGGTCTGCGGCACCTCCGGGGCGGGGAAAACCGGTCTGATCCAGCCCCTCATTCGCAGCGTGCTCGACTCCGGCGGTTTTGCCTGGGTCTTCGACATGGGCGACGGCTACAAGTCCCTGTGTGAAAACATGGGCGGCGTGTATCTCGACGGCGACTCGCTGAAGTTTAATCCGTTCGCCAATATTCTCGACGACGCTAACTTTGACCTGTCCGCCGAGCGTATCCGCGACCAGATGTCGGTGATGGCCAGTCCCAACGGCAACCTGGATGAAGTGCACGAAGGTCTTCTCCTGCAGGCGGTCCGGGCGGCCTGGCTGAGTAAGCGCAACAAGGCGCGTATCGATGATGTGGTGGCCTTTCTCCAGAGCGAGAAAGACAGTGACGAATACGCCGACTCACCGGGGGTGCGCAGCCGTCTTGATGACATGATTATCCTGCTCGACCAGTACACGGTGAACGGGCTATACGGGGAGTATTTCAACTCCGATGAGCCGTCCCTGCACGACGATGCCCGGATGGTGGTTCTTGAACTGGGCGGGCTGGAGTCGCGCCAGTCCCTGCTGGTCGCGGTGATGTTCTCGCTCATCATCTATATCGAGAACCGGATGTACCAGTCTCCCCGCAGCCTGAAAAAACTCAACGTGATTGATGAAGGCTGGCGACTGCTGGACTTCAAAAACGAGAAGGTGGGGACCTTCATTGAGAAGGGTTACCGGACGGCGCGCCGGCATACCGGGGCCTATATCACCATCACCCAGAACATCGTCGACTTCGACTCCCCGACCGCATCGAGCGCTGCACGGGCGGCCTGGGGTAACTCCTCGTACAAGGCCATTCTGAAGCAGTCAGCGAAGGAGTTTGCCAAATACAACCAGCTGTACCCCGACCAGTTCAGCAAGCTTGAGAAAGACATGATTAACGGTTTCGGCTCGGCCAAAGAGCAGTGGTTCTCCTCTTTTATGCTGCAGGTGGAGGCGAACTGCTCCTGGCACCGCCTGTTTGTCGACCCGCTCAGCAGGGCGATGTACTCCTCCAAAGGCCCGGACTTCGAGTACATGAAAGCGCGCCGGGCAGAAGGTGTCGATATTCACGATGCGGTGTACGGCCTGGCCTGCCACAACTTTGACAGGGAGATGGCTGAGCTTGAATCCCGGATATCTGAAAACGACACAGAGGAAAACCGCTGATGGAAGAGAATGCAGAGCAACAAACGGAGCAGATGCAACAGCAGCAGAGGCCGGAACAGCAGCAAAACAAAGCGACATCGCGCACTTTCCGGCGGGTGCTGGTCATCACCGCCCTCGTCGTTTTTACCCTGGCCTGCAACGTCATGCTCACGCGGGTGATGCTGGCGTACACCACGCCACGGGTGGTGGCCTTCGATATGAAAAAGACGCTCGACAACTTTATGGACAGCGTCAGCCAGAAGCCACTGACAGAGGCGCAGTCAAAAGTGCTCTCGGACCGGTTTAACGAGGCACTGGAGAAGAGCCTGGCGGATTATCAGCAGCAACATCATGTGCTCATTCTGGTCTCACCCGCCGTGGTTCAGGGCGCATCCGATGTGACCCGCACCATTCAGCACGACATTGCCCGCCGGATGAAAGGAGCACAGCAATGATACGACTGAAAGGCTGCCTGCTCGCCAGCTGTCTTTTGTCGCCGCTGACACAGGCGGCCGACCTCGGGACCTGGGGGGATTTGTGGCCCGTGCGCGAGCAGGACATGCTGCAGCTCATCACGCAGCGTCTGCAGAAACTGCAGACCTCCGGTCAGTGGGACCAGACGATGGATGAATTTAAACAGCGCGTCATTGAAAACAGCCAGCGCCCGGCGCCGGTGGAGGGGATTAAACGGGCAGAGAAGTATGAGCAGCGCTGGTTTGACCCCAGCATCCGTCTGACCGAAGACCTGAAAGACCATGAGGGCCGGGTGTTTGCCCGCAAGGGCGAAGTGGTGAACCCCCTGAAAACCGTGCCGTTTATGCAGACCCTGTATTTCATCAACGGGGATGACGCCGACCAGGTGGCGTGGATGAAGCGCCAGGTGCCGGAAACCCTGATGAGCAAGATTATCCTGGTGCGTGGCAGCGTGCCGGACACGTCCGCCGCACTGGACAGCCGGATTTATTTCGACCAGAACGGCGTGCTGAGCCAGCGCTTCGGGCTGACCGCGGTGCCGGCGCGTATCACGCCTGCCCCCTCCGGTGAACGGCTGAATATTGAGACCTTCCCTGTTAAATAAGGATGTTTCCGTGAGAACCCTGACTCTGTTCCTGAGTGCCCTGACATTATGGGGGTACAGCCTCAGTGCGGCCGCTGACCCTTCCTGTGAGGGGCGATTCGTCAACCCGATCACCGATGTGTGCTGGCGCTGTATCTTCCCCCTGTCGCTCGGCAGCGTGCAGGTCGGCAAAGGTGACCTGCCGGATACCAGCAATCCCGGCAGTCCCCTGCAGCTGTGCCCGGCTCCGCCACCGCTGTTTGTTCGTCCCGGCCTGGCTATCGGGTACTGGGAGCCGATGGCCATGACGGACGTCAGCCGCTCGCCGGGCTGTATGGTCAATCTGGGGGGATTCAGCATCAACCTCGGCAAGACCGGCATGGGGACCGCGAAAAAGGACGACAAACAGGTGAACGGGGCCTTCTATCACGTGCACTGGTACAAATACCCGCTGACGTACTGGCTGAACATCATCACGTCAGCAGGCTGCCTGGAAGGGGGCGATATGGATATTGCGTATCTTTCCGAGATTGACCCGACCTGGGTGGACAGCAGCCTGACTACCATCCTGAATCCGGAAGCCATTCTGTTTGCCAACCCGATTGCGCAGGGTGCCTGCGCGGCGGATGCGATGGCCAGTGCGTTTCATATGCCGCTGGATGTTCTGTTCTGGTGCGCCGGCTCTCAGGGGTCGATGTACCCGTTCAGCGGCTGGGTCAGTAACGAGTCCAGTCCGCTGCAGTCCTCGTTACTGGTCAGCGAGCGCATGGCGTACAAGCTTCACCGGCAGGGACAAATCATGGAGAGCATCGGCAAGGACAAGGCGGTCTGCTATGAGTATCCGTCCCCGATTATCCCCAAAGAGCGCTGGCGCTATCAGATGGTGAACATGTACCCCGACAGCGGTCAGTGCCATCCCGTGGGTCGCAGCGTGATGCGCTGGGAAGCGGGACGAAATCCCCCCAACTCACGAAAGAACTACGGCTATCTGATGTGGCGTAAACGTAACTGCGTCTTCCTCTGACAGGAGTCTCCGATGAAATTTATCAATGCGATGATAGTGATGGCCTTACTGACCATGAAGGTGTGTGGGGCCGTTGGCCCGACAACCGAAGACAGAGCCTGGCTGAAACAGCAGGAGAACTTAAGCGAGCAGTTGCGCCAGCATCCGGACAGACAGCTGCAGCAGGAGCTGGAAGCGCAAATTAAGCGCAATCCACTCAACCGCTCAGACAGCCAGTTTATCGATAATCTTCTGAGCCAGCAGAAAGCAGCGAATCAGGAAAAACCGACAGAAGGGGCACTGTATTTTGTCTCCTTCTCGATACCGGAAGAGGGGCTGAAGCGCATGCTGCATGAAACCCGCCAGTACGGTATTCCGGCGACGCTGCGGGGATTAATCAACAACGACATGAAGACCACCACTGACGCGGTGATGCAGCTGGTAAAGGATGGCGTCACCGACGGCGTCCAGATCGACCCGACGCTGTACGCACAGTACAACATCCGGAGTGTCCCTGCCCTGGTGGTGCGGTGTCAGACGGGGTTCGACGTGGTGCGCGGCAATATTCGCCTGAAACAGGCGCTGGAGAAAGTGGCGGAAACAGGTGACTGCGCACAGACGGCCAGAACAATGCTGGGAGGTATCCGGTGAAAGAACTCCCGCTCATTCTGACACTTCACGCCTCTGTCCTCAGTGCCTTCATCTGGCTGGCATCACCGGCCTGTGCTGACAGCGGTACTGACTATAAAGCCGGGTCGGATTTTGCGAAGCAGGTGCAGGGCAGCGGGATGGACTCGCTGAAAAACTTCAGCGGTGAACAAAATCTGCCGGGGTATACCGACAGCCCGGAGCAGACAAAATACTACGGCGGTGTCACCGCCAGCGGAGACAGCGCCCTGAAAGGTGACTCGGCCGCTGAGTTCAGCCAGGGCGAGACCGGTAAAACCATTACGGAGTCATTCACAAACCGGCCTCCGGACCTGGTTTCCCCGGAGGCACCGTTTATTCAGTCGGCAAAAGACATCGAATCCCGGGCGGATACGATTGTCGGGGATACCGGCCAGGCCTGTACGGCCCAGGTGGTTAACCGCAGCGAATTCACGAACCACACCTGTGAACGCGACCTGCAGGTCGAGCAGTACTGCATGCGGACGGCGACCATTACCGGTCACTATAACGATACGACGACGACAGAGGTGTACAGCGTGGCGCTGAAGGATGCCTGGCAGGAGGGCGACCAGGTGAAAGTCCGCTTCACCTTCGGTGTGACAGGGACGCTTATTCATGCAGAGGCGCAGTATTTCATTACCAGCCTGCCGAATTATGCGCCACCGGGGCAGGCAAGGACGCTCTATGCCCTTGGCGGTTCGGTTCGTGTGGAAGGGGGGCAGGAGTGGAAAACCCTTTCCGGTGGCGGTTATCAGGTTGTGGAGGGCCGGGATGAGATTATGACCATTAAGCTGCATGACAGCTATTCGGTCAGCTACTTCGCCGGCATACTGGCCCGGAATCTCCGCTCCGGTTACATCACGCTGAACATCCGCGCCACAATGCAGGTCGCCTCAAAAGAGTGGGAGCCTGACGTCACCTGGGTTGAGAACTGCGCCTTTAACAAAGATGAAGGAAACAAAACATCGTCAGAATGTACTGAGCCGGGAGGTACGAAAGATGTCTGGCAGGACGGGAAAGCGTACCCGGTTTATCAGGCCTGCTGGGCTTACAGGGACACGTACATTACTCAGCCTGCAGATTTTGGTGCCTGTCAGTCTCTGATGGATAACAAAGCCTGCACCCTGTCATCCCGCCAGTGCGCCTTTTACAGTGAGGACGGAAGCGGGACCTGTCTTCATGAGTACGCCACGTTCTCCTGTGAGACGCGGACCAGCGGGAAGCAGATGATTTGCGGCGGGGACGTGTTCTGCCTTGATGGCGAATGCGATAAGGCGGCCTCCGGGAAGAACAATGATTTTGGTCAGGCGGTCTCCGAACTGGCCGCCCTGGCCGCAGCCGGTAAGGACGTGGCTGAGATGGACGGCGTGAATGTCAGGGCCTTCACCGGCAACGCGAAATACTGCAAAAAGTTCGCCGCCGGATTCAGTAACTGCTGCAAGGACAGCGGCTGGGGCCAGGATGTGGGGCTGGCGCGCTGCAGCGGCGAAGATAAGGCGCTCGCGAAAGCCAAAGCCAACAAGCTGACCATCAGCATCGGGGAGTTTTGTTCGAAAAAAGTGCTGGGTGTCTGCCTGGAGAAAAAGCGCAGCTATTGTCAGTTCGATTCAAAACTGGCGCAGATAGTTCAGCAGCAGGGACGTAACGGCCAGCTGCGTATCGGATTTGGCGGCGCGAAAAGCCCGGACTGTCGGGGTATCAGCGTGGACGAACTTCAGCGTATCAACTTTGACCAGCTGGATTTCACAAACTTCATGGAGGATTTAATGAAGAACCAGTCCATCCCTGAGAACGCAGCGCTGACAGAGAAAACGAAAGAACGCATTAAAGAGCTTCTCACACAGTCTTCTGCAAAGTAACCCCTCTTTAATAACATACATATCTAAAGGTGATTAAATGGCCGCGTCATTCATGGTCGTTGTTCTGCTTGTGGTCTTTCTTTTTATTCCGACTGGTATTGCTTTATGCATGTCAGGCCGCAGTCTGCTCCTGATATTCCTGGGTGCCCTGGCGTGCCAGGCCGCTGTTGCCGTTGCGTTTGCAGGACTGTCTGCCCGGGGCTGGTCTGAGTCGATGGGGATGGGGGCGGCATCACTCATTTTCTACGTTATCGGGCTGCATAAGGCTGACGGTGTAAAACAGAATACTCGTAACGGGAGAGAAAAGAATGAAAGTTAATTTTCACAAACATCCTGCCGTCGATTTTTCTCTGAGACTGACGCTGACGAGAATTATCATTTCTCCGGCGCTGTACTTTTCATGGGATGCCGTCAAAGGAACATCAGGCAGCGATTATATCCTGAGCGTTATCTTTATTCTCTGCATGGGCGGTGTCGGGCTTATGAATTATCTGTTTTTTTCGGCGCTGACCAGACTTTTACAGAAGGGAAAATAAAGGAACAGGGATGGAAGAGAGAAAATCGTATGGAATGGTGGTGCTGTTTGTCAGCGTGTTTGTTGTTTTTCTGGTGAGCATCATGTCTTACAGCCTGTGGCGGGACAAACAGATTAGTGCATTTATGGCCACCAACCGTGCCTGGGGTATCCAGTGTGACCGGATTTCTCAGGTCGCGTGGGTGGTCCGGGGTGGGGAGCGGGTGAATTTAACGATAACCGATCTCCCCCTTTACTGCAGCGGCTACCGCTTTGAACTGCGCAATGGTCAGGGTGAAGTCATTCACCTGCTCGATAAACACGTTGCCTACCAGCAACTTTCCCGCCAGCCACACTGATTAAAACAGGTATTTATCATGCGAAAAATACACACCGCCCTTCTGGCGGGGTGCCTTTGCTGCACCCTGTTGCCGGCTTTCGCCAAAGATGCGGGCTGGCAGTGGTACAACGAGAAACTGAAGTCCCGGGAAGCTGAAAAGCCGCCAGTACCGGCGGCCCCGCCACCGCAGATGGATATTCTCCAGAAACAGGCTCTCCTGCAGCAGGCGACGAAGAAAGCCCTGGCGGAAGCCATTATGTACCCCTCGGTCCCCGCCTTTGTGAAGTACTTCCGCCTGCAGAACTACTGGACGCAACAGGCAGGCCTGTTCTCGATGAGCGCGAAGAAGGCCATGCTGGCGCACCCGGAACTTGATTACAACCTGCAGTACAGCCACTACAACGGCACCGTGAAAAACCAGCTTGCTGCTGACTATGCCGAACAGCGCCGGGCTATCTCGACCCTCGCACAGCATTTTGGCGTGATGTTCTTTTACCGGGGCCGCGAAGCCATCGATGGCCAGCTGGTCCAGGTGATTCAGAACTTCCGCGAAACCTATGGCCTGAGCGTGATACCGGTGTCAGTTGACGGCGTCATTAACCCCATGCTGCCCGACAGCCGGACGGACCAGGGACAGGCCGCACAACTCGGCGTGAAGTACTTCCCTGCGATGATGCTGGTCGACCCGAAAAGCGGGCAGGTGAAGCCGCTGAGTTACGGCTTCATCAGCCAGGACGACCTGGCGAAACAGTTCCTCTATGTCTCCAGCGACTTTAAACCCAATTTTTAAGGAATGAGTGATGCGAAAGATTCGTTTTCCCGATTTAGACATTACCGGGATGTGGGTGCTGGCCGTGGGCGTATTTTTCCACCTCATCGCCCGGCTCGTCAGAAAGCAGCCTGAGCTGGCCGTGCAGGCCGGAGAAATCTTCGGGCTGGGCATGGTGGTGTTCGGCGGATACCGCATTCTCAATGCCCTCATTGCAGAAGCTGAAAAGGAGGAGAAGGCCCGTGAAAAACAGCCTGAAGAACACAACTAAAACAGCCGCAACGGTGACCCTGCTCCTGGCTCTTTCCGGCATGGCGCAGGCGGGCACGCTCGATGAGGTGAGGTCGCTCTGGGACCCGCAGGGTATCTCCGGCGCTTCATCTGCCTCCCGGAAGGATGGCGCTCCGCGCGCGGTGACGCCGGTTTCTCAGCCCCGCTGGTTCCGGCTCAGCAACGGCAGGCAGGTGGACCTTCGGGACTGGAAAGTCGTGCTGTTCATGCAGGGGAAGTGCCCGTACTGCCATAAGTTTGACCCGGTCCTGAAGCAGCTGGCCGGGCAGTACGGTTTCTCTGTCTTCCCTTACACCATTGACGGGCAGGGCGATGAGGCCTTTCCCGAGGCGCTGCCGGTGCCGCCTGAGGTGATGCAGACCTTTTTCCCCAATATCCCTGTGGCCACGCCGACCACGTTTCTGGTCAACGTGAATACGCTGGCGGCATATCCGCTTCTGCAGGGCGCCACGGATGCGCAGGGCTTTATGGCACGAGTCGATACGGTATTTCAGATGACGGGGGAGGCAGGGGATGGGCAACATTAAAAGGGCCGCGCTGGCGGGCAGTTTTTTGTTGGGGTTGTCTCTCCCGGCTGCCGCCGATGTGAACGGCGATATGAATAACTTCTTCAACAAGCTGGGGTTCGCGTCCAATACCAGCCAGCCGCAGGTCTGGCAGGGGCAGGCAGCGGGCTATGCCTCCGGCGGTTCGCTGTATGCCAGAACGCAGGTAAAAACCATCCAGCTGGTCAGCATGACCCTGCCGGATATCAACGCCGGCTGCGGCGGCATTGATGCGTACCTGGGCTCATTCAGCTTCATTAACAGCGAGCAGCTGCAGCGCTTCGGCAAACAAATCATGTCCAACGCGGCAGGCTACTTCTTTGACCTTGCCCTGCAGACCACGGTACCCGAAATCAAAACGGCCAAAGACTTCCTGCAGAAGATGGCCAGCGACATCAACAGCATGAACCTCAGTTCGTGCCAGGCCGCACAGGGCATTGTGGGCGGCCTGTTCCCCCGTACTCAGGTGGCGCAGCAGAAGGTCTGCCAGGACATTGCCGGTGAGAGCAATATCTTTGCCGACTGGGCGGCATCGCGTCAGGGCTGTTCGGTTGGCGGGCAGATGGGCAAGGTGCAGGATAAAGCCAGCGATAAGGACAAGGAGCGCGTCATGAAGAACATCAACATCATGTGGAACGCCCTGTCCAAAAACCGGCTTTTTGACGGCAATAAAGAGCTGAAAGAGTTTGTGATGACGCTCACCGGGACGCTGGTCTTCGGTGAGAACAGTGAAATCACCCCGCTGCCGGCGCGCACCACCGACCAGGACCTGATTAAAGCCATGATGGAGGGCGGGACAGCCAGGATTTACCACTGCAATGATTCAGAGAAGTGCCTGAAGGTGGTGGCAGATGCGACGGTCACCATTGCCGCCGACAAGGCGCTTAAGAGCCAGATTTCGACACTTCTGAGCAGCATTCAGAGCAAGGCGGTAATGGACCAGGCCCTGACGGAGCAGGAGAAGGGCTTTATCTCCAGCACCACCATCCCGGTGTTCAAATACATTGTCGACCCGCAGATGCTGGGTATTTCAAACACGCTGATTTATCAGCTCACGGACTATATCGGCTACGACATTCTCCTGCAGTACATCCAGGAGTTGATACAGCAGGCCCGGGCCATGATTGCCACAGGCAACTATCCGCAGTCGACAATGGATTTAATTCTGGAAAACCTGAATCAGGCAAGCGTACAGATTGCCGCCTTCCAGGCGCGTGTTCAGGTCCAGCAGGATGCGATGCTGGTTGTTGACCGGCAGATGAGTTATATGCGCCAGCAGGTGTCCGCCCGCATGATGACCCGCTACCAGAACAACTACCATTTCGGAGGGAGCCTCTGATGACGCCACTTGAAATCTACACCATCGCCGGGGGCGACTGGCTGCGGGGTAACCTGAATGCCATCGCGGCGTTCATGGGGACCGCCACCTGGTCGTCCATTGAGAAAATGTGCATCGCGTTTTCGGTGCTGATTGTGGCTGTCAGCTGGGTGAAAAAACACAACATCATGGACCTTGTCGGCTGGGTGTTTTCCCTGACCCTGGTCTCTATGCTGGTTGTCGTCCGTACACCTGTACAGATAATCGACTACAGCAACGTGGCGCAGGTCTACAAAGTGGATAACGTCCCGGTTGGCCTGGCCATTCCGGCGTCGCTGACCACGCGTGTGGGTAATGCCCTGGTACAGAGCTACGAGATGATTTTCTCCCTGCCCGACAGTGTCACCTACAGTAAGACCGGGATGCTGTTTGGCGGAAACCTGGTGGCGAAAAGCACCGATTTTGTTTCGCAGAACCCCGAAATCACCACCCTGTTCTCCGACTATGTCCAGAACTGCGTGATGGGCGATATCTTTCTCAACGGTAAATACACCCTTGAGGAGCTGATGAACTCCTCTGACCCGTATACGCTGATATTTTCAAAGCCCAGTCCGCTGCGTCAGGTACCCAATCACGACTATAAGTTTCTCGATAAGCCGGAGCTGGGCACGGCCTTTATCAGCTGTCAGGTGGCCGCGACACAGCTTAAACAACGGCTGGCGCTCGACTCCCAGACTGGCGGGAAGACCTGGAGCTACTATGCGCGCCAGCTGTTCGGTGGCAAACCCAATCCGGACCTGCTGTTCAGCCAGATGATAGGCGACAGCTACGGATACTTCTATAACGCCAGCCAGAGTGCCGGGCAGATTATCCGCCAGAACGTCACCATGAATGCGCTGCGTAACGGTCTCCAGAGCTACGCGTCCCGCAGCGGCGACACGGCAAGCCTCGTGAACATCGCCAACACCACGTCGCTGGAAAAGCAGCGTCTGGCACAGGCCACGATGGGGCATCAGGCCCTGCGCTCTCTGCCGATGATGCAGACGGTGATCATGGGCATCATGATTGGGTTGTTCCCCATACTGATTATGAGCGCGATGTTCAACATGATGACGCTGCAGGTGATAAAGGGCTACGCGTTTGCCCTAGTATGGCTACAGTCCTGGCCGCTGGTCTACTCCATCCTGAACAGCGCGATGGCCTACTACGCAAAACAGAACGGTGTCCCGGTGGTCCTCTCAGAGCTCTCTCAGGTGCAGCTCAAGAACTCAGATATTGCGACCACGGCGGGGTATATCTCGATGATGATACCGCCACTCACCTGGTATATGGTCAAGAACATTGGTGCCGGCTTCTCCAGCGCCTACAGCCACTTTGCCTCCTCGGGACTCAGTTCGACGTCTCAGGCCGCATCCGGTGTCGTCGATGGCAACTACTCCTTCGCCAATATGCAGATGGAGAACGTCAGCGGCTACAACTGGGGCACCAACAGTTCAACCAGCTTCGGTCAGATGTCGCGGCAGCTGGGGAACGGTGGTACGGAGACGCAGACCGGGGACGGGACGACTATCTGGGATGCGCGCAGTTCTAAGCTACCGGTTGATATCAATGTCAGCCGGCAACTGGCCAGCGCGAACCAACAGATGGCACGTGAGTCTGATGTGCAGGCACAGAGTCACCTGCATGGCTATAACAACAGCGTGACAAGTGCCTGGAACAGCCTTCAGCAGTTCGGCACAAATAAAGGGAACAGCGCGTCGACAACAACCGGGGCCGATTATACTGAGTCGTCGCAGGATTCAATGGCCAGAAGTAAAATGTGGAATGCGGTTGTTTCTAATGCGAAAGCCAATAACATCAGCAATGAAGAGTCATTCAACCAGTTGATGGATAAGTCAACGAAAGGGTCTGTATCAGGTGAGATGTATGGTAATGCAAAATGGAGTACTGGTGATCAGCTGGCCGGGAAACTGGGTAAATGGGCTACAGGATTCTCCGCTGAAGGTGGGGTGAAAGCAAGTTTAGGTGCGAGTGCTTCTAGTGGCTCTACTGACTCGACGAATGAATCCGGAAGATCATCTCATGACAGTAGGCATGATACCAGTAGTCAGGCTGCCAGAGATTTTAAAGAAGCATCTGATTACTTTACCAGCCGCAAGACAACTACATCAGGTAATATTACCGATAATAATGCCAGTTCGCGTATCGACCAGTTTGCGGCATCGCTTTCGAGTGCCAAAAACAGTTATGACCAGTACACGAACAGCCGGACTCGTAGCCATGAATACAGTGAGATGGCATCCCGTACAGAGAGCATGAGCGGCCAGATGAACGAGAACCTGACTCAGCAGTTTGCTCACTTTGTCCAGCAACGTTCTCCGCAGAATGCAGAAGCCATTCTGACCAACACAAGTTCGCCAGAAGTCGCTGCGCAGCGTGAAGCACTTGCACGTGAATTCGTCAAAGCACAAGTTGAACCAAAGGTTGATGGTGCTTATCAACAAGGTCGCGAAAGCATCGGCCAGAATATGTCAAGTGTGTCAGGTGGTGGTAACCGTGGTTCGGTAATGGCCGACTACGGACATAATGCTGGTAGTATAGAAGCCATGACACGAGATGCGGGGATTAAGGATAATGTGGGGCAGAAAGTGGATGGGATGATAGCGCAGAATAACCAACAGCATCAGGAATCCCGTGAAGGCATACAACAGCAAGGTGTCGAGGTGAGAAAAGAGAATGCTGAACTGGAAAATGACCACAAAACAAAAGGAAATGATTTCAAAAACTCTTATAATGATAAGAAGGAAGAGCAGACTAAATTGCCAGGTGCGGATACAACTAGAGAACTGTTGGATAAGGCAAATAAGTTAGAAAAAGACAAATCAAAGAGATAGGGAGAATAGGATGTTAACCCATCAAATAATACAAAATGAAATCGAAGAGCTAAAACAGATCTTGGCTCATCAGGATTTAGAGATTCCATCATTCTGGCGTTGTATCTGGCCAGGTCTGGTATGCATGCTTTGGTTTTTACTATCATCCTATCTTTCATATTGGTTAAGTGACTATGCCTCTGGTCTTGAGAGAATAGCTGCTATGGTTTTTGCGGGTGCGATGGGTTTTTTTTCTATTGTTTTGATAGCTAATACGCGCGCACATTTTCTTTCGTTGCCTCAGTCATTCCGGAAAAAATCAAAATTCTTTGGTTATTTGTCAGGAAAGTGTAAGGCTTATGGTGTCTTTATCTTGGTTCTATTTCCATGTCTGGCGTTTTATTTTTCATCTATCCATCTTAATGCAATAGCCTTTAGTGTTATAACGTTTTTTTGTATGATAGTAACTGTCATGGTGATGAATATTGACCTTGGTCGTTATCAATTAGCGACTTTGACGTCTGTTATTGAGGCGGTTAGGGGGGTAAGTAGGCGCAATAACTAAACTTGTGCACTTAACTAACCAGAGTTTTATCTTCGGTTAGTTTATTTTTGCGCTCTACGTTCTGTTATTTTACTAATGTTATCTATTCAGGTAATAAACGGTGAGTAGGTGCACAATTTACTTGTGCGCCTGTGAGGCGTTGCCGCCAGCGGCGGAATGGTTTCATGATGTAATCACCTTCTGCCGGATATTTTCCTGATATCCGGCATTCCTTCCTCAATGGTTTACTGACGGATTATTGCCATGAGCTTCAATGCCAAAGATATGACCCAGGGCGGTCAGATTGCCAATATGCGCTTTCGCATGTTTGGTCAGATTGCCAATATTATATTTTACGTGCTGTTTATTTTATTCTGGGTGCTGTGCGGGCTGATGCTGATGTACCGGCTCAGCTGGCAGACGTTTGTGAACGGCTGCGTGTACTGGTGGTGTACGACGCTTGGACCCATGCGCGAGATTATTCGCTCCCAGCCCGTATACACCATTCAGTATTACGGCCAGTCGCTGGAATATACCTCAGAACAAATCCTGGCCGATAAATACACTATCTGGTGCGGTGAGCAGCTGTGGACCAGTTTTGTGTTTGCGGCCGTCGTTTCCCTCGTTATCTGTATCGTGACGTTCTTTGTTGCCAGCTGGGTGCTGGGCCGTCAGGGTAAACAGCAGAGCGAGGATGAGAATACCGGCGGGCGCCAGTTGTCCGATAAACCCAAAGACGTGGCGCGCCAGATGAAGCGCGACGGTATGGCTTCGGATATTAAAATTGGCGATCTGCCGATACTGCTGAACTCCGAAATCCAGAACTTCTGTCTCCACGGGACCGTGGGCTCCGGTAAATCTGAAGTGATCCGCCGGCTACTGAATTACGTCCGTGCCCGGGGCGATATGGCCATCATCTACGACCGCTCCTGTGAGTTTGTCAAAAGCTACTACGATCCGTCGCTCGATAAAATCCTTAACCCGCTAGATTCGCGCTGTGCGGCCTGGGATTTATGGAAAGAGTGCCTGACGCTGCCGGACTTCGATAACGTCTCCAATACCCTTATCCCGATGGGGACCAAAGAGGACCCGTTCTGGCAGGGCTCAGGGCGCACCATTTTTGCCGAGGGCGCGTATCTGATGCGTGAAGACAAGGACCGCTGCTACGAGAAGCTGGTCGACACCATGCTCTCCATCAAAATCGACAAGCTGCGCGCCTATCTGCAGAACACACCGGCGGCGAACCTGGTGGAAGAAAAAATTGAGAAAACCGCCATCAGTATCCGTGCGGTGCTGACCAACTACGTCAAGGCCATCCGCTACCTGCAGGGCATTGAGAAGAATGGCGAGCCGTTCACTATCCGGGACTGGATGCGCGGTGTGCGTGAAGACCAGCCCAATGGCTGGCTGTTCATCTCCTCTAATGCGGATACACACGCTTCCCTGAAGCCGGTTATCTCCATGTGGCTGTCGATTGCCATCCGCGGCCTGCTGGCGATGGGGGAGAACCGTAACCGGCGCGTGTGGATTTTCGCTGACGAACTGCCCACGCTGCACAAGCTGCCGGACCTGGTCGAAATCCTGCCGGAGGCGCGTAAGTTCGGTGGCTGTTACGTGTTCGGTATTCAGTCCTATGCCCAGCTGGAAGATATCTACGGCGTGAAGCCCGCCGCCACGCTCTTTGACGTGATGAACACCCGGGCCTTCTTCCGTTCTCCCAGCAGGGAAATAGCGGAGTTTGCCGCCGGTGAGATTGGCGAGAAAGAAATCCTCAAGGCCAGCGAGCAGTACTCCTACGGTGCAGACCCGGTTCGTGATGGTGTGTCGACCGGGAAAGAAAAAGAGCGTGAAACGCTGGTCAGCTATTCCGATATTCAGACACTCCCGGATTTGTCCTGTTACGTCACGCTGCCCGGACCGTACCCGGCCGTGAAGCTGGCCCTGAAGTACAAACCGCGCCCGAAAATTGCCGAGGGATTTATTCAGCGCACTCTCGATACGCGGGTGGATGCACGGCTTAGTGCTCTGCTGGAAGCGCGTGAGGCTGAAGGCAATCTGGCACGGGCGCTTTTCACGCCGGATGCGCCGGAGCCTGAACAGCGTGATGCAGACAGCAGGACATCGCCCGGACAGCCAGAGCCGGAAAACGCCCCGGTCTCACCTGCACCCGTGAAGTCCGCGTCGACAGCTGAAACGCTGGCCGCACCGCCATCCGTTAAGGCGTCAGAAGCGCCACAGGCTACAGTCACGACCGTGCCGTTAACCCGCCCGGCACCGGCAACGACTCCTGCTGCTTCCAGCGCGACGGCGTCCTCTGTCGCTGCGACGGCGGCCACGACCGGCGGCACAGAACAGGAGCTGGCGCAACAGCCCGCAGATACGGGACAGGAGGTGATGCCGGCTGGCATGAATGAGGACGGTGAAATCGAAGATATGCAGGCGTATGACACCTGGCTGGCTGATGAGCAGACGCAGCGCGAGATGCAGCGGCGTGAAGAGGTCAACATTAACCATAGCCACCGCCGAGATGAGCAGGATGATATTGAGATTGGGGGGAATTTCTGATGCTCAGTTTCAGCCAGGTGAAATCGGCGGGCAGTGCCGGTAACTACTACACAGAGAAAGACAATTATTACGTCACCGGCAGTATGGAAGAGCGCTGGCAGGGCAAAGGCGCGGAAGCGCTGGGACTGGAAGGAAAGGTGGACAAACAGGTCTTCACGGAGCTGCTGCAGGGAAAACTCCCCGACGGCAGCGACCTTACCCGGATGCAGGACGGCGTCAACAAGCACCGTCCCGGTTATGATCTGACCTTTTCGGCGCCCAAAAGTGTCTCGATGCTGGCCATGCTGGGTGGCGATAAGCGCCTGATTGACGCGCATAACCGTGCGGTGACGGTGGCGCTGAATCAGGTGGAGTCTCTGGCCGGCACGCGGGTGCAGAAAGACGGCGTATCTGAAACGGTTCTGACCGGGAATCTGATTATCGCCCGGTTTAACCACGATACATCGCGTGCTCAGGAGCCTCAGATACACACGCACAGCGTGGTCATTAACGCCACCCAGAACGGCGATAAATGGCAGACGCTGGCCAGCGATACCGTCGGTAAAACCGGGTTTTCCGAAAATCTGCTGGCTAACCGCATCGCGCTTGGAAAGATATACCAGAGCGCTCTCAGGGCCGATATTGAGTCTATGGGGTATAAGACAGTCGACGCGGGCAAGCACGGCATGTGGGAGATGAAGGACGTGCCGGTAGAGGCGTTTTCCACGCGCAGCCAGGAGCTCAGGGAGGCGGCAGGACCCGATGCGTCCCTGAAGTCCCGGGATGTGGCCGCGCTCGATACCCGCAAGTCGAAGGAAGCCATCGATCCGGCAGAGAAGATGGTGGAGTGGATGAACACGCTGAAGGAGACCGGCTTCGACATCCGTGGCTACCGTGAAGCTGCGGACGCGCATGCAGCAGAGCTGGCCCGCGCACCCGCAGCGCCGGTGAAAACCGACGGACCGGATATCGCGGACGTGGTGACCCGGGCCATTGCCGGTCTCAGCGACCGTAAGGTGCAGTTTACGTATGCCGATGTGCTGGCGCGCACGGTTGGCCAGCTGGAGGCAAAGCCGGGGGTGTTTGAACTGGCGAGAACGGGCATCGATGCGGCGATTGAACGCGAGCAGCTTATCCCGCTCGACCGGGAGAAAGGCCTCTTCACCTCGAACATTCACGTCCTCGATGAGCTCTCCGTGAAAGCGCTGAGCCAGGAGGTACAGCGGCAGAACCACGTCTCCGTCACGCCGGATGCGTCAGTGATGCGCGAAAAACCCTTCAGCGATGCGGTCAGCGTCCTGGCGCAGGACCGTCCGGCGATGGGGATTGTCGCCGGTCAGGGCGGCGCGGCAGGCCAGCGGGAGCGGGTGGCGGAGCTGACGCTGATGGCCCGGGAGCAGGGGCGCGACGTGCATATTCTCGCTGCCGATAATCGCTCCCGTGATTTTCTCGCCGGGGATGCGCGACTGGCCGGAGAAACCGTCACAGGCAAATCTGCCCTGCAGGACGGGACGGCGTTTATCCCGGGCGGGACCTTAATTGTCGACCAGGCGGAGAAGCTGAGCCTGAAGGAGACGATTTCCTTGCTCGATGGCGCCATGCGCCATAACGTGCAGGTCCTGCTCTCCGACAGCGGCAAGCGCAGCGGAACCGGGAGCGCGCTGACAGTCCTGAAGGACAGCGGCGTGAACACCTACAGGTGGCAGGGCGGCAGGCAGGCCACGGCAGACATCATCAGCGAGCCGGACAAAAGTGTGCGTTACAGCCGGCTGGCGCAGGAGTTCGCCGTCAGCGTGCGTGAAGGGCAGGAGAGCGTGGCGCAAATCAGCGGCACGCGTGAGCAGAATGTCCTGAATAACGTTATCCGCGACACCCTCAAAAATGAGGGGGCGCTCGGCAACCGGGACATGACAGTGACCGCGCTGACGCCGGTGTGGCTGGACAGCAAGAGTCGGGGCGTGCGGGACTATTACCGTGAGGGCATGGTCATGGAGCGGTGGGACCCTGAGGCCCGGAAGCATGACCGCTTTGTCATTGACCGTGTGACGGCCAGCAGCAACATGCTGACCCTGAAAGACCGTGAGGGAGAGCGTCTGGACCTGAAGGTCTCCGTCGTCGACAGCCAGTGGACGCTGTTTCGCACGGATAAGCTGCCGGTGGCAGAGGGCGAACGTCTGGCGGTACTCGGGAAGATACCCGACACGCGCCTGAAGGGCGGGGAAAGTGTCACGGTGCTGAAAGCGGAAGCCGGGCAGCTGACGGTTCAGCGTCCCGGACAGAAAACCACCCAGACGCTTCCTGTCGGCAGCAGCCCGTTCGACGGGATTAAGGTCGGCCACGGCTGGGTGGAGAGTCCCGGCCGGTCGGTCAGCGAAACGGCGACCGTCTTTGCCTCGGTGACGCAACGTGAGCTGGATAACGCCACGCTGAACCAGCTGGCGCAGAGCGGGAGCCATATCCGGCTGTACTCCGCGCAGGACGCGGCCCGCACCACAGAGAAGCTGGCGCGGCACACCGCGTTCAGCGTGGTCTCAGAGCAGCTGAAGGTCCGCTCGGGAGAAGCAGACCTGGAGGCGGCCATCGCACAGCAGAAAGCCGGACTGCATACCCCGGCAGAGCAGGCCATTCACCTTTCCGTGCCGCTGCTGGAGAGCAACAGCCTGACCTTTACCCGGACGCAGCTGCTGGCCACGGCGCTGGAAACCGGCGGTGGTAAGGTGCCAATGACAGACATTGATGCAACCATTCAGGCGCAGATTAAGGCCGGGAGTCTGCTGAATGTGCCGGTGGCCTCCGGACACGGCAACGACCTGCTGATTTCCCGCCAGACCTGGGATGCGGAGAAAAGCGTCCTGACGCGGGTGCTGGAAGGTAAGGATGCGATGACGCCGCTGATGGACCGGGTGCCGGGCAGCCTGATGACAGACCTGACCGCCGGACAGCGGGCGGCAACCCGGATGATACTGGAGACCCCGGACCGGTTCACTGTGGTTCAGGGGTATGCCGGGGTGGGGAAAACCACGCAATTCAAATCCGTCATGAGCGCCATCAGCCTGCTGCCGGAAGAGGCCCGCTCGCGCGTCATCGGTCTGGGGCCGACACACCGCGCCGTGGGCGAGATGCAGAGCGCCGGCGTCGACGCGCAGACGACCGCCTCATTCCTGCATGACACGCAGCTGCAGCAGCGCAACGGCCAGACGCCGGATTTCAGCAACACGCTGTTCCTGCTCGATGAGAGCTCGATGGTCGGGCTGGCAGACACCGCGAAAGCACTCTCCCTGATTGCAGCCGGAGGAGGTCGCGCTGTACTCAGCGGCGATACCGACCAGCTGCAGTCCATTGCGCCGGGCCAGCCGTTCCGTCTGATGCAGCAGCGCAGCGCGGCTGATGTGGCCATCATGAAAGAAATCGTGCGCCAGGTGCCTGAGCTGAGACCGGCGGTCTACAGCCTGATTGACCGGGATATCAGCCGTGCTCTGTCCACTATTGAACAGGTCACGCCGGAGCAGGTGCCGCGTAAGGACGGTGCCTGGGTACCTGAAAACTCGGTCACAGAATTCACGCCGGCACAGGAGAAAGCGATACAGGATGCGCTGAAGGAGGGTAAGGAAATACCGCCTGACACGCCAGCGTCCCTCCACGATGCGATTGTGAAGGACTACACCGGGCGCACCCCGGCGGCGCAGGCGAGTACGCTCATCATCACGCATCTGAACGCAGACCGCCGGGCGCTCAACGGGCTCATCCATGATGCGCGTGTACAGAATGGCGAGGTCAGTAAAGAGGAGGTGACCCTGCCGGTACTGGTCACGAGCAATATCCGTGACGGTGAGCTGCGTAAGCTGTCCACCTGGTCAGAGCATCAGGGGGCCGTGGCTCTTCTGGATAACACCTACCAGCGGATTGAGAGCGTCGATAAGGAGAACCAGCTCATCACCCTTAAGGACAATGAGGGTAACATTCGTCTTCTCTCTCCCCGGGAGGCCTCAGCGGAGGGCGTCACGCTCTATCGCCCGGAGCACATCACCGTCTCACAGGGTGACCGGATGCGCTTCAGCAAAAGTGACCCGGAGCGAGGTTACGTCGCAAACAGTGTGTGGGAGGTGAAAGCGTTCTCGGGTGACAGTGTCACGCTAACGGATGGCAAAACCACCCGCACGCTGAACCCGAAGGCGGATGAGGCGCAGCGACATATTGACCTTGCCTATGCCATCACCGCCCACGGCGCGCAGGGGGCCAGTGAACCTTTCGCCATCGCACTCGAAGGCGTGGAAGGGCGCCGGAAAGCGCTGGTCAGCTTTGAGTCGGCCTACGTGGCGCTGTCGCGCATGAAACAGCACGCGCAGGTGTACACCGACAACCGGGAGGGGTGGACCACGGCGGTCAGCCGTTCTCAGGAGAAGGCCAGCGCACATGACGTGCTCGAACCGCAGAACGCCCGGGCGGTGAGGAATGCCGGTCAGCTCTATGGTCGGGCACAGCCGCTGGATGAAACCGCCGCAGGCCGGGCTGCCCTGCAACAGTCAGGTCTGGCCAGAGGCCGCTCTCCGGGTAAATTCATCTCACCCGGTAAAAAATATCCGCAGCCACATGTGGCCCTGCCGGCATTCGATAAAAACGGCAAGGAGGCCGGTATCTGGCTCAGTCCGCTGACCGACAGGGACGGGCGGCTGGAGGCCATCGGGGGCGAGGGGCGGATTATGGGGGACGAAACGGCCCGGTTCGTCGCTCTGCAGAACAGCCGCAACGGCGAGAGTCTGCTGGCCGGGAACATGGGCGAGGGCGTCAGAGCAGCCCGTAACCATCCCGACAGCGGGGTGATAGTACGCCTTGCCGGCGACGACCGCCCCTGGAACCCGGAGGCCATCACCGGTGGTCGGGTCTGGGCTGACCCCCTGCCGAATACACCGCTCCCTGATACCGGTACTGACATCCCGCTCCCGCCGGACGTGCTGGCACAGCGGGCTGCAGAAGAGGTGCAGCGCCGGGAAATGGAAAAACAGGCGGAACAGACTGCCCGGGAAGTCGCCGGCGAGGAGAAGAAAGCGGGCGAACCGGGCGAGCGGATAAAAGAGGTTATCGGGGACGTGATTCGCGGCCTGGAGCGTGACCGCCCGGGCGAAGAGAAAACGCTGCTGCCGGATGACCCGCAGACGCGACGTCAGGAGGCCGCGATACAGCAGGTCGCCTCAGAGAGTCTGCAGCGCGAGCGGCTGCAGCAAATGGAGCGGGACATGGTGCGCGACCTGAACCGGGAGAAAACCCTCGGCGGCGACTGATGCGCCTGGAGTTTTTGTCAGGCACAGCAATATCAGGGATAAAAAGGAAGCAACGATGACAACATACACAATGCGTTTCAGTGCGGCAGACCGCTGGCTGCAGGCTCTCCTGACCTGGACGCCCGGGCAGACGGATATCATCAAAACGGTGGCGCTGCTTCTGATGGTCACTGACCACACCGGACTCCTGTTGGCGCACAACAACGAGCTTATGCGTCTCCTGGGCCGGGGCTGCTTTCCGCTGTTCGGTCTGGTCTGGGGGATGAATCTGGCCCGGCACGGAGAAATACGCCAGTCACAGCTGAACAGTCTCTGGGGCTGGGCGCTCGTCGCCCAGGTGTCGTTTATGCTCATCGGGTACCCGTGGTACACGGGTAATATTCTGTTCGCCTTTGCCGTCACCGGCCAGATGCTGCGGTGGTTCAGCCTGCCGTCCTGGTATTACACCCTCCCGGCTGTCGGGCTACTGATAACCTGGATGCCGCTGTCAGCCGGCAGTTACGGCATGGCGGGGGTAGGCATGCTCACCGCCAGCTGGCTGCTGTGCCGCGAACAGCATGCGACGGAACGGCTGATTTATGGTGCGCTGTGGGCCATCATGGTGTTGCTGATGAATATCAATGATGTCAGTGAGTCGGTGGCCGGGGTGGTAATAGCGCTGCTCACGCTGATGGTGTGCTCTTCCGTTGGGAAAAATCTGAAGCGATTCTGGCCACGGCATTTTTTCGTGATGTTCTATGCCGTGCACCTGGCGGTGCTTGGGATAGTGGCGACGATGTAAAAAAAACCGGACAGAGGTCCGGGGAGCGGGGAAAATACCCATAAGTGTGACAAAGGGAACATCATCGCCGTGTCCACTGCAACGTGAGGTGAAACGATGACGCTGTTAGCGTATCGTATACCCCAGACCTGAAGTTTTTATTGATGTGGCCCCTTATGAGTGAAGAAAAACGCCCTGTACTGAGCCTCAAACGAAAGCCTGCGGCGGAAAGCACGGGAAAGGATGTCACAGGCACGCCGGGCGTCGTTCGCCGCAAAAAAGTCGTGGTGGTCTCGACGCCGCCCGCCTGGAAGGTCAAGAAAGAGAAGCTGGAGCAGGCGAAAAAGGCGGCTGAAGCCGCCGCACGCCAGGCGGCCGCAGAACCGGTCAAAGCGGCAAAGGTTCCGCCTCCGGTACGTTATCTGCGGCTGCTGCCACCGGAGCAGGCCAGTATGACCCTGAAAGCTTTCTGGCCGCAGCTGTTTGACGGCAACTCGCCACGTCTGCTGGCCACGGGGATGCGTGAACAGCTGTTTGCCGATATTGCGAGCCGCGACCTGCCGCTGTCGCATAAGCAGGTGATTAAGTGCCTGAAAAGCCTGACCCGGTCGGCGGGTTATCTGTCCCGGATGCGGGAAGGTGCCTCCCGCTATGACCTGCAGGGCAATGCCGTGGCCACCGTTACGGCAGAGGAAGCTCAGTACGCCAGTGAGCGCATGATGAAGGAGCTGCTGCGTACTGAGCGAATGAGGAGCCAGACGGCTGACTGAATGCAAACGGAGGTGTGAAATGGATTTTAAGGAACGGAAACAAAAGGCGCTGGCGATAATGGCCAGCCGTAAGATGTGGAAAAGTAATTACGCACCGCCTCTGATACGTCTGCTGTGGTGGCTGGGTGTAAAAATCCCCCCGCTGCCGTTTGCCTCGTTCTGGCAGGTTTTCGGTTTGATGACAGGCGGTTTCTCCGTGGGATACGGGCTGCTGATGTACTTTATGGTCTGGCGTCCACAGGGGATGAGTCCTCTGTTTGCTTGTGCGGTCAGTCTTATCGCGGGCGTATTATTTGGCTTAACGATGGCGCTGTTTCACCTTTGGCGGCGAAGCGCGAATAAATTACCTGACTGGAAAGACCTGTAACGGAATGAATATATACTGTCAGGGGCGATTACTCTTGCACTGACAGTTATATATCCTTTTTAGTAAATAAAATATTAAATTTATTGCGCGGTCATTATATATGGCCGTGCTGCGGTGGTTATTATTCATTTCTGAAAGGCACACTCAATGTGTTGTTATTCTTTTCCCTCCGGGAAATCATATTTTAAACGAGAAGGGTAAATAATGGTTAAAGATGAAATGACAGATGAGTCTGCTGTGCCCGAGTCTGACCAAGCGCGAAGAATGATAAGACGTTCGGTACTGCGGATGGTGGGTTCGGGCCTGATTCACTCCCGGGATGATGTGATTCGCTACCTGATAAATGAGGGTGGCTTTGACATTGAGAGTGTGACCGACACCAGTGTGACGCTGTGTGCGCCGGATGAGCCGGAAGAGATGCTGACGCTGACGGGGTGGGTGTTTTCATCATCATTCAGACTGGCTGACTGCGTTTCTGATAATACCTGTCCGGTTATGTACGACTGAAATCAGTACCCGGATGTATTTTTGAATATATATTTGAGTGCACTATTTAACGGATTTAAATCCCTTGCGTATATTGCTGCAAACAGTCTGTAAAATGTCATGGGTAATACTCGTGTGGGTTGATTTTAATATTTAAAAGGAATGCGAATATGTTTCGGTATTTTATTCTGCGCACTGAGCAGCAATTATTCTGTTATTTATACGGTATCGCGCTGGCGCTGGTTCTGATGCTCTTATTTTCTCCTGTGTCCCGGGCATACGGGTTTTATCTGGTTGCGTTGTCTGTTGCGTTGTCTGTTGCGCTGTTCTGGGCCGGTCTGGCCCTGTACACCCGTCGCACCGACCGGATGAGAAAGCCGGAGGTCTCACCGCTGGTCAGTATCCGCGACGGTATTCAGGTGGTGGCCATACTGCCGCGCCATGAAAAGGCCCGTCTGGAATGGGAAATTCTGCAGGATGCTGACGTGTATCGCCGTCAGATGGTTGCCCTTCTGGACCTGGCTCAACGGGGTGTCAGCCGGGGGCTGATATACGCGCCGGCGGTGATGCTGGCTGGTCTGTGCTTTCTTGCCCGGGGATTTCCGCTGGATGCTGTTCGGGTCTTCAGCGCTCTGCGGGAAATGCCCGCCACAGAGCTTGTGCATCAGACTGGTTTTGTCCTGCGCTACGTCCTGCTGATTTCCGTCATGTCGGCTCTGATTGCCGATGTTCTGGCCGGGAGAGGATTGCCGAACGCCTTTCGCCGCGCATTGCTGGACAGGCTGCCGGCAGAGGCAAAGGAATAAACAGCATGGCGAAAATACTAATGATGGCCGGCAGTACCGTTGTTGTGCTGAGTCTGCTGGGGTTTCTGGTTCTGCTTCTGAAAGGACGGGCCGTAACGAAGACATCTCCGGTCCTGATGTCACTGAAAGCTCTGGGTATTCGCCCCTCGGAGGCAGAGCAGCGATTGTGTCGCCAGCGGGTCTGGGTGGGAAATGACTCGCTCATGACACCACGGGAACAACACTTTTACCGGGCACTGCTGAGGCATACCAGCCGTAAGCGCTGGCTGTTATGCCCGCAGGTCCGGGTGGCGGATATTGCCACACTCGCTCCCCACATCCGGCCACGTTCCCGGACCTGGTGGCAACTCTTCCGCATGGCGTCTCAGTGGCACTGCGACGTGGTCATTGTTGATATCCGCACCTTTGCTGTCGTTGGCGCGATTGAACTTGATGACGCCTCACATCTTAAAAAACAGCGTATCAGGCGCGACATCCTGCTGGAAGAGGTTCTGAGGCAGGCGGGTATCCCGCTGCTGCGCGACCGGGACTCAGAGAAACTGGTCAGGCGAGTCAGTGAGTTTCTGAAATACCGTGAAGCTGAAACCGACGAAATATCTGCATCCGACACAGCTTTACCGACAGCGCATACTGAACGCCGGGAGGACGAAAAATGATTGTGCCCGTAGAGGTTGATCGCGATGCGCGGGGCTACTGGACACACCCGGCGTTAATCCGGAGTTGCTGCCAGACCACGCCACAGCTGATGTGGTGGTTGCGCGTCCAGAAGCTGGAGTGCTTCGTGATGAGTATGCGTGACGAGGCTACAGAGGCATTCTGTGCCGGATGGGATGATGGCCCGTCTGACGCTTCAGCATGGGAGCTGGTTCCTCCGCCCGGTAAGGGCTGGTTTCTTGGTTCAGTACATCCACGGGAGGAGGGGCCGGAGTGCTACTGGTTCCGTCATACCACAAAAGCCTGACGCCTCCGCAGGGCGTCGTTGTCCAACGCCGGAGGCGGGGAAAAACCAGTTTCCCCCGCCCCCGGCGTTTCTGAATTCATCCAGTGAAGGAAATACTGTGAAAGTAAATCGTACTCTCCTCAGATGGTGTCTGCCCGGACTGGTCAGCCTGAGCCTGTGCGCACCCATTCCGGCCGTTTATGCCGCGAACATCGAGACCGGGTTTTCCCCGGAAGGAACGGGCCTGCAGCTGGTTCTGAAAACCATTACGACCGCACAACAGGAAATCCGGCTGATGGGCTATTCCTTCACGTCTCCGGATGTGGCCGGCGCGCTGGTCAGAGCCAGACAGCGGGGCGTGGATGTGAAGGTCGTTCTGGACCACAAAGCCAATACCGGTGAACGCAACAAGGCCAGCCGGGCAGCCATGAATCTGCTGGTCAGCGCGGGCATTCCTGTCCGGACGGTGGATGCATACAAAATCCTGCACGACAAAGTGATCATCGCCGATGGCCGCAATACGGAGGTCGGTTCGTTCAATTTTTCCCGCGCTGCCGATCGCGCCAATTCAGAGAACGTGCTTGTCGTGTGGGATGACCCTGCTGTTGCCGGGCGTTATCTGCAGCACTGGTCGTCCCGCTGGTCGCAGGGAACGGACTGGAAACAGACGTACTGATACCGCTTTAAACGATCCCCGGACGTAAACCGTGCGCCAACGCGGGTTACGTTCATAAAGTAAGTCGCTGATTTCAGGAATCTGTAGTATTCTCTGCAAACGATCCAAGTTTGATCCTTGAGGAGGCAGAGATGTCGCAGATCGATAATGCAGTAACTTCCTCATCGAAACGAGCTTACCGAAAGGGTACGCCTCTTAGTGTAAGTGAGAGGAAAATGCGTTCGGTATCCCGTAAAAGGGAGACTCATAAACCTGTAAATGTGTTCATCCAGAATTCTCACAAAGATAAACTGGACGCATTTTGTCAGGAGAATGGGTTAACTCAGGCAGAAGCGATAGAGCTGCTCATAAAACGAGAATTGTTAGGTGAGTAGTCACATTCCTTGATCGAACTGTCTTTGAATGCTAAATTCCTGTTCGTATAAAGAATTTTGATGGCTGGCCACGCCGTAAGGTGGCAGGGAACTGGTTCTGAGAGGTATCAACCTGGGACCAGAAAAGCAAAAACCCCGATAATCTTCATCTAGTTTGGCGACGAGGAGAAGATTAACGGGGCCTACTTAAACTGTATAGAAGCTGTTGCTCTATGCAGGGAGTATAGTTTTATGCTCAGAAAACTGCAATACCTGTTTCTGTGCCATTTGCTCCTTCCGTGCAACATAAGTGCGGGAAGGTGTGACTGACGTTCAGACCCTGTTCACCCATTACCGGCAGGTCAAAAACCCGAATCCGGTGTTCACGCCGCGTGAAGGCAAGAAAACGCTGCCGTTCTGTCGTAAGCTGATGGCGAAAGCCGAAGGCTTCACGTCCCGTTTTGATTTTTCCGTCCATGTGGCGTTCGTGCGTTCGCTGGGTAAGCGCCATCGTATGCCCCCGCTGCTGCGCCGGCGTGCCATTGATGCGCTGCTGCAGGGACTGTGCTTCCACTATGACCCGCTGGCCAACCGTGTGCAGCGCTCCATCACCAATCTGGCCATCGAGTGCGGTCTGGCCACGGAATCGAAAACCGGCAATCTGTCCATCACCCGCGCCACGCGGGCGCTGAAGTTTATGGCGGAGCTGGGGCTGATTACGTACCAGGCCGAATATGACCCGCAGATTGGCTGCAACATCCCGACCGATATCACCTTCACGCCTGCACTGTTCTCCGCGCTCGACGTCTCTGACGTGGCGGTGCTGGCTGCGCGTCGCAGCCGCGTGGAGTGGGAAAATCAGCAGCGCCAGAAGCAGAGGCTGAAGCCGCTGGAGATGGACGAGCTGATAGCGAAAGCCTGGCGGTTTGTGCGCGAACGGTTCCGCAGCTACCAGTCCGAACGTAAACAACATGGCCTGAAACGCGCCCGTGCACGCCGTGACGCGGACAGAACCCGTCAGGACATTGTTACCCTGGTGAAGCAGCAGCTGACGCGTGAGTACGCCACCGGGCGCTTTACCGGGGGGCTCGATGCCATGAAGCGCGAGCTGGAGCGTCGCGTGAAAGAGCGCATGCTGATGTCGCGGGGGAACAACTACACGCGGCTGGCCACCGTCCCCATATAACCTTCCTTCCCGAAAAAATCCGGCCGGCGCCGGAGGCTTTCGCACGTCCGCAGTCCGTCACAGATTATTATCTGAGCACCTGTTCCCTTTCGCCCGGCTGAATCCCGGGCTTCCCTGCGCAAATATGGCCAGAAAATTTATCACCGGCGTCACTTCCGGTCGCTGAATTCAGTTATCCACCAGTAACTGCAAGGGACTTTTCCATAAGGTTACAACCGTGATGCTTACAGAGCGCCAGTCGCTGAAGTTTCAAAGTGCGTGGTTTCCTTTAAAACCCTGCTCAGTACTTCTTTTAAATACATAATCTTTATCTCTTATAAATACATAACCTGTTCGTCGCCTGCCCTGTGGACAGGCTCAGAGAATGCCCGCCCTTGCAGCGGACTCACGTCCGCGCCGGTTCGGAAACACCATAAAAGTACCTCCCGCCGCTCTACGGCGGGCATTTCAGCGATACCACACCATTTAGTTACATCATCCGGGTAAATACCATGAAAACTGCGCCAGCTCTGTCCTCGGCACGTCAGAAACCACTTAAACAACAGCAGAAACCTCGCCTCTCACCACCGGAGAACGCTGACGCTTCAGCAGCACCTGTGCCCGCCTGACCGCCACTGAAAAGCGCCGCCCCACCCCGGCCAGCGGCCGGGGTAATGCATCGCTTTAAAATGGCGGATGTTGTAACTAGATTTCGTGGTTGCTGCAGGTAGTGTTGCTTTGAGTTCTGGCATACACGCTCGTAAGCGGCCCTTACGGCCCGCTAACGCGGAGATACGCCCCGACTGCGGCTATCGCCTTGTCGTGACCACTCCGACCGCGCACAGCAGCTTCTGAATCGTTTTCAGCGGGTTTGGTTGGGCTTAGCAGGGTGGGGGATTATTACGGCTGAAGCCGTAATGCTTTTTTCGTCCTCGCTTCGCTGCGGGGGTCTCCGGCGCATAGCGCCTCCCATGCGCTCACGCGCATCTTAAAACCGTCCCCGGCATACCCTGAGCGTGAAGCGTGTTCAAGCAGGACTGAGAGGCCAGCAGGGTAATGTCAGAAAGCCATTGTTGGTTTTCTGTTAAAAAATCGGTGACATTTTCTTCTATCTCATTCGCTTTTTCTGTTCAGAACCATGAATTATTTGACGCCAGAGTCGGGATATCAGACTTATGCATGTAAAATACGTGCCCGGAGCTGAACGGAAACAGAGCAGAGAATGAACCGCAAACAATTTATTCAGAGCCGGGGCGCCAACTGTCGTAACTGGACCTGGAGCTGGTCTTTTATTAATCATGACGACCAGCTGGTCATCTTCGGGGCATGGGACGTTGAGCGCGACCAGGAGCGCGCTGTCATCCTGCGGGAAGAATGGGAGTACAACGCCAGACTCAGAAAGAATCCCGGCTACACCCAGGCGGTTGAGCATATCGGCTACATCCTCGGGGGATACGACCTGTACACCTTCAACATGGTGCAGGCCACCAGTCCGGATGCGCCGGACGTCGCGGTCATTCAGGATTTTGAGCGCCGGCTGGAAAAACGCTTTCTGAGAAAAGAGGGCGCCGTCTGGTACGCCGACTTCACGGCCAGTCCGTACCCTGAGGAACTGTCCGTTGCCGGCAGTTACAGTGAGGGTGCTACAAAAACCATCACCGTTAATGCATACGAACGCGACCCGGCCGCCCGGCGGGCCTGTATTGCACATCATGGTGCTGTCTGTCAGTGCTGCGGATTCGATTTTGAGAAAACCTGGGGCGAGCACGGGAAAGGATTCATCCACGTTCATCATATCCGGCCGCTGAGAACGCTCGGGGCTGACTATCAGATTGACCCGGTAAACGAGCTGGTCCCGTTGTGCCCGAACTGCCACGCCATGATTCATCGGGGCAATGAGGCAAAGCCGTTGTCCGTTGAAGAACTTCGCGCCATGATGAGGCCCGCCGGCTGAATGCCGGCATTCTTACAGACACGAAATACTGTTAACCGGAGCCCTGCATGCGCGTTGCCGAACATATCCTCCTCGATGCCCTCACTCGCGGAGGATGCATCAAAACCTTTTACCGCATATCCTCACGACAGGCTGCTGAATCGGCCACGCGGATACCTGAGGGGTATATTCTGGAGTCTCCCGGCGACCGGGAAGATATTGTACTCAGCCATGCGGACTTTCATGCGCTGGAGAAGCTGCTGGAGCAGAAGGATACCTGGGAGCAGATGGTCGGGGTGACCTGTTTTGGTGGGGCAACCTGGAAGCTGAGAGCCGGGTCCATGTGATGAGTGGCTGGGGTGCTGAAATAATTCTTTTATTTCAGCAGTGGCATTCCTGCAGTCCAAGACTACAGTCTTCTTACCGGATGCATTGTGTCTGTCCCACACTCCGGGGATTTCCCTTTGACGGACTACAATTGTGTCTGGCCAGCGCCCTTCAGGCTGGCTTTTTTTCGCACAAACCTGTTCAGACTAGGTCTGAATGGTTGTCTCCCTGCCCTGCCCGTTTACGCTGATGGCCAGACAGGGAGTGCCAGGAAAGAATGGTTAGTGGCGGATCTGCGCCAGGTCGTCTTCCGTCAGACCGGTCATTTTCATCACGGTACTGCGGTCAATGCCGTTCTGCAGCATGGTACGGGCAATTTTCAGAGTCGCTTCGCGCTCACCTTCTGAACGGCCTTTTTCAATACCCCGTTTTTCACCCAACTGGATGCCCTGCTCAATACCCTGCTCAATACCCTGCTGGATACCCTTCTCAATACCTTTCTGCTCGAGCTGTTGTGCGATGGTCATGAGTGCGTCTCCGTGTTGCGGCACACGCTGTGCCAGTTCGCGAACAAAGGTTTCGGCGTCGGCTGTCTCGCCTGCCTGGACTATATAGTTTACCAGTGATATGACCTGGGATGAAGACAGGTATCCGGCCAGCAAAATGGGCGCCAGACGGTCAACCAGTTCAGCGAGGTCGCGCTGATGAATATGTTTCTGAAGCAGCGTCAGGGCGGCCATGCTGCGATGGCCAGCGATGTCATCATCCGGAATAACGGTCACATCAACCAGCGGGAAAGCGTTGCTGTAGAGTGTGCCTGCCAGCGCTGGGTCGTCAAACTCATCCAGCCAGCGGGTAGAGTACGGATACGGACTGCGTTTACCGGTATAGAACAGGACCGGTATCACCAGGGGGAGCTTCTTATGGCCCGCTTCCAGATGGCGCTGCATGGCGGCCACCGCGTAACGTATCAGGCGAAACGCCATATGTTTGTCGGGTGAGGACTGATGCTCAATGAGCACGTGAACGTAGCCATCCCCGGCGGTGGTTTTCAGGCTGTAGAGGACGTCGCTGAAATACTGGCGGAGGTCATCCTCAACGAACGAGCCGGATTCGAGTTTCAGCGTGCTGAGGTCACAGATGGCCTGCAGTTCTGCCGGGAGATGCAATTCCATGAAATCCCGGGCAATATCGGGTTGCGTCAGGAACTGCCGGAATGTCGCATCGTGAGGAGTGGGTGTGCTGTTTTTCTTCTTCATCAGCCCTGGCTCTGAAAAATGACCCGGATATGCTATCACAGGCAGGAGCAGCACATAATGGCCAGTCAGATGATGATATAGGGGTCAGTTTGGATATAGAGAATTATTGTACGGTAAGCCTGTTTTTTGAACAGACTTACCTATAGCAATAGGGTGTACTCCCGCGCTATACGGCATTTTCAGAGGTTTGACCTTAATCGGATAACCTAAATGCGATACTGCAAGAGCGACAACTTAAAAGCGATAGCCACTGACGCAAAATCAACCCCTTACGAACCAAGATTGGTTAAATAATGCGCTTAACGTACAAAAATTTCCGATCTCCAAACTGACCCCAATAGCGTCATTAACGAGGTTTTCGCGTTGATTGTAGAAAAATTGCGACATAACAGTTTCCTGAGCTTAGGGTGTGACACATCTGCACAGTGAACTGCGCAGCGCGTGTCAGAGAGTGAACGGGTCGTTACTGTCTGGTATTCAGACGGTTTAACGTGAGTGGGTCGCCGTTGTGCAGGTTATCAAAGGCGGTACCCTGCTGGCACAGCCAGGGAATACCGCCCTGACGGGCAATAATCGCGCCGTGGGCTAATGGGCTGCCGTGCTGCAGGCAGATAGCGGCGGTGTTGCTGGCGTCGAGTTGCAACACAACGGACGGGTAGATGTCATCGGCAATCAGGATGGTGCGATGTAGCAGAACAGGGGCGTTGTCGGTCACATCCGTCAGATGCCCCAGCGTGCGATGCATAATGTCTTCGACGTCGATATAGCGCGCCTGAAGATAGGCATCATCAAGCTCACGATACTGCTGGCTGAGGGCCATCATGGTCTCTTGCCAGGCACGCTCGGCGCTGCATTTCCGCTGACGCAGCGTCTCGCTGGCGCTGTTCAGCAGGTCGGGATCGTCAAGCAGGGTATGCTGGCCCGAGAAGATGGCGGCAATGTCGTCCGAATATTTTTCAGCTGCCAGGCGAGTTAAGTCGATGAGATCGTCCAGGGTATGACTTACCGCTATTTTCAGACGACGAAACTCCTCTTCCTGCGTACCGCCTGCAAGATCATCGAAGTGATGATTAATGGGGTGGTAATGCAGCACCTGTCCACTCACCGTTGTCAGCGCGGGTTGTGCGTTATCAACCTCAGCGTCTGCCTGGCAATGTTCGCCAAAATTGTCGGCGGCCAGCGCCTGAAATGCGATCAAGGCGTCTGCGGCCTGAGGCCCTTTGGCTACCAGCCGAACCCGATCGTGGCAGCGAACTTTCAACAGTGCAATTTGATTGATGCTGTCAGGTTTGACGCATTTGCCCTCTTTTTCCAGCAGTAGCACCGCATCAAACCCGGAAAGCCCCTCAACCAGCCGGGCGGCAGGGCGAACGTGCAGGCCGTTAGGGTTGTTAATCTCCACCGTAACGGACTCGGCCTGCGCATCGCAAGCATCGATTTCTGCGGACGAAAGGCTATTACGGGACTCTTCCAGCGCGGGGAAACCGAGCTGAACACGCTTTGCCTGCAGCGCACTTTGCGCATCTTCGATAACCTTATCGATGCTCGCGCCACTGGCGGCACTGACCGTGGCGGCCAGTGCGCCCTCGACCAGCGGGGCCGGGCATAAATGCACGCGTGCGGCCACCTCCGGTTCCAGCAGGTCGAGCGCGGTTTCGGCACTCAACAGTGCGCTGCCCATATCCATTAACACCAGAATCGCGTCCGTATCCGCCACGGAGAGGATTGCGTCCATCACCTTAATCGGATCGGTGCCGATAGGATTGGTTGGGTCGTCAATGCCTGCGGCGATAGCCAGCTTACAGCTATCACCCCTTAACATCTGGCGAGCCAGTTCCCCGACGCCCTGGCCCAGTTGGGCACTGTGCGAGACAATTACCAGGTTTACCATCGCCTTATCCTCTGTATTACGCGTTAGCCGCAGCAGCCAGCATTTGCACCATAAACAGCGCTGATGTGGCGCCCGGATCCTGATGACCAATACTGCGTTCCCCCAGGTAGCTGGCACGTCCTTTACGCGCCTGCATGGTAATGGTGGATTGCGCGGCCTGTTCTGCCACCTCGCAGGCCGCTTCCAGCGCGGCGGTCATTGATAAATGGTTTTCGCTGGCGTGACGCAGTGAATCCGCCACCGGGAGCCAGACGTCACACATGGTTTTATCACCTCGTTCGGCTTTCCCCCGGCTCACCACACCGTCAGCACCTTCGCGGATCATCAAATAGAGCTCCTCAACGCTGAGGTTCTGACGAGCCTGGGTAACCTGGGCTGCGCGGATAAAAAAGGTTCCGAACAGCGGGCCACTGGCTCCCCCCACGTTGGAAAGCAGCACCATGCCTGTATTCTTCAGAATAAAGCCAATGTCTTTGTCGGCAATGGAGGGTAATTTTTCTACCACCTTGCTGAACCCGCGGTGCATATTCAGGCCGTGATCGGCGTCGCCGATATCGCGGTCGAGGCCGGTAAGAAAATCGCTCTGGGTGGTGAAAATTTCTCCACAGCGATACAACCAGTGTAAGCGTTAAGTGAGCGCCGTATTGACGATTATTTATTGGTGAGCTCTACGTTCCATGGCAGTAGTTCAGCCACTTTATTGCTGGGCCATTCCGGCAGTACGCTCAGGATATGGCGGAGGTAGGTTTCCGGATCGATGCCATTGAGCCTGCACGTCCCGATCAGACCATACAGCAGGGCTCCTCGCTCACCGCCGTGGTCGCTGCCGAAGAAGATAAAATTCTTTTTCCCAAGGCAGACAGCACGAAGGGCTCGTTCGGCAGCGTTGTTATGTGTGCCTTGCAAGGCACGATCTTTCCGTCGGTGAAAGTCCGACCCGGCTAACTCTCGCTCCGGCCGGAAGTACAGGGGGCGGTCCAGGAGGTAACAAATGGGCTGAAGCTCTCCCTGAAACGGCTTCTTAAGGAAGTCAACGGGTTATGCGGGCCGTAACGTGAGTGAACACTGAGCAGGCCTCGAAATGCCGTCGTGGGTGCCGACACGCCATAATAACGGGGAAGGCCGACGATGACCGGGAAGAGAGTGAGAAAAGCACCGGCCATACCCACCGGGGTAGTGGTGACAGCACGCATAACGATTGATCGATCGTGCAACAAGGGAAGTCCATAGCGATGTTCGTCCGGCAGACGGGCAACGACGTCTCGTGAGGGGCTGAGTCGGTTGTTATGGATGGCGGATGGGGGCGTAGTAGTTATGATACTGAGTAATGTCAGAGGAGCGAAGGCCCCCTGTTGCAGTACCAGTGTACCAAGCAGGAAGAGCCCGGGGATTGGCATCAGCCTAACAACTCCGCTCGAATCGGTTCAGAACCTACAGAAGACACTACAGGCGAAAGCAAAGAGTAACGCAACGGCTAAATTCCACAGTCTGTGGGATAAGGTTTGCCGCCCGGATGTTCTCGTGGAGGCTTACAGGCGATGCCGTCTGAACCGGGGAGCCCCCGGCACGGACGGTGCGTCCTTCGCCACCATCGAACAACAGGGTTTAGGACAGTGGTTGCGAAGATTAAAGCAGGAGCTAAGCACTAAACAGTACCAGTGCTCGCCCCTGTTGCGTGTATGGATCCCCAAAGCCAACGGCGGACAACGCCCGTTGAGTATCCCGACAATAAAGGACAGAGTGGTTCAGACGGCGGTGTTGCTCGTTATTAACCCCGTTTTGGACACCGATCTGTCCCCACGGCAGTACGGCTTCAGAAGTCACATCGACGCCAAAATGGCGATACGCAGAGTCTACTTTAGCATCTCTGAACGCTTCGCCAGAGAAGTCGTTGATGCGGATCTATCTGATTACTTCAGTACGATCCCTCATGGGCAACTGATGAAATGCATCGCCCGAAGGATAACTGACGGAAGCGTACTTGGGATAATCCGCCAGTGGCTCAGAGCCCCGGTAGTGGAACGGACCAGACAGGGGGTCGAAATTCGGACCACAGTTGCCCGTAACACTCATCGTGGAACAGCACAGGGCTCGCCAATAAGTCCGTTACTGGGAAACCTCTATTTCAGGCGATTTATTCTGGCATGGAATAGCGGGACTCCTTTCTGGGAGAAGAACAGCGAAATCGTCAATTATGCCGACGATCTGGTGATATTGTGTAAAAGGGGAACCGGAGAACAGGCCATGACAAGGATGAAACGCCTGATGGAACGGCTGGGGCTGATCGTTAACGAAAGTAAAACCCGGCTGGTCGTTTTACCTGAAGGGAATTTTGATTTTCTCGGATATACCATTGGCCGATTTTATGGCAAAGGCGGACGCCCCTACTGGGGAACCGCAATATCCCGAAAAGCGATCAAACGGCTCAAACAGGAAATACACGCCCAGACTACGTCACGCTGGAACTGTACCCCCATAGCTGAAAGAGCGGAAAGGTTAAACCCGCTTCTCAGGGGCTGGGCCAGTTATTTCAATCAGGGGCCAGTGTTACAGATTTACCGTGACATTGATATCTATACGGCGAGACGGGTCAGGATCTGGTTACAGAGAAGAAAAGGTCAGCGGGGAACGGGATATCGCCAGTATCCCGACCAGTACCTGTACGAGCAGTTAGGACTGATACGCCTGCTGGATCTCCCCCGTAACCGCCCGAACGCGAAGGTCTGATGTGCTGCAAGAGAGCCGGATGCGGGAAATCCGCAAGTCCGGTTCGATGAGAGGGATGTGGAAACGGAGTCACGCTCAGGACAGTAAGGCACCACCAATCGAAAGAGGTGGATTAACAGATATGCCTGGACTAAAACCACCGCGCCACATCTCTACTCTACCAGGCTCTGCCAGACCATCATCACAGTAGTAGCACAGCGCATCCCACTGGTTCAGGGCATAAGCGAACGCCTCGCCCAGCCGGGATTTTTTCGACAGCGTGGCGCTTTTCTCCACCAACCAGTCATGCAGGGATATCAGCAGCGGCTTACTCCGGGATTGCCTGGTTGCCAGCCGCTCAGTTGCAGGGAGGCCGCGTATTTCCTCTTCTACCGCGTACAGCTCACCGATACGTTTCAGGGCTTCCCCGGCGGTGGCCGTCTGAGTACTTATATAGACGTCGTGGATTTTTCGACGCGCGTGGGCCCAGCATGCAGCTTCTGTTAGCGGGCCACCGTTACGCTCTGCGCTGAACAACCTGTCGTACCCTGCGAAGGCATCGGCCTGCAGTACGCCATGATAATGGCGAAGATGCTGCTGAGGATGTTTCCCCTGTCGGTCAGGGGAGAAGGCGAACCACGCCGCTGGCGGGTCTGACGATCCAGCGCTTCGGTCATCACGCACATACGTCCAGATGCGCCCGGTTTTCGTCTTCTTCCTCCCCGGTGCCAGTACCGGCACCGGGGTATCGTCCGTATGCAGTTTGCGGCAGTCCATCACGTAACGATAAAGGGCTTCATCCAACGGTGCCATCAACCGGCAACACGCATCCACCCAGTTGGAGAGCAGAGCCCGGCTCAGATCCACGCCCTGGCGGGCAAAGATTTCGCACTGGCGATAGAGCGGCAGGTGCTCGCAGTATTTGGCCGTTAACACGCGGGCCAGCAGACCCGGCCCGGCGATACCCCGATCGATGGGGCGTGATGGTGCCGACGCTTCAACGATGCAGTCGCATCGGGTGCAGGCCTTTTTCACCCTGACCGTGCGGAGCACTTTCAGGGCGCTGGAGACCAGCTCCAGCTGCTCTGCGCTGACTTCGCTGAGGTATGCCATATCGCTGCCGCAGTCCGGACAACAGGTTTCGGGCTCCAGCCTGTTTATTTCGCGTGGAAGATGGTCAGGCAGAGGACGACGATGGCGCGACTGGCGAAGCTGACGCGGAACCTGCTGATCGTTATCCCGGCCGTTGTAACGATCGCTTTGCTGCTCCTGCTGTTTCAGCAGGGCTTCGGCTTCTTCAACCTGCCGGCGCAGCTTTTCAGAACGGGTACCGAACAGCATCCGCCGTAGTTTTTCTATCTGCGCCCGCAGATGCTCTATTTCGCGCTCTTCGTTCTCTATTTTCTCTTCAGCGCGCGCCAGCGCTGAACGCAGGAACGACTCAGTCTCAGCAACGAGACTAAGCTGACTGTCTTTCTGGCGAAGCGCGTCTTCCAGCGCGGCGATACGGGCGAGATAGTCCTGACTCATGACCCCATTTATAATGCGGTCATGCTCTTTTTACAACATTGTCAGTGAGTTAAGACGAGCTGTTTTTGGCTGACGCCAGTCCAGCTTATCGAGGAGCATGGCGAGTTGTGAGCGGGTAATGGCGATTTTACCATCGCGTACAGCAGGCCAGATGAACTGGCCTTCTTCCAGCCGTTTGGTCAACAGGCACAGGCCGTCAGCATCGGCCCAGAGTATCTTTACGGTGTCACCTCTGCGGCCACGGAAGATAAACAGGTGGCCGGAGAACGGGTTTTCATCAAGGGCATGCTGTACCAGCTCGCCCAGACCATTGAACGATTTACGCATATCCGTGACGCCAGCAACCAGCCAGATACGGGTACCTGACGGGAGGGATATCATTGGCTTCTCCCGGTCAGCTCGCGGAGCAGCACGCCCAGCAACTCCGGCGAGGGGTTTTCGAGGCTTATTTTACCGTGGCGGAACTCCACGCTGCAGGAGGAAGCATTCAGCGGACACTGCCCGGAACCGTTATCTGATGTTGGTGGTTCAGATACGATCTCGACAGGTAACAGTGACAGCTCTGAAGGTGGGGTGATGGTCGCAGGCAGGCGACGTGATACCCGCCCCTCGTTTTGCCACATGCGCAGCCACTTAAAAATGAGGTTGTGAGCAACTCCATTTTCGCGGGCGATCTTAGCAACATTGGCATCCGGTTGAGACGCCAGCTCAACGATGCGAAGTTTAAAGTCATTAGAATAGACTGTGCGGGATTCAGTTCGCCAGTTGGCAGTATTTTCCATGATTAGAGCTCCTTCTAAATTAGATGGAGCTCTAAGCTAACGATCCCGTAACCAGATTCACAGGCGGCAGTGGCTAGACGCTTACCAACCAGTCGACAATGTTATTTCTGTTCAGTGACATCGCAGATCTCCTTAATGACCCCAGTTGAAGGCAGGGGTGTGAACGGGGGCATCCCAAAGAGCGAGCGTTTCAGCATCGGCTTTCAGCAACGTAATAGAAAAACCGGACATATCCAGCGAGGTACACCAGGAACCGACCAGACTGCGGGCAAGAGTGATTCCGGCGTCATCGCACAGTGTTTCCAGGCGGTTATAAACGCCGTAGAGTTCGGAAAGCGGGGTTGCACCAAGGTTGTTGACCAGCGCAATCACCTGATCTCCCTGTTGCAGCGCCTGTTTGGTCTGGGTAACTTCCTGCCAGTTGCCTTTTACCGGGTCCCACTGGCGTAACGTACGGCTGTAATTGCCGTTCTCCAGCAGGGTGGTAAACATGGCGTCAACGGTGTCGTTCAGCGAGGTGAAGGGGCGGCGGTCGATGCCTGGTTCGCCGTGGATCCCCACGCCAAACTCCATTTCGTTATCATTGAGTTCAAACGATGGTTTTCCGGCGGCGGGGACGGTACATGCGCCAAGCGCAATGCCGATAGAGTGACCCTGATTGTTCAGCCTGCGGCCCAGGCTGGCACAGGCTTCAAGGCTGTCACCACGTTCTGCGGCTGCGCCCACCAGTTTTTCGATAAGCACCGTGTTCGCCACGCCGCGCCGACCGGCAGTATAGAGGCTGTCTTTGACGGCGACATCATCATCGACCACCACCGTGGTGACTTTTACGCCGCTCTCGTGGAGTAGCTCGGTGGCGGTTTCAAAGTTCAGCACATCGCCGGTGTAGTTTTTGATGATCAGCAGCACGCCTTCGCCACCGTCGATATGCATCGCGCATTCAAACATTTTATCCGGGGTCGGAGAGGTGAAAATTTCTCCCGGGCAGGCACCACTCAGCATCCCCATACCAATAAACCCGCAGTGCATTGGCTCATGGCCGCTTCCGCCGCCGGAAAGCAGGGCCACTTTACCCGCGACGGGCGCATCTGCCCGGGTAACATAGACCGGGTCCTGGTGTAGTTTCAGTTCAGGGTGCGCTTTCGCCATCCCGGCAAGTTGTTCAGTCAGTACATCTTCCACACGGTTAATCAGTTTTTTCATTATGCATACTCCGCTGGATGTTATTGGGCCACCTGGTCAGTGAGCCCGTTGTAGGGTTTCGGCTGCGGTATTGGCGTTTCCAGTATCCTGGCCGATGAATTGATTCTCCCCTGGCGGGTAAAAAAGAAAATCTCTGTTGATTTTGGTTTCAAGTCGGAACGGAAATAGGTGAAAACGTTCCATATTGGAACGGTATTAATGGGTTGTCGCTAAAAGTGAGAAGCCGGACAATATTTCAAGGTGTGTTTCGGTATTCGTCGGAGACGATGAGCGTCGCAGAGACTATTTTTTTTTGCCCATTAGGGTCAAAATGGCGGTGATACAGAATTTTCTGTCGTTGAATTGTGTGATAGCGATCCAGACCTTGATCTCAATCCTGATGTTTTGTCGTGGTTAATGTTCCATTTTGAAACGTTATTTTCTGAATCGCGTTCCAATGTGGAACCAAACAGTGAAGCATTTTTTTGTTCTGCGCCCGCTCTACAGTGAGTGCTACCGCGTCGGTCGTGCTCAATCTACCGTTGGAAACGCGATAAACAGGAGCGAGCGTCACCCGGCGTCATCATGGAAACGAGTTCAATGTGAGGGTGTAGAGAATGCTACAAGTTATTCAGTCTCCGGCAAAATATCTTCAGGGTCCTGATGCAGCTGCGTTGTTCGGCGAGTATGCCAAAAACCTGGCAGACAGTTTTTTTGTGACTGCCGATGATTTCGTCATGAAACTGGCGGGTGACAAGGTACTGAATGGTCTGCATGAAAACGGCATAAGCTGCCATGCAGAACGCTTTAACGGCGAATGCAGCCATGCGGAAATCAATCGCCTTGGCGCGATTTTGCAGCAGAAAGGGTGCAAAGGCGTGGTGGGTATTGGCGGCGGGAAAACGCTCGATACCGCAAAAGCCATTGGCTATTACCATAAACTGCCGGTTGTGGTTATCCCGACCATCGCCTCTACGGATGCGCCGACCAGCGCGCTGTCGGTTATTTATACCGAAGCCGGGGAATTTGAAGAGTATCTGATCTACCCGAAAAACCCCGATATGGTGGTGATGGATACGGCGATTATTGCCAAAGCCCCCGTACGATTACTGGTTTCGGGTATGGGTGATGCACTCTCTACCTGGTTTGAAGCGAAAGCCTGCTACGACGCACGTGCGGTCAGTATGGCGGGAGGTCAGTCAACGGCCGCCGCATTGAGTCTTGCACGCTTGTGTTACGACACCTTGCTGGCGGAAGGCGAAAAAGCACGTCTGGCAGCCGAAGCGGGTGTCGTTACCGTTGCGCTGGAACGCATCGTTGAAGCCAATACCTATCTGAGCGGCATTGGTTTCGAAAGCAGTGGCCTGGCAGCGGCTCACGCCATTCACAATGGCTTCACCATTCTGGAAGAGTGTCACCATCTGTATCACGGTGAGAAAGTGGCTTTCGGTACTCTGGCCCAACTGGTGCTGCAAAACAGCCCAATGGAAGAAATCGAGACGGTACTCCGTTTCTGCCAGAAAGTGGGCTTACCGATGACGCTGGCGCAGATGGGCGTGAAAGAAGGCATTGAGGAGAAAATCCTCGCGGTGGCAAAAGCGACCTGCGCGGAAGGGGAAACCATCCACAATATGCCGTTCCCGGTGAGCCCGGAAAGCGTTTACGGCGCGATCCTGACGGCCGATCGCCTGGGCGCACAATGGTTGGCTACTGAGTAACGATTACCGCTGGTCGCTAATCCGGCCAGCGTTCCACCTGCGTTGTGGATCTCCCCTGGCGTTGCCGTTACCGGTGCCGGGGGTTGTTGTTTTTATGGACCGGCCTTTTCAGGCAGGCAGAGAAGAGAGTAATAAGGCTATGACCACGCAGAATGAGCACGTCGAACAGGCCCTGACGTCATTTATTGACCAGTCCTGGCACCGCTGCGGCAAGATGATGAAGCGCGAATTCTGGAGTACGCCGCATCAGGCTAAGGGGCTGACGTTCCAGTCTATCTGCCGTCGTAAGACTGCGCTGCTGACCATCGGCCAGGCGGCGCTGGAGGATGCCTGGGAGTATATGGACGGTCGCCCGTGCGCCCTGTTTATTCTGGATGAGTCTGCTTGTGTTCTGACCCGCTGCGGCCACCCGGATACCCTGGAGGCGCTGGATTCTCTGGGGTTCATGGCCGGTAGTTACTGCGCGGAAAGTATTATTGGTACCTGTTCTCTCTCTCTGGCGTCAATGATCGGGCAGCCGGTAAAAACTCTGGGCGATCAACATCTTAAACAGGCCTTATTCCCCTGGGCATTCTGCTCTACGCCCATTTTTGATAACAATGGGCGTTTATTTGGCTCGATTGCCCTGTGTTGTCTGGCTGAGGACTCGGGCGTGGCAGATCTCTCTTTGACCCTGGCGATGGCCAGAGAAGTGGGGAATTCGTTGCTGACGGATAGCTTACTGGCGGAGTCTAACCGCCATCTCAATCAGATGTACGGCCTGCTCGAGAGCATGGATGACGGTGTGATGGCCTGGAATGAGCAGGGCATATTACAGTTTCTTAATCCCCAGGCGGCGCGGTTATTACACCTCGATGCGCAGGCGTGTCAGGGGAAAAATATTAACGATCTGGTGACGCTGCCCGCCCTGCTTCGGCGGGCCACCAAACAGGCGCGCTCCCTCAGCCATGCCGAAGTCACGTTCGAAAGCCAGCACCAGTTTGTCGATGCGGTCATCACGCTAAAACCGATTGTCGAAGCGCAGGGAACCAGTTTCATTCTGCTGCTCCATCCGGTTGAACAAATGCGCCAGTTAATGACCAGCCAGTTGGGTAAGGTGAGCCATACGTTTTCTCAGATGTCGGCGGACGATCCGGAGACCCGGCGGTTGATTCATTTTGGTCGTCAGGCTGCGCGGGGCAATTTCCCGGTACTCATGTGCGGGGAAGAGGGGGTTGGTAAAGAGTTAATCGCGCAGGCAATTCATAACGAAAGCGAACGGGCGGCGGGCCCGTTTATTGCCGTTAACTGCCAGTTATATGCTGATAATGCCCTTGGCGTAGATTTCATGGGCAGTTCGGCAACGGAAGAAGAGAACGGGCGTCTGAGTCGCCTTGAGCTGGCGTCCGGTGGCACACTTTTTCTGGAGAAGATCGAATATCTGGCCCCGGAGCTACAGTCCATTTTACTTCAGGTGATCAAGCAGGGTGTGGTGACGCGTCTGGATGCACGGCGGTTGATTCCGGTGGATGTTAAAGTGATTGCCACCACGACGATGGATCTCGGCAATCTGGTGGAACAAAACCGTTTTAGCCGCCAGCTTTATTACGCATTACACTCGTTTGAGATCAGTATTCCACCGTTGCGTGAACGGCGGAACAGTATCCCGTCGCTGGTGCATAGCCGCTTGCGCACGCTGGAGCGGCGTTTCTCATCTCGGCTAAAAGTTGACGACGATGCGCTGGCGCATCTGGTGGCCTATTCGTGGCCGGGAAATGATTTTGAGCTGAACAGCATCGTGGAGAATATTGCTATCAGCAGCGAGCACGGGCACATCCGCTTAAGCAATCTGCCAGGGTGGCTATTCAGCGAACACCCCGGTGTGGCGGGAAACAGTACATTAATGCCCGCCAGTATGAGCATTTCGGCAATAGAGAAAGAAGCGATTATTCACGCCGCCAGAGTGACCAGTGGGCGCGTACAGGAGATGTCACGGTTGCTGAATATTGGCCGCACCACCCTGTGGCGTAAACTGAAGCAGTTTGATATTGATGTCACTCAGTTCAAGCATCGACATCAGGATTAAGGTTCTCCTCTGGCTGGCACTCCGCCACGCGCGCCATCGCAAACAACGCATCAGACAGACGGTTGATGTAACTTTTTAACGATTCGCGCAGGGGCACAGTTCTGTCCATTGCCACCAGAATCCTTTCAAGTTGTCGGGCCTGCGTGCGCGCCACATGCAGGTAAGCCGAAGCCAGGTTCTTGCCGGGGATGACGAACGCTTTTAGTGGGCCCGTTGCGGTCATATTGCGGTCGATCTCTTGTTCCAGTCGGTTAATATCCGCCTGATCGATAACGCGGCTAAGACGAGTAATCCCCCTTTCATCGCAGGCCAGTTCAGCGCCCACCACAAACAACTCCTCCTGAATGCGGTGCAGCCCGGCACGCAGGTCAGGATCGTCGTTGGCAGCATGACAGACGCCCAGCAGTGAAATTAGCGTATCCACACTGCCGTAGGCTTCTACTCTGATATCGTCTTTATTGATTCGGCTACCGCCAAACAGCGCCGTCGTGCCTTTATCACCGGTTCGGGTATAGATGCGATACATGTTATAGCGCCTCGCTAAAGGGGATGACTTTCACCAACTGGCCCGCATTCGCGCCGAGATTACGTAAACGGGCGTAGCCACTGTCAGGAGGGCAGTGACGCAGGGGGCGATCGGCAGGGTACTGGGCATGTGTCAGTACGGTATCGCCGCTGGCGGAAACGCCGATCCCGGTGCGGAGCGCGGAGTGCTGCGCGGCCTGATGGGCAAGCGCCAGTGCGTTATCGATGTCAGCACAGGAGATGGTTCGGCAAGGTACACCCTGTTCCTCAAGACCGAGGCTTATCTGACGCAGCGTTTCGCTGTCGTGCAGGCCTGGATGGTAAAACAGATGCACTGCGGGTGAGCCGGGAATACCAGGGTTTTGCATACGCGTTCTCCACGTCAGTTAAATCACAAAAGCGGGCACAGCGGCCCGCGAATGGTTTGGTGACGTGCTTCAGAACGCCTGACGGAAAATCTCAACAATCTCTTTCTCATTCCCTTTACGCGGGTTAGAGAACGCGTTGCCGTCTTTAAGCGCCATCTCCGCCATATATGGGAAGTCAGCCTCTTTTACGCCAAGTTCATTCAGGTGCTGAGGGATGCCAACGTCTTTGGACAAACGGGCAATGGCGTTAATTGCGCACTCAGCGGCATCCATCGTGGAGAGCCCGGTGGTATTTTCGCCCATAAAGGTGGCGATATCGGCAAATTTTTCCGGGTTGGCTATCAGGTTGTAGCGGCAGACGTGCGGTAACAGCACGGCGTTTGCCACACCGTGAGCCATGTCGTACAGGCCGCCAAGTTGGTGAGCCATCGCATGGACATAACCGAGGTTAGCATTGTTAAACGCCATCCCGGCAAGCAGTGACGCGCAGGCCATATTTTCACGCGCTTTGATGTTGGTGCCCAGCGCCACGGCCTGACGAAGGTTAGTCGCAATCAGTTTAATAGCCTGGATAGCAGACGCATCCGTCACCGGGTTGGCATCTTTGGAGATATAGGCTTCCACGGCATGAGTCAGCGCATCCATCCCGGTTGCGGCGGTCAAACCGGCAGGTTTGCCAACCATCAACAGCGGATCATTGATGGAAACAGAAGGCAGGTTACGCCAGCTCACAATAACGAATTTCACTTTGGTTTTGGTATTCGTCAGTACGCAGTGACGGGTGACTTCGCTGGCGGTGCCGGCGGTGGTGTTGACGGCAATAATCGGTGGCAGCGCATGGGTCAGGGTTTCGATACCCGCATAGCTATAAAGGTCGCCTGGGTGGGTCGCGGCGATACCGATACCTTTCCCGCAGTCATGAGGACTGCCGCCGCCCACGGTGATTATCATGTCGCAATGCTCTTTCTGGAAGACCGCCAGACCATCACGCACGTTGGTGTCTTTCGGGTTCGGTTCGACACCATCAAAAATTACCACGTCAATACCGGCTTCGCGCAGATGTTTTACGGTCTGATCGACTGCGCCGTCTTTAATGGCGCGCAGGCCTTTATCGGTCACCAACAGGGCTTTTTTCCCGCCCAACAGTTTGCAGCGTTCGCCCACAACAGACACCGCGCCCGGGCCGAAGAAGTTCACATTTGGAACAAGAAAGTCATACATACGATCGCTCATAATAAGCCTCAGAAAATTGAGTTAGAAATAAAGTTGATTAATGCTTGTCGAAATAGTCGAGCGCTGACCTGGCTATTTCCATATCCTGTTCAACCGTGCCACCACTGACGCCGATTGCGCCAATAACCTGATTGTTTTCAATAATGGGGAAACCACCGCCAAAAATAACAATTCGCTGCTGATTGGTAAGCTGCAAACCATAGAGTGACTGGCCCGGTTGAACGCCTGCGGTAATTTCATGCGTCGGTTGTTGCAGGCAGCAGGCAGACCACGCCTTGTTCAGCGAAATATCACAACTGGTGACAAAGGCTTCGTCCATTCGCTGCATTATCAGCGGGTTTGCTCCGCCATCGACGATGGATATGACCACTGGTACATTGATTTCACTGGCTTTACTCTCAGCGGCTGCCGTCATCGCTTTTGCCATGGCAAGGCTGACGGTGGCGCGGGGAAGGCTTTTAATCATACATACTCCTGAAATCATCCACAGAGTGTTAATGGGAGTGGTGTTAATTTAATAAAAAATTAAATGCTGGATGATTAATGGATGAAAATCACATTAATCCTTTGGTGTTATTTTTGCTTTTAATGAACGTAAGTCAACAGGGGGTAATGGGCGGGTGATTTTATAGAAAATGCTTTTTTAGCACTATTTTGATTTGACGTCGGTCGTGTATCACATTTATTTGTGAGGCTGTTTTAATGCGTTCCACTGTGAAACGGATTAACAAAAAGATGTCCCAAAATAAAACCAAATTTATTTAATTTTTTTATTGCGCTGCGTCCTTTAAGTTGCCGGTAATTCTCACCCGGAGAGCACTACCGGGCACAATTTTTTAATCTTATGAGCCAGAGCAAAATGAGACGATCAAAACGATTCGAAGTCCTCGAAAAGCGGCCAGTTAACCAGGATGGCCTGATTGGTGAATGGCCTGAAGAAGGGCTGATTGCAATGGGTAGCCCCTGGGACCCGCCATCTTCCGTGAAAGTCGAAAACGGGCGCATTGTTGAACTGGACGGCAAAGCCCGTGCCGATTTCGACATGATTGATCGGTTTATCGCCGATTACGCCATCAACATTGAACAGACAGAACGCGCAATGGCCCTGGATGCGTTGACGATTTCACGCATGCTGGTGGATATCAACGTGGGGCGGGCAGAAATCATTAACATCACCACCGCCATTACCCCGGCGAAAGCGGTGGAAGTGATGGCCCACATGAACGTGGTGGAAATGATGATGGCGTTGCAGAAAATGCGCGCGCGGCGTACGCCTTCCAATCAGTGCCATGTAACCAACCTGAAAGACAACCCGGTGCAAATTGCGGCGGATGCAGCCGAAGCGGGGATCCGCGGATTCTCCGAACAGGAAACCACCGTCGGCATTGCCCGCTATGCGCCGTTTAATGCCCTGGCGTTGTTGGTGGGCTCGCAATCTGGCCGTCCTGGCGTATTAACCCAGTGCTCAGTGGAAGAAGCCACCGAACTGGAGCTGGGTATGCGCGGGTTTACCAGCTATGCGGAAACCGTCTCCGTGTACGGTACTGAAGCGGTGTTCACCGATGGCGATGACACACCGTGGTCGAAAGCCTTTCTGGCGTCTGCCTACGCGTCTCGCGGGCTGAAAATGCGCTACACGTCTGGCACAGGCTCGGAAGCGCTGATGGGATATTCCGAGAGCAAATCGATGCTTTACCTGGAGTCGCGCTGCATCTTTATCACCAAAGGTGCCGGGGTGCAGGGGCTGCAAAATGGCGCGGTAAGCTGCATTGGCATGACCGGGGCGGTACCTTCCGGTATTCGTGCGGTGCTGGCGGAAAACCTGATTGCCTCCATGCTCGACCTGGAAGTGGCCTCAGCCAATGACCAGACGTTCTCCCACTCTGATATTCGCCGCACGGCACGCACGCTGATGCAGATGCTGCCGGGGACGGACTTTATCTTCTCAGGCTATAGCGCCGTACCGAACTACGACAACATGTTTGCCGGGTCGAATTTCGACGCCGAAGACTTTGACGATTACAACATTCTGCAACGCGACCTGATGGTCGATGGCGGTCTGCGTCCGGTATCGGAAGAAGAGACCATTGCCATCCGCAATAAAGCGGCCCGCGCGGTACAGGCCGTATTCCGTGAACTGGGGCTGCCTGCGGTGACCGATGAAGAAGTGACGGCGGCGACCTATGCGCACGGCAGTAAAGACATGCCGCCGCGTAATGTGGTGGAAGATCTGGGCGCAGTGGAAGAGATGATGAAACGCAATATCACCGGGCTGGATATTGTTAAGGCCCTGAGCGTTAACGGATTTGATGATGTGGCCGACAATATTCTCAATATGCTGCGCCAGCGTGTGACCGGGGATTATCTGCAAACCTCCGCGATCCTCGACCGTGATTTTGACGTGGTCAGCGCCGTAAACGATGTCAACGATTACCAGGGGCCGGGTACGGGCTATCGAATTTCCCCGGAACGCTGGGAAGAGATCAAAAACATTGCCACGGTTATCCAGCCTGACAGCATCGAGTAAGGGGAACTGCATCATGGAAACGAAACAGAAAAAGAGCCCGGTTTTTACCCTGACGCTGGTTGAAAACGGCGTTGCCGGTGCGGGTGAACGTGCCGATGAAGTCGTCATTGGCGTTGGCCCGGCATTTGATAAATTTCAGCATCAAACCCTCATTGATATGCCGCATAAAGCAATTATCAAAGAGCTGGTGGCGGGCGTTGAGGAAGAGGGGCTGCATGCCAGAGTGGTCAGGATCCTGCGCACCTCGGATGTCTCTTTTATGTCCTGGGATGCGGCAAATCTCAGCGGCTCGGGGATTGGAATCGGTATCCAGTCTAAAGGGACAACCGTTATCCACCAACGCGATCTGTTGCCGCTCAGTAATCTGGAGCTGTTTTCTCAGGCTCCGCTGTTAACGCTCGAAACCTATCGTCAGATTGGCAAAAACGCCGCGCGCTATGCCCGTAAAGAATCGCCCTCGCCGGTGCCGGTGGTGAATGACCAGATGGTGCGCCCGAAATTTATGGCGAAGGCGGCATTGTTCCACATCAAAGAGACAAAACATGTGGTGCCGGATGCCAAACCCGTTGCGCTGAATATTGAAATTATCCGGGAGGAAAAATGACCACCAAAACCACAATGACGGCCGCAGATTACCCGCTGGCAACCCGCTGCCCGGAGCGTATCCAGACGCCGACCGGAAAACCGCTTACCGATATCACGCTTGAAAATGTTCTCGCCGGAAAGATAGGCCCACAGGATGTGCGTATCTCACGAGAAACTCTGGAGTATCAGGCGCAAATCGCAGAACAGATGCAGCGCCATGCTATCGCCCGCAACCTGCGTCGCGCCGGGGAGTTAATTGCCATTCCTGATAGCCGGATCCTCGAAATCTACAATGCGCTGCGCCCGTATCGTTCTTCCACTGAGGAGCTGCTGGCGATTGCCGATGAACTGGAATACCAGTATCAGGCGACGATCAACGCCGCGTTTATTCGCGAATCGGCAGAAGTCTATCGCCAGCGCGATAAGCTGCGTAAAAAAGAAGCATAAGGGCGAGCTGATATGGCATTGATTGCGGGGATTGATATTGGCAACGCCACGACAGAGGTCGCCCTGGCTGAGTCCACCAGTCAGGGGCTGCGGTTTCTTACCAGCGGAATTGTGCCGACGACCGGAACGAAAGGGACACGGGACAACATCAGCGGGGTGATTGGCTCACTCATGCAGGCGCTGGATAAAGCCGGGCGCAGTCAGCAGGATGTGGCGCTCATTTGCCTGAATGAGGCCGCGCCGGTCATTGGCGATGTGGCGATGGAGACCATTACCGAAACGATTATCACCGAATCGACGATGATTGGTCATAACCCCCAGACGCCGGGCGGTGAGGGACTGGGCGTTGGAACCACGATCCGTCTGGAAAATCTGGACGCGCTGACGCCCGAAGAATACAGCAGTGGATGGATACCGCTGGTGGACCATCAGGTCGATTTTATGGATGCCGCCTGGCAACTGAATGAGGCGCTCACGCGGGGCATCAACGTGGTGGCGGTGATCCTCCAGCAGGATGATGGTGTGCTGATCAATAATCGCCTGCAGCGTACCTTGCCGATTGTTGATGAAGTGACGCTTATCGACCAGGTACCCGAAGGCGTGCTGGCGGCGGTAGAAGTGGCGGCGACCGGGCAGGTGATTTCGCTGTTGTCTAATCCCTATGGCATCGCCACCTGGTTTGCGCTCACCCCGGAAGAGACACGGATGATTGTGCCCGTGGCGAGAGCGCTTATCGGCAACCGTTCGGCGGTGGTGCTGAAAACTCCGAAAGGCGATGTGAAATCGCGGGTGATCCCGGCGGGGCATATCACCGTGCGTGGGGAAAAACGTACCGTCCAGGCGGATGTGGCACGTGGAGCCGAGTCGATTATGCACGCGGTCGCCGGGTGTGCCCCAATTTGCGATATTCGCGGTGAACCCGGCACCCACGCTGGTGGGATGCTGGAACGGGTGCGCCAGGTGATGGCTTCCCTGAGCGGTCACGGTGCTCATGAGGTCTTTATTCAGGATTTACTTGCCGTGGACACATTCATTCCCTGCAAGGTTCAGGGCGGGCTGGCGAATGAGTTCTCGATGGAAAATGCCGTGGGCATTGCGGCTATGGTGAAATCTGACCGACTGCAAATGGAGGTCATTGCGCGCGAACTCAGCCAACGTTTAAACACCCGTGTGGAAGTGGGCGGCGTGGAGGCCAATATGGCGATTGCCGGGGCGCTCACCACACCGGGGAGCGACACACCGCTGGCTATCCTGGATTTAGGCGCGGGTTCCACGGATGCCGCCACCATCAATGGAGCAGGGCAGATAAAATCGGTGCATCTGGCGGGGGCGGGCAATATGGTCAGCCTGCTTATCAAAACCGAGCTTGGATTAAGCGATTTGACGCTGGCGGAGGAGATTAAGAAATACCCGCTCGCCAAAGTTGAAAGCCTGTTCAGTATTCGCCATGAAAATGGGGCGGTAGAGTTTTTCCGCGAACCGCTCAGCCCGGCCGTGTTCGCTAAAGTGGTGTATATCAAAAACGGCACCCTGATCCCGATTGATAATCACACTTCGCTGGAAAAAATCCGTCTGGTGCGCCGACAGGCAAAAGAAAAAGTTTTTGTGACCAACTGCTTGCGGGCTCTGCGGCAGGTCTCGCCGGGGGGCGAAATCCGTGACATGGCCTTTGTGGTGCTGGTAGGCGGATCATCGCTGGACTTCGAAATCCCGCAAATGATCACCGATGCGTTATCCCATTATGGTGTGGTCGCCGGGCAGGGCAACATTCGCGGAACGGAAGGCCCGCGTAATGCGGTGGCAACCGGACTCGTGTATCGCTGCGATACAGATAATGACCGGGTTTGCGATGACAGATAAATATAAGTTAGGGAAGGTGCGAACAAGTCCCTGATATGAGATCATGTTTGTCATCTGGAGCCATGGAACAGGGTTCATCATGAGTCATCAACTTACCTTCGCCGACAGTGAATTCAGCAGTAAGCGCCGTCAGACCAGAAAAGAGATTTTCTTGTCCCGTATGGAGCAGATTCTGCCATGGCAAAACATGGTGGAAGTCATCGAGCCGTTTTACCCCAAGGCTGGTAATGGCCGGCGACCTTATCCGCTGGAAACCATGCTACGCATTCACTGCATGCAGCATTGGTACAACCTGAGCGATGGCGCGATGGAAGATGCTCTGTACGAAATCGCCTCCATGCGTCGGTTTGCCCGGTTATCCCTGGATAGCGCCTTGCCTGACCGCACCACCATCATGAATTTCCGCCACCTGCTGGAGCAGCATCAACTGGCCCGCCAATTGTTCAAGACCATCAATCGCTGGCTGGCCGAAGCAGGCGTCATGATGACTCAAGGCACCTTGGTCGATGCCACCATCATTGAGGCACCCAGCTCGACCAAGAACAAAGAGCAGCAACGCGATCCGGAGATGCATCAGACCAAGAAAGGCAATCAGTGGCACTTTGGCATGAAGGCCCACATTGGTGTCGATGCCAAGAGTGGCCTGACCCACAGCCTAGTCACCACCGCGGCCAACGAGCATGACCTCAATCAGCTGGGTAATCTGCTGCATGGAGAGGAGCAATTTGTCTCAGCCGATGCCGGCTACCAAGGGGCGCCACAGCGCGAGGAGCTGGCCGAGGTGGATGTGGACTGGCTGATCGCCGAGCGCCCCGGCAAGGTAAGAACCTTGAAACAGCATCCACGCAAGAACAAAACGGCCATCAACATCGAATACATGAAAGCCAGCATCCGGGCCAAGGTGGAGCACCCATTTCGCATCATCAAGCGACAGTTCGGCTTCGTGAAAGCCAGATACAAGGGGTTGCTGAAAAACGATAACCAACTGGCGATGTTATTCACGCTGGCCAACCTGTTTCGGGCGGACCAAATGATACGTCAGTGGGAGAGATCTCACTAAAAACTGGGGATAACGCCTTAAATGGCGAAGAAACGGTCTAAATAGGCTGATTCAAGGCATTTACGGGAGAAAAAATCGGCTCAAACATGAAGAAATGAAATGACTGAGTCAGCCGAGAAGAATTTCCCCGCTTATTCGCACCTTCCTTAACATTCCGTCCTGATAAGTTGGTCGGATAAGGCGCTCGCGCCGTATCCGACATTAATTTCTTAAGCGACTTCATTCACCTTGCGACGCAGCAGGGAAAGTGGGCCGGGGCCGCTAAGCGTGAACACGGAAATTAAGGTGAAGCCCAGCGCCACCAGACCCAGCACCAGGTAAGCGCCCTGGAAACCGATGCTTTCATACATATTGCCCGCCAGAATAGACATAAAAATCATCGCCAGTTGCTTAAAGAAGCAGAAACAGACCAGATAAATCGTCGCTGAAAAACGCACTTCAAACTGGCTGGTAATATATTTAAAGCAGCCCACCAGCAGGAACGGTACTTCAAACATATGCAGCGTTTTCAGAATAACCACTTCCAGTGCTGAGGTAGCGAACGATGAGCCAATAATACGTACTGACATAATAGTGCCAGCCAGCAGCAGGGCGTTTTTCCCACCGATGCGATTAATGATCAGTGGCGCAAAAAACATAATCGAGGCGTTAAGTAATTCGCCCATTGTCGTTACGTAGCCAAATACCCGCGTACCCTGTTCACCGGTAGCAAAGAACGAAGTAAAGAAATTAGCAAACTGTTGGTCAAAAACATCGTAGGTGCAGGAAACGCCAATAACATACAGTGACAAAAACCACAGTTTTGGCTGTCTGAACAGTTCCAGCGCCAGCTTAAGGCTAAATGCCGAATGGTTGGCACCTACCGCATTGGCAACCGTGGCAGAAGAGGGCGCATCCGTTTTGGCGAAAAAGAGTAAAACGGCGAGGATGAATGCACAGCCAGAACCCAGCCAGAAAACAAACTGATTATTGATGGTGAACATGATGCCGACAATCGAGGCACACAGCGCCCAGCCAACACAGCCAAACATCCGCGCGCGACCAAATTCGAAATTACTGCGACGGCTGACTTTCTCGATAAATGCCTCTACTGCTGGCGCACCGGCGTTAAAACAAAAGCCTAGATAAATACCACCAACAATCGATCCTACTAAAATGTTGTATTGTAACAGTGGCCCGAAGATAAAAATAAAGAACGGCGCAAACATAACTAACATGCCGGTAATAATCCACAGCAGGTATTTGCGCAGCCCGAGTTTGTCAGAAAGCAGACCAAACAGTGGTTGGAATAATAGCGAGAACAGAGAAATAGCGGCAAAAATAATACCCGTATCACTTTTGCTGATATGGTTGATGTCATGTAGCCAAATCGGGAAAAACGGGAAGTAGGCTCCCATGATAAAAAAGTAAAAGAAAAAGAATAAACCGAACATCCAAAAGTTTGTGTTTTTTAAATAGTACATAATGGATTTCCTTACGCGAAATACGGGCAGACATGGCCTGCCCGGTTATTATTATTTTTGACACCAGAGCAACTGGTAATGGTAGCTACCGGCGCTAAGCTGGAATTCCGCCGACACTGACGGGCTCCAGGAGTCGTCGCCACCAATCCCCATATGGAAACCGTCGATATTCAGCCATGTGCCTTCTTCCGCGTGCAGCAGATGGCGATGGCTGGTTTCCATCAGTTGCTGTTGACTGTAGCGGCTGATGTTGAACTGGAAGTCGCCGCGCCACTGGTGTGGGCCATAATTCAATTCGCGCGTCCCGCAGCGCAGACCGTTTTCGCTCGGGAAGACGTACGGGGTATACATGTCTGACAATGGCAGATCCCAGCGGTCAAAACAGGCCGCAGTAAGGCGGTCGGGATAGTTTTCTTGCGGCCCTAATCCGAGCCAGTTTACCCGCTCTGCTACCTGCGCCAGCTGGCAGGTCAGGCCAATCCGCGCCGGATGTGGCGTATTGCTCGCCACTTCAACATCAACGGTAATCGCCATTTGACCACTTCCATCAATCCGGTAGGTTTTCCGGCTGATAAATAAGGTTTTCCCCTGATGCTGCCACGCGTGGACCGTGGTAATCAGCACCGCGTCGGCAAGTGTATCTGCCGTGCACTGCAACAACGCTGCTTCGGCCTGGTAATGGCCCGCCGCCTTCCAGCGTTCGACCCAGGCGTTAGGGTCAATGCGGGTCGTTTCACTTACGCCAATGTCATTATCCAGCGGTGCACGGGTGAATTGATCGCGCAGCGGCGTCAGCAGTTGTTTTTCATCGCCGATCCACATTTGTGAAAGAAGACCTGACAACCGGTTAAATTGCCAACGCTTATTACCAAGTTCGATGCAAAAATCCGTTTCGCTGGTGGTCAGTTGCGGGATGGCGTGGGGCGCGGAGGGTTGTGTCACGCTGAGGTTTTCCGCCAGACGCCATTGCTGCCAGGCGCTGATGTGCCCGGCTGCTGACCATGTGGTCGCGTTCGGTTGCACTACGTGAACCGTTAGCCAGAGTTGCCCGGTGCTCTCCGGCTGCGGTAGTTCAGGCAGTTCAATCAACTGTTTTCCTTGTGGAGCGACATCCAGAGGCACTTCACCGCTTGTCAGCAGCTTGCCATCCAGCGCCACCATCCAGCGCAGGAGCTCGTTATCGCTATGACGGAACAGGTATTCGCTGGTCACTTCGATGGTTTGCCCGGATAAACGGAACTGGAAAAACTGCTGCTGGTGTTTTGCTTCTGTCAGCGCTGGATGCGGCGTGCGGTCTGCAAAGACCAGACCGTTCATGCAGAACTGGCGATCGTTCGGCGTATCGCCAAAATCACCGCCGTAAGCCGACCACGGGTTGCCGTTTTCATCATATTTAATCAGCGATTGATCGACCCAGTCCCAGACGAAGCCGCCCTGTAAACGGGGGTATTGACGAAACGCCTGCCAGTATTTAGCGAAGCCACCAAGACTGTTACCCATTGCGTGGGCATATTCGCAAAGGATCAGCGGACGCAGTTCTCCAGGCAGCGAAAGCCATTTTTTGATGGACCATTTCGGCACAGCCGGGAAGGGCTGGTCTTCATCCACACGCGCGTACATCGGGCAAATAATATCGGTTGCGGAGGTGTCGGCTCCGCCGCCTTCATACTGTACCGGGCGGGAAGGATCGACAGATTTAATCCAGCGATAGAGCGCATCGTGATTAGCACCGTGGCCTGATTCATTCCCCAGCGACCAGATGATCACACTCGGGTGATTACGATCGCGCTGCACCATTCGCGTTACGCGTTCGCTCATCGCGGGTAGCCAGAGCGGATCATCGGTCAGACGATTCATTGGCACCATGCCGTGGGTTTCAATATTGGCTTCATCCACCACGTACAGGCCGTAGCGGTCGCACAACGTGTACCACAGCGGATGATTCGGATAATGCGAACAGCGCACGGCGTTAAAGTTGTTCTGCTTCATCAGCAGGATATCCTGCACCATCGTCTGCTCATCCATGACCTGACCATGCAGAGGATGATGCTCGTGACGGTTAACACCGCGAATCAACAACGGCTTGCCGTTCAGCAGCAGCAGGCCATTTTCAATCCGCACCTCGCGGAAACCGACATCGCAGGCTTCTGCTTCAATCAGCATGCCGTCGGCGGTGTGCAGTTCAATGACCGCACGGTAGAGATTCGGGATTTCGGCGCTCCACAGCGCCGGGTTTTCGACGTTCAGACGTAGCGTGACGCGATTGGCATAACCGCCACGCTCATCGATAATTTCACCGCCGAAAGGCGCGGTGCCGCTGGCGACCTGTGTTTCACCCTGCCACAAAGAAACCGTCACCCGCAGCTCATCGCGCAGCTCGCCGTACATCTGAACGTCTGCCTCCAGTACAGCGCGGCTGAAATCATCATTAAAGTGAGTGGCTACATGGAAATCGCTGATTTGCGTGCTCGGTTTATGCAGCAACGAGACGTCACGGAAAATGCCGCTCATCCGCCACATATCCTGATCTTCCAGATAACTGCCGTCACTCCAGCGCAGCACCATCACCGCGAGGCGGTTTTCTCCGGCGTGTAAAAATGCGCTCAGGTCAAATTCAGACGGCAAACGACTGTCCTGTCCGTAACCGACCCAGCGCCCGTTGCACCACAAATGAAACGCCGAGTTAACACCATCAAAAATAATTCGCGTCTGGCCTTCCTGTAGCCAGCTTTCATCAATATTAAATGTGAGCGAGTAACAACCCGTCGGATTCTCCGTGGGAACATACGGCGGATTGACCGCAATGGGATAGGTCACGTTGGTGTAGATAGGCGCATCGTAACCGTGCATCTGCCAGTTTGAGGGGACGATGACAGTATCGGCGTCAGGAAGATCGCGCTCCAGCCAGCTTTCTGGTACCGCTTCTGGTGCCGGAAACCAGGCAAAGCGCCATTCACCATTCAGGCTGCGCGACTCTTGGGAAGGGCGATCGGTGCGAGCCTCTTCGCTATTACGCCAGCTGGCGAAAGGGGGATGTGCCGCAAGGCGATTAAGTTGGGTAACGCCAGGGTTTTCCCAGTCACGACGTTGTAATACGACGGCCAGTGAATCCGTAATCATTGTCATAGTTGTATCCTGTGTGAATTGTTATCCGCTCACATTTTCGCATAACATACGAGCCGGACACATAGAGTGTAAAGCCTGGGGTGCCTAATGAGTGAGCTGACTCACATTAATTGCGTTGCGCTCACTGCCCGCTTTCAAGTCGGGAAACTTGTCGTGCCAGCTGCATTAAGGAATCTGCCAACGTGCGGGGAGAGGTGGTTTGCGTATTGGGCGGTAGGGTGGTTTTTCTTTTCACCAGTGAGACGGGCAACAGCTGATTGCTCTTCACCGCCTGGCCCTGAGAGAGTTTCAGCAAGCGGTCCACGCTAGTTTTCCCCAGCAGGCGAAAATCCTGTTTGATGGTGGTTAACGGCGGGATATAACACGAGCTGTCTTCGGTATCGTCGTATCCCACTACCGAGATATCCGCACCAACTCGCAGCCCGGACTCGGTAATAGCGCGCATTGCGCCCAGCGCCATCTGATCGTTGGCAACCAGCATCGCAGTGGGAACGATGCCCTCATTCAGCATTTGCATAGTTTGTTGAAAACCGGACATGGCACTCCAGTCGCCTTCCCGTTCCGCTATCGGATGAATTTGATTGCGTGTGAGATATTTATGCCAGTCCGCCAGACGCAGACGCGCCGAGACAGAACTTAATGGACCGGCTAACAACGCGATTTGCTGGTGACCCAATGCGATCAGATGCTCCACGCCCAGTCGCGTACCGTCTTCATGGGAAAAAATAATACTGTTGATGGGAGTCTGGTCAGAGACATCAAGAAATAGGGCCGGAACATTAGCGCAGGCAGCTTCCACAGCAATGGCATCCTCGTCATCCAGCGGATAGTTAATGATCAGACCACTGACGCGTTGCGCGAGAAGGTTATGTACCGCCGCTTTACAGGCTTCGACGCTGCTTCGTTCTACCATCGACACCACCACGCTGGCACCCAGTTGATCGGCGCGAGATTTAATCGCCGCGACAATTTGCGACGGCGCGTGCAGGGCCAGACTGGAGGTAGCAACGCCAATCAGCAACGACTGTTTGCCCGCCAGTTGTTGTGCCACGCGGTTGGGAATGTAGTTCAGCTGCGCCATCGCCGCTTCCACCTTTTCCCGCGTTTTCGCAGAGACGTGGCTGGCCTGGTTCACCACGCGGGAAACGGTCTGATAAGAGACACCGGCATACTCTGCGACATCGTATAGCGTTACTGGTTTCACATTTACCACCCTGAATTGACTCTCTTCGGGTGCTATCATGCCATACCACGAAATGTTTTGCGCCATTCGGAGGGGGCACGCCGAAGTGAGATTCAAAATGCCGACGTCAGTTCACAGGTGGGTAATGATACCAACGTGTTGATTTCGTATTTTCACTGACACCAGGATCATCCTGATGTTACAAGGATTGGGTGATGCTTCCAATTAGTAGAACATGTGTTTTTCAATAAACGTCCCGATGACTTTTTCGTGGATCTCTACTGAACGCGAGAAGCAGATTGTTTTACGAGCCAAGCGCTTAATGCGGGTGCGCAGCGTCAGGTTATTGCGCTCAATCCGTTGGGTGAATATTTTTCCGGTCAGATGCTTATCCTTCGGCACCTCCCGGCCATAGCTGCCCCAGTCGTCGCTGGTGATCATGCCGATGTTGAATGGCGTAAGCAGTGCCAGTAGTTCCCGGCAGGTTTCATCGGTACGGGGACCAAAAGTATAGGCCAGTACACCCCCTGTTTTGGTGTTATATGATCCTCTCCTCGTAATATGGACACGCGCCTAAGCGAGATTCTGATTTTCAAA
>ENA-UOJQ01000116-UOJQ01000116.1-human-gut-metagenome-genome-assembly--contig:-P63-NODE-116-length-108246-cov-28.681628_pt1 | contig 108246 bp, 119 predicted proteins | sample MGYA00242352_ERZ723899 | MGnify/ENA metagenome assembly ERZ723899
GATCAATGCTCTTGCCCAAATGGTGGTTTCAGGGTTTACCGGCGTTATTGCTGGTCTGGTGAGCATTGAAAGCGGATTGAGCATTTACATGATACTGGCCACTTCCGGAATTAGCGGGGCAATGGGTTCTGTTGCTTTGACCTATTTCTGGGAGCGCATTACCGGAGTTAAGGCGCCATGACAGCAGATCAGATTATCGAGGGCATCCTCGGTAAAGAAGGGGGTTACGTAAATAACCCGAATGATAAAGGCGGCCCAACGCGCTGGGGTATCACGCAGACTACCGCCCGCGCATATGGCTATAGCGGCGATATGAAGGCGTTACCACGGGATACAGCCAAAGCAATTTATCTGTCGCAATACTGGACAGAACCGAAGTTTGACTGCATCGCCGAGTTGTCGCCAGCCATTGCACAGGAATTGTGTGATACTGGCGTGAACATGGGGCCACGTGTCGCCAGTACATTCCTGCAGCGCTGGTTAACGGCGTTGAATATGCAGGGCAAGCTATATCCGGATCTGAAGACGGACGGCGCGATCGGCAATCTCACCATCGCCGCCCTGAAAAGCTATCTGGCCGTTCGCGGCAAAGATGGCGAAACCACGCTGCTGAAGGGGCTGAATTGTAGCCAGGGCGCTCGCTATCTTGAGTTGGCCGAAGCGAGGCCAGCTAACGAAGCGTTTCTATACGGCTGGGTTAAAGAGCGGGTGAGCCTATGACGATGATTATTTTTTCCCTGCTGGCGCTGGTGGCCGTGCTCGTTCTGTTGCTATTGCGCAAATATACCCGGCTGGAGTTTGTTGGTCATGCCCGGTTACTGCTTAAAGCATGGTCTGTCCGCTTAGGCGCTGCCGGCGCGTTGGTCGGTGTATGGGCCCAATCATTTCCGGACGCAGCTCTTCATGCCTGGGCGATGCTGCCGCCGGATATCAAAGATATTCTGCCTGCAAACATTGTGGCAATGATTAGCCCGGCCCTGGTGGTGCTCGCCATCCTCTCTCAATACGTCAGACAGCCAAAGCTGAAAGAAATAGCCGATGAGCAGCAGGAGGCGCAATGAGCCTTGAATTTATAAGCGGGTTGGTAGTCGTTCTGCTTGGATTAATCGTAGGCGCATTTGGCATTGGTCATGCTCGCGGAACCAGCAAGGCGGAATCCAAAGCCGAACAGCAGCGCACCGAAGAGAACGCGGCCGCCAGCGTCGCCGCGGCGGAACGTAAAGCAGAAGCCACGAAAGGGGCCAGCGATGTACAGCAGACTGTTAATCACATGCCTGATGACGATGTTGATCGGGAGTTGCGCGAGCAATTCACCCGCCCCGGTGGTGGTTGATACCGCCTGCAGCTGGGTGCGGATCATCTACCTGACAGATCATGATATCGACGCGCTGGACAAGCAGACCAAACGCGACATTCTGGCGCACAACAAATCCGTGCAGGCCAACTGCCCGCAATCAACAGACAGGGTTACACGATGACCAAGACAAAGAATATTGAATTTCGGCTGAGCAAACTTGAGAAAGGGCCAGACAAGAAGGTTCTGGCCATCATGGAGATAAGGTCGAGAACTATTGCAGGTAGCGTGCTGAAGCAGATTCCCTGCCAGGAGTTGAAAGATCGATAATGTCATTGAAGATAGCCTTGTAGGCTTTATTTAACTTCTCAACTGTTTTCGGGGTGATATCACTCGTAGGCGGCGCGTCGATACCATCCATTAATTCTATTTCAGCAAATTTTCTCAAAACCTGAAGGACATTTTCTTTTTGTTCTTCGGGCATCGTTTGCACGATAAAAGCAACAACGTTTCTCAGCGCCAGGATTTGAGCGTGAGTTACGTAGTAATGATCGATCATATTTTCTCCCTGTTCTGTTGAGTTAGGCGATTTAACAGTATAGAGGAGAAATGTTGTCCGCCACCCTGTAGCAGCCTTTAATCGTGATGCCTCGCAATAGCGGGTAAATTTCCATATCCAACCAAAAGAGAAAAACCAATGAGTGAAGCAAAACCGCAGGACGGCAGCACTGTAAAAGGCTACCGCACATTAACCGCTGGCGACATTGAGCGAATGAACCGCCTTAAAGGCGTCAGCCGCCACTTCTGTAGTTTGCTTGATACCGATCGAGGTGAATTGTTGGCTGTCCGTAATGGCCCGGCAATGTTAAGCGCTGAGCAGGCTCGGGAGATTGATGAAGCTTTGCGCTGTCTGGCAATCGCTCGCACCAAAATGCAGGAAGCCTGTATGTGGGCATGCCGCGCGGTGGCTCGCCCTGACGCTGATTGCTAACACAACTTGCGAAAAGAAATCCACCGAAAATAAGTCAGTCGATGCTTGATGATTAGCAGATAGTCTGCTAACGCTATCGTGATAGTATTTCAGCGGAGTTTATCTATTAAAAGGAATGCGCGATGTGGACGTACTGATTGACAGTGCTTTCGAGGGATATCTCTTCCTCTTACTGGATATGTGGACAGTTTTAATTGTTGCTTTCGTCGGGTTGGCTCTGTCATTTTATGGCGTGCAAATGCGTAGAACTGCCGTCACCTTCTTTCTGCTTGCTGCGATAATCGGGACTGCTGGTTCGATCTATACTTAAATGTAGGTTGCAGAGAATATGCAGAAAGTCAACCCGCAATCCAACGGTGGCTATTACTGCGGTTACTCGTGTCATATGCCCTGAAACACATAATTTGAACCCAGGTCGCCAATGGCGGCCTTTTTTATTGCCAGAAGTAGGAGAAGAAGCATGTTAACAGTAAAAGTGATGTCGCCTAGTGGCGGCGAAGAAATTCATTGTGGACTGAGCGTTGGTTTCAACCCCAACCAGCAGAGTATTGCCGTATCGGGAATGGACCAGAACGTATTCCTGAAGCAGGGAGAAGTGGCCTACGTGATGAACGCAAACGGCAAGACCATTTCACGTTACGAACACCTGGAACGACAGTAGGCATTACGGAAGCTCTTCAGCGAAGGGCTTCGATAATGCTCCCCACATCGCTTAGAGGTAAGACATGGTCGAAATCACCGACGCCCAGCAGATTCGCCTGAACCTGCTATCCACCCTGAACTATGACACTGCCGCCGCAAAAGTCGCTGTAGAGTTTGTTCAGGATAGTCCGCTTAAGTACCAGTTATTCATCCAGCAATACAGCCGTGTCACATCAGAGACTGAAGTGGTGGCAAAGACGATGAAAGCAGTGCAGGAAGCAACTGAAGCGCTGCCGCTCTTCGATACCAGCGCTGAGCAGTCCAGCTAGGCATTACAGCAGGCATTCACTGAGTGCCTGTGATAATGCCGGGCTCAATTGCGGTACTGTTGTTTCCCCTGTTAATCTGTCCCAAACAAACCGATGGGGATAGGGACGTGAAAAAGTTACTTTTTGCAGCATTAATTGGTGTTTCAGCTTTAACAATTACCGCATGTGCGCCAACAGTCCAGAAAGTAGATTACAACCAGAGATCAATGCTTTTATCTCTTGAAATGAATAAAAACGATGTCATGCAGATCATGGGGTCGCCACGCAGGACGGATGTGAACCAGGAACGCGAACGCTGGATATACTGGAATAAGGCTCTCTATGGTTACACAATAATTGATAACGAACAATTGGCTAACGATCGACTGGTTATAACGTTCGTTAATGGTAAGGTTACCAAATGGGGCCAGCAAACGCTGACTGATGACATAATGGAGTCATCACAAAAGAGTGCACAGGCTTATGCTGAGGCATTCAAGAAATAGACATTTCAGTCAAATGATAACCTCGCTTCGGCGGGGTTTTTTTATATCTAAAAGAGGTAATAACCGATGAGCTTTAAACATGAACTTGGTCAGGTGGTAACCGTTACTATCAGTGAAGAAGAAGGGCATATCAAAGCTCGCGCAGAATATACACATGGCCCCAATCAGTACCTTATTCATTATCGTGCAGCAGACGGGCGAGCTGTAGACGCATGGTTTGAAGAAGGGGAGCTGTCTCCATCTGCACTGTAGACGCACGCATTACAGAAGCCCTTCACATCGCGAGGGGCTTTGATAATGAGAGTGAATATCATTATCGTTTACGGGTCCTCCCGAAGGGGGAGGCTACCACGGGGCGGCGGACTCGCGGAAAACGGCTAGTTTTCGAATTTCATAGTCATCATCATCATGTACGCAGGTTATTGATTATCCAGATGTAGGGTTTTCAATGATGTCGAATTGTACAAAAAGTGTTCACCATCATGGACCAGGAAATCGCTGCTTTAAAACTAAACATCAACCAGCTCGCTGGTATTACAGGCGTACACCGTCAGACGGTTGCCGCTAGGCTGAAAAACGTTGTTCCGGCACCAGGCAGTAATAGCAAGCTCAAACTCTATCTCGTCACTGATATTTTGAGTGAGCTGATGATTCCAGTGGTCTCAACGGCAAGCGTCGAAGAGATGGATCCCTCAGACAGGCTCGCGCACTGGAAGGCTGAGAACGAGCGACTGAAATATGAGGTTGATACAAAGCAGCTTATTCCTGCCGAAGACGTTGCCAGAGAATTTTCACTGATGGCGAAAGCCGTTGTTATGGTGCTTGAAACACTCCCGGACATTCTTGAACGCGACTGCGCGCTTACGCCGGTTGCGGTATCACGTGTGCAAAGCGTGATTGATGACCTGCGTGATCAGGTCGCCCAAAAAGTAATGGACGCCGAACCAGAGGAGGATGAGCCAGAGGAGGACTGATGGCAAAACGGGCATCTGCAAGGGGTATCCGCCGCGATGTCTCCGGTATTCTACGTGCCCCGCGGCGTATGCTGGTGGCCGATGCGGTCAGTTCATATATGCGTGTGCCGATGGGGGCGGGTAACTCCATACCATGGGATCCCAATCTGGCGCCTTATATTATTGAGCCGATGAATTGCCTGGCATCCCGTGAATATGATGCCGTGGTGTTTGTCGGCCCAGCCCGAACCGGCAAAACGATCGGCCTGATTGATGGCTGGATTGTCTACAACATTGTTTGTGATCCCGCCGACATGCTGGTTATTCAGGTGTCAGAAGAGAAAGCGCGCGAGCACTCGAAGAAGCGCCTGGACCGCACTTTTCGGTGCAGCCCGGAAGTAAAATCACGGCTTAGCCCGCGCCGTAATGACAACAACGTCCACGACCGTACATTTCGCGCCGGGAACTACCTTAAACTCGGCTGGCCGTCAGTAAACATTATGTCGTCGTCAGACTACAAAAGCGTAGCGCTGACTGACTATGACCGCTTCCCTGAGGATATTGACGGGGAGGGTGATGCCTTTTCTCTGGGTTCTAAGCGTACGACTACCTTTATGTCCAGCGGGATGACACTGGTAGAGAGTTCGCCTGGCAGGGACATCCGCGACACAAAATGGCGACCAACTACTGCGCATGAAGCGCCGCCGACTACCGGCATATTATCGTTGTTTAATCGCGGTGACCGCCGCCGCCTTTACTGGCCTTGTCCGCATTGCGGAGAATACTTTCAGCCGGAAGTCGCTAATATGACCGGCTACCGGGATTCCCCTGATCCCGTTCTGGCAAGTGAGTCTGCTTATCTCCAGTGCCCGGCATGCAAGGGCAGGATCACGGCGGATATGAAACGTGAACTGAATATCCGCCATGTCTGGTTGCGCGACGGGGAAAAAATAGACCGTGATGGCAACAGATTTGGTGAACCGCGTCGATCACGCATCGCTTCATTCTGGATGGAAGGGCCTGCAGCTGCATATCAGACGTGGGCGCAGATGATATACAAATTCCTGACTGCCGAGCAGGAATACGAGTCCACACAGAGTGAAGAGACGCTGAAAACGGTGGTCAATACCGACTTTGGTCGACCTTATCTCCCCCGCGCCAGTCTCGAACAACGTAAAAGCGAACTGCTGGAACAACGCGCCGAAGACGTGCCAAAGCGCTCTGTACCAGATGGCGTGCTGTTTATGACTGCAACCGTCGATGTGCAGGGCGGTAAATCCCGTCGTTTCGTGGTTCAGGTGACTGGCTACGGTGAGCAGGGTGAGCGATGGCTGGTCGATCGCTACAACATCCGCCAGTCATTACGGGCAAACGAGCACGGTGAATGTTACCCCATTGATCCGGCTGGTTATCCGGAGGACTGGGATTTACTTCTGTCTGACGTGTTCGAAAAGGCATGGCCCTTAGCGAGTGACCCGTCCAAACGCATGCGGCTCATGGCGATGGCTGTCGATTCCGGCGGCGAGGATGGTGTCACCGATAACGCGTACAAGTTCTGGCGTAAATGCAAGCGGAATGGGCTGGGGAAAAGGATTTACCTCTTCAAAGGTGACAGTGTCCGGCGCTCAAAACTTATCACAAGCACATTCCCTGATAACACGAACCGCTCAACCCGCCGGGCAAAGGCTGCCGGCGATGTGCCGCTTTACCTTCTCCAGACCGATGCACTGAAAGATCGGGTTAATAACGCCCTGTGGCGTGAATCACCCGGCCCGAACTATGTGCATTTCCCTAAATGGCTCGGCAGCTGGTTCTACGATGAGCTGACCTATGAGGAGCGTTCACCCGATGGAAAATGGAGCAAACCGGGCCGAGGTCCGAACGAAGCTTTCGACCTGCTCGTTTATGCCGATGCGCTGGTCATATTGCACGGGTACGAAAAGATCAAATGGCCGGATGCGCCTGAATGGGCGAAGCGGACAACGTGGATCGAAGAAAGCACGTCGGAAACTGGCGAAGTGTCATCCACGTTACCAGCAAAAACGACCCATAACAGGAAAAAACGGAAGGCAAATAAGCCCGACGTTGAAAACAATCCCTGGACCACATCATCAGGAGGCTGGGTGTGAAACAAACCGATATTGAATCCATTATCCAGCGTTATACCGATGCGGAAATAGCTGTGCTGGATGGGAAGTCCGTTACATTCAACGGACAGCAGATGACGCTGGAGAATCTGTCCGAAATCCGCAAGGGGCGTCAGGAATGGGAGCGTCGTCTTGCTTCCCTGCTGGCTCATCGTAACCGGCGACCCGGTTATAAACTCGCGAGGTTTTCATGAGCCTGTTAGATGATGCAATTGGCGTCTTTTCCCCTGGATGGAAAGCTGCACGGTTACGTTCGAGAGCGATGATTCAGGCATATGAAGCGGTTAAGCCCACCCGAACACACAAGGCCCGCAGGGAAAACCGTTCCGCTAATCAGCTCAGCCAGATGGGGGCTGTATCCCTCCGTGAACAGGCGCGCTATCTGGACAACAACCACGATCTAGTTATTGGTGTATTCGATAAGCTTGAGGAAAGGGTTGTTGGTGCTAAAGGGGTTATTGTTGAGCCCCACCCGGTACTGAAGAACGGAAATATAGCGAAGAAACTGGCTGAACAAATCAGAACTAAGTGGGCTGAATGGTCGGTCAGCCCTGAGGTTACTGGGCAGTTTACCCGCCCGATGCTTGAGCGGTTGATGCTCAGGAGCTGGCTCAGGGACGGAGAAATTTTCGCTCAGATGGTCAATGGCTCTGCTCTGGGGCTTGAGCCGGTGGCTGGCATTCCTTTCTGGATTGAAGCGCTTGAAGCTGATTTTGTGCCGATGACTAATGATGAGTCTCAGCAACTTTGTCAGGGAGTTTATGTAGATAACTGGGGACGCCCGAAAAAGTACCTGGTCTATAAAAGTCTGCCTGTTACTGGCCGTCAATTGGATACAAAAGATGTGGATGCCGGGAATATGCTTCATCTCAAATTTACCCGCCGTCTTCATCAGACCCGAGGTACATCTCTCCTTTCAGGTGTACTCATGCGCCTCAGTGCGCTGAAAGAATACGAGGATGCGGAGCTAACGGCAGCACGCATTGCAGCTGCACTGGGGATGTACATTAAAAAAGGGGACGGGCAAAGCCTTGATAGTGACGCCAGTAAAGACAATCGCGAAGTGATGATTGAACCCGGCATTATCTATGATGATCTGCTCCCCGGTGAAGATATCGGGATGATCAAATCTGACAGACCAAATCCCAATCTTGAAACATTCCGAAATGGGCAACTGCGCGCTGTCGCTGCCGGGGCGCGTCTCAGCTTCTCCAGTACAGCAAGAAACTACGATGGAACATACAGTGCCCAGCGTCAGGAGCTGGTTGAGTCAACAGATGGTTATTTGATCCTCCAGGACTGGTTCATCGGCGCAATTACCCGGCCAATGTACCGAAACTGGTTAAAAATGGCGGTGGCTTCTGGCGAAATTCAGCTACCCCGCGGGCTGGATATGGCATCGCTTTACACTGCCGTTTATTCAGGTCCGGTCATGCCATGGATTGATCCAGTCAAAGAGGCCAATGCCTGGAAAGCGCAAATCCGTGGTGGTGCTGCGACAGAATCAGACTGGGTGCGAGCCAGCGGACGCAATCCGGATGATGTCAAACGCCGTCGCAAGGCTGAAGTTGATGATAACCGCGAACTGGGACTGGTGTATGACACCGATCCTGCAAACGATAAAGGAGGCACCAGTGCCGAAGTCAAAGAACCAGACGCTCCGTCGCCCGAAAGCCAGCGCAAGAAGTAATTCGTGGTTTCGTATGCAGGCCAGCGCCGACAATCAGGCTGAAATATTCATTTACGACGAAATTGGTTACTGGGGGGTGACAGCCCGACAGTTTGTTAACGACCTGAAGGCGCTGGGCGATGTGACTCATATCAACCTTCATATCAACTCTCCCGGTGGCGACGTCTTTGATGGTATCGCCATTTTTAATGCTCTTAAACATCATGGTGCGTCAATCACCGTTCACATCGACGGTCTGGCCGCATCTATGGCCTCGGTCATTGCCATGGTGGGTAACCCGGTCATCATGCCGGAAAATACCATGATGATGATCCATAAGCCTTGGGGCTTTGCTGGTGGTGATGCCAACGATATGCGTGACTACGCAGAACTTCTGGACAAGGTTGAGTCCGTTCTTATCCCCGCTTATGCAGAGAAAACCGGAAAATCTTCGAATGAAATAGCGGCAATGCTGGAAGACGAAACCTGGATGGACGGCAAAGAATGCGTCGCGATGGGTTTTGCCGACCAGACCACCCCTTCTCTTCAGGCGATGGCCTGTATCCAGTCTAAACGTATTGAGGACTTCGAAAAGATGCCAAAAAGTATACGCAACATGTTAACGCCGCCACGAGCAACCACTCAGCGCGATCCGCAGCAACCTCAGGGGCAGCAGCCGACGGTCACTCAACCTTCCGGGGCCGACGAAAATACCATCCGCGCCCAGGTTATCGCAGAGCAAAAAGAGCGCGTTAATGGTATTAACAACCTCTTCGCGATGTTTGGTGGTAAGCATTCCGAACTTCAGGCGCAGTGTGTAGCCGATATTGATTGCTCTGTCGATCTGGCAAAAGACAAACTGCTGGCGCTGCTGGGGAAAGATGCTTCTCCATCGGCGAAAACCACGCCAGCGCACACCCACGCAGGTAACGGTAATTTTGTCGCCGATGGTATTCGCCAGGCATTGATGGCGCGCGCAGGATTTGAAGATCAGGAACGTGATAATGTCTACAACGGGATGACCCTGCGTGAATATGCTCGTATGGCGCTGACTGAGCGCGGTATTGGCGTATCCAGCTATAACCCGATGCAAATGGTAGGGCTGGCGCTGACGCACAGCACCTCTGATTTTGGCAATATCCTGCTTGATGTCGCCAATAAAGCAATTCTGCAAGGCTGGGATGAAGCGGCAGAAACCTTTGAACAGTGGACGAAGAAAGGCCAGCTTTCCGACTTTAAAACAGCGCATCGTGTGGGTATGGGGGGATTCCCTTCTCTGCGACAGGTTCGTGAAGGCGCTGAGTATAAGTATGTGACTACCAGCGATAAAGGTGAAACCATCGCGCTCGCCACCTACGGGGAAATTTTCTCTATCACTCGCCAGGCTATCATTAACGATGATCTAAACCAGCTCACCGACGTTCCGATGAAAATGGGCCGGGCCGCCAAGGCGACTATCGGCGACCTGGTTTACGCTGTTCTGACTAAAAACCCGAAACTCTCCGATGGTAAGGCGTTATTCCATGCCGATCACCGCAACCTTTCCTCCGGTGCGATTTCTGTCGGCAGCCTGGATGATGCGCGTAAGCTGATGCGCCTGCAGAAAGAAGGTGAGCGATCTCTGAACATCCGACCGGCATTTATGCTGGTGCCGGTTGTACTGGAGACGCTGGCCAACCAGACGATCAAGTCAGCGAGCGTCAAAGGGGCGGATATCAATGCCGGAATTATCAACCCGATCCAGAATTTTGCAGATGTGATTGCTGAAGCCCGTCTGGATGATGCTGATGCTAAAGCCTGGTATCTGATGGCAGCCAAAGGGACGGACACTATCGAAGTGGCGTACCTGAACGGCGTTGATACACCTTATATTGATCAGCAGGAAGGGTTTACCACCGACGGCATTGCCACCAAAGTTCGTATTGATGCTGGAGTGGCTCCACTTGACTATCGCGGTCTGGTTAAATCCAGTGGTCAATAGTTCTCAACTCTGAATCACAATATCAATGCCCGTCAGGGCTTTTTTTATAACTGAATTCAGCCCCGAACGGGGCTGAAAGGAGATGTTATGGCTAAGAATTACATTCAGGCAGGCGCAACTATCCCGCTCAAAAACGCCGGGAGTGAAGATATTCTCAGCGGTGATCCGGTTGTTGTCGGCGGCATGATTGCTGTAGCGATTACCGATATCGCGGCGGGCAGTGTGGGGGATGGTTTTGCCGAAGGGGTATTCCTGTTACCCAAGTTGTCTGCTGATGCCGTGACTGCGGGGGCGAAAGTTTATCTTAAAGCCGGAAACGTTCAATTGGATGAAACCGATGCGGTACTGGCCGGGGTTGCTTGGGAGGACGCCGCTGCAGGCGTAACCGTTCTGGAAGTCAAGATTAATGGCTAATGCTTTTGACAACCTGGCTGCCAGAATGGATACGTTAACGGCGAACCGGCTGGGGAGGCCGGTCACTATCAATGGTGATGATTATATTGCCGTTGAAAGTCATTTGTTGCTGGAAATGGGCCAAGTTGCAGGGGATGGCATTAGTTTGGTCATCTTTACTGTTGATTATCAGCCAGCACGTGGAGACATGGTTACCTATAACGGGCAGGCTTATACCGTGACTCGTTGGTTACCCTTCAACAGCAAACCACAAATCTGGATTGAGGAGGACATAGGTGACGATTAAAGGCCTGGAAGAACTCAAACAGAACCTCAGCAATATCAGCAAAAATGCGATACCTCGTGCGACTTCCCAGTCTATTAACCGTGTGGCCGGAAGGGCAATAAGCAGGAGCTCTTCACGGGTGGCAAAAGAGACAAAGGTAAAGCGCAAACTGGTTATGCAGCGCGCCAAGCTTAAGCGGGCGAGTCCTAAAAAGCCAATGGCAACCATCCGGGTAAATCGCGGTAATCTTCCGGCGATAAAGTTGGGGCCGGTCCGGGTTCAGCTTTCACGGCGCAGGCGGGATAGCGGTAGTTCGGGGAGCGTTCTGAAAGTTGGGAATTTCAGCTTTCCTGGCGCTTTTGTACAACAGCTTAACAATGGTCGTTGGCATGTTCTGAGAAGAACCACCAAATCCCGTTACCCTGTTGAAGTGGTGAAAGTGCCACTCGCCACGCCCCTGACAACGGCATTCAGAGAAGAACTGCCCAAACTGATGGAATCGGATATGCCAAAAGAAATGATGGCTGCCATCAAAAATCAGATAAGGCTGGTGACGAAATGATTCACCCACAAATCAGAAAAGCTGTGCTGGATAAACTGAAGTCAACGATCTCCGGGAAAACCTCCTGGTACGACGGTCGCCCCGCATTTATCGCGCCAGAAGAGTTACCGGCAGTTGCTGTGTATCTGACTGATGCAAGAACCACAGGTAGCAGTATTGACGAGGAGGAGTGGGAGGCCGTTTTGCATATCGAGGTCTTTCTGAAAGCCACGTCACCAGACAGCGCACTGGATAAATGGATGGAAACCCGTATTTATCCGGCAATGGCTGATCTTCCTGCGCTGGTAAATCTTGTCGAAACCATCAGCGTCGGAGGATATGACTATCAGCGTGATGATGAAGCCGCTACCTGGGGATCCGCTGACCTCCAGTATTCATTGACCTATATTATGTGAGGACCTTATGGCAACCCCAACACCAACTACCCCGACGAAAGGTGCCGGTACAACCTTCTGGATTTACACCGGCACAGGTGACGCATACGAAGATCCACTCAGCGACATAGGCTGGACACGGACGGCTAAAATTAAGGAGATTACGCCAGGCGAACTGACCGCAGAATCATACGATGATTCCTATATCGATGATGATGCACCTGAATGGGACTCCACTGCTCAGGGCGTTAAGTCAGCCGGGCAATCAAGCGTCACGCTGGCATGGAAACCCGGTGAGACTGGTCAGCAGGATCTTGTTGACTGGTTCATGAGCGGCGATGAAAAAGCTTATAAGATTAAATACCCAAATGGTGCAGTAGATATTTTTACTGGCTGGATAAATAGTCTGGGTAAAACCATTGCACGAAATGAAGTTATTACCCGTAGTGCTCAGATTACCAATAAAGGTAAACCGTCTCTGGCTGAAGATAATTCCTCCGTTAATCCTTAATGTATTTCGATGGCGGTGCTATGGCACCGCACTGGAGCAATATAATGACTTATCTTAAGAAAGATATATTAAACCCAGATGGTGAGAATATTCATCTTTTTGAATTGTCTGCCTTCAGTCGTATGACATATATTGAGTTCATGGTTGAAGAGCGAAAATCATTACCGACTGATGGGCTTCCACCTGATGAAAATTTTAAAATTGCGACCTTATTGACTATGCGCGATCAGGCCATGCTTGTTGCTTTATCCTTGAGTGAGGCAGATGACGAGCAGCGCGAGGGGAAAGATATCTTTCCGGAAATTATGCGTAAATATCCTCCAGGATTACTGGGTAGCGCGGCCTTAATGGTCCGTATGCTTTCAGGGATGGTCCCTCCTGTCATTAATGAAACCGAAGAGACTATAGAAGAGGATGCACCGGATCTGGAAAAGTCCTGACCCGCTCACGTCGCTTTGCTATGCGCTTAGCCAGAGAGTTTGGTCGGCCTGACTGGCGCGCCATGCTTTCGGAAATGTCCTCCTCTGAATGGTTCGAATGGATTGAATATTACCAGGAGCGTTGCTTCAGCGACGATCTGCTTGATTCCCATTTCGCAAATTTAAGCTACCTCGCCGTCAGTCTTTTCACTGATCCAGACAAAAACGGTATTTCCGCCCCTGATTTTAGTTTGCTTGCAACAGCCAGGGAAGAAAGCGAGGACGTTTCTGACGAACAGCTTATGTCAATAGCCGAGAGCATTCCCGGAGGAGTTCGCTATGTCCCAGCCAGTGGGTGATCTGGTCGTTAAAATTGATGGTGATAGCGCAAAATTTGATGAGGAAGTTGCTCATCTCAATAAGCAACTGAGCGGGTTAGGCAGAGCAGCAAACGACAGTTCAGCACAGGTTACGGCAGCTTTTTCACGTCAAGAGCGCGCTGCTAAGCGTGCTGGTATTTCAATCGGGCAGTATAAAAATGCGATGCGCATGCTGCCTGCACAGTTCACGGACGTCGCCACTCAGCTGGCTGGTGGCCAGAGCCCCTGGCTAATCATGTTGCAGCAGGGCGGGCAGGTAAAGGATTCCTTTGGTGGTCTGGTTCCGACCTTTCGTGCCTTGCTGGGGTCAGTAACCCCTCTGGCGCTGGGTATCACCGCATTGACCGCCGCAGGTGCGGGGATGGGGTATATCTATTATAACGGATCGTCAACCCTTTCAGATTTCAATAAAACGCTCATATTATCTGGCAATTCTGCGGGCCTGACTACCGACAGAATGCTGGTACTGGCAAAATCCGGCCAGCAGGCCGGACTTACCTTTGATCAAACCAGTGATTCCCTGACGGCATTAATTAATGCTGGCGTCGGCGCTGGTGCACGTTTTGATGAATTAAGCCAGTCAGTAGCGAGATTTACTGCTGTCTCAGGTGTCCCGGTTGAGAAGGTTGCAGAAGCATTCGGGAAACTGGCTAATGATCCGACATCCGGCCTAATTGCGATGGCGCAACAGTTTCATAATGTGACGGCCGAGCAGATTGATTATGTTGCTCAATTGCAGCGCTCAGGAGATGAAGCAGCCGCATTGCAGGCGGCTAATGATGCGGCGACGAAGGGGTTTAATTCCCAGACTCAGAGCCTAATCGATAACATGGGTACGATTGAGCGCTCTGCTGATTCGTTGAAACGCGCGTTTAAATCCATGTGGGATGCTGCACTCGATCTCGGTCGGCCAGATACCGCCGGTGAGATGGCAAGTAAGGCAGAAGTTGCTTTTAAACGGGCTGATGAAATATGGAATCTCAGGAAAAATGACCGTTATGTGAACGATGAAGCCAGAGCCCGTTACTGGAACGACCGGGAATCGGCCCGTCTGGCCCTTGATATGGCGCAGCAGCAGGCTGGTATTGCCAAAGCCAGCGTGGCTGCGGCAGAAAAGGAAGCAGAGGCAGAATCTGATAAACAGAAATATGCGGCCCAGGCGCAGGCAAATTATGCTAAATCGCAGACCGCTCTTGAAAAATATACTGCCCGTCAGAATGAATTAAATAAGGCACTGAAAGAAGGACATATCCTTCAGGCCGATTACGCCATTAATATGGCTGCAGCTAAAAAAGAATATGAGGCCTCCTTAAAAAAAACGCCTAAATCAAAAGGTTTCAAGGTCTCAGCGGGCGATCGTTCTTCTGATCAGGCAAATGCTGAAACCCTGCAGTTGATGTCCGAGCTAAAAGTGTTGCAGCAGCATAAGGAATTGAACGACACAATCAGTGCTGAGCGGAAAAAACTTTGGAAACTTGAGGCTGATTTCTCAGTACTTGAGGAGGCATCGAAAACGCGTGCGCTGAGTAAAGATGAACAGTCTTTGCTTGCCAGCAAGGATAAAGTTCTAGCCCAAGCTGAAGTTAATGCAAAACTCGGCGATCAGATCGTCGCCCAGGAACGTTTAAACAAGCTTCAGGATAACTCGTTAAAATACGTTACCCAGATGCAGGAAAAAACAGCGGCACTGACAAATAGTGCAGGACTGGGTGATCGGGACAGTCAACGTAATCTCGAAAGAGCACAGTTACGTCAGGGATGGAAAAATCAGGGCGGTACTCTGGAGGACGAAGGTTACAAAAAAGAGCTGGAAGCTCTGGAGGGATACTATGCTGCTCAGGATGAAATGCGAGGTAACTGGCTGGCCGGTGTCGAGTCTTCATGGCAAAACTATGCTGATATGGCCACCAACTATAACCAGATTGCTGCGGATACGACTAATACTGCGTTGAGCGGAGTGACGAGTAATCTCCAACAGGGGTTATATGATCTTGCCACGCAGTCTGAAGATGCTGGCGATGCCCTTAGCAACATGGTTGAAGGGTTTGGTAAGACTGTCATCCAAACCTTAACTCAGCTTGCTGCTCAGTGGTTAGTCTACCAAGGGGTACAGCTACTTGTAGGAAAAACTACACAAGCTTCCGCTGTGGCTCCTCTGATTGCAAATGCTCAGGCTATGTCATTGCAGGCACAAATAGCTGCTTACGCTTCAACCGCAGCTATTCCACTTGTTGGTCCTGCGCTTGCGCCTGCTGCTATGGCAGCCGCCGCAGGAATCACTACTCCCCTTGTTGCTGCTATTTCAGCTTCAGCATTAGCAGGCATGGCGCATGATGGTATCGATAAAATACCAGAAACGGGGACATGGTTATTGAAGAAAGGGGAGAGGGTAACAACTGCGGGAACGTCAGCAAAACTGGATGCAACACTGGAGCAAGTCAGGCAGCAGAGAGTTGGGGGGGGCAATCCTTTAAGGGTCGAATTCAACAACTCATTCAGTGGGAAACCAGATGACGCAATGCTTGCCTCATTTGATAAGCGTCAGAGGGAGTCTGAAAAACGCCTTGTGAAATACCTGACATCACAGGTAATGCAACCGACTGAAGAATATGGTCGTGCTATAAGGTCCGTATATCCAGGGCGGAGAATGAAATAATGGCAGATATTTATTATCCCCACGATTATCTTCCAGTACCTCTTTATGATGGGTATGGTTTTAAGCCAGTATCTCCACTCCTGCGAACAGAAATGACAACCGGACGAGCTCGTCAGCGTCGTCGTTATCTTTCCACCCCTACACAAAATACGGTTAAGTGGTTATTCAAAAGTGATGGGCAGGCTCAGCTATTTGAAGCATGGTATCACGAAACTATTGATGATGGTGCCGCTTGGTTTTATATGATACTGAAAACTCCAATGGGAATTGAACCTTATAAATGCCGTTTTGTTGATATTTATGAAGGTCCAACACCAATGAAACCGGGAAAATGGATGTTCACAGCTACTTTAGAACTATGGAAAAGACCTATTCTTCCTCCCGGCTGGGCAGAATTCCCTGATTTTATTATCAACAGTGACATTCTTGATTTAGCAGTTAACAGGGAGTGGCCTGAAGCATGACAATACTCAACCGCCTCTATGCCAGCAGCGGGCCGGAGGTCATCATTGAAACGCTGCAGATTAATATCGGTGATGCGGTTCATTACCTGTGCAAAGGCTATGAAGACATTACAGCCACCACCGAGAATGGCGATACCGTAACGTTTATTGCCTGTGCGATGGATATTGCATTACCAGCCCGTAACGCTGATGGCACACAGGATTTGAAGTTTGCCCTTTGCAATATTGATGGGGTTGTTTCGACTGCTATTCGTAACGCTATCAATGACCGTAATCCGGCATCGCTGACGTATCGTAGTTTTATCTCAACGGATTTAACGGCACCTGCTGCTGTGCCCTATACCCTGGCGATTAAGTCCGGATACTGGACGGCTACCGAGGTGCAGATTACCGCTGGTTACATGAATGTTCTGGATACAGCCTGGCCGCGATATCGCTATACGCTCCCATCATTCCCCGGTCTGCGTTACATCAGCTAAGGAATCCCAATGTTTAACCCTGATAAATACCTTTCAGTCACCTGGCTGAAGGGCGGTCGCACGTACCCAGAACTTGACTGCTTCGGCATTGTGAACGAAATCCGGGCGGACCTTGGACTGCCTCTCTGGCCTGAGTTCGCCGGGGTAACCAAAGACGACGGCGGGCTCGACCGTGAAGCGCGACGGATGATGCTTTCTCTGGAGCGCTGCGAACCGTGCGAAGGCGCCGGTGTGGCCTGCTATTCCGGTTCAACAGTTACCCATGTCGGTATCGTCGTCAATATCGGTGGCCTGCTGCACGTGGCGGAATGTAATCCGGGAACGAACGTAACGTTTCAGCCGTTGCCGCGATTTAAGCGGCGATTTGTCAAAGTGGAGTTCTGGCAATGACCATTCGATTTTACCCGTCGCGGCTGCCCGGTGAACCACTCGAAACGCATGAACATGGCGTTACCAACATTCGCAGCTGGCTGGTTGCCAATGTCGAAGACTATGAGGATCGGGAGGTTCCACCGCTGGCCATTGAGCTGGAGGGCCAGCCGGTACCACCTGGCGAATGGGCGCTTCGCATCATCCGACCGGAGAGCGACGTTCGCATATATCCGGTGCCTTTCGGGCTTGAAGTAGCAACGATCGCATGGATAGGGGTTGGTATCGCCGTGGCAACGGCGGCCTACTCACTGTTCATGATGGGTAATATTGATGCTGGTGGCTACACGTCATCCACCGGACGCAGCCTCGACCTGAACCCCGCGAAAGCAAACAGCGCGAAACTGGGTGATGCGATTCGTGAAGTGTTTGGGCGCGTGCGTATTTATCCTGATTATGTTGTGCAGCCCGTTACCCGGTTCGATGCTGCCGATCCCACGAAAATGCGGGTGCAGATGCTGCTGTGCCTTGGTGTCGGAGCTCTGGATTATACCAATGGCGATATCCGGGTTGGCAGTACGCCTGCATCTACCCTGCCGGGATTCAGCAGCACGCATTATCCCCCTGGTGCGGACGTTTCCGGCGATGAGCGCAGTGAAAACTGGTTCAACTCTACCGAGGTGGGCGGGACGTCATCCGGTACCGGTCTTGATATGGCCCAGACGTCGCCGGACGCGGACGACATCATCGCAGACAGCATGACCGTGGCCGGAGCAGACGTAACGTTTACCGGGCTGGACACGGATGATGGCGATGATGACGACGAGAACGACAACTCTCTGCCGGATAGCTGGGTAGAAGGCGCGATTGTTGAGATAAAGGCTCCCGCCAACTACCAGATATCAACGGCGGCCGGGTACAGCGTTATCGCGAGTCCGCTGCTGACGGAGATCGCGCCGGTGGTTGGTATGCCAGTGACGCTGGGGTTTAACTCAGTCGATTACGATCTGTTTATCGCGTCATATACCCCTGGCCAGGCTGCGGTGCCGGGCACCGGGGGAAGTGCGGCAAAAGTTCAGGCCAGCGCAGCCCCTACCACCTACGACTTTTCGACCAGCTCCAGCACGTTCACGATCACGTGGCAGGGGATCGCTTACGCGGTGTCGCTGGTGGCGAACTATGTGTCGATGTCTGGACTTCTGGCGGCCATCACCGAAGGGCTGACTGGCTCCGGCCTGGTCGCGCAGGATAACGGCGGCACCGTACTGATAACCGAGGCGGCCAGTCCGTTCACGGGAGGAGCAATCACATCATCCTCGCTGCCATCTACTGTTTTCGGTGATGCTCCGGTTTATACCTCCGGCACGGCGTCAACCGGCGGCAGCGCTGCGGTAACGGCAAACGTGACGCTCGCCTATAACAGCGCCACGGGAACCGCATTTTCGGGCATGCCTGAAGGCGTGCAACGGCTTTCACTTGCTCACCGCGGGAATGAGTACCAGATAGTCTCTGCAGACGGCACGACGGCGACGGTGGCGCGTCTGGTTAACGGTGCTGTTGATGAGTCATGGCCGGGATTCACCGCCAGGACGATGATCGACTATGAGGCTACTGGCCTTAACGACACGCTGAGCTGGCTGGGGCCGTTCCTGGTATGCCCTGAAAATGAAGTGGTGGATATGTTCGAAGTGAATTTTTCCTTTCCGAACGGCATCTGCGGTTTTGACAGCAAGGGCAAGAAACGACTCCGGCATGTTGAGTGGGAAATTCAGTACCGGATTTACGGCTCCGGCTCAGGGTGGGTCAGTAAACAGGGCGAGTACGCGCTGAAAAACGTCAACGGCCTGGGCTTTACTGAGCGGATTGTTCTGGGCTCGCCTGGCCTTGTCGAAGTGCGTTGCCGCCGCCGTAATGAGCAGGGAAGTAATAATGCTCGCGATTCGATGTACTGGCAGGCACTACGCGGACGACTGCTGACTCGCCCAGCATCCTATCCCGGAGTGTCGCTGATGGCGGCGACCGTCGAGACGGGCGGTAAACTGGCGGCGCAGTCTGACCGCCGCGTAAACGTTGTTGGGACGCGTGCCTATGAAACCGGAACGGCCAGAACCATTTCGGGGGCGCTGCTGCATGTCGGGAACTCGCTGGGACTGGAGATGGATGTCGATACCATCAACGCGCTGGAGTCCGCGTACTGGACGCCACGGGGCGAGTATTTCGATTACGCTACCGGCGACAGTATCTCAGCGCTGGAAATGCTGCAGAAGATTACCACAGCGGGGAAATCGTATTTTCTGCTGAGTGATGGGCTCGCATCCGTAGGCAGGGAAGGGGTTAAGAACTGGTCGGGGATCATCAGCCCGCATGAAATGACCGAAGAACTGCAGACTAGTTTTACGGCACCGTCTGCTGATGATTACGATGGCGTTGATGTGACATATATCAACGGCATCACCTGGGCAGAGGAGACTGTGAAATGCCGAACACCCGACAATCCCACGCCGGTGAAAATCGAGAACTACAAACTCGATGGGGTACTCAATCAGGACCACGCTTACCAGATAGGTATGCGGCGTCTGATGAAATATTTGCATCAGCGGCTGGGTCATAATACGACGACTGAGCTGGATGCGCTGGTATATGAGTACGGTGATCGCATCCTGCTGACAGATGATATTCCGGGAAATAAAACCGTGAGTTGTCTGGTCGTGGATATGGCCACAACGGGTATCGAAACGGTATTTACCGTTTCCGAACAGCTGGACTGGACCTTTGAAAACCCGCGCGCAATTTTGCGCTACCAGGATGGCTCTGCCTCGGGTCTGCTGGAGGCCACTTTCGTCGGTGATTATCAGTTGTCTGTTACATGGCAAGCCGCTTTCGATGAAATCATGCTGAACGATCCGAGCATTGAACCGCCGCGACTGGTGTTCTGTAGCTCAACGCGGGGTATCTATGACGCCATATTTGAGGAAATAGCGCCGCAGGCAGACGGAACCTGCCAGGTGACTGCAAGACAGTACAGCGACATTTTCTACCAGTACGACGACGCCACATACCCCGGCGACGTCGCGTAATACCCCATAAAAACCCCTTATTAACTCTTTTCGCTCAAACCCTCGTTTGCGCGAAGCCTCTTTTTGGAGCAAAAACATGGCCTTTAATCCTCCTCTGGGGAGTGCTTCTCCGGCGGTTCTGCTCGATAACGCTGAGCGCCTGGATAACCTGGTGAACTCGGACGCTCTCACCGTGCCTGATCGCGCGGGCGTTAATCTGGATACCTGGCGCGGATTCATGGCGAAAAATGACGAGATTCGTCAGAACCTTGTGCCATTGAGTAAGCAGTACATGACGCTTGAAGCGGCTCAGGCTGATATTGCAAACATCCCGGATGGCAGCACCACCTATGTGCGCAGTTCTGATGATGCTTATCTGGCTGTTGAATACAAGAACACGGGTGGAACGTTAGAGGCTACCGGGCGCAGGATGATTTCAGCTGGATATGTTGACGCGCTGAGGGATTTAGTTACCACCGAACTGGCGAAGATTATGGCCTTCGGTGCTGCTCAGACAACTGATGCTTATCCGGATATTGCTGAACTGATTCTTGATAGTGTAGGGAACGCTGTTTATCGCCGTTACGCTGATGGCACGAGCCAGTTTCCGGCACTGATGATTGGTTCAGGGATTGAACTTGTGCAAATGGCTGGCGGAGGATTTGTCTGCCAGATGCGCGCCACCGGAGAAGAGATATTTAATATTTCGGCAATGGGAAACCTGACGCATGGAAGCCAGACAACGTGGTTTGCTGATGATGACAGTGTCAGTGACTATGCTGAAATACATATGGACGGACAGGGGAGAATTTTTAGAAGAGTTCGCACGGATGGTACCGTGGAGCAGGTGGGCGATGACACACCTGATGATGACGCCTCTGAATTCCCAATGGTTGCTTCAGTTGATGGAAATATCATTGCGGTAGATGGCAGCGATGTAACTCAGATCACGAACGACTCCGGAGTTTCAAATATTGCTCCTGTAGCATTCGCTAAATTTCTTCGTTTTCTGTCCAACCTTAGCGGCAACTACCTCACTTATCGATCCACGTATGATGGGAATTACCGGGCACGAGAGTCATTGCGCTTTCTTATTCACTTGATTATAACTGGCCAGTCTCTTGCTGCAGGCGGCTCAACGAAAACACAAAGCCCTGTAACGACAACAGCGCAGGCTGATTACGGAATACTCGCGTTTGGTACTGGCCCGAAAGTAGATTTTAAGTATGATACGTTGAATGAGTCGCTGCTTGGAAACGTCATCCCATGCAGGGAGAATGCTGGAACACGGCCTGGTCAGGAATCGCCATCAAGCGGCATGGCTTATAAAATTCATGAGGTCACCGGTGATACAGTACTGGTTTCCGACGCGTGCTCATCCGGTACTGCAATTGCAGACATTTCATCCGGTTCAGCAACTTTTACTGGGGCAACCAAAATGATTCAGTCTGCTGTGGCCATGGCTGAAAAACTTGGCATGCAGTATGTTCCCGTAATGGTGCTTATCCACGGCAACCAGAATGCGGCTGCCGGGACATCAATATCCAGTTATCGCACAGCAATGGAAACCCTGCGTACTCAGTATGAGTCTGTTATAAGTGCAGCAACAGGCGAAACGCAGTCCCTGCATATGTTTGTCGGCCAGCTATCTAATACCATTCCATACGGCGGAACTGCCGGCACGACCAAAACCAATAACATCGGTATTGCACAGTACCAGGAGGCCCGTGATAACGCATTAATCCATCTTGCCAGCGCACAGTATGCCCGCCCGTATTCAGACGGTGAGCATCTGACCAGCGCAGGGTATCGAACAGAAGGCGAAGTTATTGGCGCGGTGGTTGGTGGGTGGCTGAATGACAATACAAAATCCTCACTTGTGCCGATGGAGTCTGGTGTTGTGCAGTCCGGAACCACAATCACTATTCCGGTGGCGGGTTGTGTAGGCAGCCTGGTCATTGACACTGCAAGGGTTACCGACCCTGGCAACTACGGCTTTGTCCTGACCGGCGCCACTATCTCCTCGGTAACCGTCAGTGGTAGCGGAACAGCAGCAAAAATAGTTATCACCAAGACTGATTCTACCACTGCGACAGCCATATCTTATGCAAGCCAGGGTATTGCGGGACAAAACCCAGGGCCTGTAACTGGTTCACGCGGGTGTATCAGAGATTCCCAAACAGGGTCGTCACTATCAGGCCTGCCTCTCTATAACGACCTTTGCGTTTTCTCCATCCAGCTTTAAAGGACTGTAAATCATGACTACCCGCTTTTATGTTGATAACGGCGTGACAGCCACGCGTTACCTGGACACTTACCCGTATCCGTACGACATCACCCAACTTCCGGCGCTAATACCGGGAATTATCCTGCAGGCTGATTTTGACGTAAACGACACTGCATCATTAACCCGAAACCGGGTTGGGGCTGCCATGTCCGTTGTTGGCTCTCCTGCTCTGGGTGATTACGGAGTCAGCCTTACTGAGGCTAACCACCTTGATACGAACATCGACATAGCAGCATATAACGGCAGCGATCTGACAATGGTGACAATAGCCGTCCATCCTGGGGTGATTGGTGCTGTTGTGGGCCGGGTGCAAATGAACGCGCCACAGCGTACTCGTGGCACACAAACTACGGCTACAGCGTGGAGAGCTAAATGGTTGACAGCAGCAGGTGCAGCACAACAGGCAGACCTCATACCGTCTACTGCCGCAACTGATGGCGAAATGGCAGTCAGTCGGTTTGTGCGAAACAACGGTAGCGGATCAATGCTGACTAAGCTCGATTTACCACGCACATTACAGTCAGCAACCGGTACCGCAGCGACGACTCCTTATGCCGTACCTTCGTCAAAAATTCTGCTTGGCGGTTCGGTCGAGGGAACCACTACGGCCACTATCTTCATGCGGGCATGCCTGATTGTATCCAGGGCAATAACGGATGCGGAGATGGCAACTATTTACACCTGTTACAAAAACTACTATCAGCTTAAAGGTAAAACTATCTAAGGGGTAAGTATGGCTGGCTACATTGTCGATTATCAGGCAACTAAAAACGGGCAGGTAATTTATTCTGGAACACTGGCGATTGAATCAGAAGGAAGTAATTCGGCAATAAAGGAAGCTGTTCTGGCTGAGTTGAATGAGATCAACATTAAGTACGGCGGTGGAATACCTGATTCTGTCACTGTGAACTCATGGTATGCTGAATAATCAAAACGTTAACCCAGCGGCGTCAATTGATAGCCGCTTCCTTTCTTGATCTTCTCGCTCAATGAAATTACTGTATATATAAACAGTAATTATGGGAGGGGAGATCGTGCTCAGGCAATCAGACATCAACCAGGCCTTTCGAGAGGCGATTCTTCGGAACTCGAAAGGCTATCAATACCTTTACACCGGGGACTTCGTATCCTCGCTTGTAGGTCGTGGCATCCACTTATCCTACTCCGAAGCTAACCGCTGGATAGAGCGCTATCAGTCGTGCTTTGCTGACAAGACGCCGGAGCACACAGAGAACCGGCTGTGGATCCTCCGCAATATGGGGAGGGTAATGTAATGATGGTTAGTTCTTTTCCCTCACCTGCTGCCGACTACGTTGAGCAGCGACTGACAGTTACCGCCGCATGTGACATCAGCGCTAACTCGCGAGTTATAGAGACTGATCGTGGCTTCGTAGTTCTTGATTTGTCGTTAAAAGTAACGCAAGGAAGCGTCCTTCTTATCCGCCTAGCTGGCGAACTGCAGTTTGCAAAATTGATGGGCAGCTCTTTTATCACAGCCGAAGGCGAGAGCATCGAAGGTGAGGCGCTGGAAGACGTGGAAGTGCTCGGTGTCGCAACCCATGCGATTAATGATTTGAGGCAGGATGCAAGTCCTGTCTGATGTATCTGATTGCAGGTCAAAAAGAAGTCTTAAGTAATTGATAAATAGTGACTGGATTTGTAGTGAAATGTAGTAAATTGCAGTGTATTTTTTAATCTCATTTCTTATTAACTTGTTGATATTTATTGTTATTTCATGTTTTTCTTTCTCTTTATGCCTGAAAGCGCCCGCTATTGCAATCGGCGAAGCGGAAACTCTTCGCGGAATTAATATCTTGCAACGATTTCATCGTCGCTGAAAAAAACAGGAAGGCGCCTCGCGTGCGACACAAAGCACAAAGACTTCTCGCCGACGGCTGATGTACACTGTGCGCCAACGTCAGCGGTTTACACAAGGTGAAAACGTGGAATTACTTGCTCAATATGGCCTGTTTTTGGCCAAAATCGCGACCATCGTTGTCGCAATTGCGGTTATCGTCGCCATTATTGTTAACCTGACTCAGCGCAAAAAACAGCGCGGCGAGCTGCGGGTCACCAATCTTAGCGAGCAATATAAGGAGATGAAGGAAGAGCTGGCGGTTTCGTTGCTCGATGGGCCGCAGCAGAAGCTGTGGCATAAAGCGCAAAAGAAAAAGCTCAAGCAGGAAGCAAAGGCGTCAAAGGCGCGGGCGAAGCTCGGCACACCAGAGCCGGACGTCAAGCCGCGCGTCTGGGTGCTGGATTTTAAAGGCAGTATGGATGCCCATGAAGTGAGCAGCCTGCGCGAAGAAATCACCGCCGTTCTGGCGGCGGCAAAAGCGCGCGACCAGGTCGTCATTCGCCTTGAAAGCCCAGGCGGCGTGGTTCACGGTTACGGCCTGGCGGCTTCACAGCTGCAGCGCCTGCGCGACAAGCAGATCCCGTTAACGGTCGCGGTCGATAAAGTCGCGGCCAGCGGCGGCTATATGATGGCCTGCGTGGCGAACAGAATCGTCAGTGCACCCTTTGCTATCCTGGGCTCTATTGGCGTTGTGGCGCAAATTCCCAACATCAATCGCTTCCTGAAAAATAAAGATATCGACATTGAGCTGCATACGGCCGGGCAGTACAAACGCACCCTGACGATGCTGGGTGAAAATACCGAAGAAGGGCGGCAGAAATTTCTCGAAGACCTCAACGATACTCATCGGCTGTTTAAAGATTTTGTCCACCAGATGCGCCCCGGGCTGGATATCGAGCAGGTAGCGACGGGTGAACACTGGTACGGCGTTCAGGCGCTGGAAAAAGGCCTTGTGGACGCGGTGGAAACCAGCGATGAACTTCTGCTGGGGCTGATGGATAAGCACGAGGTTATCAGCGTGCGCTATCAGCAGCGTAAGAAAATGCTCGAGCGGTTTACCGGCAGCGCGGCGGAAAGCGCCGATAAGCTTCTGCTGCGCTGGTGGCAGCGCGGGCAAAAGCCGCTGATGTAAACAAACAACGCGAGGCTTCGGCCTCGCGTTGTTGTCATGGCCCTGCAGGCAGCGGTTAATCCGCCAGGTGGTACTTATCAGACAGCTCGTGTGCGAGGTATTTAAACATATTAAATACCGCCATACTCTTCGCCGTTGGCAGACCCTGCTCGTCAAGATAGAACTCGCCGCTGAACACCAGTACGCCGTTACGCTGAACGACGTCGGTGGCCTCGATCCCGGCTAACGTATCTTCATGTTCGCGAATGAGTTTGTTGGCTTTTTCCAGAAGCGTCTGGCGATCGATGGGTTGGGTTGTACCTTGCATAAATGCCTCCTGTGTTTCTTCGCGGCTAGTCTACGCCGCGCGGCGGCGAGGGGCAAATTTTCCATTGATCTTGCAGGGGTAATCGCAGAAGCCTAATAAACATCAGTTTAGTGGCGGGATTTGCTTTTGCATGCTAATAAAGTTGCGTAACGAATTTTATCAGGTACAGTGTGACGCTTTCAGCGATCTGGCAACAGATTTGCTTGACATTCGGCCAAAAATTATTCGTGCTATGTCGCCTGGCGAGAAAAAGCCAGCAAACTCAGCTATCTGGTTTTATGGATGCGAAACCGGTGCAAGGGGTTGATATCCATCGATAACGACGCAACATAGGTTGTGACGTGTCGCCAGTGGATGGTGAATCAATGTGCGATGTATTCCTGGATGAATCAAATTAGGTAAAGGTGAATATGGGTAAAGCTCTCGTTATCGTTGAGTCCCCGGCAAAAGCCAAAACGATCAATAAGTATCTGGGTAATGACTACGTGGTTAAGTCCAGCGTCGGTCATATCCGCGATTTGCCGACCAGTGGCTCAGCTTCCAAAAAGAGCGCCGACTCTACCTCCACCAAAGGGGCTAAAAAGCCTAAGAAGGATGAACGCGGCGCTCTGGTCAACCGTATGGGCGTGGACCCGTGGCATGACTGGAATGCGCACTATGAAATACTCCCGGGTAAAGAAAAGGTCGTTTCTGAACTCAAACAGCTGGCGGAAAAAGCTGACCACATCTATCTCGCAACCGACCTTGACCGCGAAGGGGAAGCCATCGCATGGCACCTGCGGGAAGTTATCGGCGGTGATGAACAGCGCTATAGCCGCGTGGTGTTCAACGAGATCACGAAGAATGCGATTCGTCAGGCTTTCGAAAAGCCGGGCGAACTGAATATTGACCGTGTCAACGCTCAGCAGGCGCGCCGTTTTATGGATCGCGTGGTGGGCTACATGGTCTCTCCACTGCTGTGGAAAAAAATTGCCCGCGGTCTGTCAGCAGGCCGCGTCCAGTCGGTTGCGGTGCGTCTGGTGGTCGAGCGCGAGCGCGAAATTAAAGCGTTCGTTCCGGAAGAGTACTGGGAAGTTGACGCCAGCACCACGACCCCTGGCGGCGATGCGTTACCGCTGCAGGTCACGCATAACGGCGATAAGCCGTTCCGTCCGGTAAACCGTGATGAAACCATGGCGGCGGTCGCGCTGCTTGAGAAAGCCAGCTACAGCGTGCTGGAGCGTGAAGATAAGCCGACCAGCAGCAAGCCGGGCGCGCCGTTTATCACCTCCACGCTGCAGCAGGCCGCCAGCACGCGTCTTGGCTTCGGCGTGAAGAAAACCATGATGATGGCGCAGCGTCTCTACGAAGCGGGCCACATTACCTATATGCGTACCGACTCGACGAACCTGAGCCAGGACGCGCTGAGCATGGTGCGCGGCTACATTGGCGACAACTTCGGTAAGAAATATCTGCCAGAGAGCGCGAATCAGTACGCCAGCAAAGAAAACTCGCAGGAAGCGCACGAGGCGATTCGTCCATCCGACGTCAACGTGCTGGCCGAAACGTTAAAAGATATGGAATCTGATGCGCAGAAACTGTATCAGCTGATCTGGCGCCAGTTTGTCGCCTGTCAGATGACGCCTGCGCAGTACGACTCCACCACGCTGACGGTGAAAGCCGGCGATTTCAAACTGAAAGCCCGCGGCCGTACGCTGCGCTTTGACGGCTGGACCAAAGTAATGCCAGCCCTGCGTAAAGGCGATGAAGACCGTACTTTACCGATGGTCAATAAGGGCGACAGCCTGAGCCTGGTCGAGCTGACCCCTGCGCAGCACTTTACCAAGCCGCCGGCGCGTTTTAGCGAAGCCTCGCTGGTTAAAGAGCTGGAAAAACGCGGCATCGGTCGTCCGTCCACCTATGCGTCGATCATTTCGACCATTCAGGATCGCGGCTACGTGCGGGTGGAAAACCGCCGCTTCTATGCGGAAAAGATGGGCGAGATCGTCACCGATCGTCTGGAAGAGAACTTCCGCGATCTGATGAACTATGATTTCACCGCGCAGATGGAAGACCGCCTCGATCAGGTGGCTAACCATCAGGCCGAGTGGAAGCAGGTCCTCGACAGCTTCTTCGGAGACTTTACCTCGCAGCTGCAGACGGCAGAGAAAGATCCGGAAGAGGGCGGCATGCAGCCGAACCCAATGGTGCTGACCACCATCGACTGCCCAACCTGCGGGCGCAAGATGGGGATCCGTACCGCCAGCACCGGCGTATTCCTCGGCTGCTCGGGCTACGCGCTGTCGCCAAAAGAGCGCTGTAAAACCACCATTAACCTGGTGCCGGAAAACGAAGTGCTCAACGTGCTGGAAGGCGATGACGCTGAAACCAACGCGCTGCGCGCTAAACGCCGCTGTAAAAAATGCGGCACGGCGATGGACAGCTACCTCATCGATCCGAAGCGCAAGCTGCACGTCTGCGGTAATAACCCGACCTGCGATGGCTACGAAATCGAAGAGGGCGAGTTCCGCATCAAGGGCTATGACGGCCCGATCGTTGAGTGTGAAAAATGTGGCTCCGAAATGCACCTGAAGATGGGGCGTTTTGGTAAGTATATGGCCTGCACCAACGACGAGTGTAAAAACACCCGTAAGATCCTGCGTAACGGGGAAGTGGCGCCGCCGAAAGAAGATCCGGTGCCGCTGCCGGAGCTGCCGTGCGAGAAATCGGACGCTTACTTTGTTCTGCGCGATGGCGCGGCGGGCGTCTTCCTGGCCGCCAACACCTTCCCGAAATCGCGCGAAACCCGCGCGCCGCTCGTGGAAGAGCTGTACCGCTTCCGCGACCGCCTGGCGGAGAAGCTGCGCTATCTGGCCGATGCGCCGCAGCAGGATCCGGAAGGCAACAAAACGATGGTGCGTTTTAGCCGCAAAACTAAGCAGCAGTACGTTGCCTCAGAGAAAGACGGCAAAGCCACCGGCTGGTCAGCTTTCTATATAGATGGCAAATGGACTGAAGCAAAGAAGTAACTGCTATCATCTGATAAAAGGGCCGCGCCGCGGCCCTTTTTTGACATCACATGTTGTTGATATCCAAGATATTACTCTGTTCCTCCTCTCTCCTTATAACTGCCTTATTATTTTTTGTTAGTATCTATACACTGTAGATATAAATGATATAGTGGTTATAGCTAATCCCTTTTTTATTATCTTATCGTCTTATACATCACCGTCATCAGGATACGTTGTGGCGCCAACGCGGCGAGTCGCAGGGAGGTTCGGGCTAGCCCGTCCACCGCCAAGTGACCTGAGCGTAAAATGTATTAAGCGGGTTTATTTTACGTGCTATCGGATATCAGCCATGAAACTACAGCAGCTCCGCTATATCGTTGAGGTTGTTAACCATAATCTGAACGTCTCCTCTACGGCCGAAGGCCTGTACACCTCACAGCCGGGCATCAGCAAGCAGGTTCGCATGCTGGAGGATGAGCTGGGAATTCAGATTTTCGCCCGCAGCGGCAAACATTTGACCCAGGTCACGCCCGCAGGCCAGGAGATCATACGCATCGCTCGCGAGGTCCTGTCGAAGGTCGATGCGATCAAATCGGTAGCGGGTGAGCATACCTGGCCTGATAAGGGGTCGCTGTACGTAGCAACTACCCACACCCAGGCCCGCTACGCGCTACCGGGCGTTATCAAAGGCTTTATCGAACGCTATCCCCGCGTCTCCTTGCATATGCATCAGGGGTCGCCAACGCAAATCGCCGAGGCGGTGTCGAAAGGCAATGCTGACTTCGCTATCGCGACCGAAGCGCTTCATCTTTATGATGATTTGGTGATGCTGCCGTGCTACCACTGGAACCGCTCCGTGGTCGTCACGCCAGAGCATCCGCTGGCGTCGCGAGAGTCGGTATCGATTGAGGAGCTGGCGCAGTATCCGCTGGTGACTTACACCTTCGGCTTCACCGGCCGCTCCGAGCTGGATACCGCCTTTAATCGCGCCGGCTTAACGCCGCGCATCGTTTTCACCGCCACCGACGCCGATGTGATTAAAACCTACGTGCGTCTGGGCCTTGGGGTAGGGGTAATTGCCAGTATGGCGGTGGATCCGGTTTCCGACCCGGACCTGGTGAAGCTGGACGCCAATGGTATTTTCAGCCACAGCACCACGAAAATAGGTTTCCGTCGCAGTACCTTCTTGCGAAGCTATATGTATGATTTTATTCAGCGATTTGCGCCGCATCTGACCCGGGATGTGGTCGATACCGCCGTTGCTTTGCGCTCAAATGAAGATATTGAAGCGATGTTCAAAGATATTAAATTACCGGAAAAATAACCACAGATAAAATAATGGCATCCTCTCGGGGATGCCAAAGCCTATAATGGCCTGAAATGGAATATCTAAACCTCGTCTGAATCACAATTTTCGTTAACTCCTCGTACCACATTTGCAAATATACCTGCCGCGATCAAATTAATGATGAAAGATATCTGCTGAAAAGCGAATTCACTGGATTAATAGTCAATCCATAATTAAGATTTATCTGTGGTTAGTAATTCTTAGCGATTGGTGGTGAAAAAATGATTAGTGATATCGATTATATGAAGTTTGCGATGTCACAGGAACGTGACAAGACTGAGATAGATCCAGTTTTGAGAAGTAAGGCCTGGAGTGCCGTTATCCTTGGGCTTGCGATGTTCTGGAGCGTCATTGCTCTGGTTGTCTGCAACGTTTGGTTACTAAGCTAGAGCACCTTCCAGTCACAGCGGTTATGTCAGTTTTATGACAAGTGAATTATTGAGAATTATTTCTATCTGATAAAATAGCGGTAATAAGGAGGATATAATTTTTCCCTTTTTAGACTCGCTCGATAAATTTTCTCTATTGGACTAATCGCCAGAATAATGGCGATTAGTCTTTCTTTGTACTCGTGTACTAATACGACGCGCTAGCCGACGCAAACCTGACTTCTTCAATCCTTCTCAATATATCCGCCCTCATTATTCAAATTTCCTGTCTTAATGCGTTACGCCTATTTTAGCAATTTGAGTTGTTATCAAAATGTTACATCAAAGATGTGTTATCTTTAATAATGACCCTGAGGAGGATCAGGGGATGCTATCCCTAAGGTAAAGGAGGAGCTATGTCGTCAACCCTACGAGCAGCCAGTAAGGATACGCTCCAGGTTAAAGATAAAACCTGGCATTACTACAGCTTACCGCTGGCCGCTAAACAACTGGGCGATCTCTCGCGCTTGCCCAAATCGCTCAAAGTGCTACTGGAAAACCTGCTGCGCTGGCAGGACGGCGATTCCGTGACCGCCGAAGATATTCATGCCCTGGCCGGATGGCTGAAGCATGCCCATGCCGACAGGGAGATTGCCTACCGTCCGGCGCGCGTCCTGATGCAGGACTTTACCGGGGTTCCTGCCGTGGTGGACCTGGCGGCGATGCGCGAAGCGGTCAAACGCCTGGGCGGCGATACCGCCAAAGTGAACCCGCTTTCGCCCGTCGACCTGGTGATTGACCACTCGGTCACCGTAGACCGTTTTGGTGACGATGATGCTTTTGAAGAGAACGTCCGGCTTGAGATGGAGCGCAACCATGAGCGCTACGTCTTTTTGCGCTGGGGGCAGCAGGCATTCAGCCGCTTCAGCGTAGTACCGCCGGGTACCGGTATTTGCCACCAGGTAAACCTCGAATACCTTGGCCGGGCGGTGTGGAGCGAACAGCAAAACGGCGAGTGGGTGGCTTTCCCCGACACCCTGGTCGGCACCGATTCCCATACCACGATGATTAACGGTTTAGGCGTTCTGGGCTGGGGCGTCGGCGGTATCGAAGCGGAAGCCGCCATGCTCGGTCAGCCGGTTTCCATGCTGATCCCGGACGTTGTTGGCTTCAAGCTGAGCGGCAAGCTGCGTGAAGGCATTACCGCGACGGACCTGGTCCTGACGGTCACCCAAATGCTGCGTAAACACGGCGTTGTGGGTAAGTTTGTTGAATTCTACGGCGATGGCCTCGATTCTCTGCCGCTGGCGGACCGCGCGACGATTGCCAATATGTCCCCGGAGTATGGCGCGACCTGCGGCTTTTTCCCGATCGATGCGGTAACGCTTGACTATATGCGCCTGACCGGCCGCAGCGAAGAGCAGGTGGCATTGGTAGAAGCCTATGCGAAAGCGCAGGGCATGTGGCGTCAGCCTGGAGATGAACCGGTATTCACCAGCACGCTGGCGCTGGATATGGGAACCGTTGAAGCCAGCCTGGCCGGGCCGAAACGCCCGCAGGATCGCGTAGCGCTCGGCGATGTGCCCCAGGCCTTTGCCGCCAGCACCGAGCTGGAAGTTAATCACGCGCAGAAAGATAAACGGCCAATCGACTACACGCTGAACGGACAGCAGTATTCGCTGCCTGACGGCGCGGTGGTGATTGCCGCCATTACCTCCTGTACTAACACGTCGAACCCCAGCGTCCTGATGGCCGCCGGCTTGCTGGCCAAAAAAGCCGTTGAGCGGGGGCTGAAACCGCAGCCGTGGGTTAAAGCGTCGCTGGCTCCCGGGTCGAAGGTCGTTTCCGACTATCTGGCCCACGCAAAGCTGACGCCGTATCTTGATGAACTGGGCTTCAATCTGGTCGGCTATGGCTGTACCACCTGTATCGGTAACTCCGGACCGCTGCCGGACCCGATCGAGCGCGCAATCAAGCAGGGCGATCTGACCGTCGGGGCTGTGCTCTCCGGCAACCGCAACTTTGAAGGACGTATTCATCCGCTGGTAAAAACCAACTGGCTGGCGTCGCCGCCGCTGGTGGTCGCCTACGCCCTGGCGGGGAATATGAATCTCGACCTGACCCGTGAGCCGTTAGGGACGGGTAAAGATGGTCAGCCGGTGTATCTGAAGGATATCTGGCCGAGCGGAATCGAAGTCGCGCAGGCGGTTGAGCAAGTCTCAACGGAGATGTTCCGTAAAGAGTACGCCGAAGTGTTTGAAGGGACAGCCGAGTGGAAGGCGATTAAAGTGGATCGCTCTGATACCTACGACTGGCAGGATGATTCCACCTACATTCGCCTGTCGCCGTTCTTTGATGAGATGGGCGTTGAGCCTAAACCGGTAGAGGATATTCACGGCGCGCGCATTCTGGCCATGTTGGGCGACTCGGTTACCACCGACCATATCTCCCCGGCGGGCAGCATTAAAGCCGACAGCCCCGCGGGCCGTTATCTGCAAAATCACGGCGTCGAACGCATTGATTTTAACTCCTACGGCTCCCGTCGCGGCAACCATGAGGTGATGATGCGCGGGACGTTTGCCAATATTCGTATTCGTAACGAAATGGTCCCCGGCGTGGAAGGGGGGATGACCCGTCATCTTCCGGATAGTCAACCTATCGCTATTTACGATGCCGCTATGCTCTACAAAGCGGAGGGCACGCCGCTGGCGGTGATCGCAGGCAAAGAGTACGGTTCCGGCTCCAGCCGCGACTGGGCGGCTAAAGGACCGCGTTTGCTCGGCGTCAGGGTGGTGATTGCCGAGTCTTTCGAGCGTATCCACCGCTCCAACCTGATTGGAATGGGGATCTTACCGCTGGAATTCCCGCAGGGGGTGACGCGTAAAACGCTGGGACTGAGCGGCGAGGAGCGGATAGATATCAGCAACCTGCAGGCTCTGCAGCCCGGTATGACGGTGCCGGTCACGCTGACGCGCGCGGATGGTCGGCAGGAAGTGATTGATTGCCGCTGCCGCATCGATACCGCGACTGAGCTGACCTACTATCAGAACGACGGTATTTTGCACTATGTGATCCGCAATATGCTGTAAACCCGCGTCTGATATAAAAAGGGCCAGCACAGGCTGGCCCTTCATTTTTCAACGGAATTACTTGCTCAGCAGGTGCCCCATTTTGGCAGCCTTAGTATCCAGATAGTGGGCATTTTTCGGGTTGCGTCCCACAATCAGCGGCACGCGTTCCACAATGTTAATTCCCGCTTCAGTCAGGATTTCGACCTTCTTCGGGTTGTTGGTCAACAGGCGTACCTGGTCGACGTTGAGCAGCTTAAACATATCTGCGCACAGCGTGAAGTCGCGTTCATCGGCGGCAAAACCCAGCTGATGGTTGGCTTCCACGGTGTCATAGCCTTGATCCTGTAACGCGTAGGCGCGGATTTTGTTCAGCAGACCGATATTGCGCCCTTCCTGGCGGTGATACAGCAGAATGCCGCGCCCCTCTTCGGCAATATGCGACAACGCCGCTTCCAGTTGAAATCCGCAATCACAGCGCAGGCTAAAAAGGGCGTCGCCCGTTAAACACTCAGAGTGTACGCGAGCCAGAACCGGGGATTGCCCCGAAATATCGCCAAATACCAGCGCGACGTGATCCTGCCCGGTTGCCAGTTCTTCAAAACCCACCATGAGAAAATCGCCCCATGGGGTTGGCAGTTTGGCTTCTGCCACACGTTTAAGCTGCATGTGATTCTCCAGATTCTATCAGCACCTGACTGTGCTTCTGTTTGCCGCTATTTTGCCACAATGGCGCGACGTTCTCCTAATTGCGTCGGGTTACCTGCGCGCAAAGCGCACAAACGAACTACTTTCCGTTATGATATTGAGGTTAATGAATAAGGAGATGAGATGCTGTTGATTGCCAGACGAACCGCCGTTGGCGCGGCCCTGTTATTAATCATGCCTGCTGCGATCTGGATTTCGGGCTGGAAATGGCATCCCGGGCTGTCGGCAGGGACGATGAAGCTGCTGTACTGGGTGACCGAGACGGTGACGCAGCCATGGGGCATCATTACGCACGTTATCTTATGCGCCTGGTTTCTGTGGTGCCTGCGTTTTCGTCTGCGAGCGGCGATAATGCTGTTTCTCATTCTGGCCGCAGCGATACTGGTTGGGCAGGGAATGAAGACGTGGATTAAAGGCCGCGTTCAGGAGCCTCGTCCCTTTGTCATCTGGCTGGAGCAGACGCAGCAGGTGCCGGTCACGCAATTCTACGCGTTGAAACGCAAAGAACGCGCTAAACTGGTGCATGAGCAGCTGGCGCAAGAGCAGCAAATCCCTGGATTTTTGCGCAAGCACTGGCAAAAAGAGACCGGCTTCGCTTTCCCATCTGGCCATACGATGTTCGCTGCCAGCTGGGCGCTGCTCGGCGTTGGTTTGCTGTGGCCGCGGCGTCGCTGGGTCACCCTGGCGCTGCTGCTAACGTGGGCGACGGCGGTGATGGGCAGCCGCCTGGCGCTGGGCATGCACTGGCCGCAGGATCTGATCGTCGCAACGCTGATTTCCTGGTTGCTGGTGACCCTGGCGACCTGGCTTGCCCAGCGGTTCTGCGGCCCGCTATCGCCGCCGGGAGAAGAGGCGCAGGATATTAAAAAAAGGGCGGTAGCGCCGGAATAATGTTGATATTACCCCTGTCAGGCCGCATATCCTGTACTGGTGTCATGCATTTCCATTTCACCGCTGCGGCGAAAATGGTACTTTATAGGGCTGAACGCGGGATTTTTTCGCGCAACCCACAGAACGGGAAGTCATGTGAAATATTTTCTTATTTTCTTACTGGTGTTAGCCATCTTCGTCATTTCAGTGACGCTGGGCGCGCAGAATGACCAGGTGGTCACGTTCAACTATCTCCTCGCGCAGGGTGAGTTCCGTATTTCGACGCTGCTGGCCGTGCTTTTTGCTGCCGGTTTTGCTATCGGCTGGCTGATCTGCGGTCTTTTCTGGCTGCGCGTTCGCGTCTCTCTGGCGCGCGCTGAGCGTAAAATTAAGCGTCTGGAGCATCAGATCGCGCCAGCCAGCGCTACGCCTGCAGAAGCCGGTGTTCCTGCGGTGAAGGAATAATCATTTATGCTGGAGTTGTTGTTTCTGCTTTTGCCCGTTGCCGCAGCGTATGGCTGGTACATGGGGCGCAGAAGTGCACAACAGTCCAAACAGGACGATGCGAGCCGTCTGTCGCGTGACTACGTTACAGGGGTCAACTTCCTGCTGAGCAATCAGCAGGATAAAGCCGTCGATCTGTTCCTCGATATGCTGAAAGAGGATACCGGCACCGTCGAAGCCCATCTGACGCTGGGCAACCTGTTCCGCTCGCGCGGTGAAGTTGACCGCGCTATCCGCATCCACCAGAGCTTAATGGAAAGCGCCTCGCTGACTTACGACCAGCGCCTGCTGGCGGTTCAGCAGCTGGGGCGCGATTATATGGCCGCCGGGCTCTACGATCGGGCGGAGGGGATGTTCAAACAGCTGGTGGATGAAACGGATTTTCGCCTGAGCGCCCTGCAGCAGCTGCTGCAAATTTATCAGGCAACCAGCGACTGGCAGTCGGCGATAGAAGTGGCCGAGCGTCTGGTTAAGCTGGGGAAAGAGAAACATCGCGGCGAAATCGCCAATTTCTGGTGTGAACTGGCGCTGCAGCAAATGGCGGGCAACGATCTGGATAAGGCGATGGCGCTGCTGAAAAAAGGCGCCGCGGCGGATCGCAACAGCGCTCGCGTCTCCATCATGATGGGTCGGGTATGGATGGAGAAGGGCGACTATGCCAAGGCGGTAGAGAGCCTGGAGCGGGTGATTGAGCAGGATAAAGAACTGGTGGGTGAAACCCTGGAGATGCTGCAAACCTGTTACCAGCAGTTAGGGAAAACCGACGAGTGGGAAGCATTTTTGCGCCGCTGCGCGGAGGAAAATACCGGCGCGACGGCCGATCTGATGCTGGCGCAGATCCTCGAACAGCGGGAAGGGGTTGACGCCGCGCAAAACTACGTGACTCGCCAGCTGGAGCGCCATCCGACGATGCGCGTTTTCCATAAGCTCATCGATTACCACATTAATGAAGCCGAAGAGGGGCGTGCGAAGGAGAGCCTGGGCGTGCTGCGCCAGATGGTGGGCGAGCAGGTCCGCAGCAAGCCGCGCTACCGCTGCCAGAAATGCGGCTTTACCGCCCATACGCTGTACTGGCACTGTCCATCCTGTCGGTCGTGGTCAACCATTAAGCCCATTCGCGGACTCGACGGGCAGTAATTTTAAAAAAAGCCGCACTTTAGTTACAACATACTTATGGATTATTATGTCCGTCTCCTCCGGCTACGGCTATTAAGGCGTCCGGCAGGGAGGGAAATGCAGCCTGTTATTTTCGGCTTATCGCAGGTAGAATGCTGCCCGTTTACCTTTTTTGCGCCGAACCGGCGCTCATCAACAATTAAGGTCCGGTCATGACGTCTACTGCTACATCTTCTTCTCGCGTTGTCACATCCTCTCCCATCGTCGTTGCTCTCGATTATGATAACCGTGATAAAGCGCTGGCGTTTGTCGACCGTATCGACCCGCGCGACTGCCGGCTCAAGGTTGGTAAAGAGATGTTTACCCTGCTGGGGCCGCAGTTTGTTCGCGACCTGCACCAGCGCGGTTTTGAGATTTTCCTCGATCTAAAGTTTCACGATATCCCGAATACCACGGCGCGTGCGGTCGCCGCAGCGGCAGAGCTTGGCGTCTGGATGGTTAACGTTCATGCCTCCGGCGGCGCGCGTATGATGACCGCCGCACGTGAGGCCCTATTGCCTTTCGGAAAAGATGCTCCGCTATTAATTGCGGTAACGGTGTTAACCAGCATGGAAGCCAGCGATCTGCAGGATCTGGGCATTACGCTTTCTCCGGCGGACCACGCCGCGAAGCTGGCGGCGCTGACCCAGCGCTGCGGGCTGGATGGCGTTGTCTGTTCGGCGCAGGAGGCGGTTCGCTTTAAACAAGAGCTGGGCCAGGCGTTCAAGCTGGTGACGCCTGGCATTCGTCCGCAAGGTAGCGACGCGGGTGACCAGCGGCGCATTATGACGCCGGAACAGGCGCAGGCGGCGGGGGTAGATTACATGGTGATTGGTCGTCCGGTAACGCAGTCTGCCGATCCGGCCGCCACCCTGCGCGGTATCAACGCATCGTTGAATAAGGGGGTATGATGAGCGATTCCAACAGTCGTCTGGTTTATTCAACGGACAGCGGTCGTATTGATGAGCCCAAAGCGGTACAGGCGCGTCCGAAAGGGGACGGTATCGTACGTATCCAGCGCCAGACCAGCGGGCGCAAGGGGAAGGGCGTGTGTCTGATTAGCGGAATAGATGAAAGTGACGACGCGCTGGCTAAGCTGGCTGCCGAGCTGAAAAAGAAATGCGGCTGCGGCGGGGCGGTAAAAGATGGCGTGATTGAAATTCAGGGCGATAAGCGTGACTTGCTCAAATCGCTTCTGGAAGCCAAAGGCATGAAGGTTAAGCTGGCTGGCGGTTGATTAATAATAAGGCCACGATAAATATCGTGGCCTTTATTTTTGTGCTGGTGTACTGGTCAGCAAATATAAACTTTCATTTTATTGTTCGTGGTTAATATTATTTACCCACCTGGTGGCCGATAATCCCGCCGACTGCCGCGCCGCCGAGGGTACCCAGGGTGCTGCCGTCCGTTAATACCGCACCGCCCAGTGCACCGGCACCTGCGCCGATAGCGGTGTTACGGTCGCGTTTAGACCAGTTAGAACAAGCGCTCAGAGACATTGCAACAGTGACGGCCAGAACCACAGCGGCCATTTTTTTGTTCATTGAAGTCATCATTTTTTTTCTCCTGAATAATCTATTCATGGATACAACTTCCCTTAAGCATAGCTTGTTACGCCAGCCCGGGGGGTATTCCATGAAGCTTTAGTTGCGCAGGTGTTGCTCTATTCACGCAGGTGATAGTTACTTCCTGTTATATCGCTAACATTAATTCTACTTTCTATAAATTTTTCAGGCAGGTAAAAAGTCTGAATTCAGATGTCAGAAAAGTCTCAGACCAGGGCGATGCCGGGGAGAGCCCGGCAAAGCGGCGGTAAGGCAGAAATAAGGATCAGGGATGATTAACGATATCGACGGCTAAACCGCACTGGGTTAACTGGTTGCGCACGGCATCATTGAGATTATCATCGGTGATAATGCGGTTGAAGCGCCCTATCGGGCCGAGCGGATAGGGATGAACCACGTTGAATTTCGAGCTATCGCTGAGCACAATCGCTTCACAGCCCTTTTCAAGCACCGCGTTGACCACGTCAGCACGCATCATATCCCGTCCGGTAAATCCGGTTTCAGCCTGCCAGCCGTCAATGCCAATAAAGGCCTTGCTGAAGTGGACCTGCTGAATAAACTGGCGGGTTAGCGGACCCACCATACTTTCACTGCGCTTTTGATAGATCCCGCCCAGCAGGATGACTTCTCCGGGCGTCTCTTTCAGCAGATGCGCGATATAGCTGCTGACGGTGATGATAGTGATATCGCCGCGCTCGGCAAGCGTACGGGCGAGCAGGGCGTTGCAGCTCCCGTTTTCGATAAATACCGTTTCCCCGGACGAAACGAGCGTAGCGGCCCGCGCAGCCAGCTCTCGCTTAATGGCGAAGTTGGTCATCATGCGGGTTTCCACATCTTCACTATCCAGCGGAACGGCGAAGCCGTGGGTACGCCGCAGGTAGCTCTGTTTCTCGAGTGAATTCAGATCCTGGCGAATGGTGACTTCAGAGACACCGGTCATCTTCGCGAGATCGGCCACGCTCATACGGCCTTTATCGATGACCATTTGCAAAATACTTTGTTGTCGGGCGTTCATAGCAACTTCGCAGTTAAGGGCTATTTGGGCGCGATCGGTCCTGGATGGCCGATGGCGACGATGAAGATTATCAAATTTCCCACGGCGCTTTAGGCTGACCGGGTTTATTTTCCTGCTCGTCGCTGGAAAGCGCCTGCAGTTCAGCTTTCAGAATTTCCAGATTATGGATTGCGGAGTGATAATCCCCGGCAACCAGAATATCCAGCACGGTATCGATTCGTTGGGCGAGCAGGCGGGCATTCAGATCTGACATGGCGTTATCCTGGTTACAAATGTGAATAAAATCAATGATGCTAAAAACGGATGAAAAAGAGAAGCGAAAAAAACGCACAAACTAACTCATCTACAATGATTCGTGGGCAACGCGCAGAAAAACAACGGGAAGGGCTAAAATGCGGCTCCATATAAGGGAGCCGCACAGGTGAACTATCAGGCGGCTGGACGCGCAATCACGCTACGGGTTTCCATGCGCACTTCGGCAATCGTGACGTCGATAACATCCGTGACTTTGTAGACGACTTCGCCTTTGATCTGCACGGTGCCGTTTTCCTGGCTGCACACCAGTTCATCGCGCACGGCGTGAAGGAACGGCGCCGGGATAAAGGCAACCGCGCCGTTATCAACCAGACGCACGCGCATGCCGCCGCGGCTGACATCGATAATCTCAGCTGCAAAACGGGTAGTGGTGCCGGCCTGCGGATTCAGATAGCGGGCGTACAGCCAGTCTCCAACATCGCGCTCCGCCATGCGGTTGAGGCGACGGCGTTCAGCCATTTGGATCGCAACGTCATCCTGCGGGCGGGAGATCGCTTCCCCTTTGATAATCGCTTTCAGCAGACGATGGTTAATCATATCGCCGTACTTACGGATCGGGGAAGTCCAGGTCGCATAGGCCTCAAGGCCCAGGCCGAAGTGCGGGCCCGGCTCGGTGCTGATTTCCGCAAACGACTGGAAGCGACGAATACGGCTATCGAGGAAACCAGACGGCTGCGCGTCCAGCTCGCGACGCAGCTTGCAGAAGCCTTCCAGCGTCAGCACTTCCACCGGGTCAACGTGCACATCGTGAGTCTTCAGTAAGGCCGCGAGCTGCTCGGTGTTGGCCGGATCGAAACCGGTATGGACGTTATAAACGCCGAAACCGAGTTTGTCGCGCAGCACGCGGGCGGCACAGATGTTGGCGGCAATCATTGACTCTTCAACGATGCGGTTGGCGATACGACGCGGTTCGGCGACGATATCCAGCACTTCACCCTTGTCGCCAAGCACAAAGCGGTAATCCGGGCGGTCCTTGAATACCAGCGCGTGGTTTTTACGCCATTCGCTACGACGCAGGCAGGCGTCCTGCAGCAGCTTAATTTGCTGGGCGATAGTCTCGCTTCCCGGCTGCCAGCCACCGTTATTTTCCAGCCAGTCGGAAACATCATCGTAGGCCAGCTTCGCTTTCGACTCGATGGTCGCCGCGAAGAACTGAATATCATCTTCGATGGCGCCGTCATCCGCGAGGATCATGCGGCAGGCCAGAACCGGGCGAACCTCGTTGGGGCGCAGAGAGCAGAGGTCGTCCGAGAGCTCGCGCGGCAGCATCGGAATGTTGAAGCCCGGCAGATAGTTGGTAAAGGCGCGAATTTTCGCCGCGTTGTCCAGCTTGCTGCCTTCGGCAATCCACGCGGTCGGATCGGCGATAGCGACGGTCAGATGCAGCTTGCCGTCAGCGGTTTGCTCAACGTACAGCGCATCGTCCATATCTTCGGTGCTGGCGCTGTCGATGGTCACGAAAGCCAGGGCCGTTAAATCACGGCGTTCCAGACCTTCATCAAGCATCTCGGTCGCCACGCCGTCCGGCGCTTCTTTTTCCAGATTATGACGCGCCAGGGTGACCCACCATGGAACGAAATGATCGTCGCCGTAGGTAATGTACTGGGTGAGCTCAGCGTAGAAACCGCGGTCGCCTTTCAGCGGATGACGGCGCATTTCGGCAACGGCCCAGTCACCCTCTTTAAAATCATGCTCTACGCCGCGCGCGGCGCGGCAAGGAATGGCATCTTTCAGCAGCGGATGGTCAGGAACGATGGAAAGACGATCGTCTTTCTTATGAACTTTGCCGACAAAACGCGTCAGGAACGGCTCAACCAGTTCTTCAGGCTCAGCGCTTTCGCGTTCCTTTTCAGTATTGACCACGGCGATAATACGATCGCCATGCATCACTTTTTTCATTTGCGGCGGCGGAATGAAATAGCTTTTCTGCGAGTCGACTTCGAGGAAGCCAAATCCTTTTTCCGTCCCCTTAACGACCCCTTCTACGCGCGGAGTCTGGGAATGCAGTTGCTGTTTAAGCTGCGCTAGCAGCGGGTTGTCCTGAAACATAATTTCGTATTTTCGTGGCTAAAAGAGCGGCTGACATTTTTACGCGAATATGCCTGCCGCAGCAAGCGCTGTTTCAGCATTTTACGTCTCCTGACGTACATTCCCGAGGGCGATTTTTAGCCGATTCATCCAACCGCACAGCCCGCACCAGGCGAGTAGATCGATAGCCGCGCTACGGGAAAGCCCGTAATCAGTGAGGGGAGTTAGCTGGGCGGCGCTGAAGCGGTCGGGCGCACGGGTCAAAAGCTGTACGGATTGTAGAAGCTGGCGTTCCATTGACGGGTTGTCTCCCCATGGCTGGACGCCGGATTCATTACCACGCAAAGCGTCCGTGAGATCGGCTAAATCTGGACATCGCGAGGCCCACGCGTTAAAGCAGCTGATGCTGCCATTAATCCGCGCAGCGATCAGCGCCACCTGCGCGGCGAACGGTTGTCGATCGCTGAGGTGGGTCAGAAGCTGTTCCTGCAGAGCCAGAGGAGGTTCCTGAGCCGCCAGCAGCGGGGCAAGTTCAAACAGGCCCGGATGTTTTCGCCAGTTCGCTAAAAGAGACTGGCGCTCATCGTCGGCATAGCGTAAGTCCGCGTCGTCAAGTCCTGGCTGCCAGTCACTCTCCCTCGCGACGAAAAGCGCTTCCGGGGCATCTTCCTGCTGCGGCATGCCGGGGATCCAGCGCACCGGGTAACCCAGCGCGGCATGGAAGGCGGCGATAGCGCGGGCCTGGAAGCTGATAAAGCCAATAATCTGATTGATAAGGATAATATCGCGACTGGTCAGGCCGACTTCGTCCAGCTGGCTGCGGGCGAGCGCGTTGATCAGCGAAGGAGAGCTCGCGAGCTGACGCGCATACTGGGTAATTTGCGCCAGACGATGGTTGCTCTCACGCGAGGAGTCCGGGCCGGGAAGCGGCGCCAGGCGAGCGGCGTAGTGATTACACAGGCGCTGTACGCCATAAACCTGGGCGACGGTCAGCGCCGTACTTAGCCGGTCATAGGCGCTAAATGTCTGTAGACGGTTAACCGTCACTGACGCGGGAAAGAGGGCATCTGCCAGCCGACGGGCGGGCGTAAGCCAGCGCGCATGCGCCTCGAGCAGCTCCCGGGGGAGAGTCAGATCGAGTAGAAAACGATCTTCGACATGGGCGGCTTCAGGGACGAGCGGCAATACATCCACCGGGCAGATTGTTGACTGGGTCTCATGATACCAGTGGTTTTTGCCGTTAACGCGGCGTTGCTCCATGGGCGTTCCTTGTTCGGTATGTGGCAAACCGCCGTTTCGCGGTCATGCTATGCGGAACTATCCTGGCTTAACCCTGGAGCGGGAGAAAATATTGATCCGTGCTAACAAATAGCGGATTGGAATAACAGAAGGAAAGCGCGGGGGAAATACCCCTCCTCGCGGGCGCGAGGAGGGTAACGAACTTATTTCAGTTCCAGCTCGTTCATGGCGGCGATGCTGAAGCCGCCGTCAACGTGAACGACTTCGCCGGAGATGCCGGCAGACAGGTCGGAGCACAGGAATGCTGCGCTGTTGCCCACGTCTTCAGTGGTGACGGTGCGACGGATCGGGGTGACCGCTTCGCAGTGCGCCAGCATCTTACGGAAATCTTTAATACCGGAAGCCGCCAGGGTACGGATCGGACCGGCAGAGATGGCGTTAACGCGAACGCCTTCCGGGCCCATGGCGTTCGCCATGTAGCGCACGTTAGCTTCAAGAGAGGCTTTCGCCAGACCCATCACGTTGTAGTTCGGGATGGCGCGCTCTGCGCCCAGGTAGGAGAGCGTCAGCAGGGCGGAGCCCGGGTTCAGCATACCGCGGCAGGCTTTCGCCATCGCCACAAAGCTGTAGGCGCTGATATCGTGAGCAATTTTGAAACCTTCACGAGTGACCGCGTTAACGTAGTCGCCGTCCAGTTGGTCTGCCGGCGCAAAGCCGATAGAGTGAACGAAACCGTCGAACTTCGGCCACACTTTTGCCAGCTCGGTGAACAGAGACTCGATGCTCTCATCTTCCGCGACATCGCACGGCAGGACGATATTAGAGCCCAGCGCGGCGGCAAATTCTTCCACACGACCTTTCAGTTTTTCGTTCTGATAGGTGAACGCCAGTTCAGCCCCTTCACGGTGCATGGCTTGCGCGATGCCGTAGGCGATGGACAGTTTGCTGGCAAGGCCAGTCAACAGAATGCGCTTACCGGAAAGAAAACCCATAGTTTTTAATCCTTATCGTTATTGCGTATTTTTACTTTAACAATCATTTGGTTAGCATTGTTATTTCAAAATAACTCAAATTTAGCCGGGAATTATATCCCACTGACGACCCCTTGTGTCACGATATTTTTCTGCCATTCGCCACGTCATATCGCGCTTTGGCTACCGTGTATACAGGAGTATACCATCGGATATGACGGCGACCTGGCGCTAGCGCCGTGCAATTTACGTCTCGGTTTATTTATTTACCGTCTTTACGCCAGGCATCGGCAGTCAGCGCCTCGCCGAAATGGCCGGCAATCAGGCGTTTTGTCAGCTCGTGCAGCGGAGACGCCAGAACGTCGGCGGTGCTGCCGCGTTCGACCACTTCGCCCTGATGCATCACCAGCACCTGATCGCTGATGTGCTTCATCATGCCCAGATGCTGAGTCACGTAAATGTAGGAGATACCCTGTTTTTCCTGCAGCTCCAGCATCAGGTTTATCAGCTGCGAGCGCATTGACATATCCAGCGACGCCAGCGCTTCATCGCAGACGATGACCTTCGGACGCAGGATCAGCGCGCGCGCCAGGCCCAGACGCTGTTTCTGTCCCGGCGCCAGCATATGCGGGTAGTAGCTGACGTGGTCCGGCAGCAGGCCAACCATTCGCAACGTTTCGATAATCTGCTTCTGCCGCGCTTCGGGTTCGAGGTCGGTATTCAGGCGCAGCGGAAAATCGAGGATTTGCGAAATACGCTGCCGAGGATTGAGCGAGGTCGACGGATCCTGAAAGATCATGCGAATCTTCTGGCTGCGGAAAGAGTAATCGCCAAACGCCAGCGGGCGATCGTCAATCAGCAGTTCGCCGGTGCTGGGTTCGACCATTCCGGCGAGCATTTTTGCCAGCGTTGACTTGCCAGAGCCGTTCTCGCCGATAATCGCCAGCGTCTGGCGCTCGCGCAGGGTAAAGCTTAACGGCTTAACCGCTTCCACCGTTTGCCGATGAAACCAGCCGGTGCGGTAGCGAAAGGTCTTACTCAGATTGCGCACTTCAAGCAATGTTTCGACCATTTCACTCTTTCTCCATGTTCAGCGGGAAATGACAGGCATAGAGGTGGTTACGGGCGCCCACCAGCCGGGGCGTTTCGATACATTCGCGCTGGGCATAGGGGCAGCGCGGCCCGAGCCGGCAGCCGATGGGCAGCTGTTCGAGCAAAGGGATCGCCCCCGGCAAGGTGTTGAGCCGACTCTTGTGCGGCATGGCGCTGCCGAAATCGGGAATCGCCCGAATCAGCGCCTGCGTGTAAGGGTGATGAGGAATCGTCACCAGCTCTTCGCTCGGCGCGGTTTCCACCGTCTGCCCGCAGTACATCACGTTGATTTTGTCCGCCCATTTACTGAGCATCTGCATATCGTGGCTGATCAGCAAAATAGTGGTGTTGTTGTTTTGGTTCAGCCGCGTCAGCAGGCGGATGATTTGCGCCTGCGTTGTCGGCTCCATGGCGTTAGTCGGCTCATCGGCGATCAGCAGCCGCGGCTGGTTAGCCAGCGCGATGGCGATCATGACCTTCTGGCACTCTCCGTCCGTCAGCTCGTAGGGGAAGCTGCGCATCGCATCTTTATGATCTTTGATCCCGACGCGGTGCAGGAGCTCGATGGCGCGCCGCTTGCGCCAGCCCAGGCGCTGCCACCAGCGTCCTTTAAAGGTCCAGCCGGGGATATTCTGCGTTAATTGCTGGCCGATCCGTTCGGAAGGGTCGAGACAGGATTGCGGCTCCTGAAAAATCATTGAGACGTTGTGGCCCACCAGCTTACGCCGCTCGCGCACCGACAGACGCAGCAGGTCGATGTCGTCGAAGCGCATGCGGTCGGCGGTTACCCGCCAGTTGTCCTTGGTGACGCCGCATATCGCTTTAGCTATTAAGCTTTTGCCGGAGCCGGACTCCCCGACGAGGCCGCGTATTTCCCCCTCGGCGAGTGTCAGGCTGACGCGATCGACGGCTTTTACCCAGCCTTCGTTGGTCTTGAATTCAATGGTTAAATTACGGATGTCGAGTAACGGCATTATTCCACCCCGGCGATGATGGCGCGGCGGATCCCGTCGCCCAGCAGATTAACCAGCAGGACGCTTATCATGATTGCCGCACCCGGCAGCATCACCGTCCACGGCGCCACGTAAATCAGCTCCAGCGCGTCGCCGAGCATCGCTCCCCATTCGGGGGAAGGCAGTTGAGCGCCGAGATCGAGGAAGCCCAGCGCAGCGATATCCAGGATCGCCATCGACAGCGCGCGGGTGATCTCGGTGACAAGGCCTGAGGTAATATTCGGCAGCACCGCGAACCATAAAATATTCAGCGTCGAGGCCCCGTCAAGGCGGGCGGCGATAACGTACTCTTTTTCCAGTTCGTCATGCACCATGCTGTAGACCGAACGCACCATCCGCGGCAGAAGCGCCAGCCAGACGGCGAACATCGCGTGGCTGAGGTGCGGCCCGGCGAAGGCGACCACGATAATGGCCAGCAGCAGGGACGGGATCGACAGCAGCGTGTCAAGAATATGGTTCATCACCGCCGACCGCAGGCCGTGGGTAGAACCGGCAATCACGCCAAGCACCAGTCCCAGCAGGGCGGCGCCCAGCGTCACCACAAACGCGCCGCCGACCGTCGGCGCCGCGCCGCTCAGCAGGCGGCTCAGGACGTCGCGACCGAGATCGTCGGTACCGAGAAAGAACGACACTTCGCCGTACCGCGACCAGGACGGCGGCAGCAGCTGGTAGCCGAGAAACTGCTGGTCGATGCCGTAAGGAGCGAACCAGCCGCCGAAAACGCACAGCAGCGCCAGCGCCGCACAGCCGTACAGGCCGATCATGGCGGTCGTATCGCCGTAGAATTTTCGCCATACGGTGCGCAGCGCACCCGGCGGGCGCTTCTCCAGATAGACGCTATCGTAGGGCATACCATTCCTTATGTTTCAGTGGGTTAGCCATAGCACCCAGAATATCGGATATCACGTTCACAATAATTACCAGCGCGCCGATGACCATCACGCCCGCGGAAATCGCGGCGTAGTCCTGTTGGCGAATCGCGTTAATCAGCCAGCGGCCCAGCCCCGGCCAGCTAAAGACCATTTCGGTAATCATCGCCAGCGTTAGCATGGTGGAAAACTGGAGTCCCAGGCGCGGGATCACCGGCGGCAGGGCGTTGTGCAGGACGTGGCGGTGTAAAATCGTCCGCCGCGATACGCCGCGGGTGGCGGCGGCTTTGACATAGTTGGTGTCGTATACTTCGCTGGTGCTGATACGCATCAAACGGATCACTTCCGTCGTCGGCGCTACCGCCAGGGTTAGCACCGGCAGCACCATGTGGCGCGCCGCGCTGACGATCATTTCATGGCGCCACGGGGAGTCGGATAGCCATGCGTCGATCAGCGCAAAGCCGGTGACCGATTTCACTTCATACAGCAGATCGAAGCGCCCGGAGACCGGAAACCAGCCCAGGGTAAGGGAGAAAAACAGGGTCAGCAGCAGCGCCAGCCAGAAGACGGGAATCGAAAAGCCCAGCAGCGCCAGGGCGCTGATCAGGGTATCTTGCCATTTGTTGCGCATAATGCCCGCCAGCATACCGACGGGGATCCCGATCACCAGCGCGAAGCCGAAGGCGAGGATACAGAGCTCCATGGTGGCGGGAAAGACCTCTTTAAGCTGCTCGGAAATCAGCTGACCGTTGATGCTGGAAACGCCGAAATCCCAGTGCAGCACGCCCTCAAACCAGAATAGCCAGGCGTTCCACAGCGAGGCGCCCTGCAGCGGCGCGTGGGGCGTAAAATAGCTCAGGCTAAAACCGACAAAGGTCAGCAGGAAGAGGGTAATCAGCAGCAGCAGCAGGCGACGCAGGGTAAAAATAATCATGGTTTTTTCACCTCGTCTTCTTTTTCCCGCGAGACGCCTGCGAATGAGGCGTTGCCAAACGGGCTCAGCACCAGGCCTTTCATGTCGTAACGATAGGCTTGCAAGCGCAGGGAGGAGGCCAGCGGCAGCACCGGCAGTTCATTGGCAAGAATGCGCTGCGCCTCTTTATAGGCCTCAATGCGCGAGGCCAGCTGCTGGGAAGTGAGCGCCTTTTGCAGCACCTCGTCGAATTCGCGATGACACCAGTGAGCATAGTTGGTTTGTGAGGTAATCGCCGCGCAGCTCAATAGCGGACGGAAAAAACTGTCCGGATCGTTACTGTCCGTTGCCCAGCCGGACAGCGTCAGGTCATGACTCATATCCATTAATCTGGCCTCCTGGAACCGGCCTTCGACCGGCACAATAATCACCTTCACGCCAATTTGCGCCATATCCGCCTGAATAAGCTCGGCGGTTTTCAGAGGGCTGGGGTTCCAGGCCTGCGAGCTGGTTGGCACCCACAGCTTAAGCGTGAGATTTTCCAGCCCCAGGGCTTTCAGCCGGGCGCGGGCTTCCGTGGGGTTATATTCGGTGATCCTGGCGTCGTTATCGTAGGCCCAGGAGGCGCGAGGCAGCATAGACGCGGCGGTTTCCGCCGTGCCGTAGTAGATCGACTGCATCAGGCGCTGATTATTGATGGCCAGCGCCAGCGCATGGCGTACCTCAGGATTATCGAGCGGCGGCTTAGCGGTGTTAAACGCCAGCCAGGCGATGTTCATTCCCGGGCGCAGGGTCAGGCGCAGACGCGGGTCGTCACGCAGAATAGAGAGCTGGCTTGCGGCGGGCCAGGCCAGCACGTCGCACTCGCCGGTCAGCAGTTTTGACAAGCGGCCGGTGCCGCCGGAGCCGAGATCGACCACCACCTGCGGCATCAGCGGTTTACCGCGCCAGTAGGCCGGATGGCGCTGCAGGCGAATGTACTGACCGCTGCGATACTCCTCCAGCTGGAACGGACCGGTGCCGACCGGTTGCCGGTCGATCAGTTCCTGGCGATCGTTCTGCGCCAGCTTCGCGGCATACTCTGCCGACATCACCGAGGCGTAGTGGGTGGCCAGGTGCCACAGGAACGAGGCGTCCGGGCGTTTGAGGCGAAACTCGACGGTATGACTATCCAGCTTACGCACGCTTTCCACGCTGTCGGCAAACTGTAAGCTATCGAAATAGGGAAAGCTGCTGCCGTTAACGTTGTGCCACGGGTGGTCGCGATTAAAAATGCGGCCAAAGGTGAAAATGACGTCATCGGCATTAAAATTACGGGTCGGTTTGAACCAGGCGGTGGTCTGAAAAGGCACGTTGTTGCGCAGGTGGAAGCGGTAGGTTGCGCCGTTGTCCAGCACCTCCCAGCTTTCTGCCAGTTCGGGAACCAGGCGATAAGTATAGGGATCGACGTCAAGCAACCGGTCGTAGAGCTGGGCGGCCAGGGTATCGACAATCAGGCCGCTGCTGACCTTTTGCGGGTTGAAGGTGTTGACCTGACCGCTCACGCAATAAACGAAGCCGCTATCGCGAATATCCGCGTGCGCAGGCAGCGCTGGCGCGGCAAAAGCTTGCCCGTACAGCATACATACCGCTGCCAGGAGAGAAGACAATTTCAGGCGCATAGTTTCTTTTTGATTATAGAGCAAGGCTCTATCTTATTAATATTAAATAACATTTACCACCACCTTATTGCTCATGGAGATAATATAAGCGAGGGCTGCGTCGGTTATTTGACCAACTGATTCAAATTCATACCGCTTATTAACTTCGAGTATACCTCGTAAATCATCCGACGTTTGTCATCAGGCAAGCGAGGGGTTGAGCAAAGCGTATTTTCGATTCATCTGCCGCACGGCTTGAGGAAGCTATGGGTATTGAGCATGGCGCTTATTTGCGTCGAAGCCCCGATATCCGCCACATGGTATCTTTTTATTGGCGGTTTCTCCAGCCAGCCGTGGCTGTAAGGCTGGCTGGCGGTCGAGGCGCTACAGGGGAAGGAGCCGGTTATAGCGGGCGATATAATCTTTGGGATTAATTTCCAGCTTTTCGCCATCGTGATGGTGGGCAACATAAGTACGCAGTACCAGGCCGCTGTTTTGCGGCGTAATTGTCCAGCCCTGTTGACGATATGCATCTTCGGTTGAGCGGATAAGCAGGTCCGAAAAGATCATCATGACCGAGAGCGCCGGCGCGCGGTGGCTTTTCATGGTATGGACCAGGCTGACGTGCGCCGCATAGCGGCCGAGCGTTGAAGGATTAACCGGAATCATCTTTATTTTCAGTCCATTGAGTCATGATGCGCTGATGATAGTTCACATGAGGATATCTTGCTAGTTACAATTTTTTAACCCCATGCGAACGGGCTGCCGCGCAAGCAAAAGCTATTTTTCACGGCACAGGCCGCTTGCAGAAAGAAGCAGGGTAGTGACGCTGTCACTTTTCAATCGCCGAGCGGCGTGAATTCATAAAGCGCCAGCGCATTGCTCTCCAGCGAATCGACAAGCTGCCAGCGGTCGCTATCCGGCGTCTCTTCACTGACGCGCAGCGCCGGACGCGCTCTGTGCATCAGCCAGCGATAGTCCTCATCGTCCGGGCCGCTTTGGCTGCGAAAGGCCTCAAACAGCGGGAAGAGCGCGCCATGGTGCCGATCGAACAGATGATGTTTGATTCGCCAGTGTCCTTCAAGGCCGAGCAGGCGCACGCTCCAGGGCTGACTAAAGCGCTGGATAAACGCCTCCTCGCTGGAAAGCCAGGGATTGAAAACCACCGTGTTGCGCAGCAGTAGCTGATAATGGCCGTTATGGCGCAGCAGCAGCAAGTTCTTGTCGTTGATCACCACCTCGCCCCGCAGCCTGCGCCACAGCCATAGCACCCAGTAGACCGGTCGCGGCAGACCGTGGAGATAGTGCAGCGCCAGGCTGGAAGTATCCAGCTTGCCGTTGGCGCGGGCTTCCCCCTGCAGCCCTGAATTCAGCCAGAACCCCGCGAGCCAAACCTGATCCGCCAGTCCCAGCAGATTATCCATCAGCAGCGCGCCGCGAAAGAAACGGCCGTTGGTATCGCGGGTATCGCCGGTGAGGGTATTCCACGAGAGCAGCCAAAGCGGCAGCAGGAGCTGCCGCTGGCGCAGCGCGCTATGAAGTTTGCGCAATTTGTGTACCGGATAGTTTTCGCTGGCGGCCAGTTTCTGGCTATCCACCTGCGCGAGATCCAGCAGTTCATTAGCATCGGCCTGGCAGGCCAGAAAATCCGCCTCGACCAGCAGCGGTGAACGCAGAAGGGGATCGTCCTCCACCTGTTGAGGGAAACGGTGCCAGATCCCCAGCGCCGACTGCGGCGATAGCCTCTGCAGGATCGTCTTTTGTTGCCGCCAGGCGTGCTGGCGGGCCTCGTCGCTGGCCTGAGGGGACCAGTGCCAGACGAAGTGCCAGCTGGCGAGGGTTGCCGGCGGAAAATGGTTAGCGGACAGAGAGAGGAAACGTTGCAGCAGGTCGCCGCGGGTGGTGAGCCCGGTATGCAGTATCACCGCCCAGCCAAGGGTCGCCAGCCAGCTAAAAATGCGCTGCAGGTTATACCAGCAGGCATAGCCGGCCATTTGCGGATCGTCCCAGCCGGTGCCGAACAGGCGGCTGCTGAGAAACGGATCGTGAATATCGATGGCGAATATCGGCAGCGCGTCGTGCAGCTGTTCCAGTTCGCGGCGGACATCCTCGCGCAGCAGGTCGTCCAGTTCGCGAACGGTAATCACCATTCGGGTGTGACGCAGCGGCGCGGCGCGCGCCGGGAGTTCGCGAACATCGAGATGGCGGGTTTGTTGGGGGCTGAGCCGCAGCGGCGGGCTATCCAGACCGTAGGTTTGCGGCGCGTTGAGCCGGGCGTACAGCCGATCGATTGACACCGGCTGCCATCGCTCGGTCTGCTGTGGGGGCGGACGGCGAGATTCGACCGCCGTCTGCGGGTGCTGCTGGCGGAACTGGCGCGGCGTCAGGCCGTGCTCGCGTTTAAACAGGTCGCTCATCACCCGGCTGCTGGCAAAGCCCTGCTGCTGAGCGATCTGCTGTATCGATTGACGCGTCGTCGTCAGCTGCTCCGCGGCTTTGCGCAGGCGCAGCCCGGTGATGTACTGCATAAAGCTGACGCCCACCTCTTTGCGGAACAGACGCGAGAGCCAGGCCTCAGAAACAAACTCCGCGGCGGCTATCTCCTGCAGCGACAGGCGCCGTTGATAGTTGGCGTCGATTCGCGCCACCACTCTGTTAATTCGCTGGCTCCAGCGTTCGGCTCCGCGAGGCGCCTGGGCGGTGAGGGGACGGCTGAAGCGTGACGCCAGCAGGAGAGCAATTTCGCTAAGCCAGCGGTTGGCCTCCAGCCGGTAGTGGGCCTGCGGATTGACCAGACCGAGGACCAGCAACTGGCGCATCAGGTAGCGCAGGGTGTCTTCGGCATCGCGCGTTTCGCTGCTGCTCTGGTAGACGGAGGCAAAAAAATCGCCGTCGAGGCGGGTCAGCCATCCGGCGTTCAGCGACAGCGCCATCACGACGTTCGCCGTCTTGCTGTGCAGGCTCCAGCGGCGATGACGATTCACTATCGCCAGTTCATCGGCCTGCAGGTACCGACCCGTCTCGCCATCGCGGAGTTCGACGCTGCCCTCAAGCAGCCATAGCAGCGTCAGAGCATCGTTTTCCTGCTGGCTCAGCTGCCGGATATCGCGAACCACAACCTGAAAGTCGCCTGAATGATGCTCCACCGTCGCCTCCTGAAGACAAAAAACAGCACGTTATTTTTTGTCATAACCGTTTTGTATGAAAAACACTCATTAATAATCCGTCACTATAAAACAAAAAAGCGCATTTTAAAGCCAACAGGGATGCATAAACTCGAAAGTGTCGTGCAAACACAACACAGGAATAATAAAAATGACACACCCGATTATTGAGGCATTACAGGTTAACGAGGCGCAGTTTGTCGCGCTTCGCCGCCGTTTCCATCAGCAGCCGGAAATTGGTTTTGAAGAGCATAAAACCAGCGAAGAGGTTGCCCGCCTGCTCGGCGAATGGGGCTATCAGGTTCACCGCGGTCTGGCGGGCACCGGCGTGGTCGGTACTTTACGCGTCGGCGAGGGTAAAAAACGGTTGGGGCTACGGGCGGATATGGACGCGCTGCCGATGCAGGAGATGAGCGGCAAAGCGTGGGCCAGCCGGGTCGACGGTCGTTTTCACGGCTGCGGCCACGATGGCCATACCACCACGCTATTGTACGCCGCGGAATATCTGGCGCGCACCCGGCAGTTTAACGGCACCCTGCAGCTTATTTTTCAGCCTGCTGAGGAGTTGCTCTACGGCGGTCGGGTCATGCTGGAAGACGGCCTGTTTGACCAGTTCCCCTGCGATGCCATTTTTGGCCTGCATAATATGCCGGGGCAGCCGTTAGGCAGAATCGGCCTGCGCGATGGGGCGATGATGGCCTCCTCGGACACTCTCCATATTGAAGTCAAAGGGGTGGGCGGACACGGCGCGGTACCGGAGCATACCGTCGACGCCACGCTGGTTGCCTGTCATATCACCCTGGCGCTGCAATCCATTGTTTCCCGAAACATCACGCCGTTTGAACCAGCGGTCGTGACCGTGGGCAGCATTCAGGCCGGGCACGCCCCGAACATTATCAACGACAAGGTATTAATGAAGCTCACGGTGCGCACCTTAAACGAACAGGTTCGCGAGACCGTCCTGCAGCGCATTCACGATATCGCCGTTGCTCAGGCCGAGAGCTTTAACGCCAGCGCCGCCTTAACCCACGTTAACGGCAGCCCGGTTTTAAGGAACGATCCGGCTGCCAATGAGATGGTCCGCACGGTGGCGACCGCGCTGTTTGGCGCGGCGCAGGTCGGCGAGGTGAAGCCGTTTATGGGCAGCGAAGATTTTGCTTTTATGCTCGAGCGCAATCCGAACGGCTGCTATTTCACCATCGGGGCCGGGGACGAAGCGGATCGCTGCATGGTGCATAACCCGGGATACGACTTCAACGATGCGCTGTTGCTGAAAGGCGCCGCGCTGTGGTGCGCCCTGACGGAACACTATTTGCGTTAATGTCCGCAACGAAGAGGACCCTGCTATGAGTTCTGTATCGCTAAGCGAAGCGCAGTTCGTCGGCACCGATCGTCTGCTGGCGGGTATTGTATTGAGCGTTCTGACCTTCTGGCTGTTTGCCCAGTCGGTGATTAACGTGGTTCCGGCGATGAAGAGCAGCCTCGATATTTCGCTGGAAACCCTGACCCTGGCGGTGAGCCTGAGCGCGTTATTCAGCGGCTGCTTCGTGGTCGCCAGCGGCGGGCTGGCGGATAAATTCGGCCGCATGCGCATGACTACCCTGGGCCTGATCCTCAGCATTGTCGGTAGCGCAATGCTGGTGCTCTCTCAGGGACCCGCGCTGTTCCTCGCCGGGCGCGTTTTACAGGGGCTGTCGGCCGCCTGCATCATGCCGGCGACGCTGGCGTTAATTAAAACCTGGTATGAAGGCAAAGCGCGCCAGCGGGCGGTCAGCTTCTGGGTCATCGGCTCGTGGGGCGGCAGCGGTCTGTGCTCGTTTGTCGGCGGGGCGATCGCCACCGGTCTGGGCTGGCGCTGGATCTTTGTTTTCTCCATCGCGGTAGCGCTGGCGGCGCTGTTTTTGCTGCGCGGTACGCCGGAAAGCCGCAGCGCCAGCGCGCAGCAGCATAAGCTGGATATCAGCGGCCTGCTCAGCCTGATCCTTGCGCTGGTACTGCTAAATCTGTTTATCAGCAAAGGCCACGGCTGGGGCTGGACCAGCGCAACCTCGCTGGCGATGCTGGCCGGCGCGCTGGCATCGGGGCTGTTTTTTATCCGCAGCGGCCAGCGTAAGGGCGACGCGGCGCTGATTGATTTCGCGCTGTTTCGCAACCGGGCCTACAGCGCCGCGGTGTTGTCGAACTTTATGCTCAACGGCGCTATCGGTACGATGATGATTGCCAGCATCTGGCTCCAGCAGGGGCATCATCTGAGCCCGCTGGAGAGCGGAATGATGACGCTCGGCTATCTGGTTACCGTGCTGGCGATGATTCGGGTGGGCGAGAAGCTGCTGCAAAGCTACGGCGCGCGTTTGCCGATGATGAGCGGCCCGGTCTTTACCGCGGTCGGTATTCTTCTTATCTCCTGCACCTTTCTCGATAAATCGACCTATATCGTCACGGTCTTTTTCAGCAACGTGCTGTTTGGCTTCGGCCTGGGCTGCTACGCCACCCCGTCAACGGACACCGCGGTGGTTAACGCTCCTGAGAATAAGGTAGGCGTGGCCTCGGGGATCTATAAGATGGGCAGTTCGCTCGGCGGAGCGATGGGCATTGCGGTGACAGCGTCACTTTTTGCGCTGTTTTTACCGCTCGGCATGGCCAGCGCGGCGCAGTATGCGCTGTGGTTTAACGCCGCGCTCTGCCTGGGTTCAATGGCGGTGAGCGCGCTGCTGCTTCCGCGTACAGGTCAAAGCTGATGTTTTTTCAGCAGCGCCCGCAGCTGGTGGTAGGTTAGCCCCAGCAGTTCGGCCGCCTGCTTTTGATTGTACTTCGCCTGTTCGAGGCTTCTCCCGAGCAGGCTTTTTTCTTGCTCCTGCTGGAAAGCGCGTAAATCGAGCGGCAGCGTGGGGCCTGGCGTCTTCTCCACTTCGACGGGCGTCGCCGCGTGCTGCTGGCGGAAGGGGTTAATAATAATATTATCCAGCTCGCGCTCGCTGCTGCCGTGACGGTAGACCGAGCGTTCAACCACGTTTTTTAATTCACGGATATTCCCCGGCCAGCGGTAGTTCTGCAGCGTCATGGCGGCGCGTTCGCTAAAGCCGGGAAACAGCGGCAGTCCGAGCTCGCGGCACATCTGGATAGCAAACTGGGTGGCGAGCAGCATGATATCGCTCTGGCGCTCGCGCAGCGGCGGCAGCTGCACCACATCAAAGGCCAGACGGTCGAGAAGGTCGGCGCGAAAAAGTCCGTCTTCCACCATTTGCGGCAGGTCGGCGTTGGTCGCGCACACCAGGCGGACGTTAACCTGTAGCGGCTGGCTGCCGCCGACGCGCTCCAGTTCGCCATATTCAATCACGCGCAGCAGTTTTTCCTGTACCAGCATCGGCGCGGTGGCCAGCTCATCAAGAAACAGGGTACCGCCGTCGGCGCGCTCGAAGCGCCCCGGGTGACGTTTACTGGCCCCCGTAAAGGCGCCGGCCTCATGCCCGAACAGCTCCGAATCGAGCAGATTTTCATTGAGCGCCGCGCAGTTCAGGGAGATAAACGGCCCCTGCCAGCGGGAAGAGAGGAAGTGCAGACGGCTGGCGATCAGCTCCTTGCCGGTTCCGCGCTCGCCAATCACCAGCACTGGTTTATCGAGCGGCGCCAGTCTTGAGACCTGCTCCAGCACCTCAAGAAAGCTATTGGCCTCGCCGAGCAGGTTGTCCTTGTAATCCGCCATGATGAATTTCGCCATTTAGTAGTGTGATTCACCAGGTCACTTTAGCAATGCGCTGGCCGGATAACAACCACTTCCATTAAAATCAATAAGATAAAAACTTGGCACGGCATTTGTATTAGTCATGGCACAGGCCGGTGCCTGATACCAGAACTATGAGGATTGAAATTATGGGTATTTTTTCTCGTTTTGCCGACATCGTGAACGCCAACATTAACTCTCTGCTGGAGAAAGCGGAAGATCCGCAGAAGCTGGTTCGGCTGATGATCCAGGAGATGGAAGACACGCTGGTTGAAGTCCGTTCGACCTCGGCGCGGGCGTTGGCTGAAAAGAAACAGCTGAGCCGTCGTATTGAACAGGCCGTTGCCCAGCAGGCGGAATGGCAGGAAAAAGCCGAGCTGGCGCTGCGTAAAGAGAAAGAGGATCTGGCCCGTGCGGCGCTGATCGAAAAGCAGAAGCTGACCGACCTTATCGGCAGCCTGGAAAACGAAGCGCAGCTGGTTGATGAAACGCTGGCGCGGATGAAAAAAGAAATTGGCGAGCTGGAAAACAAACTCAGCGAAACCCGCGCCCGTCAGCAGGCGCTGATGCTGCGTCATCAGGCCGCAAGCTCCTCCCGCGACGTTCGCCGTCAGCTGGACAGCGGTAAGATTGACGAGGCGATGGCGCGTTTTGAATCGTTTGAACGCCGTATCGATCATATGGAAGCCGAAGCCGAAAGCCACCGCTTCGGTAAAGATAAATCGCTGGATCAGCAGTTCGCCGATCTGAAAGCGGACGATGAAATCAGCGAGCAGCTGGCGGCGTTGAAAGCCAAAATGAATCAAAATAACCAGTAATGTCTTCGGGCGGCACCAAGACGTGCCGCCGCCATCAGCAAGGAGTTCACATGAGCATGCTTTTTCTCGCCATCCCTTTGACGTTGTTTGTGCTGTTTGTTTTGCCGGTCTGGCTCTGGCTGCATTACAACAACCGCACCGCCAGCGGCAGCCTATCGCAGAACGAACAGCAGCGCCTGCTGCAGCTGACCGATGACGCGAAGCGCATGCGCGAGCGTATTCAGGCGCTGGAGGCGATTCTTGACGCTGAGCATCCGAACTGGAGAGAGAAATAATGAGCGGACTGGATCTGAGTAAAAAACTGTGGCGCATTCCGCAGCAGGGCATGGTGAAAGGGGTTTGCGCCGGCATCGCGCAGTACCTGGACGTGCCGGTTAAGCTGGTGCGCCTGATTACCGTACTGGCAATGATTTTTGGCCTGTTCCTGTTTGTGGTGGTGGCCTACATCATTCTCTCGTTTGCGCTGGATCCTATGCCGGAAAGCGAGCTGTATGGTGAAAAAACGCCGAGCAGCGGAGAGCTGTTGGCCGCCGCGGATAAGGAGCTGGCAGCAGGGGAGCGTCGTCTGCGTGAAATGGAACGCTACGTCACTTCCGACACCTTTTCGCTACGCAGTCGTTTTCGCCAGCTATAACTGAAAGTTGAGGTTAATGATGAACATAAAATGGCAGCAGGCCGGGCAAAAAGTCAAACCGGGTCTGAAAATCGCAGGCAAGCTGGTGCTGCTCACCGCGCTGCGCTACGGCCCGGCGGGCGTCGCAGGCTGGGCGGTAAAATCCGTCGCGCGTCGGCCGCTGAAAATGCTGCTGATGCTTGTTCTGGAACCGATGCTCAGCCGGGCGGCGCAGCGGTTTTCTAAACGTCGCGGATGGCGTATGTTATGAGTGCCTAAAAACTCACTCTATCAGGATGATAAAATGCGAAAACTGCTTCTGGGTTTAGCGCTGGCCATGGCCTTACCCGTCTTCGCGGCGGAGCACTGGATTGACGTCCGCGTTCCGCAGCAGTATCAAAAAGAACACGTCGACGGGGCGGTGAATATTCCGCTGGCGGACTTAAAAACGCGGATTGCGGCTGAAGTACCGGATAAAAACGATACCATTCACGTCTATTGCAACGTTGGCCGGCAATCTGGCCAGGCTCAGCAGATGCTGAGCGAAATGGGCTACACGCAGGTGGTGAATGCCGGCGGCCTCAGTCAGATCGCCAGGCCGAAAAGCGCCAGCAAATAATCTTCAGCCCCGTCGCAGCGGGGCTATTGCACTTTATGATTAGCCCTCATGTCTATTTCCCTCGTTCTTCAGGCTCAACAGGATGGCGATGAAGCGACTCAAAACAGAATTTAATGCGCTGGTGAATCGTGGGGTTGACCGGCATCTCCGCCTGGCCGTCACTGGCCTTAGCCGCAGCGGCAAGACCGCCTTTATCACCGCGCTGGTAAATCAACTGCTCAATATTCACGCCGGGGCGCGGCTGCCGCTGCTCAGCGCAGCGCGTGAAGAACGCCTGCTGGGCGTCAAGCGCGTCCCGCAGCGGGATTTCGGCATTCCGCGTTTTACCTATGACGAAGGGCTGGCCCAGCTGTACGGTCAGCCGCCGGTCTGGCCAACGCCCACCCGCGGCGTCAGCGAAATCCGCCTCGCTCTGCGCTATCGCTCCAACGATTCGCTGCTGCGCCATTTTAAAGAGACCTCGACCCTCTACCTGGAGATTGTCGACTATCCCGGCGAGTGGCTGCTGGATCTGCCGATGCTGGCCCAGGACTATCTGACCTGGTCACGGCAGATGACCGGATTACTGCAGGGGCAGAGGGCGGAGTGGTCAGCGCGCTGGCGTCAGCTATGCGAAGGACTGGATCCGCTGGCGCCCGCCGATGAAACCCGTCTGGCGGAGATCGCCGCGGCGTGGACCGACTATCTGCATACCTGTAAGCGCGAAGGGATGCACTTCATTCAGCCGGGGCGCTTTGTGCTGCCCGGCGAAATGGCCGGCGCGCCGGCGCTGCAGTTTTTCCCCTGGCCGGACGTTGATGCCGCCGGTGAAGCTAAGCTGGCGCAGGCGGACAAACAGACCAATGCCGGAATGCTGCGCGAGCGTTTTAAATACTACTGCGAGAAAGTGGTTAAGGGCTTCTACAAAGATCATTTCCTGCGCTTCGATCGGCAGATCGTGCTGGTAGATTGCCTGCAGCCGCTTAATAGCGGGCCGCAGGCGTTTAACGACATGCGTCTCGCGCTGACGCAGCTGATGCAAAGCTTCCACTACGGGCAGCGCACGCTGTTTCGTCGCCTGTTCTCACCGGTTATCGATAAGCTGCTGTTCGCCGCGACCAAAGCCGATCACGTCACCGTCGATCAGCACAGCAATATGGTGTCGCTGCTGCAGCAGCTGATTCAGGATGCCTGGCAGAACGCGGCGTTTGAAGGCATCAGCATGGATTGTCTGGGGCTGGCGTCGATTCAGGCGACGCAGAGCGGCCTTATCGAGGTGAACGGCGAGAAGATCCCTGCGCTGCGGGGGCATCGGCTAAGCGACGGACAGCCGCTGACCGTCTATCCCGGCGAAGTGCCCGCGCGCCTGCCGGGTCAGGCCTTCTGGGAGCAGCAGGGCTTTCAGTTTGAAAACTTTCGCCCGCAGGTGATGGACGTTGATAAACCGCTGCCGCATATTCGCCTCGACGCGGCGCTGGAATTTTTGATCGGAGATAAATTGCGATGACCGAACCTTTAAAACCGCGTATCGATTTCGATGGCCCGCTGGAGGTGGAAAAGGCGCAAATTCTGAAATCCGCGCGCGCTTTTGACGGCGCCGATGCGGAGAAGTTCGCTCCAGCGCGGCTCGACGCGCCGGAAGAAGAAGAGGGCGCGGCGGAAGCGGTGGTGGAATCGGTGCTGCGACCTAAGCGCAGCCTGTGGCGAAAGATGGTCAGCGCCGGGCTGGCTATTTTTGGCGTCAGCGTCGTGGCGCAGGGCGTGCAGTGGACGATGACCGCCTGGCAAACGCAGGACTGGATCGACCTTGGCGGCTGCGCAGCCGGCGCGCTGATCGTCGGGGCGGGCGTCGGTTCGGTGGCGACCGAATGGCGCCGGCTGTGGCGACTACGCCAGCGCGCCCACGAGCGCGATGAGGCGCGGGACCTGATGCACAGCCATGCGGTTGGCAAAGGGCGCGCCTTTTGCGAAAAGCTGGCCCAGCAGGCGGGGCTGGATCACTCGCACCCGGCGCTGCAGCGCTGGTATGCGGCGATCCATGAAACGCAGAACGATCGTGAAGTGGTGAGCCTGTACGCGCAGATCGTGCAGCCGGTACTGGATGCGCAGGCGCGGCGTGAGATTAGCCGTTCGGCGGCGGAATCGACGCTGATGATTGCCGTCAGCCCGCTGGCGCTGGTGGATATGGCGTTTATCGCCTGGCGTAATTTACGTCTGATCAACCGCATCGCCACTCTGTACGGTATTGAACTGGGCTACTACAGCCGCCTGCGCCTGTTCCGCCTGGTGCTGCTGAATATCGCTTTTGCCGGCGCCAGCGAGCTGGTGCGGGAAGTCGGGATGGACTGGATGTCGCAGGATCTCGCGGCCAGGCTATCGGCGCGCGCGGCGCAGGGAATTGGCGCCGGTCTGCTGACGGCGCGGCTGGGTATTAAGGCGATGGAGCTGTGCCGTCCGCTGCCGTGGATCGCCGACGATAAACCGAGGCTGGGGGATTTTCGCCGCGAGCTGATCGGCCAGCTAAAAGAGACGTTGCAGAAGAGCAAAAGCGGCGCGGAAAAATAAGTCGCTTAAGCATTCCCGGCTTGCGGCGTGAACGCCTTAGCCGGGCTACCGTTTCACAGAAGGCTGTAACCTGTAGCCCGGCTACGCGCAGCGCAAGCCGGGGAGAAAAGCAGAAGCGATGATAGCCGCTTATCTCATCGTCATTTTTCCTCTGAGCGCATAACTTTACGGCAGAAAGGCCATTTTTCCGCCATACTGTCAATAATTGTTGACAGCTATCTTCACGCCAGCAAATAACTGTCCTATTATTCATCGGTTATTGGCCTCTTTAGGGTGAAAACGCCTATGCGTCTTGAAGTCTTTTGTGAAGACCGTCTTGGTCTGACTCGTGAATTGCTCGATTTACTGGTGCTGCGCGGTATCGACCTGCGGGGCATCGATATTGACCCTATTGGCCGAATTTATCTCAACTTCGCCGAGCTGGATTTCGCCAGCTTCAGCAGCCTGATGGCGGAAATTCGTCGTATCGCCGGCGTCACCGACGTGCGCACCGTGGCGTGGATGCCGTCAGAGCGCGAACATCTGGCGCTCAGCGCGCTGCTGGTGGCGATGCCTGAGCCGGTGCTGTCTCTCGACACCAAAGGAAAAGTCGAACTGGCTAACCCGGCCAGCTGCCAGCTGTTTGGCCAGAGTCAGGAGAAGCTGCGCAGCCACCCGGTCGCGCAGCTGATTACCGATTTTAACGTCCAGCGCTGGCTGGAAAACAGTCCGCAGGAGTCCCACGCCGAGCACGTGGTGGTTAACGGGCAGAACTTCCTGCTGGAGATCACCCCGGTTTATCTCGAAGGCGAACACGGCGAGAAGGTACTGACCGGCGCGGTAGCGATGCTGCGTTCAACGGTCCGTATGGGGCGCCAGCTGCAAACGATGACCATTCAGGACACCAGCGCCTTTAGCCAGATCCTCGCCGTAGGCCCGAAAATGCGCCACGTTGTCGAGCAGGCCCGTAAGCTGGCCATGCTCAGCGCGCCGCTGCTGATCGTCGGTGATACTGGCACAGGGAAAGATTTGCTGGCCCACGCCTGCCATCTGGCCAGCCCGCGCGCGGGGAAACCTTATCTGGCGCTGAACTGCGGCTCCATCCCGGAAGACGCGGTGGAGAGCGAGCTGTTCGGCGACGCCGTTCAGGGCAAGAAAGGCTTCTTCGAGCAGGCTAACGGCGGCTCGGTTTTGCTGGATGAAATTGGCGAAATGTCGCCGCGCATGCAGACCAAGCTGCTGCGCTTCCTCAACGATGGAACTTTCCGCCGCGTTGGTGAAGATCATGAAGTCCACGTTGATGTCCGGGTGATCTGCGCTACCCAGAAAAACCTGGTGGAGCTGGTGCAAAAAGGGCTGTTCCGCGAGGACCTCTACTATCGTCTTAACGTCCTGACCCTGTATCTGCCGCCGCTGCGCGATTGCCCGCAGGACATCATGCCGCTGACCGAGCTGTTCGTGGCGCGTTTTGCCGATGAGCAGGGCATCCCGCGGCCGAAACTCTCCGCTGATTTGAACAGCGTTTTGATGCGCTACAGCTGGCCGGGCAACGTGCGCCAGCTCAAAAATGCGATCTATCGCGCGCTGACGCAGCTGGACGGTTTCGAGCTGCGCCCTCAGGATATTCTGCTGCCGGATCACGACGTCTCCTCGCTGGCGGTAGGCGAAGAAGCGATGGAAGGCTCGCTGGATGATATTACCCGCCGTTTCGAACGTTCGGTGCTCACCCAGCTTTATCGCAGCTTCCCCAGCACGCGTAAGCTGGCCAAGCGTCTTGGCGTCTCGCATACCGCCATCGCCAACAAGCTGCGTGAATATGGTCTGAGCCAGAAAAAGGGCGATGAGTAATGCCCGTCGGCCGGCTGCCTGCGCCGCCGGCCGGCATTTCCAGAAAAGGGAGGGGGCTGGCGTCAAATGAATCGGTATATACTGCGTTTTTACCCTCTTTATGGCAGGCATACGCATGCGGATCTGGCGTAGTCATTTTTTTCAATGGATGAAACTGCTGGCGCTCTCCAGCGCGATCTCTTTTGTGCTGTTCTGGTTTCACCTTCCCGCCGCGCTGCTGCTGGGGCCGATGATTGCCGGCATCACCCTGAGCCTGCGCGGTGCGGCAATTCGCGTACCCCGTCCCTTTTTTATTGCCGCCCAGGCGATTATCGGCTGCATGATTGCCCGCAGCCTGACGCCCTCCATTTTCGGCGTTCTGCTGGCAAACTGGGCGCTGGTGCTGCTGATTCTCTTTTCCACGCTCGCTATCAGTGCGCTGGCGGGATGGCTGCTGGTGCGCTACAGCGACCTGCCCGGCGCCACCGGGGCGTGGGGGAGTTCGCCGGGCGGCGCCTCGGCGATGGTGATTATGGCCCAGGAGTACGGCGCCGATGTCCGGCTGGTCGCGCTGATGCAGTATCTGCGGGTGCTGTTTGTTGCCGGTGCCGCGGCGCTGGTGGTGCGCGTCGCGCTCGGCGGTGAAGCGCAGGAGATGACTCAGCAGGTCGCCTGGTTTCCGCCGGTCAGCCGGCAGCTGCCGCTTACGCTGCTGTTGACGGCGGCGGCGGGGTGGCTTGGGCTGCGGCTGCGCTTTCCTTCCGGGGCGATGCTCTTCCCGATGCTGATTGGCGCGCTGGTGCAGGGAGAAGGCTGGCTGCTGCTCGAGCTTCCCGAATGGCTGCTGGCGCTGGCCTATGCCGCCGTCGGCTGGAGCGTTGGTCTAAAGTTTAATAAACAGATTTTCCTGCTGGCGCTGAAAACCCTGCCGCAGATCCTGGCATCGATTATCGGCCTGATCCTGCTGTGCGCGCTGATGGCTTATGGGCTGACGCAGGTTTTGCCGCTGGACTTTATGACCGCCTATCTGGCAACCAGTCCGGGCGGACTGGACACGGTGGCGATTATCGCCGCCGGTACGCGGGCGGATATGTCGTTTATTATGGCAATGCAGACGCTGCGCCTGTTCACCATCTTATTGACCGGCCCGGCGATTGCGCGCTTCATCTCCCGCTATGCGGCGCGGCAATAAAAAAGCCCCCGTTTAACGAGGGCTTACGTAACTCAGCGAGGATATTACGCTTTCAGCGCGGCCAGGGCTGCGTCGTAGTCCGGCTCTTCGGTGATTTCATTCACCAGCTGGCTGTAAACAACCTGGTCATTTTCATCAATGACGACCACAGCACGCGCCGCCAGACCGGCTAGCGGGCCCGCAGAGATAGCGACGCCGTAGTCGGCCAGGAACTGCGCGCCGCGCAGGGTGGACAGAGTGACAACGTTGTTCAGGCCTTCAGCGCCGCAGAAGCGAGACTGCGCGAACGGCAGGTCAGCGGAAATGCACAGCACGACGGTGTTGTCCAGTTCAGACGCCAGCTGGTTAAATTTACGTACCGATGCCGCGCAAACGCCGGTATCGATGCTTGGGAAAATGTTCAGCACTTTACGGGAGCCGGCGAACTGGCTCAGCGCGACGTCAGAGAGATCTTTGGCCACCAGCGTAAACGGCTGCGCTTTAGCGCCTGCCTGCGGAATGGTGCCTTGAACAGAAACGGGGTTGCCCTGGAAATGCACGGTTTGTGACATGGTTATCTTCCTGTTTACATATAGTTAACGTCGCGGCTAGTGTATGACATCCGTCATCAGCACGGCAAATCCTTTTAATACTTACCTGCGAGGTTCAGGGAATGCGAAATCTGCGAGTCTATGAAGAAGCCTGGCCGTTACATACTCCGTTTGTGATCGCCCGCGGCAGCCGCAGCGAGGCAAAAGTCGTGGTGGTGGAGATTGAAGAGAATGGCGTCAAGGGGACAGGTGAGTGCACGCCCTATCCTCGTTACGGAGAGAGTATAGCCTCGGTGATGGCGCAGATTATGGCGATTGGCGAACAGATTGAACGCGGCGTCTCTCGTGAGCAGATTCAGCACCTGCTGCCCCCCGGGGCCGCGCGTAACGCCGTGGATTGCGCGCTCTGGGACTGTCAGGCGCGCAGCGCGGGTAAGAGCATCGCGCAGCTGTTGGGCGTGACGCTGCCCAGCCGGGTGGTTACGGCGCAAACGGTGGTTATCGGCACGCCGGACCAGATGGCGGCGAGCGCGGCGGCGCTGTGGGAAAAAGGGGCCACGTTGCTAAAAGTAAAGCTCGACGATCATCTGATTAGCGAGCGGTTGATTGCCATTCGTGAAGCGGTTCCACAGGCAACGCTCATCGTGGATGCCAACGAAGCCTGGCGCAGCGATGGCCTGGCCGAGCGCTGTCAGCTGCTGGCGGATATCGGCGTGGCGATGCTGGAACAGCCGCTTCCGGCTGGGGCCGATGAAGCGCTGGAGAATTTTATCCACCCGCTGCCCATTTGCGCCGATGAGAGCTGTCATACGCGCGACAGCCTGGCGGCGCTGCGCGGCCGCTATGAGATGGTCAATATCAAACTGGATAAGACCGGCGGTCTGACCGAAGCGCTGCTATTGGCTGAGGAGGCGGAGCGCCTGGGATTTGCGCGGATGCTGGGCTGCATGCTGTGTACCTCAAGAGCCATCAGCGCGGCGCTGCCGCTGGCGCCGCTGGCCCGATTTGCCGACCTCGATGGCCCGACCTGGCTGGCGGTGGACGTTGAGCCGGCGCTGCATTTCAGCACCGGCGTGCTTCATCTTTGAGGATGCCAGTGCAGCAGGTCCGTCATCGCCTGAAGGTATTTATCCGTCGCCTCGTCGGCGGATATCGGCGGGAATTCTGCGGTGATGCAGGGCAGGCCGATATCCGCGCACCAGCTGCCAAAGGAGCCGGGCGTTTCATAGCCGACGCTGCCCACCAGCGGCAGGCTGAACGCCCCGGCAAGCCACTGCCCCAGCGCGCTGTGGCCGGGGTCTTCAATACAGGCCAGCGGATCGTGAAACGAGACCACCCACGCGGGATGGATCTGGTGGATCAGCTGGCACAGCGCCTGGGTTTCCGGTTCTGAACCGGGTTTTTCGCCGGTGAGCAGAACCACATCGCGCTGTTCCGCCGCGCTGTTCCAGCGATAAACCGTTTCGCCTTCTTTCCAGTTTGCCGCCGGAAAATTCCGGTTCAGGTCGATGCCGCGCGCGTTGGCGCGCAGCCCCAGCTGGCAGCCGTCCGGATTGACCGCCAGCACGACATGATGGCGGCGCAGCTCGGGTTTGAGCGTACGTAGCGCGCAGGAGAGGGTGACAATCGATGCGTTTTCATCGCCGTGGGTACCGGCAAGTATCAGGCCGCTGCGGCTATCGGCCAGCGGTGCAGGGAACCACAACAGCGGTGCGCCGAGGTGAGACTGGCCATAGCGTTGTGTGCCGGGCGGAAAATCACCGCGCTGAGGGCGAGGACGAGAAACGGGCATAGGGCATCCTGTTGTCAGGTTATTTTTCAGCAGTGTTGTGTAAAACCGTCCCGGAATCAAATAGTTTCCAGCGAGGACGAAATCAGCATATATGTCAACTTTCTTTCACAAGCCGTTTGCAATTTCAGGTGATGAAACAAATAATTATCGCACTGCCAGCTCTGGTTTTTTTATTTTAAAGGGGATCTTATGAAGTATCCTGTCACATTGACATGCGGCGCGCTGTGGTTAGCCAGCGTCTCTTCTCTTGCCTGGGCGGCCGATGTCCCGCCGGGCACCGTATTAGCCGAAAAACAGGTGCTGGTGCGGCACATTAAAGATGAACCCGCCTCCTTAGATCCCGCCAAAGCCGTCGGTCTGCCTGAAATTCAGGTTATCCGCGATCTTTTTGAAGGTTTAGTCAATCAGGACGAGAAAGGCAATCTGATCCCAGGCGTGGCGACTCGCTGGCAGAGCAATGATAATCGCGTCTGGACATTTACCCTGCGCGATAACGCCCGCTGGTCCGACGGAACGCCGGTAACGGCGGAGGATTTCGTCTATAGCTGGCGGCGGCTGGTTGATCCTAAAACCACCTCCCCGTTTGCCTGGTTTGCTGCGCTGGCCGGAATCGCCAATGCGCAAAATATTATTGATGGTAAAGCCGCGCCGGATACCCTCGGCGTCACCGCCGTGGACGCGCGTACCTTGCGCGTGCAGCTGGATAAACCGCTGCCGTGGTTCAGCAATCTGACGGCGAGCTTTGCTTTCTATCCGGTGCAGAAGGCTAACGTGGAGAGCGGCGACAACTGGACGCGTCCGGGAAGCCTGATTGGCAACGGCGCGTATGTCTTAAAAGATCGCGTGGTGAATGAAAAGCTGGTGGTGGTTCCCAATACGCACTACTGGGATAACGGCAAAACGGTGATCCAGCAGGTCACATTTACGCCCATTAACCAGGAATCGGCGGCCACCAAACGCTATCTGGCCGGCGATATCGATATCACCGAGTCGTTCCCGAAAAATCTGTACCAGAAGCTGCTGAAGGATATTCCGGGGCAGGTCTATACCCCGCCGCAGCTGGGTACTTATTATTACGCGTTTAACACGCAGAAAGGGCCAACCGCCGATGAGCGCGTCCGCCTGGCGCTCAGCATGACTATCGATCGCCGTCTGATGGCGGAGAAAATTCTGGGTACCGGCGAGAAACCGGCCTGGCGCTTCACCCCGGACGTGACCGCAGGCTTTACCCCGCAGCCGACGCAAATCGAGAGCATGAGCCAGGCCGAGCTGAATGCCCAAGCCAAAGCGCTGCTGCAGGCAGCGGGCTACGGTCCGAACCGTCCGCTGAAGCTGACGCTGCTGTACAACACCTCGGAGAACCACCAGAAAATCGCGATTGCGGTGGCTTCCATGTGGAAGAAAAATCTGGGCGTCGACGTGAAGCTGCAAAATCAGGAGTGGAAAACCTATATCGACAGCCGCAATACCGGCAACTTCGATGTGATTCGCGCCTCATGGGTCGGGGATTACAATGAGCCGTCGACGTTCCTGTCGCTGCTCACCTCGACCCATAGCGGTAATATCTCCCGTTTCAACGATCCGGCCTACGACAAAATTCTGACCCAGGCGGCGCTGGAAACATCGGAAAAGGCGCGCAATGACGATTACAACGCGGCGGAAAAAATCATTATGGCAAAAGCGCCCATCGCGCCGATTTATCAGTACACCAACGGGCGTCTGATTAAACCGTGGCTGAAAGGGTATCCGATAGCCAATCCGGAGGACGTGGCCTATAGCCGCACAATGTATATCGTGAAGCACTGATGCGTACTGACCTCCTGCTAACATCAGACAACCATCGCTAAACCCATAACTGGCGCGGCTTACAGCGCCAGTTTCTCCTTTCGCATTCCGAGTATCTTCACCCAGGTCGTTTCAGCTCCAAATTCCCACTTTCCGATGCTGTTATTCGTTCAGGATTAAAGCAGAGCCCGTCAACTCAGTGAACAACTTTAGCTCGCGCGCGTTGCAGGCGTCGCAACGTAATAGTACTGGCACCAGCAACCAGAGGCACGCCTTGCCCGGCTGTTGCTAATACAACAGGCGGTGTGCATCAGTTGGCGCATTCGCAACAGCTCTTGCGCAAGCCAATTTTTTAAAACCATTGATTAACATGAATTAAATAATGCGCAGCCTTTGGCATGATTATCGCTAACACCCATATAACAAAATTAAAATAACTCTTCGATAAATATCGAATATGGTTATATAGGAAATGGATAATGACGCAGAAAGCTGACGAAAATATCAACATATTGGCGTTCTCTCGCCGTAGGTTGCTCTCGCAGAGCAACCTTAGCGGAGAAAGCGAGGAATGGCCGGGCGACTATCGGCAGGCAACGCTGGCGCTGATCTCCGGCTGGACCGGCATTGACTTCGGTCAGTATCGGCCGGACCAGGTGCTGAAATACCTGCATACCAACGCCATCCAGTCGGCGGTTGAGGCATTTTCCACCGCCGACCCGAATCGTCAATGGACGGTGGAAGCGCTGGCGGACTGGGTGGGTATCGGCGGCTTTGGCCCGCTGCTCGTCGGCAGTGCGGAAACGGTGGCCGATGAACTGCAATCCTGGGTCGAGGAAACCGATGTCGATGGCTTCAATCTGGCCTACGCCGTGACGCATGAAACCTTCCGCGACGTGGCGGAGCTATTAATACCAGAGCTGCAAACACGCGGCGTCTTTAAGCAGGATTACCGGGAAGGCACGCTGCGTGAAAAACTGTTCGGCGCCGGGCCGCGCCTGACCGCGCCGCATCCGGGGGCAGACTACCGTCGCGGCGTGCGAAACGATGTCGGGGCGAAGGAGACGGCGGCATGATTGATATCGATAATCTGCATAAACGCTACCGCACGGCGGATGGCCGCGTCAGCGAGGTTCTGAAGGGATTATCGCTCAGGGTGCCCGCCAGCTCCATCACTGCGGTGGTAGGGCCGAGCGGCGCGGGGAAATCGACCCTGGCGCGCTGCATCAGCCTGCTGGAACGCCCCGATAGCGGCAGTATCAAGGTTAACGGCAAAGACTTGTCATTACTGTCAGGGGAGGCGCTGCGGCGTGAACGGCGCGCGATCGGCACCGTTTTTCAATCCTCAGCGCTGCTGAATCGCAAGACGGCGTGGCAAAACATCGCGGTGCCGCTGGAGTATCTGGGCGTGGTGGAACGCGACATTAAGGCGCGGGTCGGTGAACTACTGGAGAGCGTAGGGCTGAGTCACAAAGCGGAGGCCTATCCGTCCCAGCTTTCCGGCGGACAGCGTCAGCGCATTGGTATCGCTCGCGCGCTGGCATTACGTCCGTCGGTACTGCTGGCGGACGAGGCCACGTCTGGGCTGGATCCCCAGGCGACCGCCACGGTGCTGGGTTTGCTCCGACAGCTACGTGATGAGTACCGGCTGGCGATAGTCCTGATTACTCATGAAATGGATGCGGTACGCTCCGCGGCGGATGCGGTGGCGGAAATCCGCGATGGCGCGATAGTCCAGTACGGGCAGGTGAAAGAGCTGCTGGCCCGTCCGGATTCCCTGCTTGGTCAGCAGCTATTGCCGCTGTCGCCCATCGCTGTTAACAGCGATCTGCTGCTGCGCCTGAGTTATCGCTGGGATGTGCCGGTGGCGACTGACTGGATCAGCCGTCTGAGCCACCAGCATGCGCTACAGATAGATTTGCTCGGCGGCCATGTGGAAGTGATCAACGGTCAACTGGCGGGGCGTTTACAGGTCGGCGTCCGATTTCAGGGACAACGACTGTCAGCGGATCGAACGATCGCGCTTTTAGCGCAGCTGGGCATTGCGGCGGAAATCCTTGCACATGCCCCCGAGCTACAGGAGGCGGTATGAAACCGACAGTGATAAGCCAGGATACGCCGTGGCATGAAATCCACACATTGCTGCTGCCTGCTTATGGTGAAACCTGGCTGATGGTTGCCATTGTGATGCTGTTTGTGGTGACCCTTGGCGGCGTGGTGGGCGTGGTGTTATTCAACGCCTCGCCGCGAGGATTATTTCCGCGTCCCGCGCTTTACCAGGTGCTTAACTGGGGCGTCAACATGGGGCGCTCTCTGCCCTTTCTGGTGTTAATGGCGGCGATTATCCCGTTTACGTTCTGGCTTACGGGCACCACTATCGGCATCCCTGCCGCGGTGGTACCGATGATTGCCGCTGGCGTGCCATTTTTTGGCCGTCTGGTGGAAAACGCCCTGCGCGAACTCCCGGCGGAGGTTACCGCGGTGGGGCTGGTGTGCGGCGGTTCGCGCTGGCAGATAATCCGCCACGCGCAGCTCAGCGAGGCGCTGCCTGCGCTGGTGGCGGCGGTCACGCTTAACCTGGTGTCGATGATCGAATATTCGGCGATTGCCGGCACTATCGGTGCGGGCGGGATCGGCTATCTGGCGGTCGTGTACGGCTATCAGCGTTTCGACAATCACATCATGATCGCCACCATTGTCGTGCTGATCGCCACGATTCAGATCATTCAATTCTTTGGCGACCGTCTGGTCAATAAGCTTCGCCACACTCAGGGGATTTCTTCATGACAACAGAACAGTTTGAACTCCGTAAAGCCCGCCGCTGGCCATGGCTGGCGGCGCTGGCAGCGATCGCGGCGCTGGCCGTCGTATTCTGGTGGTGGCGCGGATACGCGCAGGCGCCGCAGGTCGTTTTCGGTACGACGTTAAAAATTCACTACGAACCGGCGATGGCGGGAGAGCAGCGAATTATTGAGTACATCAGTCAGCATATTGCGCCCGATTATGGCCTGAAGCTGGAGGCGGTGGGCGTACAGGATCCGGTACAGGCGGACAGAGCCGTGGCGGAGGGGCAGTATGCCGGCACTATCTATCAACATCAGTGGTGGCTTAAGCAGGTGGTGGACGCCAACGGCTTTGCGCTTTCGACGACCGTGCCGGTTTTTCAGTGGGCCTTCGGGATCTATTCCGACCGCTATAAATCGGTACAGGATTTGCCCGTCGGGGCGACCCTCGTCGTACCGGATGATGGCGCTAACCAGGGGCAGGCATTATGGTTGCTGCAAAGGATAGGGTTAATCTCACTCGATCCGGCGGTTGAGCCGCGCACGGCGAAACTGAAAAATATTGTCGGCAACCCGCACAAGTTCAATTTTAAAGAGCTGGATTTATTAACCATGCCGCGTGCGCTGAATTCGGTGGATGCCGCTATTGGTTATGTTTCACAATTTGATGCCGGAAAAGTCCCGCGGGAAAAAGGCATATTATTCCCGCCTGCGCCTAAAACGTTTGCCTCGCAGTTAGTCATCGGTACACCGTATTTATCGCAGGAGAATATTGTTAAATTAAAACAGGCTTTTTCCGATCCGCGTATTCAGACGTGGTTAAAGATCACTGACGATCCGCTGGTCAAAGACGTACTGGTTCCGGTCTCAGCAAACTAAGACATCATTGATGAAACGATAATAACCGGACGGGCGTTTGCTCGCCCGGTTACTGGCGTTATTATTTATTAACTTATTGAATATATTGATAATTATATGATTATTTATTGTTTTTAATATGCTAAAGCCCGGCTTATAACCAGAGTCACCTGCACAATTATATAAGGTAAATAATATGAGTACTCTGTCTGTTGATAATGCTGGCTCCGTTTCGGCACCGGTGAGTAGCGTCGGGGATGTGGCGCGATTAATTAATTCCGGCAGGGAGCAGAGTAAATATGCGCGGATGATTGTATTCCTCGCGCTCGGCGGTGTATTCCTCGACGCTTATGATTTAACCACGCTCTCTTACGGTATTGATGATGTGGTGCGGGAATTCCAGCTCTCGCCGCTTTTAACCGGCATTGTCACCTCGTCAATAATGGTCGGCACGATTATCGGTAATTTAATCGGCGGCTGGCTGACGGATAAATATGGCCGTTATTCGGTGTTTATGGCCGATATGCTATTTTTTGTGGTATCGGCGATTGCGGCGGGACTGGCGCCGAATGTCTGGGTATTAATCGGCGCGCGGTTTCTGATGGGGATTGGCGTCGGGATCGATCTCCCGGTCGCCATGTCTTATCTGGCCGAGTTTTCCCGCTTTAGCGGGAAGGGTAATAAGGCCGCGCGGCTCGCGGCCTGGTGTCCGATGTGGTACGCCGCCTCGACGGTCTGTTTTTTAATCATCTTTGGGCTCTATTTCCTGTTGCCAAAAGAACATCTGGACTGGCTGTGGCGCGCATCGCTGCTGTTCGGCGCGGTTCCGGCGCTGCTGATTATTGCCGTGCGCAGCAAATTCATGAATGAATCGCCGTTATGGGCGGCCAACCAGGGCGATTTGACCTCGGCTGTGCGTATTCTGCGCGACTCTTACGGGATCAACGCTCACGAAGCACCGCCAGAACGTCCTGCTTCGCCGCCCAAAGTGAGCTTTCGCGTGCTATTTGCAAAACCGTACCGCGAACGCACTATTGTTGCCGGGGTGATGAACGTCTGTATCTCATTTGAGTATACGGCGATCGCCTTTTTCCTGCCGTCCATTCTCGCCCAATTCCTTGGCGCTGGCGTGTTCGAAACCATCTCCGCTTCGCTGGGACTCAATGCGCTGTTCGCCTTTACCGGTGGGCTGCTGGGGATGCACCTGGCATGGAAATACCCGTCGCGACACGTCGCGATCGCCGGGTTCGCACTGCAGTTTATCGCCCTGATCGTCCTCGCGCTGGTGGGGCAACCGCAGGCCGCGCTGGGTGTAGCGCTGGCGATTGCGATGCTGGGGCTGTGGCTGTTTGCCGAGGGCTTTGGTCCCGGCGCGCAGTTGATGATATATCCGGCGCTTTCATACCCAACCGCGATTCGCGCCACCGGGGTCGGCTTCAGCCGCGCACTTTCCGGTATTGGCAGCGCGCTGGCGCTGTTTGTGCTGCCGCTGCTGCAGGCATCGCTCGGTACGCAAATGTTCTGGGTCGTATCGCTGGCCGCCATTATCCCAATTTTCTTCCTGCTCGCGGTACGCCATGAGCCTACCCAATATGACATTGACGACAGCCACCATTGAGGAACAGAAAATGACTTTACTCTCTACCGGCACCGACTATGAACAGCTGGCGGCGACCTTCCGACCGATTTTTGCTCGTATCGCGCAGGGGGCGGCGGCGCGCGAACAAAACCGCATCCTGCCCGATGAGCAGATCCGCTGGCTGAAAGAGGCCGGATTTGGCACGGTACGCATTCCGCGGGAAAAGGGCGGCTGGGGCGCGTCGTTGCCGCAATTAATTGCGCTGCTTATTGAGCTGGCTCAGGCCGACTCCAACCTGCCGCAGGCGCTGCGGGCGCATTTCGCCTTCGTTGAAGACCGCCTCAATCAACCTGACTCGCCGGCGCGCGATCGCTGGTTCCGTCGCTTCCTCGACGGCGAGCTGGTGGGCAGCGGCTGGACCGAAATCGGCGCGGTCAGGCTGGGGGAGGTTTTCACCCGCGTAACGCCCGTTGAAGGCGGCTGGCGGCTGGACGGTGAGAAATTCTATAGCACAGGTACGCTGTTTGCCGACTGGATAGATGTTTTCGCCCGGCGCAGCGACAACCAGGGCGATGTGATTGCGCTGGTCAGCACGAGCCAGGCCGGCGTTGAACGCGAGGATGACTGGGACGGCTTCGGTCAGCGTCTGACCGGCAGCGGCACGACCCGCTTCAAACAGGCGCAGGTGGAGCAGGATCAGGTCTACGACTTTGCGCAGCGCTTTCGTTATCAGACCGCGTTTTATCAGCATATCCTGCTGGCGACGCTGGCGGGAATTGGCCTGGCAGTTGAGCGTGACGTCGCCGAAGGCGTGAAAAAGCGGACCCGTATGTACAGCCACGGCAATGCCGCCGTGCCGCGCGACGATGCGCAGGTACTCCAGGTTGTGGGACAAATCAGTAGCTGGAGTTGGGCGACGCGGGCGGCGGTATTGCAGGCGGCGGAATCGTTGCATCAGGCATACCTTGCGCATGCCAGCGGCGACGAAGCGCTCATTGAACAGCGCAATCGCCTGGCTGAAGTCGAAGCGGCGCAGGCGCAGGTGATTGCCAGCGACTGGATCCCGCGTGCGGCCACCGAGCTGTTCAACGCCCTCGGCGCGTCGGATACGCGAGTGAGTAAGGCCCTGGATCGGCACTGGCGCAACGCGCGCACCGTGGCATCGCACAATCCGGTGATTTATAAGGCGCGAAATATCGGTAACTGGTTGGTTAACGGCGAAGCGCCAACATTTATCTGGCAGATTGGCGACGGCGAGAAATCGCAGGGCTGAGAAACACGGCGAAGGAGCCTCTCCGTAAGGATCGTTGGCACTCCCATCACGATTGAGCGAGGGAGCATCCCCCGGATCATGGACGACTGGGGGCAGTAATCATGCCGGGTTTGGCTGGCTAACACCCCAGTATATTGGGTACGGATAAAGTAACGGGGCTACACTTCCTTCATCAACATTGTACGTAAGGGAAAACGACATCAGGGCAGCGGTGGGCTGGAGACGCTGGTGCAGGACGGCGACCTTTTCGCAGATATTGCAATACGGTCTGACTCTTAAACAACAAATAGCTACCGAAAATGCGGCAAGAAACTGCCGCATGCCACTCTTTAACGTGTTAAGAAGATGGCTGAGGTCCAAATCCGGGACTGGTCCTTTTGCCTGGCACTGATGAAGAACGGATGTTCCCGTTTTTCTGACAGGATAAGTTCAGAAAGTGGAATTTCGCCGCTGATATCACGTGGAAGCGGCTGTTCGGTAACCAGTTCAATATCTACCTGAAGTTCGGTGCCTGGAAGCGTAAAAGTCTCTTTGCCTGCAATCAGAAGCGTTTGACCATCAATATCCGTTTCAAAAACCGGCGCCCAGGCATGTGGTTGTGGCAAAAGCGGATCGCCCACTTTGATATAGCTACTGATGTCCAGATGAACGTGTATTTTTGCTCCGGCCAGCCCACCGGTACTGACAGTAACTGTGTCGCTGTCACCATTGGTGTCGGTTCGCAAGCCAATCTGTGTATGACTTTTACGCCAGACGGTCTGCTCCGGGTGATCTGCGCCCGAGAGGGAAAACGCATTGATTGGTGTCCCTGTGACCTCAATATGTCCCGTCCAGTAAGCACCCCGATAGCGGTCCTTAATGCGTGCACCCCCCAGACGCACCCGGAACTGATATTTAGAGCGCCCAAATTCCGCGTGCAAATCGCGATGCCATACCTCTCTTTCTCCATCGTAAAGCGTTACCGCTTCCCAGCCCGCATCGCCTAACAGACGATAACGCAGTACATCTGCTGAACTGAATTCCGCTACATCTCCCATCAGCGCATCGCCCGCACGCAACTCGGCATAGCTTCGTTCACCTGTTGTGGCATAGGTGTGGCGGGCACGAAGCGCTGCAGCCACACCTTTTCTGTCGAATTGTTCAGCAAGTACGCCAGTCAGGCCTCCACGGGATCCGAAGACGGCTGTCGCAGGCACGCCACCACCACATCGCCCCTGATGTTCATCGCTGTTGGCGGTCGCGCCCAGACGATAGCCCCGTTCGAGCGCCTCGGCATAGACCCAGTGAAACTGCCCCCAGGCGGAACCGACTTCTATCAAGCGCTCCAGCTCCGGGTGATGCCAGTCCAGGTTGCAGCGGCGCCCGCCAACATGCGGGATTAACAGATGTTTGTGCGGTTCGCGTGCGTAGGCCGCATAAAGTTCATCAAGTGGCCATGCACCCGGTTTGATGGTTCCGGCAGTGAACTCATTCCACTCGAATGAACGCACCAGCCGCCCCTGATTATCAAACGGGAACTGAGGTTCATCATCTTCAAGGAACACCACATTATGATCGCCACCGGCGCAGGTATTACCGCACCACTCGGTACCGGAATAGCAGACAAAACTGTCTGGCTGGTTCAGCGCATTAATCAGCTTTACCGCCTGCTTCCAGCGCGCTTCAGTCACGTTAAAATCGTTGGCGGTATAGCCAAGAATATCGAGACCGGCGACATCACGCCCGTAGCTGAGGTTATACAGCGTGTCGTTGGTACCAACCGTGTCATCAGAATGCACATGAAGATCGGCATAGAGCGGGCGCAGACCTGTGGCGGTTTCCTCCACCGTTATCCATCCTTTGCCTTCCAGCAAGGGCAGCGTGCCCAGTGCGGCGCTGAACGACCATTCTCCTGCGCAGAGATGCAAATCGCTGATACGCGCAATCGCCCAGCCCTCTTCGGCCAGCCGGAAATCATGATGCTCTGTTTCACCTCCCGATGAGGTCAGCGTCAGGCGTCCTGCCAGCGGCAGGCTCCGGCAGGTATTCCCCCAGCGGTCATCCAGCCGGACGATAACGGAGAAAGGCGTTTCAGGTGCCAGTAACCTTGGCGCGATCGCGGCAAGAGAAGCGGGCTCACCGGGCACGATATCCAGCAGCGTATCGCCGGGTACCTCAGCAAATTTTGAGCTCCCCAGCGGATCAACAAACAGGCGGAAGCGGAAATCTTTCTCAACGAAACTCTGTACACGCGTACCGCCCCCGCCATGGCGCCGATCGCCCAGGCGGATAATGATTTTGTCTCCCGGATTGATGTAGCCATCAATAATGTCGATCAAAATGGCTTTCTGGAACGGACGCTCGTGCCCCTTCTGATCAAAACGCACCTTCAAATGCTGGACCGTGGCAGGGCTCTGTCCTGGCACTAGCGGGCCTGCCTGATACTCGGCGCTGACATAGTTGGCTGCCGAGGGATCGCTGGTCTGAAACAGCGCCCAGTCCGAGTAAAATTTAAAGGCGAGCTTCAGCCATGCGCCGTCAGCCAGCCCGCTGGCGCCCACGGTATATACCAGTTGGATCTCTTCCCACGCACCGGCAGTCAACTGAGTATGCGAGCAGGCCACACTGCCCAGAAACGGCCGGGCTTTATTCTGCTCATACAAGCCCTTCGGAGCGATGTAATCGCCTGCATCACGGATATCGAACTGACTCACATTAACCTCACAATTATTGGGCGCGCCAGCGCTGATAGCGCTGTTCAATGCGGCGAAAAACAAGATTTTCCATTAACCAGGCGATAAGCCCGATAAGGCAAATTCCCAGTAGTACCTGACTGCTGTTACCCGTCTGTCCGCCCATGGCAACCATCCAGCCAATGCCTTGAGAGGCGCCGAGCATTTCCGCTGCCACCAGCGCACGCCACGCCTGGCTGAATCCGATGCGCAGTGCGGCGGTGATAAATGGCAGGGAACTGGGCAGATAGACATGAAGAAGCAGTTGAAACGGTCGAGCTCCCAGCGTGCGTGCTGCACGCACTTCACCGCCACGGATGCCGCGGATCCCCTCCTGAATGGTCAGACACATCGGGAACAGCGCAGCGATGACAATCACCACCACGATGGAAACGAATCCCAGGCCGAAGATCAGCAGCATCAGCGGTGCCCATGCGATGGGCGGGATAGCCATAAACAGGCTGTTCAGTGGCGTAAGGAACTCCCTGACGCGATCGGAAAGTCCGGCGCTGACGCCAAGAATCAGTGCCAGCAGCACGGCAGTCATAAAGCCGGTGAATTCTTCCAGCAGGCTGGCCTGTAGCTGACCCCAGATGGAACCATCACTGAACCAGCGTATGGCTTCCCGCCATACGTCCCAGGGTTGCGGCAACACATAAGAGGGATAGTGACTCGCAACGATAATCCAGACCATGAGTAACGCGGGCAGGGAAGCCCAGCCCCAGTTGGGTTTGAACTTCACTGCGTTATCCCTGCTTTTGTCAGCCACTGCGTATCAACAAATTCATTCAGCTCTGGCGCCTTTTGCATGTAGCCCAGCGTCTGTGAGTCCTTCATCAGCTGCTCAAAGAAGGCGCCATCTTTCTTCGTCAGTGACACAGACCACTCAATACGTTTACGGGCTTCCTGAACCAGCGCCTCCGGCGGCAGCGTTTTACCGTCAGCGGTTTTAATGGCCCGCAGCTTAAACGCATCGGCCATGATCCGATCGGCTTCTGCAGGATGCTGATTGATAAAATCCACTGCTTTCTGATGCGCACGGATAAGCTTCACTACATCGTCCGGGCGGTCCTTCAGGGTCTCCGGTAACGCCATCAGTACATACCACGGATAACCCGGTTGGACTTTGTTTACATCGAGCAGCAGTCTGGCGTCGCCGCGCAGCAGTGCTTCGCTGACAAAGGGCTCCCAGGTGAAGGCTGCATCCACAACGCCCTGCTGCAGCGCAGCGGGCATGTTACCGGCGGGCATACTCAGGATCTGAGCATCTTTGTCAGCAACCAGACCTGCCTGCTGTTGCAGCACCACACCGCGCAGCAGAACATCCATTCCGCTCCCTTTTTTGACGCCAGCGATGCGTTTGCCTTTTAGGTCAGCCAACCGGGAAATAGCACTCTGTGCGGGAACGATCAGCGCGGCCTGTCCGCTGTTCACCTTAGCGATAATTTGCCCCTTGAGCCCGCGCGAAAACCACTGGAATACCGGTGTCGCACCCATATAGGCTGCATCAAGTTCATGCGCCGCCAGCGCCTGACTGATGACGGGACCATCACCAAAGGATTTAAGCTCGACGGTCAGCCCTTCCTGCTGATAAAAACCCTCTTTCTCGGCGATAAGTGCAGGCGCGTTGGCCAGCGCATAGACCCAGCCAATACGCAGCGGCTGGGAATCCGCAGCGTCAGCAGCATTGAATAAAACCCCTGATATCAGCACAGCAAGAAATGATTTACCCATTTGATTGATGTTCCGTTTTGTTAGAGTGAGTGGTTGTCGGACTGCTGCATCACATCGGTAATGCGCTTCAGTAATTCATTACGGTACATGGCAAAAGCCGGAAGCTGTCGCGTCTCCAGATTGCTTCGCGGGCGCGGTAAGGCGATAGACAATTCGCTGTGTACGCCACCGGGTGCACGATTCAGAACGATGACGCGGTCAGCAAGAAACACAGCCTCTTCAATATCGTGGGTGATGAAGACCGTTGTCTGCCCAATGGCGGACCAGAGACGTAGTGTCTCCTCGTTCATGTCCCCACGGGTGATGGCATCGAGCGCAGCAAATGGTTCGTCCATTAACAGAACATCCGGCTCCAGCGCCAGCGCGCGAGCCAGTGACACGCGCTGCTGCATGCCCCCGGACATCTGGTGCGGCAACTGATGTGCGGCATGTACCAGGCCCACACGTTGCAGATATGTCATAGCGCGTCGGCGCTGAGAGGCCACGTCCTCGCGCCTTTGCATCCGCAATCCGAACCGGACATTCTCCAGCGCGGTCAGCCAGCCAAAGAGCTGTGGCTGCTGAAAAACATAGCCAAGCCGATGGTTTTCCGGCGTGGTACGCTCACCGCCAATCCGCACGGCTCCCCGCTCTGGTTCTGTGAAACCGGCCAGCAGATTGAGTAACGTGCTCTTACCGCACCCCGAGGGGCCCAGCAACACCACAAACTCTCCCTGGCGGGCATGAAAACTGAAATGGCTGAATACCGACGCGCCGCCGGGATAGCGAAAAGTGATATTGTCTACCGCCAGTGCGTATGGTTGAGAATTGGTCATGCTGAGCGTCACGTATAAGAAATAATGAGATGTGGTTATAATACGTATTAATACAAGTTGATCTAAGATCGCTTCTGACTAAACTAGATCCGAACGGAATACGAGAGACGGAACCTGAATGACACTGGTGCGTGAAAACATCACATCGCTCTACCGGCAGATTGCCGATACCCTGCGGCAGGAAATTGCCGCCGGACATTTTCAACCTGGCGGAAAACTGCCCTCTGAAGCTGCGCTTGAACAGCGCTTTGCGGTCAGCAGGGTGACGGTACGGCTCGCGCTGAAGCATCTGACAGAGCAGGGGATTGTCGAGCGCAAGCAGGGAAAGGGAACCTACATATCGGGCAAGAAGGTTGCACATGGCATCAACGTCATGCGTAGCTTTCATGAGTCGCTAAAGCAGCAGGGGCTGAATGCCACAATGCGTTTGCTGGTCAAAGAGGAGGTGCCAACGCCAGAGTCGCTGCAATCGCTGTTTCAAATGTCCCGGACGCTGACGTTTATTTCACGGCTGCATCTGGTGGATAATGATCCCATTGCGGTGGGTTACAGTCATTTCCCTGCATTTCCTCATGAGCTGAGCTGGGAAGAGACCGAGAAGGAACCGACCTGGGTCCTGTTAGAAAAAGCCACGCAACATCACATCAGTCACTCCGATATTGCCATCCGGCTGGCCTTCGCGGATAAGGGACTCGTTGACGTGCTGGGAACCGATAAAAACGCGCCGCTATTTTTACTGGAGCGAACATCCTGGTTTGAAAACGGGCAGTGCGCTGAGAACTCTCGCTTTTTCATTCGTCCGGAACGCTACGAGTTTATTTTGAGCAACAGCTGAAGTAGGGGGGCTGATTCTCACCGGTGATTTAATTTGACTGGGTATTCAGAGTATTGGCAATCCGGTCATGAACCTCGCGATCTGGATGATGTTCATCATTCTGTTATCAGTATATGCGGTGAATGTCATTAACCCTTAATCTTCTTCGTAAATCATCGTAGCTACTATTGAATGAGCGCTGACAGGGGGATACATGGATTCAGCATACGCGTTTAAGAATTTGGTTTCAGGAATGTCCCCCCGGAAAGTGAAGGCATGTTTCTTGTCTGGCCCACATGCGAGTCAACAGGGCACTGTTAACATATTGTCCGTCAGGCTGTTCCAGAGTATCTCACTTCGGCAATCCGCGCGGCCGATACTGCACCCACCGGCGCAATACTCAGTGGAAAGTCTGCGCAACGGGCTGAACAGTGTTAGCGTGTGATGCTGCCAGGTCGAAGGGGAGGAGTGCTGCGCTATAGCTGAATCAGGCTGGGCTCTCTTCCCCCTGATACTGCAAGCATAGGGGTGATCTCATTGAATTGGTTGCACAATCAGTAGATCACAAAACGCTATGCTTGTCTTTTTCACCTGCCCATGAATGGGGATTCCTCAGTGCCTCAGCGGGGCTTTTTACTTAATCTTTCAACGAAATCCCTTTCATTGTTTCCCAGATTCTATGCTTATCCTGCTCGTGTAAATTCTTCTGCTGCACGGCGTGCATAAATGCCTCCTGGCCCTGTTCCGTCAGAGGTTGCCCGGACTTTAATCGTGCCGCCACACTTTGCAGAATACGATGGCTAAGTTGGCCGATTTGCGTCCGGACATCCTGAAGCGGGCGAGGCCGCCAGTCAGTTTCCGGCGCCGCCAACCAGTCGGCGCGATAGCGGTACTGAATCGCCTTGGCGGCGTCCATCTGCGCCTGAATAAATGGCCTTACGCTCTCGCCTTTTAATCCCAGCGAATCAGCATCAGCAGTGGCGCTCTCCAGAACCTTCTTCTCTTGCTGTAGATCTTCAATCGCTTGGTGATGTTGCGCTTTATATCCGGCAACATCTTTCATCAAGGACAAACGTTCATTGATCAAATTGCCAATCGAAGGGGGTGAAGCAGAAATTGCCGTTGCAGAGAAACTTGCGGCAGCGAGAAGCAACACGGCTGTATAGAGCTTGTACGGCATCATAAATCTCCGACGTCGATAAACAGGAAGTCTGTAAAGGCGTTCCCGGTCAGTTGAAGAAACATTTCGCAGAAAGCGTAGCTAGCGCATTTTACAGTCTTGTGATGATAAAAAAACCGTAAACCCGATCCGGGCTTACGGTTCTCTTTTACAGCGGGGTTAAAAATTACTTCGACACGTCCGCACCGAAGTATTTCTGGGAAATACGTTCGTAGGTGCCGTCGGCCTTGATCTCTTCCAGCGCTTTATCAATCGCCGCTTTCAGCTGCGGGTTGTTTTTGCGCAGCAACACGCCGGATTTCTCCGCGTCAGACTGGGTTGCGACAATTTTCACTGGCGCATCCGGTTTATGTTTTTTGAAGTCGAGGAACGACAGGTTGTCGTTGATGGTCGCATCGGCACGGCCCTGCACCACTAAATCCACAGATTGGTTAAAGCCATCGGTCGGCACAATATCCGCCCCGTATTTACGAGCGATCTGCGCATAGTTACTGGTCAGCGTGTGGGCTGATTTTTTGCCTTTCAGATCTTCAAAACTTTTAATGCTGCTTTTGTCATTGACGATCAGCACCGCTTTAGACGCGATATACGGCTCGGAGAAGTCGAATTTCTTCTGGCGTTCTGGCGTAATGCCGACCTGGTTAATCACCACATCGTAACGGCTCGCATCGACACCGGCGATCAGGCCGTCCCATTTCCCTTCTACGAACTGCGGGCTCACTTTCAGGCGTTTGGCGATTTCACGGCCAATCTCTACGTCAAAACCCTCCAGCGTGCCGGAAGCATTGTGGAAAGTGAACGGCGGATAGGTGCCTTCAGTACCGATTTTCAGTACGCCAGCGGACTGAATCTTTGCCAAATCATCCTGCGCCAGCGCTGCGTGGGCAAAACCAAGCTGCATAATCCCGGCGACGACTAATGTTGCGAGTGCTTTCATCTGCATTACCCTATGTTGTTTTTATTAACTCGCCCCGGATTACGGGAGCGCGGTGCTTAAAGAGGCGATAAACTCCGCAGTTCGGGGTCTCTTCGCGTGTAAAAACAAATCGTTAGCGGAGCCGGACTCAACAATTTCCCCGGCTTCCAGAAACACCACCTGGCTGGCGATATTCGCCGCCAGACGCAAATCATGGGTCGCCATGATCATGGTTGTTCCTTCCAGCGCCAGCTGGCGCAGCACGGCCACCACTTCGCCGGAGAGCTCAGGATCGAGTGCGGAAGTCGGTTCATCGCACAGCAGCACCGCCGGTGACGGCGCCAGCGCGCGGGCAATCGCCACGCGCTGCTGCTGGCCGCCAGAGAGCGTATTCGGCAGGGCGTTGCATTTGTGCAGCATGCCGACTTTATCCAGCAGTTCTTCACCACGGCGGCGGGCGCGTTCGCGATCCCATTTATGCACCGTAATCAGCCCTTCGGTGATGTTGTCGAGGGCGGTCATATGCGGAAACAGCGCGAAGTTCTGAAACACCATGCCGGTCTGGCGGCTGATGCGACGAATATCCTGGCCTTTTATCCGCGTGTCCGGCGCGAATGTGATGCGCTCTTTGCCGATGGTCAGCTCCCCGTACTGAGGAATTTCCAGCAAATTAATGCAGCGCAATAAGGTGCTTTTCCCGCTGCCTGAAGGGCCAATCAGCGTGGTTACCGTGCCTTCTTCAATCGTTAAATTGATGTTCTTCAGCACCCGGCTGCCGTCGAAACTTTTTTCAATGCTGGAGAGCGTTATCATTGACCTGACCTTTTACTGTCGTACCCGCTAATTTCCGCTCCAGCTTCTCTTGCAAATGCGATAACACCGAACTGAAGAACAGATAAATAATCGCCGCTTCGCTGTACAGAATCAGCGGTTCATAGGTCACTGCCGCAATTTGCTGCGCGGCAAGAAACATCTCCGGTACGGTGATCACCGACGCCAGCGAAGTGTCTTTTACCAGTGAAATAAAGGTGTTAGAGAGCGGCGGCACGGCGATGCGCGCGGCCTGCGGCAGAATAATACGACGCAGCGACTGCGCCCATGTCATGCTGATGGAATGGGCAGCTTCCCATTGCCCTTTCGGCACGGCCAGCAGCGTTGCCCTGATCACTTCTGAGGTATACGCACCAATATTGACGGTAAAGCCAATCACCGCCGCAGGGAAGGCATCAATGGTTAGCCCAGCGCTCGGCAACGCGTAGAAAATCAAAAATAGCTGCACCAGCAGCGGTGTACCGCGAATCAGCCAGACGTAAAACCGTATCACCGGCTTTAAAAAGGCCGGGCCGTACAGACGCAAAAGTGCCACCGCAAACCCGAGCGACAGCCCAAGAATAAAAGAGATCAGCGTTAAGGGAATGGTGAATTTCAGCCCCGCGGAAAGCATTGGCCAGAAAGAATCAATCGCTAAGGGTAACCATGTTGGCACTGCACACCTTCCGGACATAGCATCTTGCCAGAAATTGCTGGCGGAATATTTTATTAGCCCGGCTTAATTATTTGGGGGCCGGATTAGTGAGAATTATATTCTTTGCGCCGTGTGCGAAAACAAATATATACGAATAACGTTATATAGAAAAAAGCTAAGCCATTCTTTTTTGATACAAACCCGCCGTCGTTACCTGCCGTTTTATTGCATCATTTACGTGAAATTTTGCCATTAATGCACCATTTTTGATCGATTTGGCATGAAATGGAAACGTCCAGACGCTGTTTCTATGAACAAAAGTGTTTCGTTGGAAACGTCGCTGGATCACCAAACGGAAAACTTTTTTGCATACGGTAAAAATGACGGTATTGGTTTTTATCAGTAAGAAAAAACTAATATAAGACATGGTGTTATGGGATGTGTACATAACGAAGCACTGATGGGAACCGGCTGCCTGCGAACGTCAGGCAACCGCTGCAACATTTTCTGAAAGCCAGAGAGAAAAACCAGGGCGCCGGGGAATCGTTAAGCTGGTGGATAAGTTGCTGCTTTCAGAGGGATTTTTGGCCGAATACCGCCTGCGCCATCTCCACGAACCCTGCGCCGCCGGGGCCGAGCGTTACCCAGCGGGGGGCAACGGGGAGGTGATCCAGATACTGCCGGACGGTGCTGACGCCTACCGTGTGTTTGAAAAAAGCGAACATCGGCGCGTCGTTGGTTGAATCGCCGCTGTAGAGAATAGCTTCCCGCTCCCGATCGATATCGACGCCGTAGTGCTGAGCCAGAGTACGGCGCGTCATGGTCAGCTTGTCGTAGCCACCCAGCCAGCCCAGCACCCACAGATTGTTGACGGTAGCGTCGGCACCCGCCTGCCGCAGCGTGTTGACGATGCGGCGCTCCAGTACCGGGTCGGCAGGCCGCGCGAAGGCCAGGCTGGTCAGGCGGAAGGGCTGATCGTCCGCCAGACGGGCTTCCGGTAGCGCTGCCAGGACCCGGTCGGCGATGGTCCGCAACCGGGCGGCGACGGATGCCGTGGCGTCGTCCGCGTGCCAGTAATGATGCTCGATGCCATGCCCGTCCGCGGTGCGGCGGAAAAAAAGCCCGCCGTTTTCGCCAATGACGCCGTCAACAGGCCACATCCGCGCCATCTGATCGCACCAGCCCGCCGGCGCGGCGGTGACCGGGATCACCCGTATCCCGGCGGACTGCAATTGTTCAAGCGAGGTATAGGCGGCGGCCGACAAACGGCCCTGCCAGGTGAGCGTTTCATCCATATCGGTGAGGACAAAACGTACTGGCTCGAATTCATTAGCGGGAGCATCGGATAAAGCGCGCATAGGGAACCTTAAACATCATGATTTAATAACGGAAGTGTTACGTTAATTCCTCATAATCAATAGCTAAAAATCAGTTATGCTTTGCAATAAATTCGCTATAAATTTTCCCTCATTGTCCAACTGAACGGTGGCGTTAATGACTCCCTTTTTCACCCCGCCTCATTTTCGTACCATCGCGAACGAGCCGCTCTGGCGAGGGGGGGACGCATCGATCGTATTCGCCGGGTGTGGTTGATTGTCGAATGTGTTGATTTAAAAGTATTTACTCTTTTTAGCTATTCAAAGTCTATATGGTTATTTGTTTTTAATGTGGGTAATGCATAAAAGTGAGGTGACGCAAAAAAGATTTATCGATGCGATTTTAAGAAGGATATTATTATGCCGGAAGCGGGTGAATTGTATCTCATGCCGAAAAGAGAAAATAACTGGCATTTAAATAATGTCGTCGATGAACTCCGTCGCGTTCGTCAGGCGTGGCGCGATGAACATGCGAAAAATAATTATCGTAATAAACGTAGTTTACCTTCCCGGGAAAGCGTTAATTCAGTCACCGATACCTTGATAAAAGTGCTTTATCCGATGCGATTAGGTGATATTGAATTACGCAAAGAGGGCGAAGATTATTACGTCGGTCATTTACTAGGCACCTCGCTTGACCGATTGACTGAAGAAGCGGTCCTGGAACTTTATTATCAGTCAGATGAGCAGGATGCGAGTCACACGCTGTCGCAGGAGGCGGTCAGGCGGGTTCAGCAGTTTGCCAACCGTTTGCCGGTCATCCGTCAGCGTCTCGATCGCGATATCCTCGCGGCGTATCAGGGAGATCCTTCCGCGCGCAGCATGGATGAGGTTCTGCTCTGCTATCCGGGAATTCACGCCGTGATGCACTATCGTCTTGCCCACGAGCTGCATCAGCTCGGTCTGCCTCTGCTGGCGCGAATGATATCTGAAAAAGCGCACAGCCAGACCGGAATAGATATTCATCCCGGCGCGCAGATTGATGACGGATTCTTTATCGATCACGGAACCGGCGTGGTGATTGGTGAAACGGCCATCGTCGGTAAACGCGTGCGTATTTACCAGGCGGTTACCCTTGGGGCCAAACGATTTATTGCCGGCGATGACGGGCAGTTGCAAAAAAACTATCCTCGCCATCCAATCATTGAAGATGATGTCGTTATTTACGCCGGCGCAACAATATTAGGGCGAATTACTATCGGCGCGCGTTCCAGCATTGGCGGAAATATATGGCTGACCCGTGATGTTCCGCCGGATAGTCATGTGCAGCAGGCCCGGGTACAGCAAAAACATTTCAGCGACGGTGACGGAATTTAATTCCGCCGATAATAAAATGAAATGACCAGCGCATCGGAATAAATAAAATAACAGCGTGATAATCATTATGAATTTACTTGAAACGATCGGCGCTACTCCGTTAATCACGTTACCCTCTTTTGCCGCCGAGCTACCTGGCGTAACGCTGCTGGCAAAAGCAGAGTTTATGAACCCCAGTGGCTCGGTGAAAGACCGCGCGGCGAAAGCGATGGTGCTGGACGGGATTGCTCGAGGGTTATTAACGCCGGGTAAAACGATTATTGATGCGACCAGCGGTAATACCGGCATTGCCTACGCGATGATTGGCGCGGCGCTGGGATATCACGTCCGGCTATATCTGCCGCAGAATACCAGCCCGGAGCGCAAACGTATTATTCGTCATTATGGCGCCACGATTGTGGAGACCGATCCGCTGGAAGGTTCTGACGGCGCCTATATTGAAGTTCAGGCACAAGTTGCTGCGCATCCGGAACGTTATTTTTATCCGGACCAATATAACAACCCCGTCAATCCGAATACGCATTTCGCAACGACCGGAAAAGAGATTTGGGAGCAGAGCGGGCAACAGATCACCCATTTTGTTGCCGGTATGGGCACCTCCGGCAGCTTCGTCGGCACCGCGCGGCGGCTTAAATATGAAAATCCGCGCGTGAAAACGCTCGCCGTACAGCCCGCTTCGCCATTCCACGGCATTGAAGGGACCAAGCATATGGGGAGCAGCATTAAACCTGGCATTCTCGACGAAACCCTGTTCGACGACGTTATTCCCGTCACCACCGAGGAGGCTTATGCGAGCACGCGGCGCCTCGCCCGGCGGGACGGCATTTTTGTCGGCATTTCCTCTGGCGCTAATGTCGCCGCCGCCGCGCGGCTGGCCCGCACGCTGCCGGCGGGATCGGTGGTGGTCACGCTGCTGTGTGATGTCGGCTCGCGTTATCTGACTGACGCTTTCTGGAATGAAACCCATGATTGAATTAACTCAAGAAATCACCAGGCTGATTGGCGCTGAAGGGGAAAAGGCCTATCCCAACGAATGCTGCGGTGCGCTCTTTGGCCACTTTTACGCGCAGGGCGATGCCCGCGTGACGGCGATTTTCCCCATTGTTAATGCTCGCGAGTCGGAGGAGCAGTACCACCGTTTTGTCATCACCGCCGATGACTCCCTGCGGGCGGAACGCGCTGCGCTGGCTCAGGATGTGGACGTGATCGGCTATTACCATTCGCACCCCGATCACCCGGCCATTCCATCTGAATTTGATCGCGAACATGCGCTGCCGTTTTACGCCTATATCATCGTGGCGGTCGCGCAGCGCGAGGCGGGGGCACTGACCAGCTGGCGGCTGACCCAGGACCGCCAGCGCTTTTTGCAGGAGGACGTGCAGATCGTTTTATAACGTGAATAACGGGCACAACGTTGCCGGAAACCAGAACAAAACGCGGAGAGATTACCACTATGGCATCGACATTACTGATTCCCACTGCGCTACGCGCCTTCACCGACGGTCAGGGGAAAGTGATCCTCGAAGGCCACACCGTTGGGCAGCTGGTCGCAGCGCTGGCGGAGCGATTTCCTGACATTCAGCCGCATCTGTATGACGATACGGGCGCGCTGCGCAGTTTCATCAATCTTTACGTGGGAGAGAACAACATTAAAACCACCGGCGGGCTGGAGACTCCGGTTAGCGATGGGGCGGAAGTGCTGCTGGTTCCCGCCATTGCCGGCGGCGTCGGGAAGGCGATATGAGCAGACCGAGCATTATCCCGGGTGACTGTCTGACGGAGCTGACGCATGCGGAAATTGCCCGCTACAGCCGCCACCTGCTGCTGCCGGAAGTCGGGCTTGAGGGGCAAAAGCGGCTGAAGGCCGCCCGCGTATTGCTTATCGGCACCGGCGGGTTGGGGGCGCCGGTGGCGCTTTATCTGGCTGCGGCGGGGGTCGGTAAGCTGGGGATTGTCGATTTTGATTTTGTCGACGTCTCCAACCTGCAAAGGCAGATCATTCACAACACCAAAGATATCAACCGACCCAAAGTGGCTTCGGCGAAAGACAAGATTAAAGCCATCAACCCCGAGATACAGGTGGTGACCTATAACACCACCCTGAGCAGCAAAAACGCGCTCGAAATTATTGGGGAATATGACCTCGTCGTCGACGGTACGGATAATTATCCCACCCGTTATCTGATCAACGACGCCTGCGTTTTGCTGGGTAAACCGCTGGTCTATGGCTCCATTTTCCAGTTCGAAGGGCAGGCCAGCGTCTTTTATGCCGGGGAAGGCCCGTGCTACCGGTGTCTTTATCCCGAGCCCCCGCCGCCGGGGTTGGTACCTTCCTGTGCCGAAGGCGGCGTTGTCGGCGTGCTGCCGGGGATTATCGGCACCATTCAGGCGGCGGAAGCGATCAAACTAATCGTCGGCGGCAGCGAGAGCCTGATTGGCCGCCTGTTGCTCTTCGATGTGTGGCAGATGAAGCAACGCGAGCTGCGGCTGGAGAGGGCTCCCGACTGCCCGGTATGCGGTGAGCATCCCTCGATTCATGCGCTCATCGACTACGAGGAGTTTTGCGGGCTGAAACCTGATGAAGCAGAAGTTCCGGTTGAAAGCGTCACGGCGCTTGAGCTTCACGCCTGGATAGAGGAGGGAAGACCCCTGCAGCTGATCGACATTCGTGAACCCCACGAAAGGGCGATTGCAAAATTTCCGCAGGCAAAAGTGATGCCGCTGGGCCAGATAGTCAGACGTATCGGTGAATTCGACCCGACGGTCGATGCGGTATTTCTGTGCAAGATAGGGCAGCGCAGTATTTTCGCCATTCGGGCACTCCAGCGCGCAGGTTATCAGGGGCGCGTGATGAATTTAAAAGATGGCCTAAACGCCTGGGCACGGGATGTCGATACCCGTTTGCCGCAGTACTAACCTTCAGCTCCACTCTTTCAAACACTAAGGAATCATTATGGCAGAACAAAAAGGCATTAATGCACTGGGGCGTGAAGCCGCGTATCAGTTAGCGAACGTGACCAAAACGGCACCGCAATTTGCGGCAATCACCCCGCGCTGGGTCAGCCGTTTTCTCGATTATAAGGGCCTGGAATCGGGAATTTACCGGGTGAACAAGGTCGTGGAGGGGGAGACGCCGCTGGATGTATTATGCAGCCAGGATCCGTCGCGCGTTGAAATACCCCAGGGCTATATCGAGTATCAGACCACGCCGCGTGAATACCAGCTGGATTCGATTACGACCATTATAAACGTCGATACCAAAATCGCCGATCTCTACAGCTCGCCCTACGACCAGGCCTCAGAGCAAATCGCGCTGGCGATTGAAAGCCTGCGCGAGCGCCAGGAAAGTCAGCTGATCAATAACGATGAATATGGATTGCTGAAAAATATCGACGACTCGCAGCGTATTCAGACCCGCAATGGCCGTCCAACGCCGGATGACCTGGATGAGCTGTTGTCCAAAGTCTGGAAGGAGCCCTCCTTCTTTCTGGCCCATCCGCGCGCGATTGCCGCATTTCAGCGTGAGGCTACGCGACGCGGCGTGCCGCCGGTCACCGTGAATTTGCATGGGGGCACGTTTATCCTGTGGCGCGGTATTCCGCTGATCCCTTCCGACAAGCTGTTTGTCGATGGTCTGAAAAACCCGAAAGGCCAGGGCGGAAAAACCAATATCCTGTTGATTCGTTCCGGTGAAAGCAAACGCGGCGTGCTGGGTCTTTATCAGGAAGGGCTGCCAAACGAACAGTCTCGCGGTTTGTCGGTGCGCTTCCGGGGGATCGACGATAACGGCGTGGCTTCCTATTTACTCTCACTTTATTGCTCCGCTGCGATCCTGGCCGATGACGCCATTGCCGTGCTGGAAGATGTTGAAGTGGGTGAATATTATGACTACGAGTAATTTATTCACGCTTCCCTATGCGCCCGGCGGATGGGCGGGCGACGCGCCCCCCGCGCGTGATTATGGTCTGCCCGATGCGCGCGATCTGCAGGGGCTGCCTGACGACGCGCCCGCACGCCCGCGTGCGACCGAAGCCGCTTACGCGCCGCGGGTGCTGCCATTGGGCCAGGAGAGCAGGGCGGATATTGCGCCTCGCGGATTCGCGCCGTTACCCCCTTCCAGCGTAAAAACGGCGCCGCCGGCGCGGGTTGGACAGATCCCGGTAGAACGTATCCGCGCTGATTTCCCGATCCTTAGCGAACAGGTGGACGGACATCCGCTGGTGTGGCTGGATAATGCCGCGACGACCCAGCGCCCGAAGCAGGTTATCGATCGTATCAGCCACTATTATTTACATGAGAATTCGAACGTTCATCGGGCGGCGCATACGCTTGCCGCTCGTTCCACCGATGCTTATGAAGCCGCGCGTGAGAAAGTGTCGCGTTTTATCGGCGCCCGCGGCCCGGAAAATATCATCTTCGTGCGCGGAACCACGGAAGGGCTCAATCTGATAGCGCACAGCTACGTGAAGCCGCTATTACGACCGGGGGATGAAATTATCCTGACGTTGCTTGAGCATCACGCCAATATTGTACCGTGGCAGCTTATTGCCCAGGAAACGGGCGCGACGATCCGCGTTGCGCCGGTTGATGAGCACGGTCAGCTGATCGTTGAGGAATATATCCGGTTGTTCAACGATAAGACCCGCTTTGTCTCCGCGACCCACGTTTCTAACGCGCTGGGTACCGTCACGCCGGTTCAGGAGCTGGTGCAGATCGCCCATCGTTTTGGGGTGCGCATTGCCATCGACGGCGCGCAGTCTATTTCGCATATCCCGACCAACGTGACGGCGCTGGATGCCGATTTCTTCGTCTTCTCCGGCCATAAAATTTTTGGGCCGACCGGGATCGGCGTGGTCTATGGCAAGCAGGAGGTGCTGGAAGAGGCGCGTCCTTATCAGGGCGGCGGGAACATGATTGCCGACGTGACCTTTGAACTGACGCGCTATCAGCCCTCGCCGAATAAGTTTGAGGCGGGGACGGGCAATATTGCTGATGCCGTCGGGCTGGGGGCGGCTATCGATTATGTCACCTCGCTGGGGATAGAAAACATTGCGCAGTACGAGCACGCCTTACTGGAGTATGGCATCGAGAAGCTGTCGGCTATTCCGGGCCTGACGCTGGTCGGTACCGCGGCGAACAAAACCAGCGTCTTATCTTTCGTGCTGGCGGGTCATGAAAATGCAGCCGTGGGGCGCTATCTCAGTCAGGTCGGCATTGCCGTGCGATCCGGACATCACTGCGCGCAACCGATCCTGCGCCATTTTGGTTATGAGAGTACCGTCCGGCCTTCGCTGGCTTTTTATAATACGCCGCAGGAAATTGATTTTCTCGCAGAGCATGTCGCAAGGTTTGCTTCGCGGTAGCGGTGTCAAGCACGCCAGGGATGGACCATGACGACAATCCCACAAGCCCGCTTTCCCCGCGGGCTTTTATCATATCGTGGTAAGGATAAGGCGTGTTGCCGCGACTTCGGCAACACGGCGAGCCAGCCTGAAAGGCGCCAGCGGACGTTTTAATGGGGGGGCGCAGTAGCTGCCTGAATGAATGTGGGGTTAACGCTGCATCCCCCAGCGCTTAATTGTGATCTTTTCCAGACTGGCGAATACGATGCCTTCCACCAGCAGACCAATCGCGATGACCGTTAACAGCCCTGCAAATACCCGATCGGTGAACAGCTCATTGCGATTCTGGAATATATACCAGCCCAGACCCCCTTCGCCGCTGGAGGCGCCGAATACCAGTTCGGCGGCAATCAGCGTTCGCCAGGCGAAAGCCCAGCCTATTTTCAAACCGGAAAGGATGGCGGGCAACGATGCCGGAATAAGAATCGTGATCACATAGCGTGGCCCACGGAGGCCATAGTTGCGCCCGGCCATGCGCAGCGTTTCCGGCACGCTGCTAAATCCGGACCAGGTATTCAGAGCGATGGGCCACATGACGGAATGTATCAGTACAAATATCAGGCTGGCATTTCCCAGGCCAAACCACAGCAGAGCCAGCGGCAGCAGCGCAATTGCCGGCAGTGGATTGAGCATCGCGGTTAATGTGCTGAGCAGATCGCGACCAAACTGCGTGGTCACTGCCAGGGCGCTGGCAATCAGCGCCAGCGCGCTGCCTGCCAGATATCCTTTCAGCAGGGTACTGAGTGAATTGACGATTTTTTCCGGCAGTTCGCCATTGCGCAGGTCTTCACTGAACGCCTGCAGCGTCTGAAATACCCCGGGCAGCATCAGATCGTTTTGCTGTATTCGCGCGGCGATCTCCCATAGCGCCAGCACCAGGGCGACAATCACAGACTTACGCAGCCATGCCTGATTCCACAGGCGCTGGCTTAAGGGTAGCGGCGTTTCCACCGGCAGATTACGTAGCGGCGGTAATTCGCGTTCGAATTCAGGACGAATGTACGGTGGCTGGGACATACGCTGGCTCCTCGCCGGATGAGTGAGACGGACCGTTGCCGGTCGTCGGGAATAACAGATGGTGAATATGACGAGCCGCGTGTTGAAACGCCTCGCTGCCGAAATCATTAAGCGTGAACTGATGACAATTAAGCTCTGCCCGGACGCGTCCTGGATGCGGCGAAAGCACCACAATACGGCTGCCTACGACCAGCGCCTCTTCAATCGAGTGGGTGACGAAAAGCAGCGTAAAGCGCTCTTCTTCCCAGAGCGCCAGCAACTCTTCCTGCATCGTGCGCCGCGTCAGCGCATCCAGGGCGGCGAAGGGTTCGTCCATCAGCAGGATGCGCGGTTTCATCGCCAGCGCACGGGCGATGGCGACGCGCTGCTTCATGCCGCCGGAGAGCGTATGGGGCATCGCGTCAGCAAATTCCGCCAGACCGACTTTGTGAAGGAAATGCAGCGCCGTCTCTTTTGCCTGTGAGCGGCTGGCTTTGCGGCTGGCGAGCAGAGGAAACATGACGTTTTCCAGCACCGTTTTCCACGGCGGCAGCTGGTCGAACTCCTGGAATACCATCATGCGGTCCGGAGCGGGGGCGCTAACTGGCGTCCCTGCAAGCGAAATTTGACCGCTGCGCGGGGCAATAAAACCGCCTGCGGCTTTCAACAGGCTCGATTTTCCGCAGCCTGAGGGGCCAAGCAGAATAAAGCGGTCCCCAGGCCAGACATCAAAACTGACATCGTGCGTCGCGCGTACCCGGCGTTCACGCGTGCGGTATTCAATATCGACATGGCTGACCTGCAGCAGCGGGCCATCAATTTGCTGATTGACCATCATAGCCTCCAGTATCGCGGTTTAGCTGCCGGGGTTTTCCCATGCTTCGTTAAAAAAATAATCTTTCCACGAGCCGGCCTTATTTTTCAGTATCCCAAGCTCATGGAGTTTTTCGGCATATACGCCAGTACGTTCAGGGGAAACCGTAAAGCTTATTTCGGGATCGTTAACAATTTTTTGTACCAGCGGTAAAGGCAGCCGCGATTTCTCAACGCGAATGTAAGTTTCGGCAGCGGCATTTTTGTCACGGTTAATAATACTTGCGGCTTCGCTGAGCGCGCGATAAAACGCTTTATAGGTTCTGGGGTTTTCATCATGGAATTTCTGGGTGGTATAGAGAACATTAAAGGTTGCCTGTCCCCCCAGTACGTCATAGGAGCTGAGCACTTTATGCACGTTTTTATGTTCCAGCGCCTGATACTGGAAGGGCGGGCTTGAGAAGTGGGTGGTAATCTCCGATCCGCCGGCAATTAATGCCGCGCTGGCGTCCGGATGCGGTAAACTGACGCTAATTTTATCGAAGCGTTTGAAGTCCCCGTCACCATATAATTTCGCGGTCTCGATTTGTAATGTCCGAGACTGAAAACCGACGCCTGCTGCCGGTACGGCGATCCGATCTTTTGCGGATAGATCTTTAATGCTTTTTACCGCCGGATTATTACTCAACAAATAATTGGGCATCGACCCCAGCGAGGCAATCGCTTTCACATTTTGCTTACCTTTGGTGCGATCCCATAGGGTGAGTACGGGAGGAACCCCGGCTGACGCAACGTCCAGAGCGCCAGAGAGCAGGGCCTCATTCATCCCGGTCACTCCGGAAATGGTGCGCCACTCTACTTTTATATCCAGCCCCTCTTTCTGACCCTCTTTTTCGATAAGCCGTTGGTCACGTACCACATCAAGAATTAAATAGCCGATGCCAAATTGCTGCGCAATACTAATGTTTCCTTCCGCTAATGCCGGCTGGCTTATCCCGCCCAGGGCGGAAAGCGCCAGCGTACAGGCGAGTATTCTGCTTGTTTTATTCATTTCAGTTTCCCAGAAAGGTGTTTCTCAGCCAAAAATCATGGGCAGAGGCGAGCGGGAAAGGAAGTGATTTAAATGAAAATGAATATCAGAGAAATGAATAACGATATTTGTGGCTTGTTATTTACCAGGCGGAAAAGCTTAGTCATTATTCATGTTTAGGTCATAAATATATTCTCAGTATAGTCGGGTTCATCTTTTAAATAGCCCTTATCAATGTAGGGGCAGTCATTGCGAGCCTCATCATGCCTTTATTTTCGGATCATTATTTACGTTCGCTTTTGCAGCGCCATCTGGTAAGGGTTGGCACCGGACCTGATATCGCTCAAAAGGTCGCGGATAACCTGGTCGAAGCCTCACTAAAAGGCCACGACTCTCATGGCGTGACCCTGTTACCGCGCTATATTCGGGCCATTCTGGCAGGGGATTTGAACCCTGGCGCCACGCTCACCATGTTGTCTGATGCCGGACCGATCGTCTCTTTTGATGGGGGGCACGGCTTCGGCCAGGCGTTAGGCGAACAGGCCATGGCCGTGGGTATTGAGCGTGCGCGCGAGTTTGGGGTGGCAATAATCGGATTGTCTAATACCCACCATCTTGGACGAATCGGCGCATGGGCGGAACAGGCGGCGGACGCCGGACTGGTCTCGCTCCATTTTGCCAACGTGGCCGCGCCGTCGGTCGTACTGCCTTTCGATGGACTCGGTGCCCGACTCGGCACAAATCCTTTTTGTGTCGGGATACCGCTCGCGAACCGGCCCCCGGTTATCCTTGACTTCGCAACCAGCGCCATAGCAGGCAATAAAGCGCGCATCGCATGGAATGAAGGGCGAGCCATCCCTGAAGGATGTGCGGTAGATGCGAACGGACAACCCACCACCGACCCTGCGGTATTAATGACGGAACCGTTCGGTGCCTTGCTGCCTTTTGGCGGGCATAAAGGCGCAGGATTGTCGCTGATTTGTAGTCTACTCGGCGCTGCGCTGACCGGCGGCGAAACCGAAAGCCAGCAAATTCCGCCACGTGCCGGAATCATCAACAATATGCTGTCGATTTTATTTGATCCTGCGCGACTGGGGGCGCAGGAGAGTTACCAGCAGGCGCTATTAGCGCAGGTGGACTGGGTGCGTAGCGGGCAGGAAGGGCGCAATGTGCAGATCCCCGGAGAGCCGGAATTGCGCGCGTATACCCGCCGTCGGCAAGAGGGTATCTGGATCGATGAGGTGAGCTGGCAGGCGTTTGTCGCCCTGGAAGCATTAAATACCTGAGGTTGTCTGCCTGGTTAAATACGTCTTTGGGTTATCTGTTCGAAGCGTTGGTATTATGTCCGGTTAATTAGTGCTGATGAACAAAATAAATAAAAGCACTATTTTATCTTTTTTTCTCATAACCATAGCTGAAAAACTTGGTAAGTCATCAGTGAGAAAATAAATATAGTCATACTTAATATTGTATGAACCTTTTATCCTCGCGGCCAAATTTTAATTTGCTGCATAGTCATTTTTTACAGGAGTTATTATGCATCTGGCGCGTTTCCCCCGGCTTCATTTTGGCCACTTCCCGACCCCTCTGGAGCCTCTCACGCAGCTTTCACGCTTGCTGGAGGGGCCAAATATCTGGATAAAACGAGACGATTGCACAGGCCTCGCCACTGGCGGCAATAAAACCCGCAAACTTGAGTTTTTGCTGGGCGATGCCCAGGCAAAACAGGCGGATATTATCATTACCCAGGGCGCCACGCAGTCTAACCATGTGCGTCAGACCGTCGCGGCGGCAGCCAGACTGGGTCTGGAAACGCATATTTTTCTCGAACAACGCGTCACGACGCTGGGTGATGAGTATCAGCAATCCGGCAATGTGCTGCTGGACGGTTTACTCGGCGGCAAAATTATCGCTCATCTTCCCGGCGGTACGGATATGCAGCAGGCAATGGAACAACACGCGGAAAGCCTGCGAGCCAGGGGCCACACCCCTTATGTCATCCCCGGTGGAGGCTCGAACGCTATCGGCGCGCTGGGCTACGTCTCCTGCGCGGAAGAACTGCTTTGGCAGTCCAGCCAGCTACGGCTGCGCATCGATCATATCGTTCATGCCACCGGTAGCGCAGGTACACAGGCTGGCCTGATTGCGGGCTTAACTGCCACGCACAGCGGTATTCCTCTCCTCGGGATTAGCGTCCGCGCTCCGCGCGAAAAACAGGAGCACAACGTCTGGCGTCTGGCGCAGCAGACGCGGGAACTGCTCGGTGTACCGGGTGAATTGCCGCGTGAGGCGGTGGTGGCGAACAGTGATTATGTCGGCGAAGGCTATGGCTTGCCCACCGAAGGGATGCTTGAGGCGCTGCAGTTGCTGGCGCAGCACGAGGGGATTCTGCTCGACCCCGTCTATTCCGGAAAAGGCATGGCCGGATTGATTGATCTGATCCGTAAAGGTCATTTCCGCAGGGATGAGAATGTGGTGTTTATCCATACGGGGGGAAGTGCAGGTCTGTTTGGCTACCGTCAGGTCATCGCCGATTATTTGCCATCATGAGTACACCATTTCTGCTGGGAATTCTTGGCGGCATGGGGCCGCTGGCGACGCTGGATCTGATGCATAAATTGCTGCGGGCAACGCCCGCCAGCAGCGACCAACAGCAAATTCCCCATGTGGTATGGAATGTGCCGCAAATTGCGGATCGCCAGCGGGCGCTGGCGGGAACGGGGCCATCCCCGCTGCCGCAGTTGTTGTACGGTGTGGAACAGCTGAACCGCGTGGGCGTCAGTCATATTGCCATTGCCTGTAATACGGCGCACCACTGGTATGAGGCGCTGGCGCAGCATAGCGACGCACCGTTGCTGCATATTGTGGATGCCACGCTGGCGGTATTCGACGGGAAAGAGAAACCCCGGCGGGTCGGGATTATCGCTACCCAGGGCACGCTGGATGCCGGTTGGTTTCAGCACGGATTCACCGCGATGGGGATCGAAAGCGTACAGCCGACGCAAGAAGAACTGCGGCAGTGGTTTGTGCCGGGATGCTATGCGGTAAAACGCGGCGAACTGCGTACCGGCGGAGAACTGCTGAGTCTACAGGCCCAGGCATTGCGCGATCGTGGCGCAGAGCGGCTGGTGCTGGCCTGTACAGAAGTGCCGGTTGCGCTGGCTGAGGTGACCTCACCGCATCTGGCCGTGTCAATTGATCCCGCAGAAGCGCTCGCCCGGCAGTGTGCCCGGCTATGGCTGGCGCAACGCGAGACATGGCATTAAAAACGTTGTTATTTAAAGGATAAATTAAATGAATAAAAGTCTCTGTGTCTTACTTGCAGCGGGTGGCCTGTGGGTTAATAGCAGCTTTGCCGAAACGCCAGCGGAAGTTCGGGTGGCATATAGCGGCGGTTCTCAGGTGCTGATGCTGGCTAAGGCCGATGGTTCTTTGGATAAGGCACTCAACAGCAAGGTGAAATGGGTGCAATTTGCGTCCGGTGCTGATGCGTTAAATTACTTTGCCAGCAATGCGATTGATATTGCTAATTTTGGCTCCAGCCCGGCGACGGCAGGCATTGTCAGAAAACTGCCGGTGGAAATTATCGGCGTCTCTGGCGTGATTGCCAGCTACGAGCGTTTAATTGGTAAAGACGGTATTGCCAGCATTAAAGATATTGAGGGTAAACGCGTAGCCTATCCGCCAAACTCGACGGCGCAATATGCGCTTGAGGCCGCTATCAGCGTTAACCATCTCGACCGCAGTAAAATAACATTATTGCCGCTGCGTCCGGCGGAAATGGTCGCAGCCTGGAAACGCGGTGATATCGACGCGGGCTATGTCTGGGCGCCGTTTGCTCAGGAACTGGAGACTTCTGGCGGGCATCAGGTGTTCGCAACCAAAGATCTGCAAAAAGATGGTTACCTGATTTATAACAACTACGTTGTGCGTAAAGCTTTTGCTGAGCAGTACCCGCAAACCGTCAGCGCGTTCCTGCGTGTTCATCAGCAAAAAGTCGATGAGTTTAAGAAAGACCCGGAGCGCGCGGCGGCCATTGTTGCGAAAGAGGTGGGTGCGCCGGTGACGACCGCCGTCAATACGTTGGGTGGGCTGGAATATCCCACGCTGAGCCAGCAGGGTACGGCGCAATGGTTGGGTAACGGTACGCAAACCACCGACAGCGGGATTGGGAAAGCGCTGACCAAAACCTCTCACTTCCTTGCTGATATCGGTGAGATTCGCCAACGTGATATCCCGGCCAGCTGGGACAGCGCCATTAACTCCCGTTATATCCGTGACGCAGCGGTAGCCGCGCAATGAGATTGAGTTATCACATTGCCATCAGCGTCGTTTCGGTCACTGTTTTCTTTATCGTCTGGCAGGTGGCGGCCTCGCGGCAATGGGTTGATCCGCTGCTGCTGCCATCGCTAACGGATATAGGCCTGACGACCGAAGAGTTGCTGGCGGATGGTTATCGTCAGGTGCCGCTGTGGGAGCATGTTGCCGTCAGCCTGGCACGTGCGTTAAGCGCTTTTTCTGTGGCAATCATCATCGGTATTCCTCTGGGATTATTGATGGGGCTGTCGGAAGGTCTGGCGGCGGTGCTGAATCCGTTTGTGCAGTTTTTGCGCCCGCTGCCCAAAATTGCCCTTATTCCGCTGGCGGTCGTCTGGCTGGGGATTGGTGAGGCCTCGAAGTTCTTTCTCATCTTTATTGCCACTTTCCTTAGCGTGGTGGTGGGGGCATCTGCTGCGGTAGAGCGTATTGGTCGTTCGCGCATTCGTGTGGCGCAAACGCTTGGTGCTTCACGCAAACAGATCTTTCTGCGCGTGGTGTTACCGGATACGTTACCGGAACTGTTCACCACCGTCAGGCTGTCGATTGGCATTGGCTGGACGTCGCTTATCGCGGCGGAGATGGTCGCTGCCAGTTCGGGGCTGGGTTGGATGGTCATTAACGCCAGTTCCTATTTACGCACCGATATCGTCATGCTTGGCATTTTGCTACTGGGTGGCATTGGCTACGCGCTGGATTTACTGCTGCTGGGGCTGCAGCGCCTGTTTGTACCCTGGGCGGGGAAAGAATAATGAGTGCTATCACGCTGGAAAACGTATCGCTCGCTTTTGCGGCGAAGCCACAGCCGTTCACGGTGCTGGAAGATATCAGCCTGTCGCTCCACAAAGGAGAATTTGTGGTGCTCCTGGGGCCTTCCGGCTGCGGTAAGTCCACTATTCTTAACCTGGTCGCCGGGTTTAACAAACCGGATCGGGGGCGGGTGGTGGCGGGGGGAAAACCGGTCCGCCAGCCGGGGCCGGATCGCGGAATGATCTTCCAGCAGCCTAACCTCTTTCCGTGGCTATCGGTACTGGATAACGTCACCTTTGGTCCTCGGCTGGGTAAGCATCGCAAAGATGAAATTAACGCCCGTGCGATGGAATGGCTTGGACTCGTTGGCCTGCAAGGCTTTGAGCACCATTCGCCCTGGCAGCTTTCAGGCGGTATGAAACAGCGGGTAGCGCTGGCGCGCGCCTGGCTACCCGGCCCGGATGTGCTGTTACTGGATGAACCCTTCGGCGCGCTCGATGCGCAAACCCGTCTGATGATGCAGGAACTGCTGCGTGAGGCCTGGCTCAATACCGGCACCACTCTGCTTTTTGTCACTCACGACGTGGAAGAGGCGCTATTCCTCGCCGATCGCATTCTGATTATGTCAGCAAACCCAGGAAAAATTGTTGAGGAGATCGCCCTGCCTTTTGGCCGGGAACGTGATATCGAGAATCTGTCTGAACACCCGGATTACAGTGGGATCAAACATCATGTACTGCACCGGGTGCGTAAGGAGGCTAAACGCCATTTAGGTTGAAAACGGCTGCAGCAAGCAAAGGGGTTATTTCCGAACTTATCATATCGTGGTTCCCGGTTGTTCTGGTCATATCGAATGACCAGACGGGCAGCGATCGCGTCTGGCCCTGCTTCGGCGAAAGTCTGCACCGTCTACCCCAAAAGCTGAGCTTACAGCATTGCCGATAATCTTTTTTAACTGCCATTAAAACCGATGCTGGCGCGATTTTTAGCGCCAGCATCGCCTTCAGACGGTAGTCCCCGATGATCCGTTCCGGCCTTTTATATTTGTCAGGTTTGCTACTGCAACAATTCGGCAAATTTCGCCAGCCATTGCGGATGAGCGGGCCAGGCGGGGGCGGTCACCAGATTGCCATCCACATGCGCCTGATCGATACCGATGTCGGCAAAATGTCCGCCGCTGAGCCGCACTTCCGGCGCGCAGGCCGGATAGGCGCTGCAGGTGCGGCCTTTTAATACCCCCGCAGCTGCCAACAGCTGAGGGCCGTGGCAAACGGCAGCAATCGGTTTACGCGCTGCGTCAAATGCCTGCACCAGTTTAATCACTTGCGCATTCAGGCGCAGATATTCTGGCGCCCGGCCGCCGGGGATTAACAGCGCGTCGTAATCCTGTTCTTTCACCGTTGTAAAATCGGCGTTGAGAACAAAGCGGTGCCCGGGTTTCTCACTGTAGGTCTGGGCGCCGTCAAAATCATGGATCGCGGTCATAATGAAGTCGCCTTTTGTTTTATCTGGACAGACCGCATCAACCTGATGACCGATCATTTGTAATGCCTGAAACGGCACCATAGTTTCGTAATCTTCGGCAAGGTGAGGATTGCGTACACGCATGCCTTAAGGTGTACACAAATGAACGCGGTTTTTTATGTATGACATTGATTTTAAAATTTTATTTTGTTTTTGTTGTCACTTTTCGCAGATGGTTGTACACATCTGAATCTTGTTGTTTATGCTAGTACATGCGATATTGAGTACAGATTGAGTACATAAATCCCAAAATCGATGAGTACAGAAAATAATATGGCGATCAGTGACACGAAGCTACGTTCTATCTATGGTAAACCATATTCCGGCCCATCTGAAATTACTGATTCTGATGGGCTTGGGATTCGTATAACCCCCAAAGGGGTTATCAGCTTTCAATTTCGGTTTCGCTGGGAGGGAAAGCAGAACCGAATGGGGCTGGGGCGCTACCCGGCGCTGACGCTACGCGAGGCTCGCAATATAGTTGCAGATTTGAGGGAGTCAGCAGATAAGGGCATTGATCCACGGTCGCTAACTGGCAACAACAAATCCCAGGATAAACCAACGGTAAAGGACTGCCTGGACTACTGGAAAGAGAATTATGTTGATGTGACCTTGAGGGAGAAAACGGTCGCACTTTATAAATCCACGGTTATAAAGCAGATGAGAGATGCTTTTTCAGGTATACCGGTCGAAGATATTCCTGTCCGTATGTGGGTTGAGAGATTTACCGAAGAGGAGAGGATCAACCCTCGCCGCGCCCGCCACTTGTTGATACAACTACGTTCGGCTATTGGCTGGTGTATGCGCCGACAGTTCATCAGTACAACTGAACTGATGCTTCTACAGCCGAAAGACATTGGCGTAAAACCAGCGGTTGGTGAGACCACTCTCAGCTATAACCAGCTCGCAAAAATCTGGATGGCTATAGAGCGGAGCCGCGGGTCTACTTCTAACAGGTTGCTTCATCAGTTGCTGATGCTTTACGGCGCCAGAAATAGTGAACTGCGGCTGGCTATAAAAGGTGAGTTTGACAGAGAGGAGGGGCTGTGGGTCGTGCCGGCGGAGAAAAGCAAAACCAAAAAAATTATCAGGCGCCCAATTTTCTCTGCTGCAGATGATTTACTGAAAAAAGCCGAAATGACTTATGGAAATGTACTTTTCCCGGGTGAAAATCTGAAAACCCCCATAACCATTTCTGGTGCAAATAAATTTCTCAGACGAATAAAGGATTCGTTGGGTTTTGGTGAGTTTTCTTCACATGACTTTCGTCGCACCCTCGCAACCCGGCTATCTGAAGAGGGCGTAGCCCCGCACGTTATTGAAAAAATGCTGGGGCATGAGCTGGGCGGCGTGCTTTCCGTCTATAACAAGCATGACTGGATTGCGGAACAGAAAGACGCCTATGATCTGTATGCTGAAAAAATATTCTGGCATATCAGGAAGATTTCTGATTGATGCCCCCGTTTAAAATCCACTCCACGACAGCAGAGCGCAGGTACTGCTTAGGGTAGGTGCGGATTGGTTTTGGGAAATTATAGCGCTCTGTATATTTACGGATGGTCATGCGTGAAGAAACGCGGATCATCCTCATTACTTCTTCCTCGTCAATCATTTCAATGTCTACCATATTTTCCACCTCACACCACTTTCAGGCCACGACAGTGGCACCACGTCTCATACATCCGCTTAACCACTTCCCGGCAGTAGTAGCCGTGACCGTCTCGAGTCAGGTCATACCGGCCGCCGTAGCGCAGCCGGACCCAGATTTCAAATTCACGAATCATGTCAAAGACTCCGAAACATCCAGGATATGGCAAACGCAACACCGACGATGCAAAACGCTGTAGGCCAGTCCATTAATTCACCTCCTTGCGATACCCGGCATCAAAAATGCCGCCGGCAAGCGCAATCGCTCTTTCGGCCACCAGAGCCGTGTCGTGCTCACAGAGCGTTTTTGCTATCTCCTCAATTGTCTTTTTGCGGTGTACATCCTGCCGATCGGCAATAATGTCGTTGCAGAGGTCGACGCATTCGGTGCAGATGTTTACGCTGGGGCCGCCGATCAGTTTTTCCGCAACGGTAATCTGCTTGCAGAAGCTACAAACCGTTTTTGGGTCTGGTTCACGCTGCGGCATCTGACTCCATTTATTCAGACAACTATAGGTAGACATCACTTTTCCTCCCCAATAACTTCAACGCCAGCAGCCATAATCACGGCCGCGCAGGCTTCGCGCATACTTCCGGCTCCGGCAGCAAACCCCAAATACCATTCAGCATCAGAACCAAGCTGCGGAAGGCCTGGCAGCTTCACTTTGATTGCCGTCTTAACTGGCGCACCAAATCCCAGCTTTTCCCGAAGCTCAGCGATGGCGGCGTCGTGTTCTGCTCGTGCTTCTGGTCCCATCGCGTCCAGTTCAGCGTAACGTTCAGCGCGGTTCTGAATCGCCCGCAATACCAGGTGAGTGCCGACGCCTTTACCGAACCGGAAGCCGGGTTCAAGAATGACCGGGCAGGGCAGCGTTGCTGGGTAGGTCGACGCTGGACGTTCAAGCAGTGCATAAGCCATCGCTACCACCTCGCCCGGGAAGAAGAAAGGGTTACCACCTGCAATTTCTTTAAGCCGTTTTTCGCTGATACTCATCGCTTAGCCTCCCGCAGCAGATGTTTGTAGGCCCGCAGCGCATGATTGCTTTGGCCGCTCAGTACCGTTTTCATGATGAAAAATCCGCTGCTATTGCTGGTCATGCCGGGAACCAAAAAGAGAGCAACATCTATCGCCCGGTTGTGCCGGCGGAATTCAAACACCGTGCTGGTGACCACAATGTTTGCAACGGATCCGTAGTCCTGATATTCGATTTTCATGCCAGAGTCCTCGCCAGTAATCGCGCAATACCAAAGAAACAGCAGACACCCGCCGCAAATCCCAGTCCCGAAAGGCTGGAGAAAAACAGAGTGAACAACGCTAGTTCAGATACCTTTTTCATTGGTCTGTACCTCCTCTACTGCTGCGATATATCCTTTCCACCCGCCATAGCTGTTCACCATTTCGCCCAGGCGTGAAAGGCAGGCGTTCATCCAGCGGCTCCCACGAGGAGTCAGCGCCGGCACTGTTCCCCAGTCGATAAATTCCGAATTGCTGCGATGCATATATTTAATGAGGTCCAGAATGTTGATGTAATGCGCCCAGCGCCGTTCCATCTCCCACCCCTTATCTTTAAGGTAGGAGTCAACGAAGCCCTTTAGCGCGGGCTGGTTAAGCGAGATATCGCCGTACTGGTGGCGATACACCGGGCGACGGTGCAGGCTGACCAGATAGAACAGGTACGCATCGCATACCCAGGTTAAGGCCCGCTGGTGGGCCACCTCGATAGAACCTGCTGGCATCCAGATATCGCTATTCACCGTGGCTGCCCCCGAGAATCTCATTGAGATCTTTATGAAGCTCAAAGCCGCCGAACTCCGGATGTTTCCAGCGCTTACGACCATCTCCTGGCGGTAGTGACTCTTCGATCAGTGTCCCAAGCGCCTGCATGAAGGCCCCACGATGTACCAGCAGCCCCCGACTGCCTTTATATTTCCGCGTAGGCAGATTGGCGAACCTGATAAGACGGCGACAGGATCCATCTGAGAAGGTGGTTTCCCAGGCGATTTTGACGACGCGTACGAACTCACTTTCAGGGATTGCCGCTTCTGGTTGTGTGGCAATAGCAGGTGCAGGCGCTGCAGGAGTAGCAGTAACCGCTACCTGTTTGACGCTGACTACATCCATCACCGCTTTCATCGTCGCTGATGCGGTTGCCTCGGCCACAACGCGGGCCAGCGAAAGGATGTCATGATTCATGCTGATTTCCTGTTGTGTTGATTGAGCCGGAGTTTGCAGTTGCTTCACTTCTTCTTTTAATGTTTGCCACTGACGAATAATTGACATACGACGTGATGCGTCATAACCAGCGACAAGGCATTGAGAGTGCTCATAATCGAGCCAGTATTCCCATGCGTTAGGATTATCTGTATCGTATTGAATGCATGTAACCCCTTGTTTTGTCAGGTAAGCCAGTTCTGGATTACGGGTGCTGTCTGCTTCTGAGATGTTGTAAAGCTTTCCCAACATCACGCGGATATCCCGGCAAACCTTTCCGTGGTCTTTTTTAACGACATTTGCGATGCTGCGACTGCTCATCATCGGGACACCGTTAATGGTTTTCAGGTCGGTTTTGTTATTCATCGCCTTCTTCCTCCAGTTCTTTCTCTTCCCGTTCGGCAATTGCATCGAGTTCTGCATCAAGTGATTCGGCCTCGCCATAGGTTGCGATGCGGATAGATTTGAAAGTGGGATTGCTTAAACCGTCGCGGCTTTCGCAGATACTGACCGCGGCAGAAACCGCTGCCCCTGTCTCGCTGCTACCCTCGGTGAAGGTTGTGTATTCGCGGCGATCATTGTTTTCGGTCACCATAAACGTGACTCGGTACCACACGTTGATAAGCTCGTTTTTCATTCTTATATCCTCAGTGCATAACCGGCACGCCTGGCATGCCTTCGGTATGAATTTGTTCGATAAAGCTGTCATGCAGAAGGTTGAAACCTTCCCGGCCCATAGCGGACAACCTGAACCCGCTTTCGTCGTTGGCAACAACCATGTCCTGATACATCCGCAGCGCCAGCGGCAACCCTTCCTTTTTCCCGTATTTCTCGATGGCGCCAGCCTCAATATGGTTAGCGAGTGCAAATCGTTCCGGCCCTGGGTAGACGCTGATTGCGCCGTGCTCGCCGGAATAGATAACGGCTGTATCAACGCCGCCTTCGTCGTTCGGAACGTCTACAGTCCCGTTCTTCTCCCGCTCCTCGGTAATGAATACCGCGGCGAGCAACCAGCGCCAGACGATGATTTGCTTTTCGATGTTGAGCGTGATCCAGCTGCTTTCGACCGCCTCCATGACGCAGGCCAGAATTTCCATACCTTCGGCGATATTTTTGTCATAGCGCCCGTTATCCAGTTCACGAATAGCGGCGGAGTAACCAATGATCCTGCTTCCAGATAACCGGATGCCGGCAGACGTTGGTTCCGGGTTAAATACTGTGTGATCCATTGCGTACCTCTGCTGGTTTGCTGGCTTTGAGTTCTTCACGCTCTTTCACGTAGCGGTCGTGCATGGCATCCCATTTTTCGCACCACCTTTGCATTTCGCGTTTGCGTGCGAGGATGCGGCGTAGGCGGCGAACGGTCCGCTGGTGAGCACGGTGATATTCGTCGGTAGTTTCGCCACGGCACCACATCTCGATCCCTTCGTGCTCAACCAGAAAATCAGGGCGGCGCTGTTTAAACCCGGACAGAGCGAAGGCGTGCGACGTCAGAAAGTGAGCCAGCCAGCTAATGGCGGTACTGCGGCTAAAGCAGCGCTTCATGCGGCCGTGACGAATAGCGGCGTAAAGGTCGCCAACTGGCGTGTGGTGCTTCTGTAATGCCAGGTCAATGGCGCTGGCGGTGCGGTTGTCGATCATCTGTCTTTCTCCCGGTTATACGTTTCATGGCTCATTACTTCCCAGTTCCGGCCATCGTCTTTCGATAACAGCCGCCAGCGTGGGTTAACCTTCAGGCTGAGATAGCCGGTGCGGTGCGTACGTCGTGCATAAATGCGCTTCCTGCGGTACCGCAGCAGGACCTGCATCGCCTGCAGGTGTACCCGTTCAGGAATGCGAATTGCTGTTAGTGCCACCAGCTACCTCCTCAAATCTCAGCTCCATTTCTCGCGCCATTTCGATAAACGTGGCCAGTGAGCAAATGTGCTCGTCGTCGAACAGCTGGCGGTCGCATATCACCCTCCCGTTCTCTATGTGCACGACTACCCGCCAGGTAAAATCAGGGAGGACATGCAGATCCACGTTCAACACGGGGCGGGGGATCAGCACACCCTGATAGAGCATTGTTTGCTGGTTATTCATTGCCGGACTCCGCAGTAACTGGTTTCTGTTTTTTGACGAACTCCACCAGTTCAGAAATAAGCTCGTCGATTAACTCTTTCCCGCTTTCTGTGAGGAATTCGCCGCTGCCATTAACATCAACAGAGTTGCTGTAAATTCCCTTAAGAGCTTTCACACCTTCCACATTTCCGTATTCACCGAGCGCCAGTCGCTCGAATTTCCGCAACAATCCATCAAGAAGAATCTCAGTTAATTCGATAGTACTAATCCCACCCTTGTTGAGCTTAATGACAAGTAAGCTACTCCCAGTCTTTCGCTGGTGGCGTAACAAGGCCGCTTTTAAAATTCTGCGTCTATAAGTGCTAATTAAATTATTCACTTTTATTTACCGTAA
>ENA-UOJQ01000122-UOJQ01000122.1-human-gut-metagenome-genome-assembly--contig:-P63-NODE-122-length-104581-cov-13.068701_pt1 | contig 104581 bp, 113 predicted proteins | sample MGYA00242352_ERZ723899 | MGnify/ENA metagenome assembly ERZ723899
TCTGAAAATTGATGGAAAAGATGTAGATGACCTGACAGGAAAAATGGTGGAATTGGTAGGTACTTCAATTCCTATAGGAGTGACGGAAAGCGGAGTTTCGGCATTTGATGCTTTGGCATAGGGACTTTGATATAAAAGTGTAAGGGAGCATAATGTTATGACAAAAATAAGTAATACAGGAAACCGTTTTGATATATGGAATCTGCTCGATTGGTCAACTGTAAACAACGGAGAAAAATCAAAACAGATGCAGGATGCGGTGCCGGAATTAAAAGGGCGAAAAATTAGAATTGACAGTCTTGAACTGTCAAAGGAAGGCATGGCGGCACTACGTGGAAAAGTACAGAGCATGCCGGGACGTATTGATATGGAAGAAATGATGCAGATGAGAGAAATTCTTCCGAAATTGAAACTGAATCCAGAGGATGATTTCTATTGGGCAATGAGAGAGGATATGCAGAATTCACTTGATGCAATCAAGCAGTCAAAGGGGAATTATACATTAGATGACCTGATTTCCATCCGGATGGATGCATACACCAGACAGTATAACGCTTTGCAAAAGTCATATGAGGATGACAGTCGGGATATTTACATATGCGATGGTTCCAATGCGGAGGGAAAGCTACAGTACCATAAGGTATCAAAGGGAGAAGACGTGACATTTTTAAATCATGCATTTGATCGTATTGCAGACAGCTTGGGCTTTACAGCAAATGGATGTGAAAGCCAGTTAAAGATTAATGAATTATTTGGTGGACAGAAAGCACCTGAACTGTCTTTGCCGGATAATTATGAAGAAAAACTATCTGGCATTATGAAGAAAGCTGCGGCTGATTATGCAGAACAAAGGGAGATATGCAAAGAACATTCTGGCAATATCAGGAATCGGTGAAAACATCCTGTCTGGGATACTTGCAGAGATGGGGGACATATCAAGATTTGACAATGTAAAGGAAATCCAGAAGTTAAGCGGATTAGGATTAGTAGCCTGCCGTTCGGGCAAGCATACCGGAGAGACCAAAATCAGTCACAGAGGACGCAAAAGACTCAGAATATGATCCGAAGAAACTGTTGGGAGACATTGTAAGACCAGATCAGGCAATACCACAGGCAGCATAAGTACTACTTAAGATAGCATTACGATTCCAGACCCTTGCCGGGATTCAGAGTTTATCTGGATTCGGGCAGGGTTCCGGGAAAGAAACCCGTAAACCAGATGGAGTGTGAAGTGCACTACATCAGCACCAAGACCAACTGATAAAGCAGGGGAGGCGTCCACTGAAAAGAGTCCCTGCAGCAAAGGAAGGTCAGTAATAATCAAAACAAACAAGAGCTGTAGCTGGCAGTAGTTCTCTCCGTAGGGGATGACCCTGTTTTCAGCTATTCAGTACTTGATACAATGAATGTTCATGCACTTTAGCACTTGTTATGAGGTAACTGTTTAAAGAAAAAGTCCAAAAATCAATGATTTAGGGCTTGAAATTATAGGAAGGATATTAAAAATTGAAATATATATCATTAGATGGAAATCTTTTTAAAGATGTTGCGATTACACACAAGATATTGAAAGAAAAATTGGAATTACCTGATTATTATGGTGAAAATTTAGATGCACTATGGGATTGCCTGACGGGGGGAATTGAATTGTCGGTTTGCATAAAGTGGAGTAATTATAAGGCAAGTTGCCACTATTTAGGAGAATACGCCGAAAAGTTAAGAAATGTATTCGAAGATGCTGCCACGGAACTTGATAATTTTTCGCTTCAAATAGAAGAGTAGATTTTTCTTGCCTTTTTATATGCAGAATGATACGATTAATGTGTTGTATGTCGAAAGTAAGTAAAAAGACTCGACAGAATAACAAAATGAGCAATGGTGGAAGTAAAACATGGGATATATCATGGATTTGCGCAAGGTAGTCGGACATCGTCCTTTGATTATAACCTGCGCAGGCGTTCTTATTATTAATGAAGAGAATCAAATCCTTTTACAGAAGAGAAAGGACAATGGACAGTGGGCTAGAACTTGGTGACAGTTTTGAAAGCTGTTTTGATTTGGATAATCTTCCGGAAAATATCACACAAAACAACTTCCCGGCAATTGACCGTTTTCGGAGAGAAAACGAGAAATTATAGAGAGGATAAAAGATATGTATTGTAAGAATTGTGGCAGTCAGATCAATGACAACGCCAATGTCTGTGGGTATTGCGGGACACCTGTGCATACACAAAATGGTTTTTCAAATAACCAGCAGCAGAACAACACAGCTTCCGGACAGCAGGTGTATGGAGAACCAACTCCATCTTATAGTGGTTCAACACAAAATTCCAACTATCAGAATTCCGGTCAAAATATGAATCAGGGGTACAATGGACAGCAGTATCAGAATAATGGATATCCAAATCAAAATCAGGGATATGGAGCTCCACAACCATCGAATATGGATGGCGGATCGACAGGATTTGCAATTGCGTCTATGATACTTGGAATTGTTGCTATTTTAATGATGTGTTGTGTACCATCTTTTTGGTTAAAGACGATCGTTGCAGTACTTGGACTCGTATTTGGAATTATATCGTTACAGAACAAGAATAATGCTGGAAGAGGAATGGCGATTGCGGGTATTATCTGCAGTGGCATAGCGATGGTTGTTTATGTTATAGGTCTGGTGTTTGGAACATTAGTGCTTTCCACTTTATTTTCATTATATTAAATTGCTAAGAAAAGTATATATAATAGATTCGGGTTATTTGCATTATAACCTAAAGTTATAATAATTATAGTGCTTGACAAATATTGATTATGGTATTATTATCAAATAAACAAAAAGAAAGAAGTAGGTTTTCAAATGAGAAAGCAGGCATTATCACTTTTAGTTGAAAACAATCCTGGCGTTACAAGCCGTATTTCCGGTTTGTTCAGTCGCAGAGGATATAATATTGACAGTTTTTCTTCCGGAGTTACTGCAGATCCGAAATATACAAGAATTACTATTGTTGCCAGTGGTGACGAATTGATTCTGGATCAGATTGAGAAGCAACTTGAAAAACTGGAAGATGTACTGGACATCAAGAAGCTGGAACCGGGGTTCTCTGTTACAAGAGAATTGATTCTGGTCAAGATTCGTGCAACAGATACGCAGCGTCAGCCAATCATGAATGTGACAGAAATTTTCCACGGAAAGATTGTGGATGTTACGCATGATTCTATGGTGATTGAATTAGTTGGTCATCAGGACAAGCTGGATGCATTTTTGGATCTGCTTGATGGATATGAGATTCTGGAACTTGCGAGAACCGGAATCACAGGCTTAACAAGAGGTTCATCTGATGTTAAGTTTTTAGATTAAGCTACTTATTATTTTTATATAAGAGTATATATTTAGGAGGACAATAAAATGTCAGAAGCAAGAATTTTCTATCAGGAAGATTGTAACCTTTCTTTGCTGGAGGGAAAGACAATCGCAATCATCGGCTATGGTAGCCAGGGACATGCACATGCATTAAACTTAAAGGAGAGCGGATGCAACGTCATTATCGGTCTCTATGAGGGTAGCAAGTCTTGGAAGAGAGCTGAAGAGCAGGGATTTAAAGTATATGTAGCAGCTGAAGCAGCAAAGCAGGCTGATATCATCATGATCCTTATCAATGATGAGTTACAGGCAGATATGTATAAGAAAGATATCGAGCCAAACCTTGAGCCAGGTAACATGTTAATGTTCGCTCATGGTTTCAATATCCACTTTGGATGCATCAAGCCACCAAAGGATGTAGATGTTACAATGATCGCACCTAAGGCTCCAGGACATACAGTACGTTCTGAGTATCAGGCTGGCAAGGGAACCCCTTGTCTGGTAGCTGTAGAACAGGATGCAACAGGTAAAGCACTTGATCTTGCACTTGCATATGGTCTTGGAATCGGTGGAGCAAGAGCCGGACTTCTTGAGACAACATTCCGTACAGAGACAGAGACTGACCTCTTCGGTGAGCAGGCAGTTCTTTGTGGTGGTGTTTGTGCTTTAATGCAGGCAGGTTTTGAAACACTTTGTGAAGCTGGTTATGATCCAAGAAACGCATACTTCGAGTGTATCCACGAAATGAAACTGATCGTAGACTTAATTTATCAGTCAGGTTTCGCAGGAATGAGATATTCTATCTCTAACACAGCAGAGTATGGTGATTATATTACAGGACCTAAGATTGTTACTGAGGATACAAAGAAGGCTATGAAGCAGATTCTTACTGATATCCAGGATGGTACATTCGCAAAAGAATTCTTACTGGATATGTCTCCAGCAGGACGTCAGGTTCACTTCAAGGCTATGAGAAAGCTTGCTTCTGAGCATCCATCAGAGAAGGTTGGAGCTGAGATTCGTAAGCTGTACAGCTGGAACAACGAGGGCGACAAGCTCATCAATAACTAATCCGTACATAATTAGGCTTCGGCATTTTGCCGGAGCCTTTTTGCTTTTATTCCAATACATGGAATGGGTTTTACGGTTTGTTATGAAAATCAGTTGACAAAAACCGGAACTATGATAGAATAAATCTGTTATTTGGTTAAATCTGAATAGACAATGCAATGAAGAGGAATAGTAGGATTCAAGGATTTTTCAGAGAGCTGTCGGCAGGTGCGAGGCAGTAGGTTTTGAATTTGAACTCGCCTTGGAGCAGCCAGGCAGAAGACTTCGACGGAAGTTGTTTAGGTTTGGACGGTTAATCTTCGATAAAAGATTATGAGTGCGTGTTTGTTTATAAACAGACACGAAACAGAGTGGTACCACGGAGTATAATCTTCGTCTCTTAAATTATAGAGACGAAGATTTTTTGATTTTAAAGGAGGAACATATGTCAGAAGTGTACAACCACAAAGTCGTGGAAAAAAAGTGGCAGAAAGTCTGGGATGATGAGAAGGCTTTTGCTGCAACAAATGATTATTCAAAACCAAAGTATTATGCATTGGTTGAGTTCCCATATCCATCTGGACAGGGACTTCATGTAGGACATCCAAGACCATATACGGCATTGGATATCGTTGCCCGTAAGAGAAGAATGCAGGGATACAATGTACTTTATCCAATGGGATGGGATGCATTTGGTTTGCCTACAGAGAACTATGCTATTAAGAATAAGATTCATCCGAAGATCGTAACAGAGAACAATGTAAAACATTTCAAGGAACAGTTACATTCTCTTGGCTATTCTTTTGACTGGGATCGTGAGATCAATACAACCGATCCAAATTATTATAAATGGACACAGTGGATTTTCCTGAAACTGTTCAAAGCTGGTCTTGCTTATAAGAAAGAGATGCCAATTAACTGGTGTACTTCCTGCAAGGTTGGTCTTGCAAATGAGGAAGTTGTCAATGGTGTATGTGAGCGTTGTGGAGCTCCGGTTGTCCGCAAGGTAAAAAGTGAGTGGATGCTTAAAATCACAGAGTATGCAGACAAGCTGATTGAAGGTCTGAATGACGTTGATTATATCGAGCGTGTTAAGGTTTCACAGAAGAATTGGATTGGACGTTCTACCGGTGCGGAAGTTGATTTCCAGATCAAAGATACGGAAGATAAGCTTCGCATTTATACAACAAGATGTGATACATTGTTCGGTGTAACTTACATGGTTGTATCTCCGGAACATCCATATCTGGACAAATACAAAGATCAGATTAAGAACTGGGATGAGATTCTTGCGTATCGTGAGCAGGCTTCCAGAAAGTCTGATTTTGAGCGTGCAGAGCTTGCAAAGGATAAGACGGGTGTTGCAATCGATGGACTGACTGCAATCAATCCGGTAAACGGGAAAGAAGTTCCAATCTGGGTATCTGATTATGTACTTATGAGCTACGGAACAGGTGCAATCATGGCTGTTCCTGCACATGATGAAAGAGACTGGGAATTCGCAAAGAAATTTAACCTTCCAATTATTCAGGTCGTTGCAAAGAACGGAGAGGAAGTGGATGTCAATGAAGTAGCATTTACGGACGTTGCAACAGGCGTACTCATTAACTCTGATTTCTTAAACGGACTGGAAGTAAAGGATGCCAAAGAGAAGATGATTTCCTTCCTGGAAGAGAAAGGCATCGGTCAGGCAAAGACAAATTACAAATTAAGAGACTGGGTATTCTCACGTCAGCGTTACTGGGGAGAGCCAATACCGATTGTACATTGTGACAAGTGCGGATATGTTCCGATTGATGAGAGTGAACTTCCATTATTATTGCCGGAAGTAGAAAGTTATATGCCTACAGACAACGGTGAGTCACCGCTTGCAGCGATGACCGACTGGGTAAATACAACTTGTCCTTGCTGTGGTGGACCTGCAAAGCGTGAGACAGATACTATGCCTCAGTGGGCCGGATCTTCCTGGTATTTCTTAAGATATACAGATCCGCATAATGATAAGGCACTTGCAAGTCCGGAAGCATTAAAATACTGGCTTCCAGTAGACTGGTACAATGGTGGAATGGAGCATACAACCCTTCATTTACTGTATTCTCGTTTCTGGCATAAATTCTTATATGATCAGGGCGTTGTTCCGACTCCGGAACCATACCAGAAGAGAACATCACACGGTATGATTCTTGGTGAAAACGGTGAGAAGATGTCAAAGTCCAGAGGAAACGTTGTCAATCCGGATGACATCGTAAATGAGTACGGTGCAGATACGCTTCGTACGTACGAGATGTTCATTGGCGCATTCGATCTGGCTGCTTCCTGGTCCGAGGATGGAGTAAAGGGATGCCGCAGATTCCTCGATCGTGTTTGGAAATTACAGGATCTTATGACAGAAGAAGAAGGATACTCAAAGGATCTTGAGACAAAGATGCATCAGACAATCAAGAAAGTCTCTAATGACTTCGAAAATCTGAAGTACAATACCGCAATTGCTGCAATGATGGCAATCCTCAATGATTTCTACAAGAAGGGATCTATCACAAAGGGTGAGCTTAAGACTCTGATTATCCTGCTCAATCCGGTTGCACCTCATATCACAGAAGAAATGTGGCAGGCAATTGGCTGCGAAGGCAGAGTATACCAGCAGACATGGCCGGAATATGATGAAGCAAAGACCGTTGAGTCTTCTGTAGAAATTGCAGTACAGATTAACGGAAAAGTAAAAGGAACACTTGGAATTCAGAAGGATGATCCGAAGGATGAAGTTATTGCGAAAGCAAAAGAAGTAATCGCTGACAAGCTGACTGGAAATATTGTTAAAGAGATTTATGTTCCGGGAAGACTTGTAAATATTGTAATGAAATAGCATAGTTATATGATTAGAACCCTGGAATTTATTCCGGGGTTCTTGTTTTAGAAATTCAATAAAAGGATAAACTATATATCATCAAAAGGTCTGGAGTGTGAATGAAGTCATGAAATTGTCATCTTTGAAATATTTTTTTACATATGAAACCAAAATTCCGGATGGCATTGGATTTAAATTGTTTGGAATATGGCATATTCTGTGTCTTTTGTTATGTCTTGCTGTTACAGTAGTTTCTTTACACTGGTATTGGAAGGCAAAGGCGCAAAAAAAGCAAAAATTCGAAAAAACAATTGCTATGTCGCTGGTTGGCTGGATGATTCTTCGGGCAATTTATATTGCGGTCATCGGGGAGAATTTCTTATATGAACTTCCGTTTCATTTGTGCAGTATGACAGGAATTTTATGTGGGATTCATTGCTTCACGAAGTGGAAATGGTTAGGACAGATGCTGTATGCATTGTGTCTGCCTGGGGCAATACTGGCATTGCTTTTTCCAAACTGGAATGCATATCCATTGATTCATTTTATTTCCCTGGAAGCGATATTGTTCCATTTAGGGATTATTTTGTATGTGACATGCCTGCTTACATCACATGAAATTGTTCCACAGATGAAAAAAATGTGGCAGGTAATTGTATTTCTTGCAGTCGTTGTTCCACCGATTTATGTGTTTGATAAGAAATATCAGGTGAATTATATGTTTGTAAACCGGCCGTCTGGCGGATCTCCCCTTGAGTGGCTTGCACAATGGATGGGAAATCCGGGATACCTGCTGGGCTATGCCGGCTTGATTCTGCTTTGCATTTTCCTGATGGATTTGGGTTATGAAAAATTCACAGGAAGTAAATGACCGCTATTTTTTCAGAACATGTGGTGGAAGAGAAGGATCGCTTCCGCGGAGTTTCTGCATGCCCCGCTGGATGGCATCCTTGGAGTTTTTCCAGTCTGCATCACGGTTCTTATAATCGTATTTTTCTACAAACCATGCGACATCTTCATAGACGCGCTCAACATTTTCGCGCATGAGAGGAAGCATAGTGTCATAGAAATCTTTTCGCTCCTTGTCGGAAAGCATTTCATCTGCCCCTTCGCATAGCACTTTGAAATGATCGAGACAGAAACCTTTGGTTGCGGCAACCTGCTCACGGAATTCCGGATGTTTTTTGTACATGTCAAAAAAAGTTTTCATATATGCCTGAAACGTGTTTTGTACGCTGGTACAGATAAAACAGGTAGATTCTCTGCGGTTGATCCAGTTCACAATCGAATTGCTGCTGGAATCGGATTTGTTTTTGCTGAAAAATCCGCTTTTTTTTCCAGTGTTTTCCGGTTTGAAGTGCTTGAACTCGCGATCCATTTCTTCGAGATGACGTTTGTACAATGTCTTTAGTATCCATGCATTTCCGAGAGAGTTTCCATAATCAAACATTTTTTTGAAATGGGCACGGCAGAAGCCTTCGCGATCGGTCATGTCGCGGATATCAGCCTCCATGTAGGATGCACCGTGGCCGAGAACAAAGTCCATCATATGTTCTTCGGTCTTGCGTTCGATATAACAGAAGGGACATTCTCCGGCATTGGCCATGGCGTCAGAGATAGGGATAGTGTGTAATTGTTCTTTCATGATTGCTCCTTTGGATTAAAATTTTTATAGAAATCGATAAAACTCTGTAGGGATTTCGATGGTTTTAAATTTTCTTTATAGGAAAATCCTACTTCACGTTCGTGGATTGGGATACCGAGCGGGACTTCTACAAGACTTCCGTCTGCAAGCTCACCGGACACAAAACTTCGGATGACGCAGGCTACGCCGACACCGATTTTAGCAAAATCAATCAGAAGATCCATATCTGAAATGTCAATAGAATCAGCGACGGAGATATGATTTTCCTGCAGATAATCGTCGATATACTGGCGAGTCATATTGTTTTTGTCGAGAAGCATGAGCGTAGAATTACTGAGAATTTCATTTTCCGCGATGCCTCTTTTTTTTAGATTGTTCAGGTAATCGCGGTTCGCAACAAAGATGTCCTCAATATTGTCCAGATAGTAGAAGTCAATGTTTTTGAGATTTTCCGGTTTGCCAATGAGTCCGATATCAATTTTATTTTCATCAAGCAGACGAAGTGTTTCGTTGGTTGACTGGCAGCTGATGGAAATGCTGATATGGGGATTGCGGCGGATAAATTCTTTCAGATAAGGAAGGAGCATATGTTTGCAGAGCGTGGAGCTCACTCCAATCTGCAGATGACCGACACCTAATTCGATCGAACGGCGCAACTTGTCTTCCCCAAGATTCAATGTTTCAAAAGCTTCTTTTACGTGACCATACAGAAGCTGGCCCTCGTCTGTCAGGAGCACCCCGCGGGAACTTCTGGAAAAAAGCTTGCAATTGAGATTTTCTTCCAATTTTTGTATGGATTTACTGATTGCCGGCTGGCTGATATAGAGTTCCTTTGCGGCTTTTGATATATTGCCAGCATTGGCTACGGTATAAAAAATCCAGTAAGATGATAGATTTTGATTCATAATGACCTCCATTCTTATGGTGGTTGTGTTATAATACATAGGTAGTATATCATAAAATTAAGTTATGGTAAATATGTTTATTATGTATTTTAATTATGAAATAAACCATGCTAGAATACTATCAATGGAAATATAGCACATGCTAGTGAGTGAAAGTATAAAGGAGGAAACAATCATGGGTATGACAATGACTCAGAAAATTCTGGCTGCGCATGCAGGGTTAGACAGCGTGAGTGCCGGTCAGCTGATAGAGGCAGATCTTGACCTGGTTCTGGGCAATGATATTACATCTCCAGTGGCAATTCATGAAATTGAAAAAATGAAAGTGGACGGTGTATTCCACAAGGACAAAATCGCACTTGTCATGGATCATTTTGCACCAAACAAAGATATTAAATCTGCACAGCACTGTAAATGTGTCCGCGAGTTTGCATGTAAGAATGAAATTACAAATTATTTTGATGTTGGAGAGATGGGAATCGAGCACGCATTGCTTCCGGAGAAAGGTCTTACAGTAGCCGGAGATGTGATTATCGGTGCGGATTCACACACATGTACATATGGCGCACTTGGTGCATTTTCTACCGGTGTCGGAAGTACTGATATGGCAGCTGGTATGGCTACCGGAAAGGCATGGTTTAAAGTACCATCCGCAATTCGTTTCAACATTACAGGTAAGCCTGCAAAGTGGATCAGCGGTAAAGATGTTATCCTTCATATCATTGGTATGATCGGTGTAGATGGCGCTTTATACAAGTCTATGGAGTTTGTTGGAGATGGTATCCAGTATCTGACAATGGATGATCGTTTTACAATTGCAAATATGGCAATTGAGGCAGGCGGAAAGAATGGTATTTTCCCGGTAGATGATCTGACGCGTGCATATATGAAGGAACATTCCAAGCGTCCATTCGTTGAGTATGAAGCAGACGAGGATGCAGAGTATGATGAGGAATATACGATTGACTTGAGTACTTTAAAGCCAACCGTAGCTTTTCCTCACCTTCCGGAAAACACAAGAACGATTGATGAAGTTGGCGATGTAAAGATCGACCAGGTAGTAATCGGTTCCTGTACAAACGGACGTATGGATGACTTACGCATTGCGGCAAAGATTCTCGAGGGAAAGAAAGTCGCAAAGGGAATCCGTGTGATCGTAATTCCTGCAACACAGCAGATTTATCTGGACGCGATGACAGAAGGTCTGATCCGTACATTTATTGAGGCAGGAGCAATTGTCAGCACACCAACCTGCGGTCCATGTCTTGGTGGATATATGGGAGTTCTTGCAGAGGGCGAGCGTTGTATTTCTACAACAAATCGTAACTTTGTAGGACGTATGGGTCATGTAGAGTCTGAAGTATATCTTGCAAGCCCTGCAGTTGCTGCTGCAAGTGCAATTACCGGCAAGATTTCAGGACCTGACGAAGTAATGGACTAAGAATTGTCCATAGAAATGGAGAGAAAAAATGAAAGCTGCACATGGTAAAGTTTTTAAATATGGTGACAACGTAGATACCGATGTAATCATTCCGGCAAGATATCTGAATTCTTCCGATCCGAAAGAATTGGCAACACATTGCATGGAAGACATCGATAAAGACTTCGTAAATAATGTAAAAGAAGGCGACATCATGGTCGCTAATAAGAATTTTGGATGTGGCTCTTCCCGTGAGCATGCACCAATTTCAATCAAGGCATCCGGCATCAGCTGCGTAATCGCTGAGACATTTGCCCGCATTTTCTATCGTAATGCGATCAATATCGGACTCCCGATTATTGAATGTCCGGAAGCTGCCAAGGCAATCTCCGTTGGAGATGAGGTGGAAGTGGATTTTGATTCCGGTGTGATTACAGATGTGACAACAGGAGAAAAATTCCAGGGACAGGCATTCCCGCCATTCATGCAGAAGATTATCGACTGTGAAGGTCTGGTAAATTACATTAATCAGAAATAAACAGAGTGTGATACAAAATGAGGCTGCGGATGCAGCCTCATTTTTATAAAAATTTCCTATACGATGTTGTTTTCGGTGGACAGATTTTTGAGATATTCAAGAAAATTGGTGGATATTTTTGCCTTGGTATAGATGTCGGCATAATCACGTGCAGACAGATCTTCGATATAATTTTCCGGGAAGTTCTTACAGATGCCGTGTTGCCGCGCTAAATCCACTGCTTTGTTATAGGCGACGGCAGCCTGCGTTTCACTTCGATAAGTACCAATTGTATAATTGCCGTTGATATGCAGGCGTACGCGGTAGCGTGTTTTCTCGTTTTTTGTAAAGACAAAGACCCCGTGATAACGGTTGATAATTTCGATATTGGAGTAGCGCAGATCGTGGTCATCTCCATTGACAAAACGATAATCCCGGTCACGCACACCATAATTTTTGATTCCATACCGGTTCAAAATCGTGATCTGCATACCGTAGTCGTTTACATACAAATGTCCCTGACGTTTTAAGATTTTATGACTGCTGTAATAAAACAAATCATCAATATCAAATTTTAATTCGTGGTGCAGATCGAGATAGTAGCTGAAGTAATTTTTATGTAAATAAATTGGTGTCGGAATATACATGCCGTTGTCGCGGAAATTTACCAGGGAAATAATTTTCTCAAAAGAAAGATAGTTGGTAAAGGCCAGTGATTCTTCCAGAGAAAGAGGTTCGCTGCTAATTTTTAAAGCACAACGATAGGCACAGTGGGCATCTTCTTCGGTCGGAAAGCTTCCGAGGCTGATGTGCTTGCTGCGATAAGTAATGCTGCTGCGATAGTAAACGGTTCCGTCCTTTTTCGTTGCAAGATAAACACCAGGTAACATAAAAAACTCCTTTGAATGAAAAAACATACACTTTTTACATAAGTATAACATAGGAATTTCATTGACACCACCTGCTTTTTTTCCTATAATGTACGAGAAGCTTACAGGACAAATTTGTGAAAATGAGGACTAAAAATGGATTTAATGTATTCTAGTACCAGAAATGGACAGGTAAAATTTACAGCATCACAGGCAATTTTAAAAGGACTTGCAGATGATGGTGGTTTATTCGTACCGGAGACAATTCCGGCTTTAGATGTCAGCATTGATGAACTGGCAAATATGACATATCAGGAGACTGCTTATGCGGTAATGAAACAGTTCTTTACGGACTTCACAGAAGAAGAGTTAAAGAATTGCATCAACAAAGCATATGACAGCAAATTTGATACAAAAGAGATTGCACCACTTGTAGATGCAGACGGTGCATATTATCTGGAGTTATTCCACGGACCAACAATTGCATTCAAAGATATGGCGTTATCCATTCTGCCACATCTTCTGATTACATCCGCAAGAAAGAATCACGTAAAGAATGATATCGTAATTCTTACTGCAACATCCGGAGATACCGGTAAAGCTGCTTTGGCAGGTTTCGCAGATGTTGAGGGAACAAAGATTATCGTATTTTATCCAAAGAACGGTGTAAGTCCGATTCAGGAAAAGCAGATGGTAACACAAAAAGGAGCCAATACATTTGTTGTAGGTATCCATGGCAACTTTGACCAGGCACAGACTGGCGTCAAGAAGATGTTCAACGATTCTGCATTGGCAGCAGAAATGGATGCAGCCGGATATCAGTTCTCTTCTGCAAACTCTATCAATATCGGACGTCTTGTTCCACAGGTCGTTTATTATGTATATGCATACGCAAGACTTTACAAGAATGGTGTGATCGCAAAAGATGAGAAGATCAATGTGGTTGTTCCGACAGGTAACTTTGGAAACATTCTTGCAGCTTTCTATGCAAAGAATATGGGACTTCCAATTGGAAAGCTGATTTGCGCATCCAACGAGAACAAAGTATTATTTGACTTCTTCTCAACTGGTACATATGACAGAAACCGTGAGTTTATTCTTACAAGTTCTCCGTCTATGGATATTCTGATTTCCTCAAACCTTGAGCGTTTGATCTATCGTATTGCCGGAAATGATGCAGAAGCGAACGCAAAATTGATGGCAAGCCTTTCTTCTGAAGGCAAATATGCGATTACAGATGAAATGAAGGCACAGCTGGCTGATTTCTATGGAAATTATACAAGCGAAGATGAGACTGCTTCTACAATCAAGAAATTATATGAAGACACCGGGTATATTATCGACACCCACACAGCAGTTGCTGCAGGTGTATATGACAAGTATAAGGCTGCGACAGGGGATACAGAGACTAAGACGGTGATTGCAAGTACTGCAAGTCCGTTCAAGTTCACAAGAAGCGTTATGGATGCTATCGATGAGAAGTACGATTCCATGACAGACTTCGAACTGGTAGACGAATTGTCAAAGATTGGTAATGTTGCGGTACCACAGGCAATTGAAGAAATTCGCAATGCAAAGGTATTACATGACACCGTATGTGAAGTGGAGGAAATGCCACAGGTTGTAAAAAAATTCCTGGGTGTTTAATCAATAGATACAAATAGAAGAAAAGAGGATAACAAAATGAAAAAGAAACTGATTTCAATTATGCTTGTGTCAGCGATGGCAGCTGCAATGGCAGGCTGTGGTTCTTCTGTACCGGCTAATTCTGTGAATTCCAGAGATGATTTGCCGGGAAAGACTATCGGTGTACAGCTTGGTACAACTGGCGATGAAGATGCTACTTCTTATGAGAAAGAGAATGGATCGACGGTAGAGCGTTATAATAAAGGTGCAGATGCAATTCAGGCATTAAAGACTGGAAAGATTGACTGTGTTGTTATTGATCAGCAGCCGGCAGAAGCATTTGTTAAGAAAAATGATGATTTGAAGATTTTATCCGATACCTTTGATCCGGAAGAGTATGCCATCTGTATCGCTAAAGATAATACAGATTTGACAGATTCTTTTAACAAGGCAATTGAAGAGTTGGAGAAGGATGGAACAATTGATTCTATTATCAGCAACTATATTGGAGATGAAGCGGGCAAGCATCCATATGAGACTCCGGAAGGAACAGAGTATCCAAACGGTACGTTAACAATGGCAACCAATGCACAGTTTGAGCCATATGAGTATTATGATGGAGATAATGTTGTTGGTATTGATGCGGATATTTCAAAAGCAATCTGTGATAAACTTGGTTATGAACTGAAAATTGAAGATATGGAGTTCGATGCAATTATTGCTGCAGTATCTTCTGGAAAAGCAGATTTTGGTGCTGCTGGTATGACTGTTACAGAGGATCGTTTGAAAAATATTGACTTTACTGATACTTATACGACAGCATGTCAGGTTATTGTTGTCAGAAAGAAATAATCGGTATAGGAGGATGAACCTTGAGCGATTTTATTAGTAGCTTTCAATTGGATTTTATAAAAGATGACAGATATATGTATCTGTTAAGAGGTCTTGGAAATACACTTTTGATTGCAGTACTTGCAGTATTACTAGGTATTGTGGTTGGTTTCCTTGTTGCAATTATTCGCGCAACTCATGATAAGCATGGCGGATTGAATATTTTGAATTTCATCTGTAAGGTTTATTTGACAATTTGGCGTGGAACGCCTACGATGGTACAGCTTTTGATTATGTATTACATAATTCTGGTGTCTTTGAACAGTAAGATTGCAGTAGCGGTTATTGCTTTTGGACTCAATTCGGCAGCGTATGTAGCAGAAATTGTTCGTTCTGGTATTATGGCTGTAGATGAAGGACAGTTTGAAGCTGGACGAAGCCTTGGATTGAATTATGGTCAGACAATGCGGCTTATTATTCTTCCGCAGGCGTTTAAGAATGTTCTTCCAGCACTTGCAAATGAATTTATTACATTACTGAAAGAGACTTCTATCAGTGGTTATATTGCAATTCCGGATCTGACAAAGGGTGGAGATTTGATTCGAAGCCAGACATACGATCCATTTTTACCATTGTTTGGAGTGGCCATCATTTATCTTGTGATTGTCATGATCCTGACAGCCGGTGTACACAAACTGGAAATGAGGTTGAGAACAAATGAGCGATAAGAATGTATTAATTGAAGTGAAAGATTTATGTAAATCCTTTGGTGACGTTAAAGTATTAAATGGTATTTCGACAGAAATCGCTCAGGGAGAAGTTGTAGCGATTATCGGGCCGTCCGGTTGCGGTAAGTCTACATTCTTACGTTCTCTGAATCTTTTGGAGGAGCCGACTTCCGGTGTAATTACGTTCGAAGGAACGGATATTACAGACAAGTCTGTTGATATCAATAAGATGCGTCAGAAAATCGGTATGGTTTTTCAGCAGTTTAATCTGTTTCCAAATTATACCGTGAAAGAAAATATTATGCTTGCGCCAGTACAGACAGGACTTATGAATAAGGAAGGAGCGTCTAAGAGAGCAGATGAACTGTTAAAAAGAGTTGGCCTGTTCGACAAAGCGGATACTTATCCAGCTATGCTTTCTGGTGGACAGAAGCAGCGTATTGCAATTGCACGTGCGCTTGCTATGAATCCGGATGTCATGTTATTTGATGAGCCTACTTCTGCATTGGATCCGGAAATGGTCGGTGAAGTTCTTGAAATTATGAAAGAACTTGCGCAGGATGGAATGACTATGGTTGTGGTAACGCATGAGATGGGATTTGCCAGAGAGGTTGCAACACGTGTCATGTTTATCAATGAGGGACAGATTCAGGAGGAGAGTGGTCCGAAAGAATTTTTTGCCAATCCAAAGAATCCTCGTTTGTGTGAATTTTTATCAAAAGTCTTATAGAACGAAATATTTTATAAAGCAAACCCCCGTCAGAAATCTGGCGGGGGTTTTGTTTTGCCTATTTTTATTGATTTACTCATCAATTTTGACAGCTTCAATATAAATATTAACAGTTCCAAACGGAAACATAAATGGAAAATGATATGCTTTATTCTCAAAAGAAAATGTATCGCCCGTAATATGTTCCGGTGCACCAATCGTAAGTTCGGTAGAAGAATCATTGGATACATTTACGATAAACAGACCATTCTGCAGATTCAGGAAATCTTCAAGAGATGCCTGAACATATTCATCATAGTCGTTAAATGTGTCTTTTACATATCGAGATGCAAATGCAATTGCAACATCTTTTTCCATGGATATGTATGTCCGGATTGCGTAATCGCCAAATATTTCCTGTTTTACACAACATTTTACAGGAATTTCTTTTGCTTCACTGATGCCACCTAATGTGAAATCGTCACCAATGAAACGGATAAAATCGTTAAACAGAAGTTCTACAAACATCTGACCGTTGCGAGAAAGCGATACATTAGAAGAAACAAAGAGATTGCGGAACAGATTGCGAACAACAGCGGAATCTTCAATATCGGATTCAACAAGCCCGTTTTTGGAACGATAATCATTCATAATCTGTTCAAAATCACTGTTGCTTAAAATTCCGTCATCCAGCAATACCTGTCCAAGAGAAAGGAATGCCGGCTTTTGTTCTTTTAACAGCTCCATTACCTGTTCATCTGTCATATAGCCAAGTTCTACTGCAAGCTCGCCAAATTTCCGATCCTGATGCGTCTGGTGAATGACGGTATCATCAACTTCTGATGCATTCATGTATCCTGCATGAATTGCAAGAGTACCTAACTTTAAGTGATTATCTGCCTGGCGCTGCATTGCGGAAAAAAGCTGTTCCTTTGTCACATATCCGTTGGATAATAAATAGTTTCCGAAAAATTGTGTATACATATTTTATCTCCCTTCCAGGAATTTGCTGACTACCTTAACTACCTGATCTTTATCCAAAGGTTTCTGGATAAAGTCTTTTGCACCAGCTTCAAGTGCAAGCTTCAACTGGGACTGGGTACCAACAGAGGAAGCGATGATAATGTTTGCTTCAGAATCGAATTCCATGATTTCTCTGATTGCAGCATTGCCGTCTTTTTTTGGCATAACGATGTCTAGAAAAACGAGGTCTGGATTGGATTCTTTGTATTTGTCGATTGCATCCTGTCCATCCACAGCTTCGATAAAAACGGGAGAGCCTAATCTTGAAATGATATCCTTTAGTTGTTTTCTTGCAAGGATAGAGTCGTCAGTAATTAAAATTTTAGCATTTTCTATACTCATATTTTTGTCTCCTTTTTAAATATTAAGTACATTTTACTATAAAATACAAAATAATACAATGATTTTTTGAATATTTTGACAAAAAACACAAAAGGTTTTCATTTATATCAAAAGATGTTACAATAAAAAAATTAAAAGTACAGGAGGAATTATAAAATGAAAACTATTTTATTGATGGATATTGTAATTGCCGTTTTTGGGATTTATCTTGGTGCGATAGCTTTTCAGATGAAGAGAACAGGCAAAATTAACAGTGTGGTTGTGGCAGAGGATGAAATAAAAAAATGCAAAGATCCAAAGGCATATATTGACAGTTCGTTTCCATATATGATATTTTTTGCAATTGTGTCATTGATTGTTGGAGTTATAGGAATTCTTGCTGATCGCAAGATTATTCAGGTTGGACGTGTATGGACATATGCAGAGCTGGTTGCGTTCCTAATTGCACTTGCTATATTTGCGCATGGTATGAGAGAAAATCGGAATAAGTATATTTTATAGAGCAATTTTCCAAAAAGTACATGGAATTTATTATTGAAATTATACACATATTAAAGTATAATAAAGGAGGTTACAAAAGAATCATTGGAAAGTACTTAAAGATAATATATAGCCTGGAATGTGCGACAACTCCTGCTATTTAGAACCTACATTTACTTTAAACGGGATTCCTATATGAGTTGTTGGATGTCAGGCCGCCTCGTATCAGCGGAAGGCAGAAGGCAAACTGCGGTCGCCCACCTAGCATTGGCTAGGAGTCTAAATTGTAGGAACCGGCATTTTGGGTTACTCATAGAATATACGAAAGATTTTGTAAAGAACAAAAGAGTTTTGAAAGTACGAAAGAGAAAAGGAGCTGCCTTGATGGTGGCTCCTTATTATATTATTATTGACATAACAGACACAGGAGTTTAGATGCAATGAAAAAGAAAGACAAAATGAAACGGCTGGGAATTTTACTTTTGGCACTAACTGCTATCACGGTTATCATTACATTTGTGATTGTCATGAACCTGTCAGACCCGACAGATCAGAAAGGACAGCAACAGGAACAGTTTGATGATTCTTATAGTGGATGGATTCGCAATGTTTATATTATGTCCAATAAAGATAATGAAATAATTATTCTTTATGATAAGACAAATTATATTGCAAAAGGCACAGCACAGAATGATTATACCGGCGTTGCAGATATTGAATTATCGCACGGCAAAATCACTCGTATTCTCGCAAAACCGGATGGGATAGAAGGTATATTGGATCGTTATTCTGAAACGGAAGTACAGATCAAGGATTATGAGGCACTTTCTTATGATGATACGCTGCCGGTGTATGTTGTTGCGGATTCTGCAAATGTCCGACAACCTGTACACCAGATTGCAATGTCGGATCTTGTGATTGGAAATTCAAAGGTAAAACTGATTGTAGCTGATGAGAAAGCCTGTGCCGTTGTTCAGTATTCGAAAGATATTGCAAATAATATCCGCGTACTGTTGAAAAATGGAAATAATATCACTTATTCGGATTTGTACATAAAGAGTAACAAAACCTATACAGTAAATGAAAAAAAAGTAAAGGCAAAAAAACTGACGAAGGTAAGCAGCTATTTGAAAGGAAAAAAGAACGGAGAAGAAATCTGTATTTCACCGGCAACCGGAAAACTGTTTATATGTAATCGCAAAGGCAAAAAGCTGGCAGAAGCATATGAAGGAAATTTTATTGTTCGAAAAGAAACCGGCGGTTATGTACTGATCAATGAACTTTCGGTGGAAGATTATGTGCGTTATGTCCTGCCATCAGAGATGCCTCTTGGCTTTTCTTATGAGGCATTGAAAGCGCAGGCAGTGTGTGCCCGTACATTTGCCTATGGACAGATGCACAACCAGGCATATGCACAGTACGGAGCCAATCTGGATAATACAACCGCTTATCAGGTGTATCATGCAACAACAACTTACGATGTGACTGACCAGGCAGTACAGGATACAAGCGGCATGGTTCTGACATATGATGGGGCTTTGACGGACTGTTATTACTATTCGACTTCGCCGGGGTACTCAGAGACCTTAGAGGTGTGGAACGCTGATTCGCCGGGATATTTGAAAGGTGAAAATCATACACAGGCGAAAACAAAAGATCTGTCAAATAAACAGGCATTTCATAAGTTTATAAACAAGCAGGTCAAGTCCTATGATTCGGATTCCCCTTACTATCGCTGGACCGCCACCATTTCAAATAAGATGGGGATGGATCCGGAACTTGGCCGTTTGAAAAAAATCAAAGTAAAAGAACGGAGTAGCTCCGGCTATGTGCTTTCACTTACTGCAAGTTTTGAATTGGGTGACAGAGACTATGATGCAGAGAATGATATTCGTTTTTTTCTTGGAAAATATATGACAAAACTGAAACTGGCCGATGGAACGGTACGAACAGATGCGAGCTCGGTTCCGAGTGCCTGCTTTGAAGTTAAAAGCCAGAAAAACGGAAAGATTGTTTTATCTGGAGGCGGTTTTGGACATGGAATCGGTATGAGCCAGTATGGGGCGAATGCCATGGGCGAAGAAGGAATGAGCTGGCAGGAAATTCTGCAGTTTTATTATCATGATGTAAAGATTGAAAATATCTTTGATGTGGATTTAGAACAGGAAAAATAGAGGAAACACTTGCAGAACCAACTTTCTTGTGTTAAAATAGCACACGTGTTAAAGGCAATGAATGTGTACAGTAATTCTTAAATCACTTTCAGAGAGAGGAAGTCATCGGCTGTAAGCTTCCTTAAGACAGATTAAGATATGAATTTTCGCACAGGAGCTTCATGAATGAAAGATTTATATTTGTTTAGTTCATGACGGAGGCTGCACGTTAAGCAGAAAATGAGAGCCTGTATGAAAGATACAGGAATCAGGGTGGTAACGCGGATTAATTCGTCCCTTGCAGGAAACTGCAAGGGGCTTTTTTTGCTGTATAAGGAATTACAAAGGAAGTTCTTATACAGCAAAAACAAGCAATCGACCGTGATTTCCGTAAAATAAATAATGAATAAAATAATGGAAAAGGAGAAAACCATGAAAGAAAAGTTGCAGAAAATCAGAGAACATGCAATGGCCGAAATTGAAAATTCCGATGGCCTTGCAAAACTCAATGATGTCAGAGTTTCTATCCTTGGTAAAAAGGGCGAACTGACTGCGGTATTAAAAGGAATGAAAGATGTTGCTCCGGAGGATCGTCCAAAAGTCGGACAGTGGGTAAACGAAACACGTGAAGCCATTGAAGCAAAACTTGAAGAGACTAAGAAGAAACTTGAGGCAGCTGAACTTGAGCATCGTCTGGAACATGAAGTGATTGATGTAACACTTCCTGCAAAGAAGAATCGAGTTGGTCATACACATCCAAATACAATGGTATTAGAGGAAGTAGAGCGTATCTTTACAGGTATGGGATATGAAGTTGTAGAGGGACCGGAAGTAGAGTATGATTATTACAATTTTGAGGCATTGAATATTCCGGCAAATCATCCGGCAAAAGATGAGCAGGATACCTTCTATATTACAGATAAAATCCTTCTGCGTACACAGACATCTCCGGTACAGGTTCGTGTGATGGAAAATAAGAAACCGCCAATCCGTATGATTGCACCAGGACGTGTATTCCGTGCAGATGAAGTGGATGCTACACATTCACCATCGTTCCATCAGATTGAGGGAATGGTAATTGACAAAGGCATTACATTTTCTGACTTAAAGGGAACATTAACCCAGTTTGTACAGCAGCTTTTTGGAAAAGAGACAAAAGTAAAATTCCGTCCACATCATTTCCCATTTACAGAACCATCTGCTGAGATGGATGTTTCCTGCTTTAAGTGTGGCGGAAAGGGTTGCCGTTTCTGTAAGGGAGAAGGCTGGATCGAGATTCTTGGTTGCGGTATGGTACATCCACGTGTGCTTCGCATGAGCGGCATTGATCCAGAAGAATATTCCGGCTTTGCTTTCGGTATCGGACAGGAGCGTATCACACTTCTGAAATACGAAATTGATGATATGCGTCTTCTTTATGAAAACGATGATCGTTTCTTAAAACAGTTCTAGGAGGTTAGATTAGATGAATACATCATTAAAATGGATAAAAGCATTAGTTCCTGGGCTTGATTGTACTGCACAGGAATATACAGACGCAATGACACTGTCTGGATCAAAAGTAGAAAGCTACGAGCAGTTGGATGCAGATCTGGACAAAATCGTAATTGGTCAGGTAAAGAAAATTGAGCGTCATCCGGATGCGGACAAGCTTGTAATCTGTCAGGTTGATATCGGCGAGCCGGAACTGACACAGATTGTTACAGGTGCAGCAAACGTATTCGAAGGCGCAAAAGTTCCTGTTGTATTGGACGGCGGACGTGTTGCTGGCGGACATGATGGCACAAAGACACCTGGCGGTATCAAAATCAAAAAAGGCAAACTTCGTGGCATTGAGTCAAATGGTATGATGTGCTCCATCGAGGAGCTTGGTTCTTCAAGAGAAATGTTCCCGGATGCACCAGTGAATGGTCTTTATATTTTTGACGAAGACGCACCGGTTGGGGAGAATGCAGTATCTTATCTCGGATTGGATGACAGTGTGATTGAATATGAGATCACTTCCAATCGTGTAGACTGCTTTTCTGTTCTTGGAATTGCCAGAGAGGCTGCTGCAACATTTGATAAGAAGTTTGTTCCTCCGGTTGTTACAGAAACCGGAAATGATGAAAATGTTAATGACATTGTAAAGGTAACCGTAAAGGATGCGGACCTCTGCAGTCGTTATACAGCACGAGTTGTTAAGAACGTGAAATTCGCACCATCACCAAAGTGGATGCAGGAACGTCTTCGTTCCCATGGTATTCGCCCAATCAATAATCTGGTTGATATTACAAACTATGTAATGGAAGAGTATGGCCAGCCGATGCATGCCTATGATCTAGATACCATTGCAGGAAATGAAATTGTTGTAAGACGTGCAGCAAAAGATGAAAAGTTTGTTACACTGGATGGTCAGGAGCGTCAGATGGATGACAGCGTACTGATGATCTGTGATGCAGAAAAAGCAATCGGTATTGCCGGAATCATGGGTGGTGAAAATTCCATGATTACAGAGAATGTACACACAATGCTTTTTGAGGCAGCATGTTTTGATGGAACAAATATCCGTAAATCTTCCAAGAAGATCGGTCTCCGTACCGATGCTTCTGCTAAGTTTGAAAAAGGATTGGATCCAAACCTTGCCATGGAAGCGATGAACCGTGCATGTCAGCTTGTAGAAGAACTTGGCGCAGGTGAGGTTGTTGGTGGAGCCGTAGATATTTATCCGGTGAAACGTGAAGGTATCCGTATTCCATTTGAGCCAGACAAATACAACAAACTTCTCGGCACTGATATTGACAAAGAGACCATGATTGGGTATTTCAAGAAGATTGATCTTGGGTATGATGAAGCTACAAATGAAATTCTTGTTCCTTCCTGGAGACAGGATTTGCTTTGCGATGCAGATATGGCGGAAGAAGTTGCAAGATTCTATGGATATGACAATATCGGAGTAACACTTCCGAGTGGAGAGTCCACTGCCGGCGGTAAGAGCTTTAAGCTTCGCATGGAGGAAAAAGCCCGTGAGGTTGCAGAATTCTGTGGATTTTCACAGGCTATGACATATTCGTTCGAAAGCCCGAAGATATTTGACAAGTTATTGATTCCGGCAGATTCTGATTTGCGCAAAACAGTTGTTATATCCAATCCATTAGGAGAAGATTATTCTATTATGCGTACATTGCCGTTGAACGGAATGCTGGCTTCTCTGTCAACGAACTTTGGCAGAAGAAACAAAGATGTACGTCTGTATGAGATGGGTAATATTTATCTTCCAAAACAGGTACCGCTTACAGAACTTCCGGAAGAACGTATGCAGCTTACTTTTGGTATGTATGGAGATGGAGATTTCTTCACAATGAAGGGCGTTGTTGAAGAACTTCTTTCCCAACTTGGATTAAGAAACAAGGCAGAGTATGATCCGACAGCAGATCTTCCATTCCTTCATCCGGGACGCAAAGCAAGTGTTGTTTATGATGGTACGGTTATCGGATATCTTGGTGAAGTTCACCCGACTGTTGCAGCAAACTATGCAATTAAAGAGCGTGTTTACATTGCAGTGGTTGATATGCCGGAAATTGTTTCCCGTGCATCATTTGATTACAAATATGAAGGAATTACAAACTTCCCGGTTTCTTCAAGAGATTTATCTATGGTTGTTCCAAAGAATATTCTTGTTGGAGATATTGAGAAAGTCTTCGATGAAAAAGGCGGCGCATACTTAGAGAGCTATGAGCTTTTCGATGTATACGAAGGTGAGCAGATTGAAAAAGGATTCAAGTCTGTTGCATATTCTCTGAAGTTCCGTGGAAAAGACAAGAACTTAGAGGAAAATGATATTACCAGTGCTATGAACAAAATCTTAAAAGGATTAGAAAAGATGGGAATTCAGTTGAGAGGCTAATACAATGGATGGAATGAATGTAAAAGATTATGACTACGATCTCCCAGAGGAACTGATTGCACAGGATCCTCTTGAAGACCGTTCTAGTTCCCGTCTGATGGTACTTGACCGTCAGACGGGGGATGTGGAACACAAGCATTTTACGGATATTCTGGAATATCTGCATCCGGGAGATTGCCTGGTAATTAATAATACCAAGGTAATTCCGGCGCGACTGTTTGGTGTAAAAGAAGATACGCAGGCTAAGATTGAAGTGCTTTTGCTCAAGAGAAAAGAAAATGATATCTGGGAGACTTTGGTAAAGCCTGGTAAAAAGGCAAAACCAGGCACAAAGATTATTTTTGGAGAAGGACTTCTTACCGGTGAAGTTGTTGATGTGGTCGAGGAAGGAAACCGTCTGATCCAGTTCCATTATGAAGGAATTTTTGAAGAAATTTTGGATCAGCTTGGCCAGATGCCACTTCCGCCATACATCACACATCAGTTGAAGGACAAGAACCGTTACCAGACCGTTTATGCGAAATACGATGGTTCTGCAGCAGCACCGACGGCAGGACTTCACTTTACCAAGGAACTTCTTGAAAAAGTAAAAGAGATGGGCGTGGATATTGCAGAAGTAACCTTGCATGTAGGACTTGGCACATTCCGCCCGGTCAAAGTGGACAATGTACTGGATCATCATATGCATTCGGAATTTTATATGGTGTCGGCCGAAGCTGCAGAGAAGGTCAATCGTACAAAGGCGAATGGTGGACGCGTGATTTCGGTCGGCACTACAAGTACAAGAACTTTGGAGTCAGCAGCCGATGAGAATGGAATACTTCATGAGACAAGCGGATGGACGGAAATTTTTATTTATCCGGGATATAAGTTTAAGGTGATAGATGGATTGATTACAAACTTTCATCTGCCGCAGTCTACACTTGTTATGCTGGTATCCGCTTTGGCAGGCAGAGAACATGTTCTTCATGCATATGAGATCGCTGTAAAAGAAAAATACCGGTTTTTCTCGTTTGGAGATGCCATGCTGATTCAATAAATTGGTAAAATATGTGTGAATTAGCCTTGTCAAATGGAAAAATATGTACTAATATAAATATATATTTTTAGCTATGAGAACATGTAGATAGGGAGCAGATTTTTATGGAAGAGAAAAGAAAGCATAAAAGATTAGATTTGGATGTAGAAATTCAGCTTGAGAGATTGGACGAAGAAGGTGTTACCACTCTTAAGTATGTGCATGTAGATATAACTGATATTTCCAGAAGTGGTGTTGGTTTTACCTGCAAGAAGGAACTTGAGACCGGCACTTATTATGATACAAAGATTCAAATCTGGACAAAGGAAATTGTAGACGCAGTGATTGAAATTGTTCGTCGTGAGGATGGACCAGATGGATATCGCTATGGGGCAATCTTTATTGGTATGACAGATACTGATGCATTAAAGATTGACATCTATCAGATTTTCAACGATTTATAAGAAAAAGAAAAGAGGTTGCTTGCAACCTCTTTTTTTACGATTACAACAATCAGCAAAATTTTATTTTGCAGAAGGAGTAATAACAGATGAAAATGCAGGACCGATATGAAGTAAAGAAAGCTTCCGGTAAATCCATTAAAGTGTCTGTTCCGGGATCTAAAAGTATCACAAACCGTGCGCTTTTGATTGCGGCTTTGTCGCAAGGGAAAAGTGTATTGCGTGGAGTGCTTTTTTCGGATGACAGCAGACATTTTTTGCAGTCACTTGTCTCTTTAGGATTTCCGGTAGAGGTGGATGAGGACAATGCAGTTGTAACAATTACAGGATTTGGTGGAAAGATTCCAAAAACAGAGGCTGAGATTGACGTGGGGAGTGCAGGAACTGCTGCCCGTTTTTTGACAGCGTATCTTGGCTTGTCTAAAGGAAATTACCATATACTGTCTTCGGAACAGATGAAAAAGAGACCGATGCAGGAACTTCTTACGGCATTAGAAGAATTAGGGGCAGAAATTGCCTATGATGAAGAATGTTATCATTTTCCATTTACGATTGGAAATGATGGTGTCACGAGACATGAAGTAACAATTGACGTAGACAAAAGCAGCCAGTTTTTAAGTGCTCTATTGATTTCTGCAGTGTTATTCAAAGAGGATTTCCATATTCATGTCAAAGGAAATCATGGCATGGCTTATGTGCAGATGACAATCGCCATGATGCGACAGTTTGGTGTAACGGTTTTAGAGGAGTCTCCGCGTGATTTCTGCATACCAAAAGAAGCAACCTATGAAGCAAAAGAGTACCAGATTGAACCGGATGTTTCCGCAGCATCTTATTTTTACGCCATGTGTCCGGTTTTGCATGTGCCAGCAAAAGTATTGCATGTGCATTGGGACAGTTTGCAGGGGGATACACAGTTTTTACATGTTTTAGAAAAAATGGGGTGTAAGAGTAAAGAAGAGAGCGATGGAATTCTTCTGCTTCCACCGGAAGGAAAAATGCAGGGAGGAACATTTGATTTATCTGCTTTTTCCGATCAGGCACTGACATTGGCGGCAATTGCCTGCTTCGCGGAAACACCGGTGACGATTACTGGAATCGGACATATTCGTTATCAGGAATGTGACCGATTGCATGCAATTACAGAAAATCTCACGAAGATGAAGATTGTATGTAAGGAAGTTGGAGATGGATGTATCTGTATTGAACCGGGAACACCACAGGCTTGCGAAATTTCGACCTATGACGATCATCGCGTTGCGATGTCTTTTGCGATACCGGGACTTGTACAGCAGGGAATGATCATATTAGATCCGGGATGTTGCAGAAAGACATTTGAACATTATTTTGATGTACTTGAAGATGCTGTTTGTAAGGCATAAAAGAACATGGAAAAAGGGAGCGCAGGCTCCCTTTTAGCGTTTATGAATCACATAGGAATGTTTTTGCAGAACTTTTTCAGCTGAGAGCAGGCTTTCTTCATCTTTTAATACGATGTGAAGAACACCTTCTTCAAATTCACGGTTATTAATAATTCCGATATTTTTAATACTGATTTCATGATCCGCAAGAATACGGGCAATCGTTGCAATTCCACCGGTTTCATCCAACAGATCAACGAAAAGTTCATAACAGTCGGTCGGAGACTTGATTTTTGGCAGTGCAAATGAATCACGGTAATCTTTTGCATGTTGAAAGAAATTAAGAAGTCCCTGTTCATCTTCCTGTTCGATCAAATGCCGTAACTGTCCGAGCAGATCCGTATACTTGTCCATCAGACAGAGAATCTGCGTACGATTCGATGCGCAGATATTCTGCCACATCACAGGAGATGAGGAAGCGATTCTTGTAATGTCTTTGAAGCCTCCGGCTGCAATCCGTTTCATGGTGCCGTTTTCATCATCGTTCTGTTGTACAAGATTTACCAGTGTATAAGCAATCATGTGTGGCAGATGGCTGATAGCGGCCGTAGAATAATCGTGCGTTTTATAATCGAGAATCAACGGCAGTGAGCCAAGTGATACAACAAAATCCCGGAAGTCCATAACATCTTTTTGCGGAGTTACTGCAGTCGGGGTAATGATGTAGTATGCATTTTCCAGTAAGGCAGCGTTTGCAGCTGATATACCGGTCTTTTCGGAGCCGGTCATCGGATGGCCTCCGATAAAGTTGGCTTCCATGTCAAGACGGATGACCTCTTCGTGAATTTCTGTTTTGGTGCTGCCGACATCTGTTATGTAACAATCCTTTTTTATGATATCTTTTAACTGTGCCAGATAATCAAGATTCCGTTGTACCGGCGCACATAAAAAGATGCAGTCGCATTCAGAAAAATCTGACATGGAAAGCAGATTGCTGTTTTCAATGATTCCTTCTTTATAGGCTTCCTGAATCGTTTCAATATGATGCGCTGTCGCATAAATTTGTGTTTCGGGACAGTTTGCTTTTATTTTTTTTGCAATGGAACCGCCAATGAGGCCGAGTCCGATAAAGCCGATCTTTTGAAAATTCATGGTTATTTCCCTTCTTTTACAATGTACTATCTATTTTACTATAATATTTTGTTTCGTCAACACTTTTAAGCGTTAAAGTATTAAAGAAACGAAAAACAATATTATTTGAATGTCATCGAAAAATATATTATGATGTTACGAGAGCAAACAAAGAAAAGAGGTTTTGTATGAATTTACTTACGGTTGACAATATAAGCAAAACATTTACACATCGCAAATTATTCGATGATACATCCTTTTATTTACAGGAAGAGGAAAAAGTCGGAATCATTGGCATTAATGGAACCGGAAAATCCACACTGCTAAAAATTATTGCAGGGCTGGAGGAGCCGGATGCAGGTGAGGTAATCCGAGCCAACAATCTTGTGATTCGTTACCTTCCGCAAATGCCGGAGTTTCGTGCTGAGGATACAGTTTTAGAGAGTGTTCTTTCCTATGCAAAGACCGGAAGCACACATAAAGCGGAAGTGCTGGAAGAACATGAGCGTTGGAATCTGGAAAGTACAGCAAAGAATATGATGACACGTCTTGGAATATATGATTTTGAGGAAAAGACAGGACACTTATCCGGAGGCCAGAGAAAACGGCTTGCGTTGGTAGCTGTACTTTTGACACCATGTGATATCCTGCTTTTGGATGAGCCAACGAACCATCTTGATGCGGAGATGGCGGAATGGCTGGAAAATTATCTGAAGAATTACCGGGGAACGATGGTTATGGTTACCCATGACCGCTATTTCCTTGACAGCGTCTGCAATCGTATTGTAGAAGTGGACAAGGGAAAAATATACAGTTATGACACCAATTATTCCGGTTTTCTGGCAGCAAAACAGGAGCGGGAAGATATCGCGTGGGCCGGGGAACGGAAGAGAAAGTCGATTCTTCGAAAAGAAATCGAATGGATGCAGCGCGGGGCACGGGCGCGTTCGACGAAACAGAAAGCGCACATTCAGCGATATGAGGAATTGAGAGATCGGAAAGCACCAGAGATAGACCGTAAGGTAGAAATGAGTTCCATTACCTCGCGTATGGGACGTACGACGGTGGAGCTTGAGAATATTCACAAAGCATATGGAAATAAAGTCCTGATCGATGATTTTTCCTATATCTTTTTAAAAAATGATCGTGTGGGATTCGTTGGAAGCAATGGCTGCGGAAAAACAACGTTAATGAAGATTATTGATGGCCGTATATCGCCGGATTCCGGTTCTGTTACCATCGGACAGACAATAAAGATTGGATATTATACCCAGGAAATCGAACAGGATGCATCTGCCGGGATTGCTTATATGGATCCGAAACTGCGTGTCATTGATTATATCAAAAATACTGCGGAATATGTCCGTACCAAAGATGGACTCGTGTCTGCATCGGCGATGCTGGATAAATTTCTGTTTCCACCAGAGGAACAGTACGGTCTGATTGAAAAACTGTCCGGTGGAGAAAAACGCAGATTAAATCTTTTACGAGTGCTGATGGAAGCACCGAATGTTCTGATTTTAGACGAGCCAACAAACGATCTGGATATCACGACACTTACGATTTTGGAAGATTATCTGGATAATTATGAGGGAATTGTAATTACCGTATCTCACGACCGGTATTTTCTGGATCGTACTGTAAGCCGCATTTTTGCTTTTGAAGAAGGAGGAGTTCTCAGTCAGTATGAGGGCGGATACAGTGATTATCATAATCGGGCAATAGAAGAAGGAAAACTGAACTCCCGTGCATCTTTTGAAACTTCCGGGAATAAAGTAAAAGAAGAGAATGTAGCAGATTCAAAAGAAACATGGACACATGCCAAGAAACTTAAATTTACCTACAAGGAACAAAAAGAATATGAGACAATCGAGGATGATATTTCTGCCATGGAAGAGCGCATGGATGCAATTGACGAGGAAATGGGAAAATGCGCACGGGATTTTGTAAAGCTGAATGAACTGACAAAAGAAAAGACAGAGCTTGAGACGGCTATTGAGGAAAAGATGGAACGATGGGCATATCTGGAGGAACTTGCTGCTAAAATTGCAGAACAATAAAATGATATGATGCAACAAAATGCATAAAAGTATTGTAAAAGTATAGAAAAATTAGTACAATATATCCATATAGTGATGGGGTATCAGAATATAACAGTTCTGAAAAGCAAAAGTATTATACAGGAGGGTTTTTCTATGAATATTTACACAACTGATAAGATTCGTAATGTAGTTCTCTTGGGCCACGGGGGATGTGGCAAGACATCTCTGGCAGAAGCAATGGCATATCTGGCAGGATTGACCAATCGAATGGGAACCGTCGTAGACGGCAACACGATAAGTGATTATGACAAGGAAGAAAACAAGCGGCAGTTTTCCATCCATACATCGGTAATCCCGATTCCGTGGGGCGATGTTAAGGTAAATATTCTGGATACACCTGGATATTTTGACTTTGTGGGAGAAGTAGAAGAGGCAGTATCGGTAGCAGACGCTGCGATTATTGTGGTTTCCGGAAAGGCGGGCATTGAGACCGGAACAAAGCGTGCATGGAAAATGTGTGAGAAATACAAACTTCCGCGTATGATCTTTGTTACGGATATGGATATTGATAATGCCAGCTATCGTCAGGTAGTCGAAGATCTGCAGGAACTGTATGGAAAGAAGATTGCACCATTTCATTTACCGATTCGTGAGAATGAGCAGTTCGTCGGCTATGTAAATGTCGTTCAGCAGAAAGCAAAACGCTGGAATGAAAAGGGAGAAGTCGATAAATTTGAGGTGCCGGAATATTCCAAAGAAAATCTTGGTATTTGCAGAGATGCTCTGCTTGAGGCTGTCGCGGAGACAAGCGAAGAGTTTATGGAACGCTATTTTAACGGGGATGAGTTTTCGGAAGATGAAATCCGACAGGCATTGCGCGTTAACGTAATCGATGGCTCGATCGTTCCGGTTCTCATGGGATCTAATATTCTAGCCCGCGGTATGTATACACTTATGGCGGATATTGTGAAATATTTCCCGAGTCCTGACAAACGGGAATGCGCGGGCATCAACACGAAGACAAATGAAGTCTATCAGGCAGATTATAATTTTGCGAAACCAAAAAGTGCGTATATTTTTAAAACGATTGTAGACCCTTATATTGGAAAGTATTCACTGATTAAAGTAAATTCCGGTGTGTTGAAGACGGATGATGTTTTATATAACTATCACAGAGATTGTGATGAAAAAATCGGACGGTTGTATGTGCTTAAGGGAAACAAAGTGGAAGAAGTCAGTGAACTTCATGCAGGTGATATCGGAGCGTTGGCGAAACTTGCAAAGTCACTGACGACTGATTCTCTTTCTACAAGAAACAATCCGGTTGCTTATCTGCGCGCTAATATTTCTAAACCATATGTATCTATGCGCTACAAAGCAAAGAACAAGGGGGATGAGGATAAAATCTCCCAGTCGCTACAGAAAATGCTTATGGAGGATCTGACGCTCCGCAATGTAAATGATGCGGAAAATCATCAGACACTTCTTTATGGCATGGGGGATCAGCATTTGGAAATTGTGGCAAGCATGCTGAAGGATAAATACAAAGTAGAGATTGAATTGACGCGCCCGAAAATTGCGTTCCGTGAGACATTGCGTAAAAAATCGGATGTAGAATACAAATATAAGAAGCAGTCCGGTGGACATGGACAGTATGGTCATGTTAAAATGACTTTTGAACCGTCCGGCAATCTGAATGAGTCATATGAATTTGAGCAGTGTGTTGTAGGAGGTGCTGTTCCAAAGAACTTCTTCCCGGCAGTGGAGAAGGGAATTGCAGAGGCTGTAAAGAAGGGACCTCTTGCAGCATATCCGGTTATTGGTGTGAAAGCTGTATTATATGACGGATCATATCATCCGGTAGATTCTTCAGAGATGGCGTTTAAAGTAGCTGCTGCACAGGCTTTTAAAAAGGGATTCATGGAAGCAAATCCAGTACTTCTTGAGCCAATCGCCTCGCTTAAAGTTGTTGTGCCGGATGCTTATACCGGAGACATTATGGGAGATTTGAACAAGCGGCGAGGCAGAGTTATGAGCATGAATGCAGAGAATGGATATCAGGAAATCATTGCAGATATTCCATATCTCGAATTATACGGATATAATACACAGCTTCGTTCAATCACCAGTGGAAGCGGAACATTTTCTTATGAATTTGCCCGCTATGAGCAGGCACCGGATGATGTGGCTGCAAAACAAATTGAAGAAAGGGCTAGCAAGCTTGTTGACATGGAAGAATAATGTAAGAAGATTTGCATTATCAGTTATAATTTCAATTACAATTTTAAATTTTATGATGCCCTATGTGGCAGAGGCACAGGAACTCGAGGGGGAGGCGTATGCCCCTTCGGGTTCTTCTTTTGATACACAGACGAATCTGTGGTCGAATCAAAAGGATGTAGAAGTATGTTATTTTAATTGTGGAGGTATCCCAAACGTACGAAACCGGACGCGGTATGAAGTGCATACCGGAGAACAGATTCTGTATGCACCGTATCGGCAGGGATATCGTTTTGCAGGCTGGTATACAGACAGAGGACGCCATAAACGGGTGAAATACATTTCCACAGATAGTCCCAGAACTTATATCCTTTATGCAAAGTGGACACCTCAGATCAACAATCGGGAGAATGTATTGAATTATAATTACCGCACAAAAAGCAGTGATAAGAGTATGGTTCTGCTCAAGGATCTGGATTTCTCTTTCTATGATTCTATCGATATACCGGGCATGCCGGATACGCGACAGGATGATTTGCTGAATCAGTATATCTTCAGTGAATCACAGTGCCCACAAGGTGTGTGTTTTACAGATGACTTTGTGCTGATTACATCGTATTCGACGGAAGATGACTGTATGGGAGAACTTATGGTGATGGATCGTGAGACCGGACAGTATATGATCACGCTTGGTATGGATGAAAACAGTCATCTTGGTGGTATTGCATTTGACGGGGATAATGTCTGGGTGTGCAATTCCTATGAAAACGCAATCGAACGTATTTCGTATGATTTTATCAAAAATATGGCATATCAGAATGTTGGGGAAGTTGTTGATGCGCGCGATGTGGTTGATCAGTATTCAGTAAAAAATACTCCTTCCTGCATCACATATTATGGAGGACGCCTTTGGATTGCAACGCATACGTTGTTTATGAATTCCAAAATGGTTGCGTATCACTTTGACAGTTCAAAGGACAAACTGGTCGCGCTGAGTGAATACAAAATTCCGTCCAAAGTACAGGGGGTAGCGTTTGACGACTCCGGCGCGGTATATTTAAGCAGTTCTTATGGACGTAACCGTTCGTCCTATATCTATAATTATACTTCTGTGACATCGCTTGCGACGCGCCCGAATCATCCGGCGCGTACTATTGAGATGCCGCCTTGTTCGGAGGAAATCGATATTGATGAAGATAATTTATATGTATTATTTGAATCAGCGGGAGAAAAGTACCTGGAAGGTACAGACGGGAAAGGACAAAGCCTTTCCCCTATAGATAAGCTATTGATTATCCCATTAAAAGATTCATAAGTTTTTTTACCCGCTCTTGTTCTGGAGCGGGTAAATCTTTGGATAAAAGTTCGCAGATCAGTTGTACTTCAGGCTTGCTGAAATCAAGATGCTGATCTTTTGCCTGTTTCATATTAGAAAGCAAAAATGGCATAATATCCTTCATGTTTTTTGGTTTGTCTTTTTGTGCAAAAGAAAGTAGAAACTGCATCTTTTCCGGACTCATATTGTTAAATGCTGCGTTATTAAAAAATGACGGATCCATCGGGCACCTCCTTTTTAGCTGTTAAATAATTCATAGTTATCCATGACACAGAATAAATTCAAAATGGTGTCAATGGTTTCCTGTTCCTTTGGCGTGCAGTACTGACGAATTGCAGACAGCATGGCATTACGCCGGTCAGTTCCGTTTGGAAGTGCGCAGGCCGCCATACTGTTATCTTTTTTTGAAAATGCAGAGTATGCATTTCGCATTTCTAAATATTGTATCAGCATAGCTGCCGGTTTCTGGGAGGGAAAATCTAAAAATGGGATAATGGATTTTAACATCTGCACATTTCTTGTCTGTACCATATCATCGTATGTAACAGAGGTTTGTTCTTCCATATAGAATCGCCTTCTTTTTTTACCATACTATGGTAAGTTTTTAGTATTTATGCATATATTAAAATAAAAAAGCTATGGGAAAACTGATTATTGATGGTAACAGTGTTTACGAAATTGATGAGGAATGTCTGAAAAAGAGAAAGATATCGCCGGCATGTGGGATTGAGCAGGCCTTAAAGAAACAGGCGGAGCGTGAAAAAAAAGAAAAAGAGCAAAAATGAAAAAGAGGACCCATTGTCAGGTCCTCTTTTTGACTGGATATGTTTAGCAGATGCTTCCGCAGCCACCACAACCACCGCCGCAGTTTCCGCATAACAGAAGGAGAATGATAATCCAGCAACAGTCATTGCCGCCACCACAGTTGTTACCTCCGAAGCATGAGCCGTTACCTCCACAGCAGCAGAGAAGAAGGATGATCCAGATAATAGAATTGCATCCGTTTTCAGATGAACATCCACAGTTTGTTGCAGCTAAATCACTCATAAGTGACCTCCAAAAATGATATTTACACTAATAACATACGCACATTATTCAAAAGGGTTCCAATTTTTTCTCCTTTTTCATAATTTTGCTATTGACTTTACCATGGTAAATCGATAGAATGTTATCAAACGTAATAATTGTATACAATTATTCATGCATGACAAAGGAGTAGTTAACGATGAGAGACGTAGTTATGAATGACAAGACGAATCTGTTACAGTTGGAGGAGCATTTTTATCAGCTTGTTGATGTGGATGAACCGAACACATTCCGCAATCTGTTTCCTTATGAAGAAATACCAAAGATTGCCTTTAATGACCGTATCGTTCCACATAATATGCCGGAAGATATCTGGATTACCGATACGACATTCCGTGATGGACAGCAATCCCGTGCGCCGTACACAACCGATCAGATCGTAACTATTTATGATTATTTACATAAATTGGGTGGCCCGAAAGGAAAAGTACGTCAGAGTGAATTTTTCTTATATAGTAAGAAGGACCGTGATGCAGTGTACAAATGTCTGGAGAGAGGATATAAATTCCCAGAAGTAACTGCATGGATTCGTGCCAGCAAGCAGGATTTTGAACTTGTAAAAGAAATCGGTCTTCGTGAGACAGGAATTCTTGTCAGCTGCTCCGATTATCATATTTTCTATAAGATGAAAATGACAAGACGCGAGGTTATGAATCTGTATCTGAGTGTCATTCGGGAATGTCTTGAGACAGGTATCAGCCCAAGATGTCATCTGGAAGATATTACCCGTTCGGATATTTACGGATTCGTTATCCCGTTCTGTGTAGAACTGATGAAGTTGCAGGAGGAATATAAGATTCCGATTAAAGTACGTGCCTGCGATACCATGGGATATGGTGTAAACTTCCCTGGTGCAGTGATTCCACGAAGTGTACCGGGAATTATCTATGGTCTGACAACACATGCCGGTGTACCTTCTTCACAGATCGAGTGGCATGGACATAATGATTTTTACAAGGCAGTCAACAATTCAACAACTGCATGGTTATATGGTGCAAGTGGTGTCAACTGTTCACTGTTTGGTATTGGCGAGCGTACCGGTAATACACCTCTGGAAGCAATGGTATTTGAATATGCACAGTTAAAGGGAACTCTCGATGGCATGGATACGACTGTGATCACGGAGCTTTCTGAGTATTTTGAGAAAGAACTTGGATATAAGCAGCCGAGCCGTACACCGTTTGTCGGAAGTAATTTCAATGTAACCAGAGCCGGAATTCATGCAGACGGTCTGCTGAAAAACGAGGAAATCTACAATATTTTCGACACCGGAAAATTCTTAAATCGTCCGCCACTTGTTGCGGTATCCAACACTTCCGGACTGGCAGGAATTGCCCACTGGATCAACAATTACTATCATTTGCCGGAAGACCGTAAGGTAGATAAGAATTCCGCACTTGTAAAGCATGTCAAGGAATGGGTAGATGCGCAGTATGATGATGGACGTGTGACTGTTATTACTGATCAGGAGCTTGTTGTCACAATTACGGACGTCTGCAAAGAGCTGGGTATTGTATTATAGAACAAAATTCGATATTATATTAAGGTGATTAGAAAATGTCAGATGATCATTATTCATTAAGTTCCAGGGTTTTTCATGCGATTCGTGAAGATATTTTAAATGGAAAATATCAGGCAAATGAGGAATTAAAAGAAAAATCCATCGGAGAGGAAATGGGTGTGAGCAGGACACCGGTACGTGAGGCTTTGCGGCAGTTGGAACTGGAAGGCCTTGTACATATCATTCCGAACAAAGGTGCCTTTGTTGAAAATGTAACGCTCAAAGATATCAAGGATATCTATGAGATTCGTTCACTTTTAGAGGGATTATGTGCCAGATGGGCTGCAAACAATATTACAAAAGAACAATTAGAAGAATTGGAAGAGACGGTTTTTCTTTCCGACTTTCATTTTTCAAAAGAAAACTGGGATCAGATGGTGGAATTGGACAATCGCTTTCATGAGATTGTATATGAGGCATGTGGCAGTAAAGAACTGACCCGTGTACTTCGGGATTATCACCATTACCTGCAGCGTATCCGCAAGATTACGCTGGAACAAAAAACGCGTGCCCGTGCGTCGATGGATGAACATCGTAAAATTGCCGAGGCACTGAAAGCAAGAGATGCGGCCGAGGCGGAACGCTGTGCAAGCATTCATATTCGAAACACGATATCCAACATGGACAAAATAGGCTGGGAAAACCTTATGAGATAAGGTTTTGGAAAGGAGATTTAAATTATGGACAAAATTAAGATGACAACCCCATTGGTCGAGATGGATGGAGATGAAATGACACGTATTCTTTGGAAAATGATCAAAGATGAACTGTTACTTCCTTTTATTGATTTAAATACAGAGTATTATGATCTTGGACTTGAGGAGCGCAATCGTACCAACGATCAGGTTACGATAGATTCTGCTAATGCAACGAAAAAATATGGTGTTGCTGTTAAATGCGCAACTATTACACCAAATGCTGCAAGAATGACGGAGTACAACTTAAAAGAAATGTGGAAGAGTCCGAACGGAACAATTCGTGCAATGTTAGATGGCACCGTGTTCCGTGCACCAATCGTTGTAAAGGGAATTGAGCCAAATGTAAAGACATGGGAGAAGCCAATTACCATCGCAAGACATGCATATGGTGACGTATATAAGGCCACCGAAATGAAGGTTCCGGGACCTGGTAAGGCAGAACTTGTATTTACAGCAGATGATGGAACAATTGTAAGAGAACTGATTCATGAGTTTAAGGGTCCGGGAGTCCTTCAGGGACAGCACAACCTTGATAATTCTATTGAAAGTTTTGCACACAGCTGTTTTAAATATGCGCTGGATACAAAACAGGATTTATGGTTTGCTACCAAAGACACCATTTCCAAGAAATATGATCATACATTTAAAGATATTTTCCAGGAGATTTTTGATGCAAACTACAAGGCTGCATTTGAAGAGGCAGGCATTGAATATTTCTATACTCTGATCGATGATGCTGTAGCACGTGTAATGAAATCAAAAGGTGGATTCATCTGGGCATGTAAAAATTACGATGGCGATGTAATGAGTGATATGATCAGTTCCGCATTCGGTTCACTTGCAATGATGACTTCTGTTCTGGTATCTCCACAGGGATATTACGAGTACGAAGCTGCACATGGAACCGTTCAGAGACATTATTATAAATATCTCAAGGGCGAGGAAACATCAACAAACTCTGTTGCAACAATCTTTGCATGGACAGGTGCTCTCCGCAAGAGAGGCGAACTTGATGGAAATGATGCATTAGTTACTTTTGCGGATAAGCTTGAAGCAGCATGCTTAAAGACAATTGAGTCCGGAAAGATGACAAAGGACCTTGCATTAATTACTACTTTGGAGAATCCGACAGTACTTAACAGTGAGGATTTTATTAAGGCAATTCGTGAAGAACTCGAGAAGACACTTTAATATCTGCTTTTAAAACAGACAGTAAAAACCCTGAGAGATTATGGGGAGAGGATGTATGTTAAATTTTTCACACATTGACAGTTACATCTGAGAATCCTATAATTGCCTTAGGGTTTTGTTTACGCAAAGCAGAAATTGGAGGGGAATATTGTGGAAAAAGAAATTTCACAGGCTGTAATCCGAAGGATGCCGAGATATTATCGTTATTTAGGAGAATTATTAGAGGAGGGTGTAGAAAGAATATCCTCTAATGACTTGAGCAACCGTATGCAGGTGACTGCATCACAGATACGTCAGGATCTCAATAATTTCGGCGGATTTGGTCAGCAAGGATATGGCTATAATGTGCAGTTTTTATATGATGAGATCGGAAAAATCCTTGGATTAAATACAACACACAATATTATCGTTATCGGTGCCGGTAATCTTGGTCAGGCGATTACCAATTATGTAAAATTTGAAAAGTTTGGTTTTATTATTACGGCACTTTTTGATGTAAATCCGGCGCTAAAAGGTGAAACTGTACGAGGCATACCAATCTATCTTATGGATGAGTTGGAAGATTATTGCAAAAACAATAAAGTGGATATTGCAGCACTTACTTTGCCAAAAGAAAAAGCAGATGAGACAGCTAAGCATCTTGTGCAGCTTGGCGTTTATGCAATATGGAATTTTGCCCATGTGGATCTGGATTTGATGGATAGCCGGGTGGTTGTCGAAAACGTACATTTGTCGGACAGTTTAATGCAGTTGTCTTATAATATTGTAAAGAAATCCAAGTAAGTAGATGGAGGTATTCCATGAAAAGTAGCAAAGAATTTGAAAATGCGATCCGAAACAAAAAGGTTCCTATTCTTGTATTAGACCAGAAGTGGCACAGGCTTTTTGCCATACATGGGAAAACAGATGAAATCAAGGAAGCGGAGGCAAATTTAAATGCACTTCTTGCCAGACAGGGAAAACTCAATAACGATCTGAAGGAATATAAAAAGTTAAAAAATAAACTCATGGATAATATCGTCCAGAATATGGATGGTTCGAACAAAGAAATCACAGATGAACAGAGACAGAAAAACCAGGATGATGATAAACGTCTGATTGATGAATTAAATCAGAAAACTGAGGCAGCAGAAGAGGAACTGCTAGAGATACCGAAACAGATCAAAGCGGAGAATAGCACCCTTATGCTGCTGAGCATGGAATATTTTTACAGTAAGATTCGTGTAAATCAGGAAGAAGCACAGGAAATTGATGCGTGGATCAAACAGGTACGTGTTGACTTGAAAAAGAATATTATTAAGAAACAGAACAGGGAAATTAATAACCGTGAAATATATAACTATCTGCATGATATTCTTGGACCGGAAGTATTGGATCTGTTTGACCTTCAATATGATAACCAAAGTTCGAAAGAACAGCAGGAGGGGTAGTTTGCGTTATCTTGTATCTGGAAAAGAAATGAAACTTCTTGACATAAATACATCTGAGCATTTTGGAGTACCGGAACTGGTGCTGATGGAACAGGCAGCGATGACTTTTGTCTGGAAGTTTTTTAAACTTCAACAAACGTATAAAAAAAACTGCAATCGTATTTTGATTGTATGTGGAAGTGGAAATAATGGCGCCGATGGTCTTGCAGTGGCACGTCTTCTTTACCAAAAAGGCAAAAATGTGACCGTTTATCCGGTGGGCGAAATAGAGGGGCACCGTACCAGCAATTCCTACGATACGCAAAAAGAAATCGATGAAGCGTATGGGATTCGGATGGTCATGGAACTGCCGGACGAAAATTTTGATGTTATTATTGATGCTATCTTCGGCATCGGTCTGTCAAGAGATATAACCGGAACATTGGCAGACTGTATCAAAAAATTGAATGAAAGATCTTCCTGGAAACTGGCAATCGATATCAGTTCAGGAATCGATTCTGATAGCGGGGCGATACTTGGTACTTCTTTTATTGCAGAGGATACAATTACTTTTTCTTACGGTAAGCTGGGACAATATTTATGGCCGGGGAATGAATCCTCTGGTCGGATACATGTTGTACCAATTGGCATCACAGAGGACAGCAGGCTTGAAGGAACTCCGCAGTATAAGGTGTTGGAACGGACAGATTTAATGAAATTACCGAGGCGAAATGTGCATTCCAATAAAGGATCTTACGGAAAACTGCTTGTAATTGCAGGAAACAAAAATATGGCAGGAGCTGCTGTCTTTAGCGCAACGGCGGCATATCGCAGTGGAACAGGGCTGGTCAGAATTTTTACTAATGAGGTAAATCGCCAGACATTACAGACAAAGGTCCCAGAGGCGGTCTTAGTTACATATGAAGATAGATTCGAAGAAAATATGTTACTTGAACAGCTGCAATGGGCAGATGCTGTGGTCTTAGGACCGGGAATAGGCAGGGATGAGAATGCCGAAAGACTGGTAACAATAACGTTGGAACAATACGACGGTCCTCTTGTTCTGGACGCGGATGGACTAAATATTGTTTCAGAAAAATTGGAGTTGTTGTCACATAAAAAACGCATAATTGTGACTCCGCATCTTGGAGAAATGTCCCGTCTGACAGGACATCCGGTCAAAGAAATACAAAAAAATCTGATAAAGGAAGCTATGGATTTTGCGGAAAAGAATGATGTTGTCTGTGTACTCAAGGATTTTCATACAGTGACGGCAATATCGCATAGGTACACTTATCTTAATGTGTCAGGCAACAATGGCATGGCGACTGCCGGAAGCGGAGATGTGCTTTCCGGAATGATTGGCGCACTTTTAGCTCAGGGACTTTCTGAAGAATATGCAGCTGCTTTTGGTGTATATCTGCATGGATTGGCAGGAGATGCGGCAAGAGAAAAAACTAGTGCCACAAGCATGATGGCATCGGATATATTACAGGGAATTACCCATGTCTGGATAAAGCAGGGGTTATCAGAATAAATTTAAAGCAGGTGGAATAAAATGGAAAAATATCGTGTTTATGCCGGCATCGATTTAGATGCGGTTCGTTATAATATGGAATCAATGCACAATAATATTAATAAAGATACAAAGATTGTTGCGGTCGTCAAGGCGGATGGGTATGGTCATGGGGCACTTAAGATTGCAGAGGCAATTGAAGATTTGCCATACGTATGGGGATATGCTGTTGCTACTGCAGAAGAAGCAGAAGAATTACGGGAGCATGGATGCCAAAAGCCTATGTTGATACTTGGAATCAGTTTTCCGCACCAGTATCCGAAAATCATTGAGGAGGAGATTCGCGCAGCGGTCTGCGAATATGACATGGCAAAAGCGTTGTCAGATCTGGCTGTCAAAATGAACAAGACATGTTATATTCATATTGCTGTAGACACAGGAATGAGCCGCATTGGGTTTCAGGTTTCAAAAGAAAATGCAAACATTATTGCACAGATTGCGGCTTTGCCGAATATATGTATAGAAGGTATATTTACTCATTTTGCACAGGCGGATGAGTTAGACAAAGAACCTACACACGAACAGATTGCCTGTTTCAAGAAAATGATTGCATTGACAGAGGCTGCGGGCGTTACTATTCCACTTCATCATTGTTCAAACAGCGCTGGAATTGTAGAACTTCCGGAAGCAAATATGAATATGGTACGTGCCGGAATCACACTGTATGGTCTGTGGCCATCGGAAGAAGTCAGAAAAGATATTATTTCATTGAAACCGGTTATGTCATTAAAGAGTCAGATTGTATATATAAAGGAATTAGAGGCTGGGCGCAAAATCAGTTATGGTGGAATTTATGAAACTACTTCCAAACGCAGAATTGCCACTGTTCCTGTGGGATACGCAGATGGTTATGCAAGAGGACTTTCGAACAAAGGCTATGTATTGATTCGCGGACAGAAAGCACCGATTTGTGGAAGAGTCTGTATGGATCAGCTTATGGTGGATGTGACGGACATTCCGGAGGCAAAGAAAGGGGATGAAGTTACACTGATTGGAAAAAGTGGCAATGCCTGCATTACCTTAGAAGAACTTGGAGAAATGAGTGGTCGCTTCAATTATGAATTTGCATGTCTGATTACGCCACGTGTGCCGAGAGTATACTATGGATATAGAGAAACACATAAAGGTTAAAATCTGGAAATTGCTTCTATCAGTTTCTTGAATAAAATAAAATGCATACGCTCGATAAAATTGGAAATACTACGGGTATAACAATTTATGGAGTGATGATTATGGTGATTCAAAGAGGAGACGTTTATTATGCTGATTTAAGACCGGTTGTCGGTTCTGAACAAGGTGGGGTGCGACCGGTTCTGATTATTCAGAACAATGTAGGCAATCGTCATAGCCCTACTGTAATCTGTGCGGCAATCACATCACAGATGCATAAGGCAAAACTGCCGACACATGTAGAACTCAATTGTGACAAGTATGATCTTGCAAAAGATTCTGTGGTATTGTTAGAACAGCTTCGCACAATTGATAAAAAGCGACTGAAAGATAAGGTATGCCATCTGGATAACCAAATACTTGTAAAAATTGATAAAGCGTTGGAAATCAGCCTGGAACTGTATACATAACTTGACGAAAATGCAGAATCCGTGGTATGATTTTGGAGATTTACTATTAGAAGCAATTGAAGGAGTAATATTTTATGGACGAAGGTGCCAGTCCCAACCGGACTAATATTTTCAAAAAAATAACTGATTTTATGAAAAAACCATCAAAAGATGATGATGTCACAGAAGAAGAAATTATCTCCATGGTAAATGAAGGACATGAACAGGGGGTTCTGTTGGCGTCTGAAGCGGAAATGATTCATAATATTTTTGAATTCGGAGACAAAGAAGCCAAAGACATCATGACGCATCGAAAGAATCTGATTGCAATTGATGGAAATCTTTCTTATAACGATGCTGTTTCTTTTATTATTGAAAACAGCAAGTCGAGATATCCGGTTTATCTGAATGACATCGATAATATTATCGGTGTCTTACATATTAAGGATGCATTTGCGTTTGCACAGAAAAATGAAGTGTTTCGTACATCAATCAAGGATATTCCAGGATTGATCCGGGATGTTGATTTTGTCCCGGAAACTTTGAATATCAATCGTCTGTTTAAGATGATGCAGGCGAAAAAAAGCCATATGGTCATTGTTGTGGATGAATATGGACAGACTTCTGGAGCAGTTGCAATGGAAGATATCTTAGAAGAGATTGTTGGAAATATAGAGGACGAACATGATGAGGAAGAGCAGCTTATCCGTAAGAACCCGGATGGTAGTTATTTGATGAACGGTTCTGCCAGCCTGTCGGATGTGATTGAAGTATTACATCTTCCGATAGACGAAGATGCTTTTGACACATTAAATGGACTTTTGGTTTCTTTACTGGATAAAATTCCAAGTGATGGAGAAAAAGCGGAAGTTCATGCTTATGGATACGTTTTTTCCATACTTAAAGTGGAAAATAAAATGATTCATGAAGTCCGTGTTCAAAAAAGCAAAGAAAAGGAAGAGGGAGCCTAAGCCATGCCCCTTGCATGAATGGACAAACAATGATAAAATCATTACTAAGAGAATACTATATTAGAAAAGAGGATTTATAAAATGTCAGGACATTCCAAATTTGCGAATATCAAACATAAAAAGGAGAAAAACGATGCTGCAAAAGGTAAAATTTTTACCATGATTGGTCGTGAGATCGCAGTTGCAGTTAAGGATGGTGGTCCAGATCCAGCCAATAACTTTAAGCTTGCACAGGTAATTGCAAAAGCAAAAGCCAATAATATGCCAAATGATACGATTGAAAGAGGTATCAAGAAAGCAGCAGGAGATGGAAATAGTGTAAATTATGAGACAACCACTTACGAAGGATATGGTCCAAGTGGTACTGCTATCATTGTCAAGTGTCTGACAGACAATAAGAATCGTACTGCTGCCAATGTGCGTAACGCATTTACAAAAGGACAGGGAAGCATCGGAACACAGGGATGTGTATCTTACATGTTTGATGAAAAAGGTCAGATTATCATTGATAAAGAAGAATGTGATATGGATGCAGATGATCTTATGATGCTTGCTTTGGATGCTGGCGCAGAGGATTTCGCAGATGAAGAAGACAGTTTTGAGATTACAACAGCTCCGGCTGATTTTGATGCTGTACATAAAGCGTTGGAAGAACAGGGTATTCCTATGGCATCTGCAGAAGTCAGCATGATTCCACAGACTTATGTAACACTTACAGAAGAAGCTGATATCACCAATATCGGAAGAATTCTCGATTTGCTGGATGAAGACGATGATGTGCAGGAAGTATATCACAATTGGGAAGAGTAAATAGAATATTTGATGGGTTTATGAAATAGGAGGCAGGTATGAAGAAAATCTTGTTTGCGGCATCCGAGTGTGTTCCATTTATTAAAACTGGTGGACTTGCGGATGTTTGTGGGGCTTTACCAAAAGAGTTTGATCCAAAAGACTGGGATGTACGAGTTGTTATTCCGAATTACAGTTGCATTCCAGAACATTTTCGTAATCAGTTTGAGTATGTGACGCATTTTTATATGGGATGTGGAAGTTATATTCCAAACAAATATGTAGGTGTTCTTCAGTATAAGCTGGATGGTATTACATATTACTTTATCGACAATCAGGAGTATTTCAATTGCTTCGTACCTTATGGGGATGTACGTTACGATATTGAAAAATTCTGCTTTTTTGATAAAGCGGTTCTTTCCATGCTTCCTGTCATAGGCTTTAGACCTGATATCATTCACTGCCATGACTGGCAGGCGGGATTGATTCCAGTGTATTTGAAGAACGAATTTCAGGCTGATTCATTTTTCTGGGGTATTAAATCCATTATGACGATTCATAATTTGAAGTTCCAGGGCGTATGGGATGTTAAGACCATGCAGGGACTTACCGGATTTTCCAGCGATTTATTTACGGCAGATAAGTTGGAGTTTAACAAAGATGCCAATATGTTAAAGGGTGGTCTTGTATATGCAGATTACATTACAACCGTCAGCGATTCTTATGCACAGGAAATTCAGACCGATTTCTATGGTGAAGGATTAAATGGTTTGTTGTCTGCAAGACACTTTGATATGCAGGGAATTGTGAATGGTATTGATTATAATACTTACAATCCGCAGACGGACACAAAGATATATACGAATTATGGACCGGACAATTTCCGTAAGAAAAAGTATATGAATAAAGAAAAACTTCAGGAAGAACTGGGACTTGCTGTAGACAGGAAAAAATACATGATTGGTCTTATTTCCAGATTGACAGATCAGAAGGGACTGGATCTGATTAATGCTGTGATGGATGGCCTGGTAGATGATTATACACAGTTGGTGGTAATCGGAACCGGTGAACCACAGTATGAAAATATGTTCCGTCATTATGCATGGAAGTATCCGGATCGTGTATCCGCGAACATTTGTTATTCCGATGATCTTGCTCATAAACTGTATGCTGCGGCAGACGCATTTTTGATGCCATCCCGTTTCGAACCATGCGGATTGACACAGTTGATTTCATTCCGTTACGGAACGGTTCCGATTGTCCGTGAGACAGGTGGATTAAAGGATACGGTTCAGCCATACAATGAATATGACAACAGTGGTGACGGCTTCTCGTTTACCAATTACAATGCAGACGAGATGTTGCATGTCGTTAATTATTCTAAGCATATTTATTACGATCGCAAACGTCAGTGGAACCAGATTGTAGATCGTGGCATGGCAAACGATTTTTCATGGAATGCTTCCAAATTTCGATATGAAGGTCTGTATAACTATCTTCTCGGAGAATAAATTAACTATTTTTTCACATGATAAAGAATGGGTATTATGTACCCATTCTTTTTTATTATAAAGCAACATTGGTGACAAAGTTTATGGATGTAAGAATTGAAACATATGTTGCATCGGAAGGAGAAAAAATTGAGTAACGAGAAGGAAACAACGCAGGAACAGGAAAAGAAAAATGAACAGATTATAGAAATGGGAGAAGCAATACTTGGTGAGAAACGAAAAGATCATGTCATTTATCTGTTGTCAATCATCGGGGAAATTGAAGGACATGATTGTCTTCCATCCACATCAAAAACGACCAAGTATGAGCATGTTCTTCCGAAACTTGCAACGATTGAAGATGATAACAATATTGACGGAGTGCTTCTTCTGTTGAATACTATGGGGGGAGATGTGGAAAGTGGTCTTGCCATCGCAGAAATGATTGCTTCAATGAGCAAACCGACGGTATCTCTTGTCTTAGGCGGAAGCCATTCAATCGGGGTGCCGCTGGCTGTATGTACAGATTATTCGCTGATTGTTCCAAGTGGCACCATGGTGATTCATCCGGTGCGGATGAGTGGGACCGTCATTGGGGCAAGACAGACATATGACTATTTTCAGCAAATGCAGGATCGCATTATTGGATTTATCACATCACATTGTACGGTAACGCCGCAGCAGGTTGAAAAAATGATGATGAACACACAGATGCTGACGAAAGATCTTGGAACGATTTTGGTCGGAAAGCAGGCAGTGGATCTTGGAATTATTGATGCTGTGGGTGGAATTTCCGATGCTTTTACTAAATTGTATCAGCTCATAGACAAAAAGAAATAGGAACAGATTTTCGAAGCAGTGGATGACATTCTATTGAAAATATGCTACAATAAATTTTACTGTTAGCGTAAGGAGTGTTTTTTCATGACTACGGGGAACCGTAAAACATCAAATAATAGAAATCGGAATAAAAGTAATTCAAATAGTAGGAAACGACAAACAAAAAAAGAACGCATGGCGGAGATAGAAAAGACGGAAGCTTTTCGCACAGAAGTAATTCTCTGGATCATTGTCGCAGTATCGTTGCTTCTTTTTATCAGTAATATGGGGTTTGGAGGTGTGGTAGGTCGCGGAGTCAGCCATATTCTGTTTGGACTCTTCGGACTTATGGCATATGTATTACCTGTTTTATTGCTGGTAGGAAGCTTTTTTGCTGTTTCTAATAAAGGTAATTTTCATGCATCTGTTAAGCTGTTGGCAGGAAGTATCTTTGCATTATTTATGTGCATGTTTATGTCTCTGGCAATCAGCAGTGGTGAAGTATTAGATCCGATACAGGCGTTTACTTACTGCGCAGATCGAAAGAATGGCGGTGGAATCGTTGGAGGCTTTCTTGCTTTTTATTTAGTGAAAGCATTTGGTTTTATCGGTTCCTACATTATAGATATTATTGTGCTTATTGTATGTCTGGTACTTATCACCGAAAAATCTGCATTGAAGGGTATGCAAAAAGGTGGACAAAAAGTATACGAATCCGCGAAGGAAAATAATGAACGCTATAAGGAATACCGTGAATATAAAGCCCAGGAACGTCAGAAGCGGCGTATGGACCATAAAGTTTCCGGTGTTTCGATTGATACCAAAATTGAAGGGAAAAAATCCAAAAACAAAAAGTCGGATGAGTTAGGCGAAATCACAGATACCCAGGATTTGCCAAAGGTTAAAAAATCAGATAAGATTGCTCTTTCTGCGGATTCACAGGAGACCGTTGCCAGTGATGTTTCAAAGGTGGAACCTGTTTTTGCAGGAGAGATTTTTCCACCTGCGGAACCGGTGATCTCTGGAGATTTTGTGGAGGATGATGTTCCTTTGGCAAAAGAAGAAGTTTCCACTGTTCCTGCAAAGCAAAAGGTAGAAACTACGGTACCGGAGCAGGAACCATCGACTGTGAAAACAGCAAAGAAAAAAGTGAAACCATCCGAGGCAGAAGTCGCTGACGGAATTGCTGGCGTTGTACAGGAAATGGAACAGATGCAGCCATTAGAGCACAAATATGAATATCCGCCGATTGATCTTTTGAAAGCAGGATCCGGTAAAAAATCTGCAAATACAGAAAGTCAACTTCGAGAGACGGCAAACAAGCTGCAACAGACATTGAAAACATTCGGAGTCAATGTAACTGTTACAAACATCAGTTGTGGTCCGGCAGTTACACGATATGAAATCCAGCCGGAGATGGGGGTAAAAGTCAGTAAAATTGTTGGACTTGCAGATGATATCAAGTTAAATCTTGCAGCAGCGGATATTCGAATTGAAGCACCTATTCCTGGAAAAGCGGCAGTCGGAATTGAAGTACCGAATAAGGAAAACGTCATGGTGGCATTCCGTGATCTTATTGATTCCAAAGAATTTAAAGAGTCAAAGTCAAAAATCAGTTTTGCGGTCGGTAAAGATATTTCTGGTAAAACGAAAGTTGCGGATATTGCAAAGATGCCGCATCTTCTGATCGCGGGAGCAACTGGATCCGGTAAATCCGTATGTATCAATACGATTATCATGAGCATTCTTTACAAAGCGGACCCGAATGAAGTGAAACTTTTGATGATTGACCCGAAAGTGGTGGAATTAAGCGTATATAATGGAATTCCGCATTTGATGATTCCCGTTGTCACAGATCCGAAGAAAGCGGCAGGCGCTTTAAACTGGGCTGTTGCAGAAATGACGGAACGCTACGAAAAATTTGCAGAAGCGAATGTGCGTGAAATTAATGGATATAATGCAAAAGTGGATTCCATCGAAGTGCCGGAAGGTCAGGAACGTCCACAGAAGATGCCTCAGATCGTCATTATTGTGGACGAACTTGCAGATTTGATGATGGTTGCCTCAAACGATGTGGAACAGGCAATTTGTCGTCTGGCACAGCTGGCACGAGCTGCGGGTATCCATCTTGTGATTGCGACACAGCGTCCGTCCGTAAATGTTATTACTGGTCTAATCAAGGCAAATATGCCAAGCCGTATTGCATTTGCAGTTACTTCCGGTGTAGATTCTCGTACGATTCTTGATATGAATGGTGCAGAGAAACTTCTTGGAAAAGGAGATATGCTGTTCGATCCGCAGGGATCGCCAAAACCGGTGCGTGTACAGGGCGCTTTTGTTTCCGATGAAGAGGTTTCGGCTGTTGTTGAATTTATCACACAAAATAATGCTCCGGCACAGTACAGTGACCATGTGCAGAAAAAGATGGAAGACCTGCAGTCTTCCGGAAGCAATGGAAGTATTGCAATTTCCGATAATGATGGGGCAGATGATGGAAAAGATTCTTATTTTTCTGAGGCTGCAAAAATTATTGTCGATAAAGAAAAGGCATCAATCGGTATGCTGCAAAGATATTTAAAGGTCGGTTTTAACCGTGCGGCCCGTATTATGGATCAGCTTGAAGAGGCCGGAATTGTCGGACCGGAAGAGGGTACAAAACCTCGAAAGGTGCTGATGACGAAAGAAGAATATGAAACATATATTGACGAGAATCCATAACATTGGGTATGATATACTCTGTGGGATATAGATTGCGCCAGCTTTTGGCGGAAAAATTGACAGGTATTTATTTTGCTTATGTCAGAATACATATAAACGGATGCTTAGGCAGATAGTGTCAGCTCATTTGCTGAAAGCAAATTTTGCATGGGCTGACGTTCAAGATTAAGGAGGAAAATTATGAAAAGTGATATTCAAATTGCGCAGGAAGCAACTATGCAGCCAATCAAAGAGGTAGCAGCATCTATTGGCATTACGGAGGATGATATTGAATTATATGGAAAATACAAAGCCAAGATTTCTGATGAATTAATTGAGCAAAGCAAGAATAATCCGGATGGAAAATTGATTCTTGTCACTGCAATCAACCCAACGCCGGCAGGAGAGGGAAAGACAACCATTACGGTTGGTCTCGGACAGGCATTTGGTAAACTTGGAAAGAAAGCAATCATCGCCTTGCGTGAGCCATCTTTGGGACCATGCTTTGGTATCAAAGGCGGAGCAGCCGGTGGTGGATATTCCCAGGTCGTACCGATGGAAGATCTGAATCTCCATTTTACTGGAGATTTTCATGCAATTACATCAGCAAATAACTTACTTGCTGCACTTTTGGACAATCATATCCAACAGGGAAATGAACTTGGCATTGATCCAAGACAGATTGTATGGAAACGCTGTCTTGATATGAACGATCGTGTCTTACGTAATGTAGTTGTTGGTTTAGGAAGTAAAATGGATGGAATGGTACGTGAAGATCATTTTGTAATTACAGTAGCTTCTGAGATAATGGCTATTTTATGTCTTGCAGTAGATATGAATGATTTAAAACGTCGCCTTGGCAGAATTATCGTTGCCTATACATTTGATGGAAAACCAGTGACAGCAGATGATTTACAGGCAACCGGATCAATGGCCGCTTTACTGAAAGATGCATTAAAGCCGAATTTGATCCAGACATTGGAGCACACACCGGCATTTGTTCATGGCGGACCGTTTGCAAATATTGCGCACGGATGTAACAGTGTACGTGCAACCTGTACTGCCTTAAAACTTGCAGATTATGTCATCACAGAAGCTGGATTTGGTGCTGACCTTGGTGCTGAAAAATTCTTTGATATCAAGTGTCGTAAAGCTGGACTTAAACCGGATGCTGTTGTACTTGTGGCAACAATCCGTGCGTTAAAATACAATGGTGGAGTACCAAAGGATGAACTTTCTGCTCCGAATCTGGAGGCTTTAAAGAAAGGTATTGTAAACCTGGAGAAACATATTGAGAACCTTCAGAAATTTGGAGTTCCGGTTGTAGTTACATTGAATTCCTTTATTACAGATACGGAAGAAGAGACTGCATTCATCGAGAAATTCTGTAAAGACAGAGATTGTGAATTTGCCCTTGCCGAAGTATGGGAAAAAGGTGGCGAAGGCGGTGTCGCACTTGCAAACAAAGTGTTAGAAACATTAGAGACAAAGAAAAGCAGCTTTAAGCCTTTATATGAAGATGACTTATCGTTAAAAGAAAAGATTGAAAAAGTTGCAAAAGAAATCTATGGTGCGGATGGCGTTACATATGCACCTGCTGCAGAACGGGAACTAAAGAGAATCACAGATCTTGGAATGGACAAATTTCCGGTATGCATGGCAAAGACACAGTATTCACTTTCTGATGATGCAAAGAAACTTGGCCGTCCAACCGGATTTAAGATCAATGTCCGCGAAGTATATGTTTCTGCAGGAGCGGGCTTTGTTGTAGCCATCAATGGAGCAATCATGACTATGCCGGGACTTCCGAAAAAGCCGGCAGCATATCAGATTGATGTGAATGATGACGGTGTCATCACAGGACTTTTCTAAGGAGAGAATAAGAAACATGGCAAAAATAATTGATGGGAAACAGATTTCTAAGGATATTAAAGAAGAATTAAAGCAGGAAGTGGCAGAACTTGCCAGTCAGGGACGCAAATGTTGTCTGGCGGTGATTCAGGTAGGAAATGATCCTGCTTCTTCCGTATATGTAGGAAACAAAAAGAAGGCATGTGCTTATATTGGCATTGAATCATTAGCTTATGAACTGCCAGAGGAGACAACCGAAGAAGAATTATTGTCTTTGATTGAAAAGCTGAATGCAGATACACAGGTTCATGGAATTTTGTGTCAGCTTCCTTTACCAAAACATATCGATGAAGACAAGGTAATTAAGGCAATTTCACCGAAGAAGGATGTGGATGGATTCCATCCACAGAACGTGGGAGCACTCGTGATTGGAGAGCAGGGTTTTGTTTCCTGTACACCGGCAGGAATTATTCAGTTGTTAAAACGCAGCAATATTGAGATAGAAGGAAAACATTGTGTTGTGATAGGACGCAGTAACATTGTAGGAAAACCAATGTCTCTGCTTATGTTGCGCGAGAATGCAACCGTTACTATCTGTCATTCCAGAACAAAAAATATTAAAGAAATCTGTCGTGAGGCAGACATTTTAATTGTTGCAATTGGAAAACCACAGTTTATTGGTGCAGACTATGTAAAAGATGGCGCAGTCGTTATTGATGTGGGAATTCACCGTGATGAAAACAACAAGCTTTGTGGTGATGTGAAATACGATGAGGTAGAACCAAAAGCATCATACATTACACCGGTTCCAGGCGGTGTTGGACCTATGACAATTGCAATGCTGATGCATAACTGTGTAGAGGCAATGAAATTATATTCATAAAATAAGGGGATATTTATGAAATGTATTTATTGTGGTAAAGAGCTTGCGGAAGGCGAACTTTTTTGTCCGGCATGCGGAAAAGCTGTACAGATTGTACCAGACTATAATGTGTATGACGATGATTACCTGAAAGAAGTACTTGCACAGGAAAACCCAAAAAAGCCTACATCAACCAGTACCGGGAGAAATCCGGCTTCTGGCACATCATCTGCAAAAAATTCTGATAATGGAAAGAATCCTAAACAGAAAAAGAAACAGATGATGATTATCGGCGGAGTTATTGCTATAATCTGTGTTTTGATTCTTGTACTTGTACTGGTAGGCGTTGGAATTCAGAAAAATCACGCAAATTCATTTGATTATCAGGTAAGTCTGGCGGAGGAAGCTTACAAAAAGGGAAATATGGATGATGCAATTACCTATTACGAAAATGCATTATCACTTGACAAGAATAATATAGAAGTCCGACTGGTCCTTGCTGAAATTTATGAAAAACAAAAAAATGATGATGCGGCGTTGGTGCTGTATCAGGAAGTTCTAAAAATCGATTCAGCGAACAGAGATGCCTGTAAAGGACTGATTGCAATCTATGAAAAGCAGAAAAATTATGATGCAATCATAGAATTATCTGATGCAGTGGATTCTAGTCTTGCGGATCTGTTTACAGACTATCAGGTACAAGAACCAAAGTTTAGTATTGAACCTGGTGTGTATGATGGTGAGCAGACACTTGTATTATCATCGGATGCAGGAGATTCTGTCTTTTATACAATGGATGGCTCAGATCCAACGGAAAAGGGGCTTATGTACACGAATCCAATTGCACTTGATGAAAATAATCACACATATATGATCAAAGCGGTATGTATGAATGAGAAAAATATTTACAGCGATGTGATAACAAATCAGTATCAGATTAAAATTCCGGCACCGGATATTCCAATCGTTACACCAGATGGAGGGGATTTCGGAGTGGAGACAACCGTTTCGGTTACCGTTCCGGATGGTTGCAGTGCATATTATACATGGGATGGATCGACACCCACTTCTGCAAGCAGCCGTTATTCAGGTCCACTTACAATTCCAGAAGGAAATAATGTCTTATCGGTGATTATTATTGACAATAAAACACTTTTATCTTCGGAAATATACCGTGGTAATTTTATTTATTACGCAGAAGATTATGAGAATGAAGATGTGGATGATGTATCGGATGAGCAGTAAATAGAGATAAAAAAGAACCGACAAATTTGTCGGTTCTTTTTTCGTTATTCATCGATGAACTCAATTTCATTTGCAGCAAGATGACTGATTCGTGCAAGCGAATATACATCAAATCCCTGAGAAACAAGTTTCTCATGTCCCGGCTGAAATGATTTTTCAATGAGAATTCCGATTCCCCCAATTGTAGCATGTGCTTTGCGAAGAAGGCGAATTGCACCTGTTGCTGCCTCTCCGTTCGCAAGGAAGTCATCAATGATCAGTACATGATCATTTTCTGAAATAAATTTAGATGAAAGTGTCAGCTCATAACTGGTTCCTTTGGTAAAAGATGTAACTTCTGTCTGAAACAGATGGTCATTTAATACCTTGGATGGTTGTTTTTTTAAAATAATGAGTGGAAGTCCCATACACTGTGCGGTCATTAGTGCAGGAGCAATACCGGAACTTTCAATCGTTGCAATCTTGGTAATACCACAATCCTTAAAATGATTAGCGAATTCTTCTCCAATATGTGCCATCAGTTCAGGGTCTACCTGATGATTAATAAAACTGTCTACTTTTAAGATGTCTTCGTTGATTGCGTTGCCATCTTTTTTGATTCTTTCCTGTAATTCTTTCAAGATTCCTTACCTCGCAAAATAAATAGTATGTAGCATGTCTGCTTTTTTGTTATTATACCATCTTAGTGTGAAAAATTACATACCATATGTTTAAATTTTGTAAAAACTTGTCAAAGAAGACTGATATATAGTAAAATAATAAAATGAGAATCAGTATAGTATGTGTAGGAAAAATAAAAGAAAAATTTTATACGCAGGCAATTGCGGAATATGCAAAACGTCTGAGCCGTTATTGTAACCTGAACATCATAGAAGTTGCCGACGAAAAAACAAAGGAGCAGGCAACGGAAAATGAGATTGCGATTGTAAAACAAAAAGAAGGGGAACGCATTTTAAAATCGATTCGGGAGGATGGTTATGTGATAGCCCTGGCTATCGATGGAAAAATGTTTGATTCGGTGGAACTCTCAAAGAAGATTGAAAAACTTGGAGTCCTTGGAACCAGTCATATCTATTTCGTGATCGGCGGTTCCCTTGGCCTTTCCGATGAAGTGCTAGAGAGAGCCGATTTTCATCTGAGCTTTTCCAGAATGACATTTCCACATCAATTGATGAGGGTAATTTTATTAGAGCAGATTTACCGGTCATACCGTATTATGAATCACGAACCTTATCATAAATAAGGGCGCGCATAAGACAGACTGTTTTTTCATATAGTTAAGTATGAAAAGCCATAAATCGAATCCGAATCATCCAAAACTGAAGACTGAACGTATGGTAGAAGAGCTTGAATTACCAAAAGATCTGTTTCTTGGTATGCCGCTCCTTTCCATGGAAGGAAACCGGACGCTCTGCATTACCAATCATCGCGGAATTATCCGATACAGTCATGAGACAATCGTTGTTGCTTCCCGCTCTTATGGAATAGAGGTTACGGGAAGAGAATTGATGATTCCACGTTTTACACAGGATATTCTTGAAATTACCGGTTATATGGAAAGCGTTCGGTTCCTGCTATGATTCAATGGTTTTACCGGTTCGTAAAAGGATGGCTTAAAATCGAATTATATGGAAAAGATGTAACACGTTTCTTGAACTTATGCAGTAAACACGGCATAGATTTTTGGAATCTTGCGTGTATTGATTCTGAGCATGTCAGCTGTTGTATAAGTCTGGGGAGCATATATAATTTGCGGCCGTTTTTACGGAAAACAAAGGTACGGATGCGCATTATTCTGCGCAAAGGCATGCCTTTTCTGATGTTTCGGTATCGCAAACGAAAAATCTTTTTTGCAATCTTAGCAGCTATGCTTGTTTTTACAACGATACTTTCTACCAGAATTTGGAGAATTGAGATCATAGGGAACACATCCATCGGAGAAGAAACATTACTGTCGTATCTGAGAAAACACGATATTTCTTATGGAACCCAAAAAGAAAGCATTGATAACGATGCCATGGAGTTGTCGCTTCGACAGGATTTTGATCCAATCATCTGGGCAAGTGTATATGAAGAGGGAACAAAGCTTGTTGTATGTGTGCAGGAAAAAATTGCTTCGGATCGTATAGAACCAGAAGAAACAACAGGCTATACAGACCTTGTTGCAAAACAGGATGCTGTTGTTTCTTCTATTATTACAAGAAACGGAGTTCCGTTGGTAAAAGCCAAAGACAAAGTGAAAGCTGGGGATATTCTTGTATGTGCGAGACAGGAGATCCTAGATGATAACGGTGAAGTAAAAGAGTATTTTTATCAGAATGCAGATGCAGATGTAATTGGTAAAGTTACTTATGATTACGAAGATTGGATTCCACAGACAAGGATTTTGTCAAAATCTACGGGGCGGACACATACCAGATACTGTGTTCGCATGTTGAATCGGCAAGTGATTACACCAGATTTATATGCTGCATTTTCTGACTCTGAATCTATAGAAGATATGCAACAGCTGTGTTTAATGGAGAATTTTTATCTTCCGGTATATGTTGGTAAAATTACGGAATATGAACGGGAAAAAGAGAAGGAAACTATATCCATGAAAGCGGCAAAAGACATTGCAATCAAAAATTTAGATCAATTTCTTGATAATTTGGAAGAAAATGGGGTTTCAATTATTGACAAAAATGTTATGATTGAAAAGATAGATAAAAAATATCACGTCTATGGAAAAATCAGAGCCTGCGAAGACATTACAAAAACTGCTCCGACAGAAATGAAAACTATTTCAAAGGAGCCGGAAGAAAAGCAGGATGAAGTACAGACGTCGAGGGAAGGAAATAATGAATGAGCCTGAATGAAGTATCACTCCGCATTCCAACGGAGCATATGGTCAATGTATTTGGTCAGTTTGATGCCAACATTAAAAAAATAGAGAGGACACTTGGTGTTACTGTGATCGTTCGGGATGATCAGGTAAAGATTATCGGAAATGAATCTGCAGCCAATGGAGCAGCAGAGGTCTTTAATCAACTGTATGAGCTTTCAAAAAGAGGAAATGTCATTGCCGAACAGAATGTAAATTATGCATTGGCACTGCTTCAGGAGCACAAGGGAAGCCAGATGGTAGAAATTGACAAAGATATTATCTGCCACACAATAAATGGCAAGCCTGTGAAACCAAAAACCATCGGTCAGAAAGACTATGTGGATAATATCCGCAAGAAAATGGTTGTTTTTGGAATGGGACCGGCAGGAACCGGAAAAACTTATCTTGCAATGGCGATGGCAATCACTGCTTTTAAGAATGAAGAAGTAAGCCGTATCATACTTACGCGTCCGGCAATTGAAGCGGGAGAAAAGCTTGGATTTCTTCCAGGTGATTTGCAGAGTAAAGTAGATCCTTATCTGCGGCCACTTTATGATGCATTGTACCAGATTATGGGTGCGGAGAGTTTTCAAAAAAATATGGAAAAGGGATTAATCGAAGTAGCACCGCTTGCCTATATGCGCGGACGTACATTGGATAACGCATTTATTATTCTTGATGAGGCACAAAATACGACGCCGGCACAAATGAAGATGTTTTTAACACGAATTGGTTTTGGTTCAAAGGCGGTCATAACTGGAGATGCCACTCAAAAGGATTTGGCACCAGGAGCAAAATCGGGATTAGATGTAGCACTTCGTGTGTTAAAAAATATAGAAGATATTGGAATTTGCGAACTCACAAGCAAAGATGTGGTACGTCATCCATTGGTACAAAGGATCGTACAGGCATATGACGACTATGAGAAAAAGCAGATAAACAAAAATAATCGAAAAAACATAAGATCAGGCAGGAAGAACAATGAAAGATAAAAGTAATTCCGTTCATAAGGAACATATGAATCTGTATCGTGTTCTGTCATTGATTGCCATTGTAATCGCAACATTTGGAATGACAGCCCTTTTGTGTGCACAAAATCACTTTTTCATAGATGAATGGCTATGTCTGTTTCTTTTGAATTTTGTTTTTCTTATGCTGCTTTTTTTTCAGTTGGAATTTGAGCGGTGTATTGGATGGCTGATAAATAATCCACAGACAAGCTTTATCAGGCTGGCGTTTGCGTATTTTATTTGTTGTGTACTTACGTTTGTAATGACATTTTTGCCGGAACTTTTTCGACCGGTTATGTTGATTCCGATTTTGATTTTGGCAGTCAGCAGCAACGGAATTGCAATAACTATAGGAATCTTTTTTGATCTTCTGCTTAGCATTTCTTCAGGCAATAGTTTCTATGCATTGTTGTGTTTTTGTATGCTGACACTTTTGGCATCTGTGCTGGCACAGGCATTGCGAAAAAAAGAATATCGTATCTGGATTTCTATACTTGCATTTTGCCTGAATATGATTGTTCCGGGAATTGCGTATTATATGGCATATAAGGAATTCAGTAAAAAAATATATATTTATGGTGCGATTAACGGCACTATGACCGCATTGTGCTGCTTTTTTGTGTTCCGCTGGTTATGGGATGGAGCTCAGAAAGAGAAGGACAACCTTCTTTTAGATATTGTTTCAGATGATTTTTCGGAAGTAAAGGCATTAAAAGATTTTTCTATGGTAGAATACGATCATGCACGCAAGGTTTCTGATATTGCCAGCCGTTGTGCGAAAGCAGTGGGGTACAATGAAAATCTATGCCTGGCAGGTGGCTTTTATTACCGCATGGGACAGTGGATTGGTGATCCGTATGTGGAAGAAGGCGTTAAAAAAGCTAAAAGCTTATGCTTCCCGGAAGATTTGCTGAAAATCTTGCAGGAATATTATGGAGAGAAAAAATTGCCATCCATACCAGAATCAGCACTTGTGCATATGGTAGATGCGCTTGTCATTAAGCTTGAAAAAATAAATGATGGCTTTGAAAAAAGTGAGTGGAATCATGAGATTTTGATTAATCAGACATTAAATGAATATTCTTCCAGTGGAATTTATGATCACTGTGGAATGAGTATGAATCAGTTTTTGAAAATCAGACAATTTTTGACCAAGGAGGAGATTTTGCGTTGAGTTTTTATTTAGAAGAAGAATGTAAGGTACCTTTTGATTTTGCATATGCTTCCCTTGCGGAAGAAGTCGTGAACTTTTGTATTGCACATGAAAATTTTCCGTATGAGGCAGAGGTGAATCTCACACTCACGGACAACAAAGGAATTCATGTAATCAACAAAGAATACCGACAGATTGACCGTCCGACGGATGTATTAAGCTTTCCTATGCTCTCCTATAAAAAAGCCGGCGATTTTGCGTTCCTTGATGAAGAAAGTGATGATGATTTCAATCCAGACACCGGCGAAGCAATGCTTGGAGATATTATTATTTCTGTTGAAAAAGTACAGGAACAGGCAAAGGCATACGGACACAGTGAAAAAAGAGAATTTGCTTTTCTGATCGTACATAGCATGCTTCATTTGTTTGGTTATGACCATATGACACCGGAAGACGCGGCAATCATGGAGCCAAAGCAAAGAGAAATCTTAGAAGCTATGAATATATCCCGAGAGGAATAAAGGAGTAAAATATGAAACGTAAAATCATATGTGCAGTGATTTTGACAATGTCTGTTTTGGCGTTGACCGGATGTAAGAAAAAAAACGAACAGACAGTACAGCCGGAGACACAGATTCAGACAGAAGCGCTTCCTGTAGCAGAGACAGAAACACAGGAAAATGGGGCAACACACGAAGGGGAAGTACGCAGCTTTTATACTGGGGAATGGATTGATGAAAAGCTGGCATGGAAGAGACCGGTTGCGGTTATGACGGAAAATACGCATGTAACACTTCCACAGTACGGTGTCGGTAATGCCGATGTGATTTACGAATGTCCGGTAGAAGGTGGCATTACCCGCATGATGGCGATTTATCAGGACTTTGAATCTCTCGAAAAAGTTGGAAATGTAAGAAGCTGTCGTTTGTACTACGTATATTTTGCAAAAGAATTTGATGCTGTCTATTTCCATGCAGGGGAAAGTAAATATGCCATGGATGTACTCAACAGTTCTTTCATTGATAATGTGGATGGTATTACAGGAAAAGGGGGTGGGTATTATTATCGTGATAACAGCCGAAGGGCACCACATAACTTGTATACAACGGGAAAAGATCTGGCTGCCGCAATTAAAAATTATGGCTATACCTCTTCTCTTCCAGAAAATTACACGCCACATTATCAATTCGCAACAGAAGAAACTCAAAATATGTTAGAAAATGGAGAAGATGCTGCTGTTGTAAAGATGTATTATGTTGACGCGAAGCCCTGGTTTTTGTACAATAAAAAAGATGGGCTGTATTATCGCTATGAGTTTGGAGATAAGCAGGTTGATGGCGCAACGGGCAAACAGCTTGCCGTCAAGAATATTATTCTCCAGAACTGTACCAGCTCATTAAAGGATTCCAAAAATGGAACACTGGATATCAATTATCAGTCTGGTGGAACAGGAAAATATATTACCAATGGTAAGGCAATCGATATTACCTGGACGCGGGCATCTGCAAGTTCTAAAACTCAGTATTATGATGAGAATGGAAAGGAAATTATTCTGAATCCAGGTAAAACCTGGGTGGAAATCGTAGAGAACTCCCGTGCCAGTCAGAATGTTATTTATCATACGGCAGAGGAATTTCAAAAATAAAAGTAAAACACCTGAGATTCAGGTTGTTGAGGTTAAAAAATGGGTAAATCAAAGAAAAATGGAACAAATTTTCTTGTACAGGGTTCAATCCTTGCAGTAGCGTCAATTATAAGCAGAATTATTGGTCTGGTGTATCGTATTCCGATGAACAGTATTCTTGGAGATATCGGAAACGGATACTATAGTTGTGCATTTGATATTTACAATGTTATATTGATTATTTCATCGTACAGTCTACCTCTTGCAGTATCGAAAACGGTATCTGCAAAAGTTGCCAAAGGTCAATTCAATACCGCATATCAGGTTTTGAAAGGAGCACTTACTTTTGCATTAGTTGTTGGATCAATTGCAGCATTGGTTGTTTATTTCGGTGCTGAATTTTTTACAGCTACGCTTTTGAAAACACCATACAGTATATTCGCCTTGAAAATACTTGGACCCGCACTAGTTGTAGTTGCAGTTCTTGGAGTATTACGAGGGTTCTTTCAGGGACTGGGAACCATGATGCCAAGTGCTATTTCACAGATCATTGAACAGATTGTCAATGCAATCATCAGTATCTGGGCTGCATATGTACTGACCGGGTATGGAAAACGTATTGGAGCAGTGTTGGGGGACCCTGATCATTATGGCGCTGCGTACGGAGCTGCCGGTGGTACTCTTGGAACAAACCTTGGAGCGGTTGCAGGATTATTATTTGTACTTTTTGTTTTCTTTGCTTATATGCGTGTGTTCAAGCGAAGAATGCGAAAAGAGCGAAATGTTCATGTGGATTCGTTCTCCTATACCATGAAAATCCTTATTGTAACCATTATCCCTGTTTTGTTGAGCACAACGGTTTACAATATCAGCGGAATCATTGATCAGGGAATATTTAAGAATGTTGCATTACTTCAGGGATACAGTGATGTACAGATAGATACCTGGTGGGGCGTTTTTTCTGGAAAATATAAGCTTTTAATCAATGTACCGATTTCCATTGCATCGGCAATGGCAGCATCTTCTGTGCCTACGCTTACCGCATCCTTTGCGGCAAACGATATGGAAAGTGTACGGAGTCAGATTAACGCAGCTATGCGTTTTGTTATGGTAATTGCATTTCCGTGTACAATTGGGCTTGCAGTACTTGGAGAGCCGATATTCCTGTTACTGTTTCCGGGCACTGCGCAGACAGCGCCTATGGCAGCAATGATGATGTATGTTGGCGCATTTGCGGTTGTCTTTTATGCAATGTCTACATTGTCCAATGGTCTGTTGCAGGGAATTAACCGCATGAGAATTCCTGTAACCAATGCAGCAATTTCACTTGTTGCACATGTGATTCTTCTGGTGATACTGATGCTTTTCTTCCATTTGAAGATTTATGCAGTCGTAATTGCCAATATGTTTTTTGCGCTGATGATGTGTGTTATGAATTCCATGGCGATTCGTAAATACAGTGGCTATAAACAGGAAGTGATCAAGACATTCGTGATTCCGGCAATTTCTTCTGTGATTATGGGAATTATCACATGGTTATTCTATCATGGATGCCATGCATTACTGAAATCAAATGCAATTTCGACGATACTTGCAATTATGATTGCGGCCATCGTATATGCAGTTACATTGCTTTTATTTAAGGGATTGTCCGAAGAAGAAATTTTAAGATTCCCGAAGGGAGCTCTTCTGGTTCGCATCGCAAAGAAACTGCATTTATTACGGTAAATATTCTAAAATTAGGTAACTATTATAATAAAAAATGAAACTGGATGAATATTCCAGAATAAAATGCAGATACTTATTTGGGGTGATGAAATGAAACGAAAAATAAGTATCTGCATTATTGTTTTACTAGCAGTCATAGTTCTTATACTAGCTTTTACAAATACCAAAAAAGAATCCATACCTGAAGAAACAGGAACATTGGAAGTGACGGAAGATTCGGAAACTGTACTTGCCGCAAATACAGATCACATTCATTATGCATATCTTGTGAGGGCAAAGGATCAGAAACTTGTTGTGTATTGCTCAGACGGGAAAACCATATATTTTGAAACCGGAATTGCAGTCAGATCGTTATCTGAATCGATGCAGCAGAAAGCAGAGGATGGAATTGGCTTTTTTACGGAAGCGGATCTGTATGATTTTCTGGAAAGCTATTCCAGCTGAGGAAATCTTCGATATATTGAAAGATTTTTTGTGATATGTTAAAATACTTTATTGGTTTCAAGGAGTTTAACATATGAGTAAAAAAAGTACAAAACTACTGGATGTCATTGTTATTGGGGCCGGTGCCTCTGGCATGATGGCTGCAATAACAGCTGCCAGAAGAGGCAAATCTGTAGCAATTCTTGAACGGATGAATAAACCAGGAAAGAAAATTCTTGCGACAGGTAATGGAAAATGCAATTTTACCAATAACAATATGGATACATCCCGCTTTCATGGAAATATACAATTGATACAATCGGTCCTGGACCGTTTTTCCAAAGAAGACACACTTTCTTTTTTTCATGAGATTGGCATATGGCCAAAAGAAAAAAACGGATATTATTATCCAAATTCCGGACAGGCCGCTTCCGTTGTAGAAGCTCTCAATCATGAATTGAATCGTTTACATGTTCCTGTATATCTGGAACAGGAGGTTTTGGATCTTTTCCCAGATAAGTATGGATTTCGAATCAAAACAGTGCAAACATCTTATACTTGCAGAAATGTGATTGTTGCATCAGGGCTTTTGGCTGCGTCAAAACTCGGAAGTGACGGTTCTATGTTTTCTGTGATCAAAGAGTTGGGACACAGGTTTGTACCGGTTCTTCCTGCTTTATGTGGCTTTTATGCAAAAGGAATACAGTTTTCAAAGGTAGCAGGAGTACGATGTGATGCAAACCTGACATTGAAAATCGATGGGGATACGGCAACAACGGAGCATGGAGAGCTGCAACTGACGGATTATGGAATTTCCGGTATACCGGTTTTTCAGATCAGCAGTCCTGCAGTCCGTGCGCTTTATGAGAAGAAAACTGTTGCCGTAGCAATCGATTTCCTTCCTGAAATATCTTCGGAAATGTTATGCACGGAATTTGCTTTACGAATGGAAAGAAGCAAAACAGAAGAGAAAGCAGACCGTCTTCTCAGCGGTCTTTTGAATCAAAAACTAATACCGGTTCTTCTAAAATATGCAGGAATCCATCCCAATGAGATGTTAGAAAATATTACATCAGAAAGAATGAAGCGTTTGTCTGCCGGAATTCATGATTGTCAGGTGACATTGGAAAAGGTTCGGGATTTCGAATTTGCTCAGGTATGCACAGGAGGTATCCGCACAGAAGAAATTGATGAGAAGACACTGGAGTCACGGTTACTATCCGGTCTGTATTTTTCCGGTGAAATTCTTGATGTGGATGGAATTTGTGGTGGTTATAATCTGCAATGGGCATGGTCCAGTGGATTTGTAGCCGGATGTTCCGTATCATAATGGAGTCAGAATGCTTAAAATAAATCAAATAAAATTGCCGGTTGGGCAAAACGAACAACACTTAGAGAAAAAAATTCGAAAAATTTTAAATTTACCTAAAACAGAATCCTTTACATATGAAATTATAAAAAAATCTCTGGACGCAAGAAAAAAACCGGAACTGTTTTATGTTTATACGGTACATGTAACCGTACACAATGAATCAAAAGTAAAAAAGAAGATTCATCCGTCCTCAGTCTCTGTGGTAACGGAAAGTGAATATCAGTTTCCTGTCGCAGGAAAAGAAAATTTATCGGCTCGTCCGGTTATTGTAGGTGCGGGACCTGCAGGGCTTTTTGCTGCATATCAGTTGACAGAAGCAGGTTATCTGCCACTTGTACTTGAGCGGGGAAAAAAAGTGCAGGAGCGCCAGAAAGACGTCGAGCAGTTCTGGCAGACAGGCAGATTGCTTCCGGAATCCAATGTGCAGTTCGGCGAAGGTGGTGCTGGTACGTTTTCCGATGGAAAATTAAATTCGGTTGTTAAAGATCCTACGGGAAGAAACCGCTATGTACTGCGTACATTTGTCAAATTTGGTGCTCCTTCGGAAATTCTTTATGACAATAAACCTCATATAGGTACCGACATTTTATCCAAAGTAATTGCCAACATGCGTACCTATCTGGAGGCAAAAGGTGCAACTTTCCTTTTTGAAAACCAGATGACGGATCTTGTGATTGAAAAAGGCCGGCTAAAAGCAATTGTCACAGAAAAAGAAACCATTCCAACGGATGTTGTAATTCTCGCATTGGGGCACAGTGCAAGAGACACGTTTGAAATGTTAGAACAAAAAGCTATTCCGATGGAAGCAAAGAATTTTGCAGTCGGATTTCGTGTGGAACACCCACAGAAGATGATTGATCAGGCAATGTATGGAGAATGGACCGGACCGAAGCTTCCGGCAGCGCCGTATAAAGTTACCTCGAATTTTCCGAATGGGCGTGGCGTATATTCATTTTGTATGTGTCCGGGCGGTTATGTTGTAAACGCGTCTTCTGAGCCGGAAAGGACCTGTGTCAATGGAATGAGCTATTCCGGTCGAAATGCGGCGAATGCAAATTCAGCAATCATTGTTTCTGTAACGAAAGATGATTTTGGTGGAGAAGATGCATTGGCAGGTATGCGATATCAGAGAATGCTCGAACACAAAAACTATATGCTTGGAAACGGAAAAATTCCACAGCAGTTATTTGGAGATTATTGTCAGAATGTGGAAAGCTCCGCATATGGTGCGTATGCATCGGAAACAAAAGGCCAGACCGTATTTTCTAATTTACGTGGGTTGATGTCCAACGAAATGGAGCAGTCCTTTATGCAGGGAATGGCGCATTTTGCGAAAATTGTCACCGGATTTGACCGGGCAGATGCGATTTTATCCGGCATGGAGACACGAACCTCATCACCTGTACGTATTTTACGAAATGAGCACTGTGAGAGCATGATCACCGGCATTTATCCGTGTGGGGAAGGCGCGGGTTACGCAGGAGGAATTATGTCAGCAGCAATCGATGGACTGAAGGTTGCCACTGCTGTCATGGAAAAATACCGACCATTGTAGAAAGGACAAAATTGTGCAAGAAGTTACACCAATGATGCAGCATTATCTGCAGACAAAAGAAGAATATAAAGACTGTATTTTGTTTTATCGTCTCGGAGATTTCTATGAAATGTTTTTTGACGATGCAAAAACTGTTTCCAAAGAGCTGGAATTGACATTAACCGGAAAAAGCTGCGGCCTCAAAGAGCGTGCACCGATGTGTGGAGTACCGTTTCATGCAGCAGACTCGTATATCAACAGGCTTGTGACAAAAGGTTATAAAGTAGCAATCTGTGAACAGGTAGAAGATCCAAAACTGGCAAAAGGAATTGTAAAGCGTGAAGTCATCCGTGTAGTAACCCCGGGAACAAATACGGACATGCAGTCACTGGATGAAGGAAAAAATAATTATCTGATGTGTATTGTTTATCTCACGGATAAATATGGAATTGCTACAACGGATGTTACAACTGGTGATTTCTTTGTTACGGAGGTTGACAGTGATCGCAAACTTCTGGATGAATTAAACCGTTTTGCTCCTTCAGAAATTATATGCAATGAACCGTTTTATATGAGTGGTGTAGACATCGATGACATCAAAAACCGTTTGAATATTACTATTTCTGCTTTGGATTCCTGGTATTTTGGTGACGAACTTGCAAAAGAGACGTTGCTTTCGCATTTCCATATACAAAGCCTGATCGGGTTGGGGCTGGAGGATTATGACAGCGGTGTGATTGCATCAGGTGCTATGCTCAAATATCTGTATGAAACACAGAAAAATTCCCTCTCCAATATTTTGGAGATTCGCCCATATTCCATTGGAAAGTACATGATTATCGACAGTTCAAGTCGCAGAAATCTTGAACTTGTAGAGACACTTCGTGAAAAGCAGAAGCGGGGTTCTCTCCTTTGGGTTCTCGATAAGACAAAAACTGCGATGGGTGCAAGACTACTTCGTTCCTATGTCGAACAGCCACTGATCGATAAAACAGAAATTTTGGAGAGACAGGAACTGATTGCAAAGTTAAATGAGCAGGAGATTACCAGAGAAGAATTACGGGAATATTTAAACCCGATTTATGACCTGGAGCGTCTGATTACAAGAATTACCTATCAGACAGCAAATCCCCGGGACATGATTGCATTTCGTAACTCATTGGAAATGCTGCCACCGATAGCAACACTTTTAAAAGATATTGACGGTGCATTGGCAGAAAAAATCCGCAATGATTTTGACTGCCTGGAAGATCTATATGCATTGCTTCTTGCGTCAATCAACGATGAACCACCGATTTCTGTCCGTGACGGTGATATTATCAAGACCGGGTATCACGAAGAGGTGGATCGCCTGCGAAGCGCATCGACAGATGGCAAGAAATGGCTTGCGGATTTAGAGGCAAGTGAACGTGAAAAGACAGGAATAAAAAATCTGCGTATCAAATATAACAAAGTATTTGGGTATTATCTGGAAGTGACAAATTCTTTCAAGGATATGGTCCCGGATTATTACGTGCGAAAGCAGACACTTACGAATGCGGAACGTTATATCACTCCAGAACTGAAAGAACTTGAGGATACGATTCTTGGTTCACAGGATCGTCTGGTAAATCTCGAATATGATCTCTTCCGTCAGATCAGGGATGAAATTGCTGCGAATGTACAGCGTATTCAGCGTACTGCAAAAGCAATTGCAAAGATTGATGTATTTGTTTCTCTCGCATTGGTGGCAAGTCAGAATAATTACTGCAGACCAAAAATCAATGAGAGTGGTATTATTGATATCAAAGGTGGAAGACATCCGGTTGTCGAAAAAATGATCGTAAATGATCTGTTTATTGATAATGATACATACTTGGATAATCATAACAATCGTATATCTATTATAACCGGACCGAATATGGCCGGTAAATCTACCTATATGCGTCAAACGGCATTGATTGTTCTTATGGCACAGATTGGAAGTTACGTCCCTGCAGAATCTGCTAATATCGGAATCGTTGACCGTATCTTCACACGTGTAGGCGCTTCAGATGATCTTGCCAGTGGTCAGAGTACCTTTATGGTAGAGATGAATGAAGTCGCAAATATTCTGCGCAATGCGACATCCAATTCTCTGCTCATTCTCGATGAGATTGGTCGTGGAACAAGTACCTTCGATGGATTGAGTATTGCATGGGCAGTAGTAGAATACATCAGCAATCCCAAATTACTTGGAGCCAAAACATTGTTTGCGACACATTATCATGAGCTGACGGAACTTGAAGGAAAGTTAAACAGTGTTAACAATTACTGCATTGCTGTAAAAGAAAAAGGCGATGATATCGTATTTTTACGAAAGATTGTCAAAGGCGGGGCAGATAAAAGTTATGGTATCCAGGTGGCAAAACTTGCCGGTCTGCCGGATATGGTCGTTGACCGTGCAAAAGAAATTGTTAATCAGCTTGCGGCAAACGATATCACAGAAACGGTAAAAAATATTTCCGTGGAAGGTGCAACGACTACAAAGAAGAAAAAGGAACATCTCGATGAAGTGGATCTGACGCAAATGTCGCTGTTTGACACGGTAAAAGATGATGATATCATACAGGAACTCCGTGAAGTGGATATCGGACATATGACACCTCTTGACGCTTTGAACAAATTATATGAATTGCAGAACAAAGTAAAGAACCGTTGGTAGGATGGAAGGACAAAAGGGCATAAAAATATGAGCAAAATTGCATTATTGAGTCAGGAAACAATTGATAAAATTGCAGCAGGTGAAGTAATTGAACGTCCGAGTTCGGTTGTGAAAGAGCTGGTAGAAAATGCAATCGATGCAGGTTCTACTGCAATTACGGTGGAAATCAAAGAAGGAGGAATTTCCTTCATCCGTATTACAGACAATGGCAGCGGCATTGAAAGCAGTGAAGTGCCGCTAGCTTTTTTGCGTCATTCCACCAGCAAAATCCGTAGTGCGGAGGATTTACTCTGTGTGCATTCACTTGGTTTCCGCGGTGAGGCATTGTCCAGTATTGCGGCGATTGCCAGAGTGGAACTGATTACCAAAACAGCAGATGCACTTACCGGAACCCGGTATCTTATTGAAGGATCCAAAGAAATTTCGCAGGAAGAGATCGGTGCTCCGGAGGGCACCACATTTCTTGTGCGGGATCTTTTTTATAACACACCTGCACGCCGGAAATTCTTAAAAACAGCGCAGACAGAGGGAACCTATATCAGTGATATGCTCGAAAAGCTGGCATTGTCACATCCGGATATTTCTTTTAAATATATCAATAATAATCAGACCAGACTACATACATCCGGCAATGGAAACCGTAAAGATTTAATTTATCATATTTATGGACGAGAGATTGCCTCATCACTTTTGGAGGTCAATTTCAAATGCGACTATTTTGCCCTTACCGGATTTATCGGTAAACCATCGATCAATCGTGGAAACCGTAATTATGAAAATTATTTTATCAATGGACGCTATATCAAAAGCACCGTACTGTCAAAAGCGATTGAAGAGGCTTACAAAAATTTCCTGATGCAGCATCAATATCCGTTTACCGTATTATATTTTACGTTTGAAGGGGAAACACTTGACGTCAATGTACATCCGACCAAGATGGAGCTGCGCTTTGGAAATAATCAGGAAATCTACAAAGAATTATGCGATGCACTGTATGCGGTCCTTTCGCATCGGGAACTGATTCCGGAAGTTCCGGTAACCGAAGAAAAGAAGCAGAAGATCGAGCATGTGTACAAAGATCCGATCCCGGAGCCTTTTGAAAAACGAAGAATTAACGAGATTCGAAGTGCAGCAACCGCAGTTGTAAAGGAACCGGTAGCTTCTTACGGGAATCAGGCATTATCAAAATCATCCGCATCTATACCGGTGATAAAGCAACCTGATATGGCATCTGCCCCGCATCCGGGTGTGATTGCGGTTCAACCGAATCCAAAATTCGAACAGCCGATAAATAAGGCTGCGGAACCTGGAAAAGTTATAGACAAGCAGCCAATCGCACAACAACAAATGCAAAATCCTACGCAGGTTACGCTCGAATCCATATCCTCGGATTTTCTTACGAAAGATGCAAAGAAAAAACACCGGATCATCGGTCAGCTTTTTAAAACATACTGGCTGATTGAGTATGAAGACAAACTTTATATCATTGATCAGCATGCGGCTCATGAAAAAGTACTTTTTGAACGGACGATGGCGCGTTTAAATCAAAAAGAATATACTTCGCAGACGATAAGTCCTCCAATTGTTTTGTCTCTGGACGCAAAAGAGCAGGAAATGCTGGAAAAATATCTTCCGCAGATTGAAAAACTCGGATATGAGATTGAAAATTTTGGTGGAAGAGAATACATGATTTCTGCTGTTCCGGATAATCTGTTTCACATTGATATGAAAGATCTCTTCATAGAAATGCTGGATGATTTTTCGGATATCAGCGGCCGGGCAACACCAGATCTAATACTTGAAAAAGTGGCAACGATGTCCTGCAAAGCTGCTGTCAAAGGAAATGATGCATTAAGCTTACCGGAGATTGACGCACTGATTGAGGAGTTACTGACATTGGAGAATCCGTTTAACTGTCCGCATGGCAGACCGACCATTATTTCCATGTCAAAATATGAAATTGAGAAAAAATTTAAGAGGATTGTTACATGAAACCACTTATTATTTTAGCCGGGCCTACGGCTGTGGGAAAAACAGATTTATCCATCCAGCTTGCAAAACAGATCAATGGCGCGATCATTTCTGCAGACTCCATGCAGGTATACAAATACATGGACATTGGATCTGCCAAAATTATGCCGCAGGAGATGCAGGGAATTGATCATTATCTGATTGATGAATTACTGCCATCCGATGAATTTAACATTGTCCGTTTTCAACAGATGGCAGAGGATGCATTGCAAAAAATATATGCCAAGGGACAAATTCCAATCGTGGCGGGCGGAACCGGCTTTTATATTCAAGCACTGTTATATGATGTTTCATTTACCGATCAGGAGAGTGACAGTGCTTTTCGCAAGGAGATGACGGATTATGCCGATATCTATGGCAATCATGCGTTACATGAAAAATTAAGGGAAATTGATCCAGTGTCTTATGAGACCATCCATGAAAATAACAGAAAACGTGTGATTCGTGCCTTGGAATATTTTCATCTGACAAAGACACCGATTTCTGCCCATAATGAAGCAGAACATCAAAAAGTATCTCCCTATAACTTTGCTTATTTCGTATTGACGGATGAACGAAGTCATCTTTATGAAAGAATTGACAAACGTGTGGATCTGATGATGGAGAATGGTTTGTTAGATGAAGTAAAAAAACTTTATGACATGGGATACCGCAAAGACATGGTTTCGATGCAGGGGCTTGGATACAAAGAGATGATTGCATATCTCGATGGTGAATATTCACTGGAGGAAGCCGTGTATATTATAAAAAGAGAGACCCGTCACTTTGCGAAGCGTCAGCTTACCTGGTTTCGCAGAGAAAAGGATGTCATCTGGTTCGATAAAAAAGAATACAAATATAACAACACAGCAATTTTAGATGCTATGTGTCACATTTTAACAGAGAAAGGAATCTGTGATGAATCAACAGTTAGAAAATAAATATAAAGAACTTGGAATTGAAAAAAAAGTATATGAATTTGGAGAAAAAATAGAAGAATCTTTAAAAGGACGCTTCGAAGAAATTGACCGCAATGCTGAATTAAATCAGATGAAGGTCATTGCGGCAATGCAGAAAAATAAAGTAAGTGCCGAGTGTTTCAATATATCCAGCGGATATGGGTATAATGATATGGGAAGAGATACATTGGAAAAAGTGTACGCAGACTGTTTCGGAGGCGAAGATGCACTTGTCCGTCCACAGATTACTTGTGGAACACATGCGCTTGCGCTGGCACTGATGTCAAATCTTCGCCCAGGAGATGAACTTCTGTCTCCGGTCGGAAAACCATATGATACACTTGAGGAAGTGATTGGTATCCGGCCTTCAAAAGGTTCCCTTGCAGAGTATGGAATTACCTATTCACAGGTAGATCTGCTTGCAGATGGTTCTTTTGATTTCGAAGGAATCAAAAAGGCAATCAATGAAAAGACAAAACTGGTTACCATTCAGCGTTCCAAGGGATACGCAACACGCCCGACCTTATCCGTGGAGCGTATCGGTCAGCTGATCGCTTTTGTAAAAGAAATCAAACCGGATGTGATCTGCATGGTTGACAACTGCTACGGAGAATTTGTTGAGGACCGCGAACCGCTTCAGGTCGGAGCAGATATGATCGTTGGTTCTCTGATCAAAAATCCGGGCGGTGGACTTGCTCCGATTGGAGGCTATATCGTCGGAAAGAAGGAATGTGTTGAAAATGCAGCATATCGTCTGACTTCCCCGGGCCTTGGTAAAGAAGTAGGTGCATCGCTTGGCGTGATCCAGTCATTCTATCAGGGTCTGTTTCTGGCACCTACCGTTGTAAGTGGCGCATTAAAAGGTGCCATTTTTGCAGCAAACATCTACGAAAAGCTTGGACTTAAAGTAGTTCCAAACGGAACCGAAAGCCGTCATGATATTATTCAGGCCGTTGAATTTGGAAACCGGGATGCCATGATTGCTTTCTGTGAGGGAATTCAGGCAGCCGCACCGGTCGACAGTTATGTTACACCGGAACCATGGGCGATGCCGGGCTACGACAGCGATGTTATTATGGCAGCAGGAGCTTTTGTCCAGGGTTCTTCCATTGAATTATCTGCTGATGGTCCGGTAAAACCACCGTATGCAGTATATTTTCAGGGTGGGCTCACCTGGTATCATGCAAAGCTTGGAATTTTGATGTCTTTACAAAAACTTTATGAGCGTAACCTTGTTAATATCGATGAGGTGTGCTAAAATAAAATGAATTTTTGTGGTTCTGGGAGAGTAGAAAGGATTCGAATTGAGCCACATTACATTAAAAAATTTACCGGAGTCCGAGCGACCATACGAACGGTTCCAACAGCTTGGAGCAGAAGCACTTTCGGATGCGGAGCTACTTGCCATCATTCTGAAAACAGGAACGAAGGAGCTGACTTCTCTTGATCTTGCGCGGAATCTTCTGTCGAATTGTCAGGGAAACCTACTGAATCTGTACGAATTATCCTATGAACAATTGCTTATGCAAAAGGGAATAGGGCCGGTGAAAGCAATTCAGCTGAAAGCAATTGCGGAACTTTCAAAACGAATTGCCAAAACAAGCCGTGGATATCAGCTTTCCCTGAATAACCCTGCATCCATTGCAGATTACTATATGGAAGAATTACGCCACCGGAGAGAAGAAGTATTTATGGGGGCATTTTTTGATGCAAAATGTAATTTTCTTGGCGATGCATTGATTACCGTTGGCAGTTTAAGCCACGCGTATGTATCTCCATTGGAATTATTTCGCAAAGCCATCCTGAAAAATGCTGTAATGATTGTTGTTCTACACAATCATCCAAGCGGAGATCCTCGTCCAAGTCAGGAAGATATCCAATTGACCAGTCAGATAGCAGAAGGAGCCGGTCTGTTAGGGATGACCCTTGCAGATCATATTGTCATAGGCGATAACCGGTATTACAGTTTTCATGAAAATCATATGTTGTCAACATAAGAAAAGGGAGAGGACAATGAGTAATAATATTTATGCAATTGATTTTGGAACATGTAATTTCAAAGTATTCAGCAAATCCAGCGGCAAAATCGTTACGGAAAAAAATACGATTGCTGTCATTAATAAAAATCAGATTTATGCATATGGTGATGACGCATATGCAATGTACGAGAAAGCGCCGGAGACGATTAACGTTATGTTTCCAGTCGCTACCGGAGTGATCGCAGACTACAATTTTCTGCAGACCATGATTTTTGATTACATTGAACATAAACTGAAAGGGAAAACAAAGAATGCAGAGTATCTTGTAGCGGTACCAACCGATATTACTGATGTTGAAAAGCGTGCGTTCTTCGAGTTGTTCTTTAAAAGCAAATATCGTCCAAAGAATGTATTGCTTTGTGAGAAACCACTTGCTGACGCTGTTGGATTAGGTCTTGATATCAATGAGCCTACCGGTGTTATGGTTGTTGATATGGGGGCTGACACGATCGAGATTTCCGTAATCTCCTTAGGCGGTCTTGTGTTGAGCGACCTGATGCATTTTGGTTCTAACCGACTGGATGAATCCATCATTAGTTACATTCGCCGCGAGTTTAATCTCGTAATTGGTCAAAAGACTGCGAAGTCATTAAAAGAAGAACTGGGTTGTGCTTTACCAGGAAGAGAAGAGACAATGGTCGTTGTCGGACTTGATGTTGTCAGTGGTCTTCCGGTAGAACGGGAAATCAGCGCTGAAGTTGTTTATGAAGCAATCAAAGGAAATCTGGAGTCCATCTGTTCTTCCGTAAAACTGATTTTGGAAAAAACTCCACCAGAACTGGCAAAAGATATCATTCATGCAGGAATTTATATTACCGGAGGTGGATCAAAAATTCAGAATCTGGATCAGTTGTTTACCGAAATCACAAATATCAAAGTAAATACCTGTGATGATCCGGAAGAGAGTGCGGTACGCGGTCTTTCCAAGATTGCAACAGATTCCAAGTATAAAAGAATTCCATTTTCAATGAAAAATAATAACTTAAAATAGAGGGTTTCATGAAAAAGAGTCGTAATTACCGAAACAAAAAGAAACATTTATCAAGTAAATATTTATTACTGATTCTTTCCGGTGTCTGTATCATGGCAATATTTGTTAGTCTTGTATTTAATATTTCTGGGGGACCATTAAATGCCGTAGCCGGATATGTATTTGTTCCTATGCAAAAGGGAATCAATTCTGCCGGTTCATGGATTTCTTCAAAGGCAAACGATTTTAAAACACTTGGAGAAGTTCTTCAGGAAAACAAAGAGTTACAAAAGCAGGTTGATGATCTGACCGTAGAATTAAACAAAACAAAATTAGAGCAGTATGAACTTGACAATTACCGCGAATTGTTAGATTTGGATAAGCAATATGCAGATTATGACAAGGTAGCCGCCAATGTTATTGCCATGGATGGAACCAATTGGTTTTCTACTTTTACAATTGATAAAGGAAAGAAGCAGGGTATTGCAAAGGGCATGAACGTTATTGCTGGCAAGGGCCTGGTTGGTATCGTTACAGATGTAGGACCGAATTATGCAAAAGTTCGAAGTATTATTGATGATTCGAGCAATGTCAGTGCTATGGTTCTTACAACAAAAGATAACTTTAATGTTAGCGGAAGCCTGATGTCCATGAATAAAAGCAAAGTTCTTCCTTTTACCGAGTTACGTGACGAAAAAAATAAAGTAAAGCAGGGAGATCCTGTCGTTACTTCCTATGTTTCTGACAAATATTTACAGGGCATTCTGATTGGCTATATTTATAATGTAGAAGACAATGCAAATAACCTTACGAAGTCGGGAAGTATTACACCAGTTGTTGATTTTCAGCATTTACAGGAAGTTTTGGTTATAACAACGCTAAAAAATACTGGAGATCTTTCCTCCAAAACAGAAAGTGATACTGAAAATACACAAGATACGCAAACACAAAGCGGAGAATAATGGGAGAGGATTATGCGTAGAAAAATTGTACTTTTTATAATTGTAACCGTATGTTTTCTCCTGCAGACAACCATATTTCCGTCTCTGACTTTTGCAAACATTGCGCCAAATCTTCTTCTTATTGTTGTGGCATCCTTTGGTTTGATGCGTGGTAAGAAAGAAGGATTGTGGATCGGTTTCTTTTGCGGTCTGCTTATCGACATATTTTGTGGTTTTTATCTTGGTGTATATGCTTTACTTTATATGTACATCGGTTACATCAATGGTATGTTCAAAAAATATTTTTACCCGGATGATATCAAATTGCCTATGGTCATGATTGGAGCAAGTGATATTGCCTGTAACCTCGTAATTTATTTTGTAATGTTTTTAATGAGAAGTAAATTTAAATTCTGGTATTATTTATCTTCCATAATCATTCCGGAATTTGTTTATACAATGGTTATTACCATTTTTCTTTATTTTATTCTTCTAAAGATTAATCAAAGTCTGGAAGCGTATGAGAAAAAAAGGAGATCAACAAAATTTGAGTTATGATATTAAAGAGTTTTTGAAGAAGTTCTTCAGCTCAAGATTATTTGTTTTAGCAGCGGTATTTATCATTTTATTTGTAACAATTATTATTCGTGTGTTTACATTACAAATTGTAAATGGTAAATCTTATCAGGAAAATTTTTCTCTTCTTATTCAACAAACCCGTCCTGTTGAAGCTGCAAGGGGAAATATATATGACAAAAATGGCAAACTTTTAGCCTATAACGAACTGGCATATTCGTTATCCATTATTGATAATTCGACTTATTCCAGTACGAAAGAAAAGAATGAATCTCTTAATTCTGAACTTGCGGAAATTTTGGGCGTTTTGGATGAAAATGGAGAGTCCATCACAAACGATTTTAAAATCCAGCTAAACAAAGATGGTACATACAGTTTTACTGTTACCGGAACATCGTTAGACCGTTTTCGTGCAGATATCTTTGGAAAAAGCAATATTGACGATCTTTCTTATAATGACGAATATCAGTTCGACGAAGCGAAAGCGACTGCTGAGCAGATTATGAATTATATGATGGGAGAGAAGAAATATAATATTTCAAATGCATACTCTCAAAAAATTGCCTATGAAATTGTCGTCATTCGTTATGCAATCGATGGGAATTTCTATGCACGTTACAAAGAAGTAAAATTTGCAACCAATGTGTCGGACAAGACAGTCGCTTACGTCAACGAACATATTGATGATCTGAATGGTATTTCGGTCAATGAAGATATGATCCGTAAATATAATTACAGTGAGTATTTTTCTTCCATCATTGGTTATACCGGAAGAATTTCGGAAACGGAATATAACGATCTCAAAAACGAGGATGACAGTTATACGCAAAATGATACAATTGGTAAAGCCGGATTAGAGCAGTATTACGAATCGTATCTGCGCGGAAAAAATGGTGAGAGTAAATTCTACATCGATAATGTCGGTCGAATTACCGAAGTAATCAGCAATACAGATTCCGTTGCCGGAGATGATTTATATCTGAGTATTGATGCAGACTTACAAAAAGCAACATATCTGGCACTGCAAAATGAAATTGCGGCTGTTGTATACTTGAATATTAAAGATGGCAATATTTCCATGAATGAGGTTTATACAGCTCTAATTGGTAATAGTGTTATTGATACGGAACATTTTAAATCGAAAAAAGCATCCGATACAGAAAAAACAGTTCTGAACAGTTTCAAGTCTACACAGAAGACAAAACTGAAAAAAATCAAGCAGGAACTGACTACCTCACCGGAAACATTAAAAGAAATGTCGGATGAGACGTTAGATGAATTTACTTATATTATACAGATGCTGAAAGATAAGCATGTACTTCTCAAAGATGAAATTGATGAAAATGATGCCACCTATAAACAATGGAAAGATCAGAAGATCAGTCCAAAAGAGTATTTAAAATATTGTATCAATCAGCATTGGATCGACATCAGTCTTCTGGAAGTTGATGAGGAATATGCAGATTCTACAGAAATTTATGATGCTCTTAGCAATTATATTCTGGACAATGTGAAAAAAGATACGGAGTTTTCTAAAATTATCTATCAGTATATGATTGACCGTGGAGAAATCAGTCCTCGCCAGCTTTGTCTGCTTTTGTTTGATCAGGGTGTGCTTGATTATGATGATGCTACCATTAATAAATTAAAAAATGGATCGTTATCACCGAGCTCATTTCTTATGCAGAAAATCAATAATATCGAGATTACGCCTGCACAGCTGGCATTAGAGCCATGTACCGGTTCCTGCATCGTGACAGATGAAAAAACGGGTGAGATTCGTGCAATGGTAAGTTATCCGGGATATGATAATAATAAAATGGCAAATGGTGTAGATGCAGATTATTTTAACGCTTTGCAGAATGATAAATCGATGCCTCTGTATAATTATGCAACACAACAACGCACAGCACCGGGTTCTACGTTTAAGCTTGTATCTGCAACAGCAGGACTGGCAGAAAATGTAATTACTGTTTCAGACCAAATCCGCTGTACTGGAATTTATAATGACATCGAAAATAAACCAAAATGCTGGATTTATCCGGGAAGTCATGGACTTGATAATGTATCCGAAGCTATTCGTGATTCATGTAATGTGTTTTTCTATACAGTAGGAAATCGTCTCGCACAGAAGAAAACCGGAACTTATAGCGATGCGAATGGTATATCTCTTATCCAAAAGTATGCACATATTTACGGGTTAGATGAAAAAACAGGTCTCGAAATTGTAGAAAATCAGTCTAAAATAGCAACTGAGTTTCCTGTAATGGCTGCGATTGGACAAAGTGATAATAATATTACTACGGTTGCTCTTTCACGTTATGTGACAGCTGTTGCATCTGGAAAAAAATATAATTACCAGTTGATGAACAAAATTGTTGATGTTGATGGCAAGACCATAGAACAATACAAGCCGGATTATGAAGATATTTCCGGAACGCTCACAAGCACTCAGTGGGATGCCATTCATTCCGGCATGCGTGAAGTAGTAACTACCATGGACCGTTTCCAGGGATTTGATATTCCAGTAGCTGGTAAAACAGGTACGGCCCAGCAGACCGGACATGCCAACCATGGATTGTTTATCGGATATGCACCTTATGATGATCCGGAGATCACAATTGCAGTACGTATTGCAAACGGTTACAGTTCTCATAATGCAGCTACTGCAGCCAGAAATGTCATTTCTTACTATTATGGGGAAACAAAAATGAGTGATCTAAAAGAAAAGAAAGCATCCGGTGCCAGCGGCCATACGGGTAATTCCGTTGCCGATTAGTCACATAGATAAAACTAAATACTAACAGGAGGTTTGTTTCATGGGTGAAGCAATTGTATTCACTTCAGGAAAAGGCGGTGTTGGCAAGACTACAACGATTGCAAATATCGGCGCAGGACTTTCACGGTTAGATAAAAAAGTCGTTATGTTAGATACTGACATGGGACTTCGAAATTTGGACGTTGTAATGGGAATGGAAGATCAGGTACAGTATAATCTGATTGATCTTCTGGAAAATCAGTGTCGTTTAAAACAGGCGTTGATTAAGGACAAACGGTATCCGAATCTGTATATGATACCGGCAGCACTTCGCTGCAAAAAGATTCGGGATTATGAAAGTAAACTTTATACCTTGATTTCTCATTTGAAGCAGGAATTTGATTATTGCCTGATAGACTGTCCGGCGGGGATTGATGATGGGTTTCATTTTGCAGTCTCTGCCGCAGACCGGGCATTGGTAGTTACAACACCACATATATCTGCGGTACGTGATGCCGGACGGGTATTATACCTTTTGGAAAGCCAACGGCTTTCACAGGTAGATCTGCTTATCAATTCCTACAATTCAAGAATGGTACGAAAGCATGATATGCTCTCACAAAAAGATATTGAAGAAATTCTGGGGATGAAAAGTATTGGTGTTATTCCGGTTGATGATAAAGTAATTATCAGCCAGAACAAGGGTGTTCCCGTTTTATCTTTGCATTCAAAATCTGCAAGATCATTTATGAATGCAGCACGATTGTTGGACAGTCCGCGGATTATTCCGGTCGACTTAAATGCGGAAGATCCGTGCACCAAGCGCGGTATACTGCATCATTCTTCAGGAAAGGAATGTGGAAATGAGGCATAGTACAGAAATGACCGGCAGCATTGCCAAAGAACGTTTAAAGTTTATGATCGAATCCGGGCAGATGGAAAATTCTCCCAACCTTATGGAAAGAATGAAAAAAGAAATATCCGATATTATTTCCAGATATTATGATGTATCTGCCGAAAACTATGAGATAAAAGTGATTTTAAAGCAAAATAAGAAAAGAGCATAAGATGTTAAAACAATACAAACTTCGAAATTACCATTTTCAATTGGTTATTTACATTGCAATATTGAATATCATAGGAATTCTTATCATAGGAAGTGCCAAACATTCTGTGCAGAAAATGCAGATTGTTGGATTAGTTTTAGGACTGATCGTGATGACAGTCATATCACTGATGGATTATTCCGTTTTACTCCGACTTGCACCTCTGTATTATTTTGGAATTATTGGTTTGCTGGTAGGAGTTCAGCTTTTCGGATCAACTACAGGTGGTGCACAGCGATGGATCTCCATTGCCGGAATCCGATTTCAGCCTTCTGAGCTTGCAAAGATTGTAATTATTCTGGTGTTTTCATATTTTTTTGGAAAACATCAGGATCATATAAACAATATTAAGACACTCATTATTTCTTTTGCACTCGTTTCTGTACCATTAGTACTAATTTTAAAACAGCCTGATACCTCAACAACAATTGCAGCTGCATTAATTTTTATTAGCCTCTTGTTTATTGCGGGATTAAGTTATAAAATAGTATTAACAGTAATTGGCATTAGCATTCCGATTGGAATCATAGGAATTACTATGATTATTCGTATGGCACAAAACAGTAGCAACAGTGATTATCGTTTTGGTCGAATTATGGCCTGGCTTTACCCTACAGATGGAAGATGGTCAGATAAAGCTGCACAGCAGCAGAATTCAATTATGGCGATTGGTTCTGGACAGTTGTGGGGCAAAGGATTGAACAATTCTGTTGCAACATCCATGAAAAATGCAAATTATATTATTGAGCCGCAGACGGATTTTATTTTTGCGGTAGCAGGAGAAGAGTTAGGATTTGTCGGAACAATCATCATTATCCTTTTGTTACTCTTTATTGTGATTGAATGCATTTTGATAGGAAGGAAAGCAAAAGATATGTCTGGCCGACTGATTTGTTGTGGTATGGCAGCTCTGGTTGGATTTCAGAGCATCTTTAATATTTTTGTAGCCACTGGACTTATGCCGAATACTGGTATTCCACTTCCATTTGTCAGTTATGGATTAACATCTCTGGTGACGTTATATATGGGAATGGGGTTTGTATTGAATGTAGGATTACAACCGAAAAAATATTAGGGGAGGGTAGCTTCAATGAATATAGGACTTGTAGCACATGATTCAAAAAAGAAACTTATGCAGAACTTTTGCATTGCCTATCGAGGTATATTAGCAAAAAATGAACTTTTCGCAACTGGTACAACCGGCCGCCTGATCGAAGAGGTTGCCAATCTGCAGATACATAAATATCTGGCAGGGCATCTTGGAGGCTCTCAGCAGCTCGGAGCGCAGATTGAACACAATGAGATTGATCTGGTGATTTTTTTACGTGATCCGTTAAAGCCAAAGTCACATGAGCCGGATGTTAACAGTATTGTACGACTTTGTGACGAACACAATATTCCGCTGGCAACAAATCTTGCCACTGCAGAACTTTTAATTAAATCATTGGACAGAGGAGATTTGGATTGGCGTGAGATGTACAAATAAAAATTTCAAAACAAAACTGCTATGTATTTTATGCATAGCAGCTATTTTTATGACGGGATGTGGATTTCAGAAAGAAACCATTGAAAATCCATATTCTTTGTATGAGTCTTCTTCAACTGCATCAGCAAGCCAATTATTTGCGAAAAACTTATGCGTAACGGATGATGTTAATTATGGAACGGATAAAGTTGATTCAAACCTGGCAGAAAGTGCCGGTGTGTTTAACGTTGATACAAAAGAAGTTTTATACAGTCAGAATCTATTCGAAAAATTGTACCCGGCAAGTACCACAAAAATTTTAACAGCATATATTATTATTAAATATGGAAATTTAGATGATAAAGTAACCGTTAGTTCAGAAGCTGTTTCCAATCTGGCAGGTTCTTCTCTTTGCGGTGTACAGGCGGGGGATCAGTTGACGGTTCGTGATCTGCTGTATGGTCTGATGCTTGTAAGTGGTAATGATGCAGCAAATGTCCTTGCGGAATATTATTCAGGTTCTGTGGAGAAATTTGCTAAAGTGATGAATAAAGAAGCAAAGGCCCTTGGTGCGACAAAAAGTCATTTTGTTAATGCGAATGGATTACCAGATGAGAAACATTATACATCTGTATATGATATGTATCTGATTTTTCAGGAAGCGATAAAACTTCAGGATTTTGTAGATATCATAAAGACAGATTCCATTGATGTCTCTTATGCGGATGCCAATGGAAACACGGTTTCTAAGACATGGACAAATACCAATCAGTATCTTAAGGGAGAGACACAATCTCCAGATGGAATAACGGTGATCGGCGGAAAGACAGGTACGACAAATGCCGCTGGATATTGTCTTGTTCTTTATTCCCAGAATAAAAAGGGCCAGGATATTATCAGTATTGTATATAAGGGAGACTCACGTTCTTCCATGTATACGCTTATGAATGAGATTCTTTCAACCTTTGCGAAATAGTGATTGTATTTCATGTGCATATAGACTATAATTATATCAACAGATAACAATTTTTTATGTAATTTTACAATATTATAATTGCCAGGAGGATGTGCCATGATTGAAATCATATGTGGAGAAAAGGGAAAAGGAAAAACAAAAGTATTACTGGATAAGGTAAATAGTTCTGTTGCAACAGCAGCTGGAAATGTTGTTTACTTAGATAAAAGTCAAAAACATATGTATGAATTGAACAATAAAGTTCGTTTAATCAACGTAATTGACTATCCAGTTACAAACTGTGATGAATTTTTAGGATTTATCTGTGGAATTGTATCACAGGATCATGATTTGGAAGAGATGTATTTAGACAGCTTCTTAACAATTGCATCGATTGATTCAGATGCAGATATTGTAAAATCAATGGAAAAATTGGATATCATCAGCGAAAAATACAAAGTTCGTTTTATTTTAAGTGTATCAAAAAATAAAGCAGATTTACCGGAATGTGCAAAAGCAAAGGTAATCAAATCTTTATAAAAATGTAGAATGTGAGGGTTGCTATGCAACCCTCTTTTTTAATCATCTAATGTAGAACGGATTCTGCCATAGAAGCTAATGATGTAAAGTCCGCTTAGTCCGACAAGTGCATAGATGATACGTGTCAACCATGTACCATTTCCAAACAGAAACGACACCAGATTAAATTGAAAAAAGCCAATCAGTCCCCATACAACACATCCGATAATTGCCAATGTAAGAAGTGTGTTATCAAGCCATTTCATGTGTTTTACCTCCTCATATCTTAATTCATTATTTAGTATTTCCAAAAATATGAAAAATATACAATTGCCAGAATATTGTATTTGAAGTATAGAAATGGTAAGATAGAAGGAGTACGAAAAATGAGGTGAATTACTTGGCAAAGAGACAGAATGTAGTTAAAATGAGTCGCAGTCATAATCTTAATATCGGAGTTGTGATTTTTTTAATTATTATTATTTATGTTGTTTTTAATGTTTTTTCCTATCTGACATCCAGCCCAATCGCTGAATATGAAGTTGGACAGGGAACTATCGCAACAAATCATGTTTATCAGGGATTAATTATTCGTGATGAAACCATTGTTTATGCAGGACAAAGTGGATATATTAATTATTATATGAAAAACGCATCAAAAGCATCCGTTAATGATGTCATTTATTCGATTGACACAACAGGTGATATTTCCAAACAGATTACCACTGCTTCTGAGGATGGATCGTCACTAAATACTCAGGTATTGTCCAATATTTCCAGTGAAATTGATGCATTTCGAAATTCTTATGATCCAAATGCTTTTTCTTCAGTATATAATTTTAAAAATGAAATGGATGCACAAATTTCACAGACATTAAGTGTAAATGCACTTGCTTCTTTGGTCGATGTAGTTGATTCTGCAGAAGCTAATAAAACCTTTTATAAAAAGAAATCGGAAAAGCCAGGAGTTATTGTATATTATACAGATGGATATGAAAATGTGACTACTGATAACTTTACAAGCAATAATTTTACAGATACTTATAGTAAGAAAACACTTTCTTCAAATGCAAAAGTTGCTTCCAACGATCCTGCTTACAAAAGAATCAACAGTGAATCATGGAATATTATTCTTCCGATAAATGATGATATGATTAAGCAGCTTGATGAAGACAATCCTTATATCAAGATTCGTTTCTGTAAAGATGATTATTCTTTAACAGTTCCATATACATTAGTAAAGAAAGATGGGACTTATTATTTGAATCTTTCCTTAAAAACAGCAATGGTTCGTTATGTGAATGACCGATTTGTGGATGTAGAGCTGGTGTTGTCAGAAGATACCGGACTAAAAATTCCAACGTCTTCCATTACCAGTAAAGAATTTTATACAGTTCCCAAAGAATATTTTACCACTGGTGGAGATTCAAATGCGCCATGTCTATTAGTCGAAGAAAAAAAGGGTGACAAAAAGTCCGTTAATCTTGTTACACCTACAATTTATTATGAGAAAGATGATAATTATTATATTGACGATGAATTTGTTACGGCTGGAGATGTGATTGCAAAAACAGATTCTACCAAAACATATACAATTGGCAACGATGTTGACAAACTGACTGGAGTGTATAATATAAATAAAGGATATGCGGTCTTCAAACAAATCAATATTCTGACTAAAAATGAAGATTATGCAATCATTGAAACTAAGACAACTTACGGAATTTCATTGTATGATCATATTGCTTTGGATGGAAGCAAAGTGAAAGAAAATCAGTTAGTGATAAAATAATAGAAAAGGCAGGTAATAGAAATGAATGAATTTTTATGTGAAAACTTAAAAAAGGTAGAGGACAATATTGCAGCTGCTTGTCAAAAAGCTGGAAGAGATCGCAGTGAAGTCACGCTGATTGCTGTCAGCAAAACAAAACCTGTAGATATGCTACAGACCGTTTATGACCAGAATATACGCGAATTTGGTGAAAATAAAGTACAGGAAATGTGTGAAAAAATGGAAATTTTGCCAAAAGATATCCATTGGCATATGATTGGACATTTACAGACAAATAAAGTAAAATACATTGTAGGAAAAACTGCATTAATCCATTCTGTTGACAGTCTGCATCTTGCAAAAGAAATTGAAAAACAGGCGGCAAAAAACAATGTAATTGTCCCTATACTGATTGAGGTAAATATTGCAGAAGAAGAAAGCAAATTTGGTATTCATAAAGAAGAAACCATTGCGTTAGTTCGTGAGGTTGCACAAATGCAGCATGTTCATATCAGAGGACTTATGACAATTGCACCATATGTTGAAAATCCTGAGGACAATCGCCCATACTTTAAGGGGATTCGGCAATTATCTGTTGACATCAAACAGGAAAACATAGATAATGTAGATATGGATGTCCTTTCGATGGGCATGACCGGAGATTATATGGTCGCAATTGAAGAAGGAGCGACACTTGTCCGTGTGGGGACTGGAATCTTTGGTGAAAGACAATATCATATTTAAGGTAGGTTATAAAGAAGAATGAGTGTTATTGATAAATTTTTAGATATCATGCGTTTAAACGATGATGATTATGAGTTCGATAATGATGATTATGATTTTGACGAAGACGATTATCAGGAAGAAGTAAAAGAAAAACGTCCTTCCCGCAAAGAACGCAAAGCAGAACAGCAACATACAGAAACAAATTTTGAAGTAACCGAAAAGCGGCCAAAGCAGCAGAATAAGATTACACCAATTTCAAAAAACAGAAAACAGGGGCAGCAAGGTATGGAAGTATGTGTTATTAAACCAAATTCAATTGACGATGAGAGAGAAATTACAGATACATTGTTGAACGGTAGAACAGTAGTAATCAATATGGAAGGTCTGAGTGTCGATATTGCTCAGAGAATTATAGATTTCATATCTGGAGCCACTTATGCAATGCAAGGAAATCTCCAAAAAATTTCAACATATATCTTTTTGGCTACACCAAGCGGTGTAGATATTTCCGGAGATATTCAGAATATTGTGGAATCTTTTGATATTCCGGATTTAACGGTATAACGCATGAATGAGCAGGAATTATGTAAGAAACGTCTGATTGATTTGTCAAAGCAGGCTGACAGAAAGGGTATTGTAACCTTTAGTACATTTTTGAATTTAAATGAACAAAATATTTATCATACCATTCAGAAAGAATTATTCACGCAGGTAAAGCTTTTTGGAGGGTATGATGGAGCTGAGCGTCAGATGATAGCATTCATTCCTGATGCTCTTTGTTATGAATGGGAGTTTCCAATTATCTGCATAGAAGCGCACCCACAATATCCAAAATATGCAGAAAAGCTAACACACAGAGATGTTCTGGGCGCACTCATGCATCTTGGTATTGATCGTGGCAAAATTGGTGATATTATCTGTCAATCCGATGTGTATTATATTTTTTGCGAAGAGATGATCCACACCTTTATTATGGAAAATCTCCGACAGATACGCCATACTACAATGAAATTATCAGTCATGATTCCAGGAGCAGATTTTTCTATTGAACCAACTTTTCGTGAGCAAACTGATATGATTGCATCCAACCGAATTGATTGCATTATAGCCAAAGCATATCATTTTTCTCGTTCTGAAGCTGCGACATATCTAATGTCCGAAAAAGTTTTTATTAACGGTAAATGTATCACAAACTGCAATCAGTCCTGTGAAAGTGGAAGCATTGTTTCTGTACGAGGTAAAGGGAGATTTGTTTTTGAAACCAATCACGCCCTCAGTAAAAAAGGAAAGCTTCGTGTACGCTTTTTGATGTATGAATAAAAATCTGGCACAGATTCTGTCAGTTATCGATTATTTTATTATAAAATATGTAAGAGGATTTTTTTATGAGTTCAAATAATAATAAAGTAAATTATAAGTCTGGAAAAATAATGCTTTTCAGTACTGTATTATCTTTTATTCTGATCGGCCTGGATCAGATTACAAAATATCTCGTTGCAGTAAATCTCAAAGGCCAGCCATCTTTTTCCCTTATTGATGGAGTTTTTGAATTTAAATACCTGGAGAATCAAAGTGCAGCATTTAGTTTAGATCTGGTTTCCATCATACAGCGCATCTTTCGATTCTCTTATTTTGAGAATAATCCGTCTGCCTTTTTGATGTGCAAGATGATATTTTTTGTAGTCATTACTTTGGTTGTTCTTATTGTGATTGTTATTTTATACCGTAGAATCCCATGGAACAGACATTATATGTTTATGAATCTTATTCTTATCGGATTTTTTTGTGGGGCATTGGGAAATCTTATAGATCGAATCGTACATAATTATGTCATTGACTTCTTTTATTTCAGCCTGATTAATTTTCCTATTTTTAATGTGGCTGATATCTATGTGACAGTAGCCGCAATTGCTTTAATTATTGCTGTCTTTTTCATTTATAAGGACGAAGATTACAATGTAATTTTTCCATCAAAATCAAAACAGGCAAACGAACAGAAGGAGAAGTAGTTTCTCATGCAAACAGAATCTTTTGAAGTACAGTTTGAACAGGAGGGAGAGCGTCTGGATAAATTTTTAAGTACGATTTATCCAGATTTCTCCCGCGCTTTTTTTCAGAAACTAATTAAAAATCAAAAAGTATGGGTTAATGATCAAAATCAGAAAGCGAGTTTTCCGGTACATACGGATGATCTGGTAAAAATTGAAATACCAGATGCCGTGGAAACGACGATTGTTCCGGAAGATATCCCTTTGGATATTTTATACGAAGATCAAGATCTTTTAATTGTCAACAAACCGAAAGGAATGGTTGTACATCCATCCGCTGGTCATTATACCGGTACCCTAGTAAATGCAATTATGTATCATTGTAAAGATTCCCTGAGTGGAATTAACGGCGAGATCCGTCCTGGAATTGTGCATCGTATTGATATGGACACTACAGGATCTTTGATTGTGTGTAAAAATGATGAGGCACATGTAGATATTGCGCAACAGATCAAGGAACATTCGGTCAATCGAATTTATGTAGGAATTGTGTGTGGAAATGTAAAAGATGATGAAGGAACCATTGAAGGTCCGATTGGTAGGCATCCCATCGAGCGTAAAAAAATGGCTATTAACGAGAAAAACGGAAAACCAGCTATTACGCATTACAAAGTGCTTGAACGCTTTGGAAATTATACGTATATGCAATTTAAACTTGAAACGGGACGTACACATCAAATACGTGTGCATATGGCAAGTATCGGGCATCCTTTGCTTGGTGATGCCCTGTATTCAAGTAATCGATCAGCCTTTAAAAATTTGCAAGGACAGACATTACACGCACAAACAATCGGTTTTATACATCCAAAAACTGGTGAATACATGGAGTTTTCAGCTCCTTTGCCAGAATATTTCAAAAAATTACTATCAATATTGCAATCTAAGTGATAATTGTTGTATAATATATACAAATATAAAACAAAAGTTCATACATCATATAACACATGAATACATATGAACCAATTGTTTAAGTAAGGCTTGGAGGTAATTTGCTATGGGAAATCAAATTTATACAATTGGAAGAGAATTTGGAAGTGCAGGTTATGAAGTCGGACGTCTGTTGGCCGAACGACTTGGAGTAAAATTATACGATAAGAATCTTTTGGCGCAAGCTGCAAAAGATTCTGGTTTTTGTGAAGAAATTTTTGAAAATCATGATGAAAAACCGACAAACAGCTTTTTATACTCATTAGTCATGGATACATATTCCGGAGGAAATTATTCATCCGCTCCATTTTTGGATATGCCATTAAACCACAAGGTTTTCCTTGCACAGTTTGACACAATCAAAAAGATTGCAGAACGCGAATCCTGCGTTATCGTAGGTCGGTGTGCAGATTATGCACTAGCATCCAATCCAGACTGCCTGAATGTATTTATACATGCAGATATTGAGGATCGAATCAAGACTATAAGCAAACGAAACGACGTGACGGAGAACAAGGCAAAAGATTTGATTCAGAAAAAAGACAAACAGCGTGCCAGCTACTACAATTATTATAGCTGCAAGAAATGGGGAGATTCACGTAGCTACGATTTGACATTGAATACCAGTAAAATAACACCGGAACAATGCGTTGATATTATTCTGGCTTATCGTGAAAAAATGCAGGAAAATAAAAAGAATAAATAATAAAGATGTTTAAAAGAAATGCAGAAATCAAGTGTTATCAAGCGGTTTTTGCATTTCTTTTTCTAAATCTTTTGTTTTGTAATGTTGTAAGAATGTCTTTTGGCGTCCGAGGTGTGCGCGCGGCGTTGAGTATAGGTTTTTTCGGAAGTAACTATTCGTAAAACGTTCCGCGTTTTATCGAAAACGAAGCGTAAGCGGAGTGGTAGTTATACAGTGCGAACTCAATTATCCCGATATGAGCGCGTCTGTGTAACTATTTGATAAATAAGCTGTTTTACGAAAGCGCCAGCGGTAGTTATGATACTACTTCGCGCGATAATTAAATAATTTAGATATTCCTATGCGTAGCCGATTTGGTTACGCATTTTTTATTATATCGTTTTGATATATACACGCGTAGCCACTTGGTTGCGCGTTTTTTATTTGGAAATATCCGCTCTGGTAGTGGCTTGCCGAAACCTTACAAGATTTCGCTCTCCTTTGTTTGTATCCTTAGTTTACCGGCTTGTCGCTGTGCTGGTGGTGGAATTTCGTAAAATGATAGGCTTGCACCTTTCATTCCAACACGACCCAAGTCGTGTTGGTTCCTTCTTTCCCCTTGGGAGTCGGGCAAGGGGAAAGGACGTCACCGGCTCGGAGAGTAAAATATCCCTCCAATCCTCTCTGATGCCGGAGACAGGATAGGGGTGTAGGAATGGTACACAAAGCGCAATCACAAAATCATCAGGAATAATCGGCTGACTGTCACAATGTAGCGCGTGTTGCCTTACTTGACAATGGCAACACATCTTACCCATTTTAAAAAATTTTTGTTTTAGGCTGGTTGATTGGTTATGGATGGTGCATATAATTTCCGGATAATTCAATATGCAAATGGTTCTGTTGAAATTCGAAAGTATAGCAGTCCGGTAAATGCAATCTATACCGGAGAAACCACTATCGAGCCTATTTACAAAAAACCGAAGAAAAGAGAATCCCAAAAGGAATACAATCCTTTCACGGATGAAATGGAAAGACTTCCAACGTTTGAAGAATCCGACCGAAGTGCGAGAAATTCGCTTAATCGTACAAAACAAAATATTTATAAATACTCTCGTCAAGCAAATTGGGAATATTTCATAACCTTAACTTTTGACGGTGCAAAGGTTGATAGATACGACTTTGACACTTGTATAAAAAAAACAAATAAGTGGTTTAATCATCAAAAAACGCGATTTGCTCCTGACTTAAAATATTTGTTCGTGCCGGAACGACACAAGGATGGTGCATGGCACATTCATGGTGTGATTTGTGACATTGGAGAAATGAAACTGACGGATAGCGGTCGTGTCGCTATCGGAAAGAAGTCATATATCCGCACTAGTAAAAATACAAATTATCCGGCCATATACAATCTGTCCGGCTGGCGATTTGGTTTCTCGACTGCTACAAAAGTTAAGGATAAACATAAGGTCGCAACTTATATAACGAAGTACCTTACTAAAGATTTATGTGAATGTACTTTCGGGAAAAAACGATATTACAAGTCGTACAACATACCAGAACCGGAAGAAAAGGGTTTCATTGTCGAAACGTATGAATATGCGGATTTTTTACAGACAATTGAAAGCTCTATCGGTTTAACGCTGGTACACGAAAAAGAAGTAACCGGAGAACATCAATCCGTTACTTATAAATACTATCAAGAAGAAAGCGAGGAAAAAGAGAATGAAGAATGAAGAAAAACGTAGTATCGACATTGAAACAGTAAGTGAGAATCCAAGTATCATGTATGTACAGTTTTCTTGTGGGTTTGCGTCAATGCCACAAAAACTTTATTTCAATGCTGTTGTGGAACCGGAAATGCGTGCAGTTTTGGAAAAGCACAAGAAGAATTTGATTGAGCTTGCCCATGCATGAATGTAATCAATTCACTTGTGTATTACAGCAGACATGCATGTATTATACGTTCGGATGCGAGTTGAAAAATCGCGCATTGGATGAAAAGTGGAAGTGTCATTATAAAGATACATGTGTGATTTGTGGACTGAACAAAATGTGCAGACAAGAAGAAAAGTCAAAGAAAGAAAAAGAGAATAAACATGGTCAAAGTCAAAAGGTGTAGTGATTATTGTGGATTGTCTTGCATAGATGGCAGTTGTCCTATAGCTGACTGCAGAGAACATCCTCAGAGATATGATTATATACCTACGTGTAATGGATGCGGTTTGTATAAAGGGTGTGAAGACTGTTACTTTATGCGTGATAATCACTGCAGTGTAAATGAAATGTTAAAGAAAGAAAAGAGGTAAAATTATGAAGTTAATCGGATTTATTGAAATGCAAAAGAAACATGGAAAGATTTTATTTGTAACTGAAAAAGGAACCGGAAAAGTTGCTGGTGATACATGCGACAAAATTTTCCTTTTCGAGGATGTAGCCGATAAAGTGAATGAAACGCATATCGGTAAAAATATTTCTGTTTCCTACGGATGTGGTTATTCCGGCAAAGCGTATGTTGCCGATATAACAATAAATTAAAAAGAGTAAAGAAGAAAGAGAGGTAAAGAGTATGGCATTAGCGGCAATGGCAGTTGAAGGTGGAACTCTTACTAGCGCTATTTCTAGTGTTATGGGTGTTGTTTCTACTGTAATGACTACAATCAAAAGTGATGAAATTCTGCTTGCATTTTTCTGTGCTGGCTTAATTGGCGTCGCGATTGGTGTTGTAAAAGCTTTGAAATAGTCAAGGCTTCCCCGTAGGGACTAGGGACATTCAGTCCCTAGTCTTTTTTAGTGAGGTAAACAATATGAAGAAATTAAAAATAAAAAAACGCATGACCAGCTTTCTTATGCTGGTTGCTATGGCTGTGTCAATTGTTGGTGTATTGCCAAAATCAGTTGCTTATGCAGATGATACTTTAAAATTACCCGATTTTGATTTCCGGATTGATGATAATAAGATGGATGGTTCTTTTCAACTTTTTAAATGGAATCCTTCTTGTGCTGGTGCTGATACTGTATCGTTTTGGAATCCTGAAAAGAAAGAATTTTGTGATGCTGTTATTTCAACATCCCCTCTTACGGATTCTTATACTTATTACAAATATTCTGCTACAACGGATGGTGGTTCTATTCTTATGGACAAAAGCGAAAACAAGTGCCATTCCGGTAGCTTTGTAGCGAGAGAAAAGAAATATTATTTTGTTTGGTATGAAAATAAAATATCTAATTTAGATTATGGTATTGGAGTAAAAAGAGGTATTTGTTTTGGTTCGAAAGAATTCGTTACTGAGGATAGCGAAAAGCGTATCTGTGAGTATATTATCGGTACACTTCCTACATCATTTACTGTTATTGGTGAAAATGGAGTGGATACAGATTCAGTTCCTGACGGTAGCGAAAACAATCCTTTGTTAGACAAAGATATTGGTACAATTATTATAAAGTCTCATGCTTTTATTCCTGTAAAAAATAATGTTGCTTATCCTTTGCTACCTCAAACGGATGATTCGACTTTTGCTTATTATCGTTTTAAATATAAAGATAAAACGTCCTCTGGCTTTTCTATTAGTAATAATAAATATGCGCGTACTTTTATTCAGGTTAGAGTTCAAAATCAATGTGTATTGCTTGACCCTAATGATCGAAATGTAATTAAGGAATTTTATAAGCATTATGGCGAATTTTACCAATATAAAAATATTCCTACTGAAAATATAAGTGATAACATTTTTAAGGTTTCTTGGGATGATATAACCCTTAAATGGTCGGATTTTACTGAACATCCTAATTCTACAAATAAAAAACTTGCGTATCGTTTTATGATTCGTGTTATCTGTACGGATTCTCTCACTGTTATTCCGGATGAAAAGAGTGGTTGGCACGCTGGTGGCTGGAGATCAATCGTTTTTGATGGAAGTAATTTTGTTGAAGAAACTAACGGACATGTAAAGAATGACGGTACATGGACGGATGACAAGGACGACGGTCATAATAATTCGAGTGATAAAACTACTGATGTACCTAAGACTGAGGACGAAGCTAATGATAGCATGAATGATAATTCAAGTAATAGTTCAACTAATTTTGTTGACAAGTTGAAACAAGCAAAAAATGCTTTTGATACTGCGAATGAATATATTAAACAAGTGCTAAAAGTTCCTACTATGTTAGGAAAACTTTTTTCCTTTTTTCCTGATTGGGTATTATATCCATTTGAATTTGCGTTTGCACTTATTCCTTGGATAATTATATATAAACTTTTGAGAGGGTAACTATTATGGAAACTATGTATGAAGTTTTTTTAAGATTGGTTTATTTGTTTGGATTTGTTGGAGTGTGTGTATATGGATTTAGCGCCGATATTTAAGTATGTTGTAAAAATGTATAAGTGGTATTTTAGTTTGCATATCACGTTTGCTGGTCAGAAAATCGAGGTATGGTCTATCTTTCTCTATGTTGCTATTGTATTGGTATTTATTTGGTTTGTTAAAGTTTTAGGAAGGTAAAAGGAGATTTGTGTTGTGTCGGAAATTAATACGGAAAATTTGTTACAGAATGAAACGGAAAATTTGGAAAGTACTGAAATTTTTAATTCTTGTACTGAAAATTTAGAAGAAACCAACGACGGAACGGAAGTAGTAGAAAGTACACAAGCTGGTTCGGAGACTTTAGTTTCGGATCCAGCGGATAATGATACATTGTTATCCATTGCTAATGATGTGCATTTGATTCTTGTATTTGTGATAATTACATTCGTTATGTCATGTTTTCGCGCTTGGCGCCAAAATGTTACGAAAGGAGTATAAATTATGGATGATATTGTTAACTTGATTTTGCAAGGTAGTACAACACTCGATGCACCAGCAATTGTCCGTCTGATTGTTGTATGTATGTCACTTGAACTGTTTTCAGTTGCATGTGCATTTCTTGGAGGAATGAAAAAATGAAAATAATTATTCTTATTGGTGTTGTTTTACTTCTCAGATATTCGGTTATTGCTCGTTTGGTTGTACTGCATCCATTTAAAACAGTATATTATACTGTAAGGGACCTTTATTTTTATTTTAAGCATAGACAGTATAATGAATATAATGCCGGTATTTTGAATTGTTATTGTGCGCATTTTGGCGGTGGTAAAACCTTGTCAATTGTGCATTATATAACTTTACTTTTTAAGAAATATAATAATCGCAAAGTATGGGATAGAGGTAGAAAAAAGTTTGTACTTCAAAAAATCCATATAATCTCTAATGTTGATTTAAAATCTGTACCGTATGAACCGTTGCAAAGTCTTTCTCAAGTGGTAGCTTGTGCTTATAATAACAAAACAATTGATGATGAAAAAAACACGCGTACTGTTGTTATTGTGCTTTTGGATGAAGCGAGTGTCCAGTTGAATAGTAGAAGTTTTAAAACTAATATTGACCCTATATTCTTGAATACTCTTTTGACAAGTAGACATTATCATATTTCATTCTTGTACAGTAGTCAGAAATTTAAATTAACTGATGCCCTGATGCGTTCTGTTACGCAAAAGTGTATTAACTGTAAAAAAGTATGGAGATTCATGGTTCAGGAAGAATTTGACGCGGATGAAATGGAGTATGCTTCAGACCCTACCATGATAAAACCACGGAAAAGAACCGGATTCTTTATCAGAAACTTTGACTTTGCAAGTTATGATACTCTGGCATGTGTTGATAATTTGAAAAAATCGGTTGATGATAACGACATGATGACACCGGAGGAAATCCTTGCAATGCGCGGAGAACTCAATCCGGATAATGATAATGTGCGTCATATATCGAAACAACTTAAGCGACATTACAAGAAGATACGAAAATAAGTGTGCAGTGCTGCGCGGACAGCTTGCGCGCGCACACTGCCACCCAACGCATAATTGACAAAGTGCTATATCTCCCCTATAATAGCCTTATTATAGGGGGTATTTTTATGGAACAAAATAATTATGAGAGAGTAGTAAATCCGTGTGAGACTTGTACTCATGCTAATAATAATAAACCTAATAAATCGAATGATTTTTCAGGGATTCTGTTACTTGTTGCGTGTTGTGTGATTTTATTTTTAGGTTATAAATTGCATAACTATAAAAATTGTGTTTATATTGATGATAATGATAATTTACACGTTGTAAAAAATTATGAAGATACGGATTATGGTAAAACATATGATGTTGATAAGATTTTTAGCATTTTAAATGCTATGGATGATTTGGATATAAATTAATAATATGCGCATAAAAAAAAAGAGGGCTTTCGCCCTCTTAAATTGTACATTCAGAATGAATGTAGTAGTACTTGCTGATTTGTGGTTTATGAATTGAGTTAATGTGATTTTGAGATTCGACATAAGATTCAGCATCTGCTTTACATAAAAAGGATGCTTGCCATGTGTTAATCGGCTCACATCCAGAAAAAACAATTCGTTCATATACATTGTATTTAGTCATTTCTTAGTACCTCATCAACTGCATTGTTCATTGCTTGAAATATTTTTGCCTTTATATAGTCCCATTCAGAACTTGTATATATGCACAAGTTGTAATATGCAAAATTAGCTAACTCATGAGCTCTGGAAGCCATATCATATATTGATCGAGTTGCAAGTTCCTTAGACATGTGTGGATTGCTCTCGACGAATCCATTCATTTCATTGCAGAATTCACGTATTTCAGCGGTGAATGTCTTTTTCAACTTATTCACGGATGCTGTTTTTTTACCTCTCAAAATGTAGTAGCTTATATTGTTCATGGTTTTTCTCCTTTCAAAATAAACAATAAGTTCGATGTACGAAGCGAAGCGCGCTTAATACACCCCAGGCATGGCACATGGAATCAAGACCCGTAGCCCCGTAGGGGAGACAAATCGCGCATAACATATAGGCATCCAGCAATCGCGGTTTGGCTGGTCTCGAATCCATGTGATACAATGAAAAGACTGCGCGCCTTATCCATTTTCTTCTCTCGGCAAAAAAATAGACACCTTTCGGTGTCTTAATTCGGAGTTCAACTCACTAACGTATTTTGTTGTTAATTCTGCCTAAAATGCAGCTAGGGTCATAACCTATAAATCTGTGCATTATTCCTAAAGATGACCCTCGTCAATAAAAAGTGCTTGCCAGAACGTTCGCGCGGTGCTAACATAGGTCTTGCATAGGAATAACTATTCGTAAAACACGGATTTTGCGAATAGTTAGGCACTGACCCTTAACAGGCTACCGCGTACACCTCTAGGGCTTGTATTTTACGCAGGAAACGCTTTTTCTTGGCTGGTCGCTCATTCTTTCTTTGGGTGTACCAAAATCCCCCGATTTTATATTAAAGGTTTCTATGCCAGCATTTCTGAATCCAACACAATTGTAAATGGTCCATCATTTATCAGACTGATCTGCATATCTGCGCCAAAAATTCCTGTTTGTACATTAGGTATTTCTTTTTTGCATTGTTCGATAATATATTCATATAACTGATTTGCCAAAGTTGGATTTCCAGCTTCTATAAAAGACGGGCGATTTCCTTTGCGACAATTTGCATATAATGTAAACTGTGAAATCAAAAGCAAGGAACCATTTACATCAGTTATCGATAAATTTGTCTTTCCATTTTCATCACTAAAAATACGCATGCCTAATAACTTTTTAATCATTTTGTCAGCAATTTGTTCATTGTCCGTCTCTGCAACACCTATCAAGACGCAGAAACCTTGTTCGATTGCGCCAGTGATTTCATGATTCACTTCACATTTTGCTTTTGTTACACGTTGTATTACAAATTTCATTTTTTCAATTCTCCTTCTTCAATTATAGAGCCTTCATCGATATGATTGTTTGTAAGCCATTCGTCTTCTGCAGTAAAGGATTTTACATTGCCCTGTTCATCTTCAATCGTAACCAGGCATTTCATTTTTTCACCCGGAAGACGTTCTTCGCATCCATACTCGCCATCAAAAATTTGTTTTACTTTCCACATCTTTCACTATCCTTGATAATTCTTCGTTAATCTTTCTTCATAATAGTATTTAAAATTCAAACTTGTAGTTATAGTCTGCCGGATCACATTGCAAAGATCTTGCTGTAACTTTATGTTATTCATATATAAATGCAATATCCCTTCTAAAATTATTCATATTTCATGTTTATGTCATATCCTTGACATCTGTAGTTTTCAGTATATAACGTTTCCTCATGTTCAGCAATGGGTTGTACTGGATTATTATGTGGAAATATTATATAATGAGAACTAATGGAGGCACAACGAAATGAAATTACAACAGCTTTACAGCCAGGTGCGACAGGCAATAGAAGATTATGATATGATTCACGCAAATGACCGAATTGCAATAGGAATTTCCGGTGGAAAAGATTCCATTACATTGCTCTATGCATTAGCAGGACTGCGTCACTTCTACCCTGTTCCATTTGAAATTGTTGCAGTTACCGTTGATCTTGGCTTTAAAGGATTTTCTCTTGAACCTATTCAGAAACTTTGTGAAGATTTTCAGGTTGAATATCATATTATTCATACACAGATAGGTGAGATTGTTTTTGATGAACGAAAAGAATCCTCTCCATGCTCCCTTTGTGCCAAAATGCGTAAAGGAGCCTTAAACAATGCGGTAAAGGAACTTGGATGTAACAAAGTTGCTTATGCGCATCATATGGACGATATTATAGAAACCATGTTTCTTTCTATGATTTACGAAGGTCGCTTTTATGCTTTCCCACCAGTAACACATCTGGATCGTTGCGACTTAACAGTTATTCGTCCGCTTATGTACGTATTGGAAGCGGATGTCATTGGCTTTAAAAATAAATATCAATTACCAATTGTCAAAAATCCATGTCCTGCAGACGGTTCGACACACCGGGAATATATCAAACAATTGGTTCGACAGATTAATTTAGAAAATCCGGGAGCAAAAAAAAGATTGTTTCATGCAATTACAACCGGAAATATAGAAGGATGGAAATATTATGGCAAAAAATAAAGCATATTATGAAGAAGTAAATATGAAAAACCAGCTGCATCTGCGTGAAATACTGGATGAACTTCCCCCTTACTGTAAACAGTTTTTTATTGGAATCGAACCTACCACAGCTTCCAGGACGCGTCTTGCATATGCGTATGATCTTAATTGTTTCTTTGAATTTCTTCATGAAAACAATCCCATTTGTAAAAAAATGAAAATTAAAGAAATACCGATTCATATATTAGAAGAACTGAAGGCAACCGATATCGAAGAATACCTGTCTTATCTCAAAATCTATGAGAAAGACGGCGTTGCCCATAGCAATGATGAGCGAGGCTTAAAAAGAAAGCTCTCCTCTCTTCGCTCCTTTTACAAGTATTGTTATAAACACGAAATGATCGATAATAACCCTGCTGTCAAAGTGAGTCTTCCAAAAATTCATGACAAGAACATTATCCGGCTGGATGTTGATGAAGTGGCCCAGCTCCTTGATGAAGTTGAATCTGGCGAGAGTTTGAGTAAGAGACAGCAAATGTATCACGAACGTACAAAAAAACGCGATTTGGCGCTTTTATCGCTTATGCTTGGCACTGGAATTCGTGTTTCCGAATGCGTTGGTCTGAATTTAGATGATATTGATTTTAAAAATAACGGAATTAAAGTTCATCGAAAAGGTGGCGCGGAAGTCGTTGTATATTTCAGTGATGAAGTGTGTGCTGCACTATGTGATTATTTAGAAGAACGACAAGGTATTACTACAGTTGCCGGACATGAAGATGCCGTCTTTTTATCCATGCAAAACCGACGCATTACGGTTCGGGCAGTAGAAAATCTGGTTAAAAAGTATTCCAAACTGGTTACCAATATTAAAAATATTACACCACATAAGTTAAGAAGTACATATGGCACTTCTCTCTATAAGGCTACCGGGGATATTTATCTGGTGGCAGATGTGCTTGGCCATAAAGATGTAAATACAACGAAAAAACATTACGCCGCTCTCGAAGATGACAGACGGCGTAAAGCAGCAAAATATGTTCACTTAAGAGAAGATTAGATTGCAGATACTTCTGCAATCTTTTCTTCTATCCGGCTTTTTACCAAAGCCGCAATCTCCTGCGTTTTCATATCTTTATATTCCGCATAAGTTATAGGTTCAAGATAATATGCATAAGTCGTAATCGGTCCTACATGAAAACTGTTGAAAACTTTATAGGAATCGATCAAAGCAATTGGAACAATTGGGGCTTTGGATTTGAGCGCAATCTTAAAACTTCCTGCTTTAAAATCACAGACCTTGTTTTTATTGTTAAACTTATAACCGCCCTCCGGAAAAAGAATATATTTCTTTCCTTCGCCAACTTCTTTGGCAACCTGATTAATAATGGTGATTCCCTGCCGAGGATTGTCCTTTTCTAATCGTTTCGCCTGAACAAGATCACAAAACTCCCTTACAAGTATCGTGTGAGACTTGAATTTATCCATAACAAAGGAACATGGCTGCTTATGCGTATACATAATTCCCAACACATCATACTTTCCCTGGTGATTCGGGCACATTAAATAACCGCCTTCTTTTGGGAGATTTTCTAAACCGAAAGCTTTCGTCGTAATCTTGCCGGTTCTGTTCATCAAATAGATGGTATGACGAACAAGTGCATATCTCTGTTCGACCGTATAGCGTTCCGGATGATTTGCCCGGTTACGCATAAGTGGAATAATATATGGGGCTCGATGCAAATTCATAAAAATAACATAAAATAACTTTAACATATAATTTCACTCCTGAAATTATTATAAAGCAATGCCGTCTTTTTTTCAATCATACCTTTTATTTAAAGATTCTTATATGCTTATCCCTAATACCATTATTGTTCTACATCAGAATAATATGGAACAACCAAATACTGGCCACTATGTAATATGTTCGACTCACTGATTCCATTCACTTCACACACTTCGTCAATAAATTCCTGCTCACTTTGATCTGTTGATGCATATTCGCCTGCAAGTTTACATAAAGAATCTCCCTGTCTCAACTGAATACTCGTATAATATTTATGAATCCGTGCCTTTTCACGAGCGCTGGCAAAAGCACTGATACTACTTCCTAAAAGGATGCCAAGTGAAATTACAATAATACCTATAACAACAATCAGTCTCTTTTCCATTTGTACCTTCTGGGCTCTTCTTGCAAGACTTTCGTTTGCTTTCAAAGATATCTTATCATTATATGTTCTCTTCATAACTTATCCCTCCATAAAATCTCACTACAAGAACAAATGTTCTCTTTCTGTATTCATAATATAATACACGAACATTTGTTTGTCAATAGAAAAACGGGAATTTTTCGAATATATGTTTGCTTTTTATAACAGGGTATGCTAAACTTAATCTATATTATTATGAAAACAACTACATTGGAGGTATACAGGATGAGTTATGGCCGTATTACAGACAAGCAAAGAGAAATCCTTGAATATATTAAGAAAGAAATTTTAAACAGAGGATATCCTCCTACTGTTCGTGATATTTGTGAAGCAGTGAACCTTAAATCTACTTCTTCTGTTCATTCCCATTTAGAGACATTAGAGAAAAACGGATACATAAGACGTGACCCTACCAAGCCACGTGCGATTGAAATCGTAGATGATAATTTCAATCTTACGCGACGCGAGTTCGCAAATGTGCCTCTGATCGGACAGGTTGCTGCAGGCCAGCCGCTCCTGGCAGTAGAAAATATAGAATCATACTTTCCGATTCCTACAGAATTCATGCCGAACGCCGAATCCTTTATGTTGAAAGTAAAGGGGGAAAGCATGATCAATGCTGGTATTTTTGACGGTGACAACATCCTTGTTGAAAAATGTGATAATGTTCACAATGGTGATATTGTTGTTGCTCTGATCGACGATTCTGCTACAGTAAAAACTTTCTATAAAGAAGACGGACATATTCGTCTGCAGCCGGAAAACGATACAATGGATCCGATTATTGTTCCAGACTGCAAGATCGTTGGTAAAGTATTCGGTGTCTTCCGCTTTTGGAAATAGCAGCATAATAAAAGGATTGCAAATGAGGTTTTCTCAAATTGCAATCCTTTTTTATTCTGAATATTTACAGTTCAATAACTTTTCCATCTTTCCAGATTCTCTCCAGATCATAGAATAAACGATCTTCTTTTGAGAATAAATGAACAATAATATCCTGATAATCCATTAAAATCCAGGTAGACTGGTTATTTCCCTCAATCTGCTTTGCATGCAGACCAGCTTTGTACATTGCTTCATCAACAGCATCCTGCATTGCAGTCAACTGATTCTGATTGGTACCATTTGCAATAATAAAATAATCTGCAATCGAAGAAACACCTGTGATATCAATTACGGTAATATCTTCAGCCTTCTTATCTTCTAATGCGGCAACTGCAGTCTTAACAATATCTAATGTTTCCATGGCTGCTCCTTTCCATATGGTTTGTAAAATTCATACGTCAGCTGTGTTGTTGGATCAACAGAACCTTTTCGCCCGCTGAGATAATGTAGAGTATCATAAAGAATCTCCGCTACCCCCTGGTTCAGATCTGCAAATGCAATCTGGCGAATTTCTGCCAGATGAGGGGCTTCTTTTCGTAATGGTTCAATGTAATCTGCAATATAGACAATTTTGTCGAGCATGTTCATATCCGGCTCACCTGTCGTATGAACTTTTATAGCATGCAAAATCTCTGGATCATGGATATCATATTTTTCTTCCGCAAGAGCCATTCCTGCCTTCGCATGTAATAATCCCGGATTTTCCATTTCGACTTTCGAAATCAGAATATCATGCCGTTCACACAATGCAATCTTTTCTTCCGTCGAATGACATTTTGCACAGTCATGTAAAAGTCCTGCAAGCATGGCTTTTTCAACATCATAATTGTTCGCCATCGCAAGACATCCCGCAGTATACATAACTCCTTTAGTATGTTCATAACGATATTTGTCTAAATCTTTCTTTAAATTTTTTCGAATTTCCTGCATTTCCATTTTTATTGCTCCAATCAAACCGTATATAATTTTTTGTCTCTGATATAAGCAAGGACACCAATTGGGAAATCTTTCTCCAATGGTTTTCCCTCTGCAAGACTTTGTCTGATTGCGGTAGATGAAATCGGATATTCCGGACATGGAATCAACCGGATATCGCATGCAAAAAGCTCTTTTAACCGGTCAATCTTTGCATTTAACACTTCTGGTTCAAACGGATAACGTGGCACAACCAGAATAATTGCTAATGCTGTAATAATCTCCGGATGTTTCCAGGTCTCAAGATAATCCAGAGAATCACCGCCCATGATAAAATAAAACTCATTTTCCGGATATTGTTCCACCAGTTTTTCTAACGTCCGGTAAGTATAACTTCTCTCCGGACAATCCAATTCCATACGGCTGACATATAATTTGTTGTCGGTCTTTGTTGCAATCTGACACATTTCATAGCGGTATTCTCCAGATGTCATTTTCTCTTCATCTTTATTCGGTGAATGTCCAGCCGGAATCAACCACACCTGATCCAGACCAAAGGTCTGGTAGGCGCTTACTGCCATATGAATATGTCCATTGTGAATAGGATCAAATGATCCACCTAAAATTCCTACCTTCATAATCTTACTGAGGTAATTTAATTTTGGGATTTTTCTTTGCTTTGCGATAGAAAATCATTTTCTTTCCAATCACTTTTACAACAGTAGAATGGGTTCTTTCCCCAATCACACTGGCAATTTCCTTTGGATCATCAATACAATTCTTCAAAACAGACACTTTGATCAACTCTCTCTTTTCAAGTGCTGCATCCAAAGCTTCGATAATTTCCGGCGTTAAAGATGCCTTTCCAATCTGAAAAATCGGATCCATTGTACTTGCAAGACTTCCAAGATATGCGCGTTGCTTGCTGTTCATAGATTCTCCTCCTATTTATTTATAGTAATCAAATTCGTTGTAATACATTCTTACCGTATCGCCATCTTCGATTCCCTGTTTTTCAAGTTCCTCTATGATGCCTTGCTCACGCAGAAATTTCTGAAAGAAAAGATATCCTTTTTCAGATTCCAAATTTGTATATCCGAGCATTTTTTCAATCTTTGGACCTTCCACAACAAATGCACCATCGTCTGCACGTGTGATTGTATATGGTTCGTCTTTGAAGAATTGCAATGCCGGATCAAATTCCTGTTCGTATACAAAGGTTTCTTTCGGACATTTTGCAAGAAGCTCTCTTACATGAAACAAAAGCTCTCTTACACCCTGGCCACTGACAGCTGAAATCGGGAAAACACGAATACCGTCTTTTTCAAATTCATTACGCAAAGCGGCAATTATTTCATTTTCATCCCCATAGATTGCATCAATTTTATTTGCTGCGATTACCTGTGGCTTTTTCAAAAGGTCAGGATTATACGCTTCAAGTTCCTTATCGATTGCCTTAATATCAGCGATTGGATCGCGTCCTTCCGTACCGGCAGCATCCACAATATGAATAATTACTTTTGTACGTTCAATATGACGTAAAAATTCATGTCCAAGGCCAACGCCATCCGATGCTCCCTCGATGAGTCCCGGAATATCGGCAATAACAAAACCATCACCATCTTCTAAATCTACCACACCTAAATTTGGTTGAAGCGTTGTAAAATGATAATTGGCGATTTTTGGCTGCGCGTTGGTAACACGGGATAAAAACGTCGATTTTCCAACATTCGGGAATCCAACAAGTCCAACATCAGCAATCACCTTAAGTTCCAGCTGTACCTCGATCTCAATGGCATCCTGTCCCGGCTGTGCATATTTCGGAGCCTGCATAGTTGCTGTGGCATAATGCTGATTTCCCTGTCCACCGCGTCCGCCTCTTAAGACAACCTGACGACGGTTTTCACCAGACATATCCGCAATTACTTTTCCGGATTCGGCATCTTTAATAATAGTTCCTTCCGGAACTTTTAAGATTAAATCTGCTCCGTTTTTTCCGTGGCAGTTCTTCTTTCCGCCTTCCTGTCCAGGCTCTGCGGCAAATTTTCTGCGGTGACGGTAATCACTGAGTGTATTAATTCCTTCATCTACAACAAAGATAACATCTCCGCCTTTGCCGCCATCTCCACCATCCGGTCCACCGTTTGGCACATATTTTTCGCGTCGGAAGGATACGTGACCGTCCCCGCCTCTGCCTGATTTTATAATAACTTTTGCACGATCTGCAAACATAATAATTCTCCTGTTTTTCAACACAAATAGAAAATGTAAAATTTCCTATTACACAAAAAACCCCGGCTAAAAAGTCGGGGTTTTCTAACTACTCGTTGTCTACTGGATATACAGAAGCCTGCTTCTTATCTCTACCTACTCTTTCGAATCTTAATACACCATCAACCTTAGCAAATAATGTATCATCTCCGCCGATACCTACATTCACACCTGGGCGAATTCTAGTACCACGCTGTCTGTAAAGAATATTTCCAGCTTTTACGAATTGTCCGTCTGCTCTCTTAGCGCCTAATCTCTTAGACTCGGAATCACGGCCGTTCTTTGTAGAACCAACTCCCTTTTTATGAGCAAAAAACTGAAGGTTCATATTCAACATGTCTTACACCTCCTTGAAATTAAGAATGATAAACTCATTCCCATAGTCATTTTGTATTCCTTGTAAGCCCAGAACCATGGAACGAAGTAAAAGCAAGGTATCATGTCCCGCCTCTTTCTCCAGTTCAAAATCAATCAGGCCACTTTCTTCTTCGGTATCAATCCGATACACAGAATCTGTAAACGTATCAATTGCATTAATCGTATTAATGACAAGTGCTGAAACACCCGCACATATAATATCGCTTCCAGCATCCGCATATCCGGAATGTCCAAGACATCGAAATCCTGTTATTTGATCATGATTCTGAAAAATCGTTATAGTAATCATATAACAATTCCTATCGATTATCCATTAATCTTTTC